>Ga0111538_10005025_pt1 | contig 18143 bp, 13 predicted proteins | sample SoiMethybrSBSTD1_FD_79669 | JGI IMG/M metagenome (GOLD analysis project Ga0111538, IMG submission 79669) | Bulk soil microbial communities from a Populus tree surrounding site in Tennessee, USA - Soil MetaG P. TD hybrid SBSTD1 (version 2)... | ecosystem: Environmental > Terrestrial > Soil >...
CGGCGAGTGCTTCGTGATCGGCGGCGAGGCCACCTACCGGCAGGCGCTGCCGCTCAGCGACCGCGTGTACGCGACCCAGCTGGACGCCGCGCACGACGGCGACGCCCGCTTCCCCGAGCTCCCGGAGGCGGAGTGGCGCTGCGTGGACGCGAGCGAGCCGCAGACGGAGAACGACGAGCGCTTCACGTTCCGGATCTACGAGCGTGTCCGCTGACGCGCTCTACGACCTCGACGCCGCCCGCAGCGACGAGCAGCGCCGGTACATGGAGGAGCTCGAGGCGGCGGGGGTCTGCATCTTCTGTCCCGAGCACGTCGCGCACTACCACCCGGAGCCGGTCGAGCACTCGGGCCGGCACTGGTACGTGACGAAGAACGCGTTCCCGTACGCCGGGACGACCGCCCACTATCTGATCGTCCCGCACCTGCACGTCGCGTCGTTCGGCGAGCTGCCCGACGCGGCCGGGGCCGAGCTGTGGTCGATGAAGCGGTGGCTCCATGACAAGCTCGCCCCGGCCGCCACGGCGACGGTGGAGCGCAGCGGCGACATGCGCCTCAACGGCTCAAGCGTCGCGCACCTGCACACGCACTTCGTCGCGCTCGAGCGCGCGCCCGCGGAGACGGTCCGCTTCCGCGTCAGCGCCCGCGCTTCTTGAAGAAGACGTAGTCAGCGGTGTACGCCGCCTCGCGCGTGGTTCCGGCCGTGCCGGCGTTGCAGTCCGCCGCCGCCGGCGCGAGTCCGCCGGCCGTGTGGATGCGCTGGATGTACGTGGTTGCGCCGAAGCGGCCCGGCGTCGTCGCCGTGGCCTTGAGCAGCAGCCAGTCGATCGCGGTCGGGTCGACGTTGACGCCGCTCACGCGCGCACCGACGACCTTGCTGCCGCTCTTGGCCTGCCACGTGGGTCCGGCGAAGTGGGTCGCGATGAGCTTGCCGTGCTTGTAGAGGTTGGCCCGCGGGCCGGTGAGCGACCAGGCATAGCCGGTCGCTGTCGTATTGCACCCGTAGATCTGAACACCGACGGCGTGAGCCTCCAGGAACGCCTTGTTGCCCGCGGGCACCTGGATGTCGTTGGGCACGGACGCCTGCGCCGACGATGCCAGAGCGCCCGTGGCAATGAGCGCGGCGAGGATGAATCCCTTCATGTCGTACCTCCGGAATGGGGAGCGTGGGGCGGGCGATGGTCCCCGACCCGGCCGCGCGCGACAACCGGAGACTTTTCACCCCATACCCGAGGTATTACGGGCCGACGGCGACCCGGAAGGCGTCGCCGTCGAGCATGCGCTGCGAGCTGTAGAAGCCCGACATCAGGCCCCCCTGGGAGCGCTGCTCGGCCGCCGGCACGTTGGCGATGCTCGCGCCGCCCCCGCCTTCCGACGTGCTCGCGAACGGGTACTCGTCGCACGAGCCGCCGGGGCGCGCGCGGCGAAAGCGCTTGACCACGGCCGGCGGGCAGGCCGCGCGGCGGCGCGCCGCGATGCCCGACCTGGCGCGGTGCAGCGCGCCGGGACGGCCCGCCGCCAGCGCCCGTGCGATGTGCGCGGAGATCTCCGGGATCGCGGCCCGCGAGTAGGCGACGGTCGGCCGGAAGCTGCCGAACACGCACGCCTGGCGCGGGGTGAGCTTGGTGTCGCAGCGTGGCCGTGGGTTCACGCGCAGCGTGACCGGGAACGAGCGCTCGCTCAGCAGCGGCTTGACCTTGATCGTCAGCGCGACGTCCATGAAGTCCTGGCTGCCGCCCGGCAGCGCGCTCTCGGCGAGCTGCCAGCCCGCCGCGCTCGTCGTGCCGGACCGGATGAACGGGCGCGGTGGCAGGCCGCCGTCGGGCAGCGCTGCGCAGCGCGTGTCGAACGCGAAGGCGCAGTCGGCGTCGAGCTCGAAGACCGCGCCGCCGAGGATCTCGCCGCTGAGCCCGAGATACCCGAGCCCGACCGCGAACCGGTTCCCGCCCGCGGCCAGATCGATCCGCCGGTTCACGGCCAGCACACCGGTGCCGACCGTGATCACCGAGCGGCTGCTGGGCGTGAGCACCACGACGAGCGACCGCACCTGCAGGATGTCGGCGGCCGAGCACCACGAGCGCCGCGACAGCAGCCACTCGCCGGGCCCCGTGGCGTCGGCATCCGGCGTCAGCAGGCAGCCGGCCAGCGCCGGCGGCACGCCCCCTCCCGGCGGCCGCGGCGCGGCCGGCTGCGCGAGCGCGCGCATCGCCTCCGCCCCCCTCAGGCGACGCCGCGGGGAGCACCCCCGACGCCGCGGATGCCCGCGCCGCGCCGGCCGGCGGATCAGCAGGCGCTGCGCGGTGCGCGCGCAGGTCTGCGCGAACACCTTCCCGGCCGGCCCCGAGACGACGACCTCCACGGTGTAGACGCCGCGCGTCGCCGCGCGGCTCGGGACCGCCGACAGCGCATCGGGATCCGCGGGCGGCGACGCACCCGGCGCGAACCAGCCCGCCGAGCCGAACCCCGCCACGAGGTAGAAGCGCCCGCGCCGCTGCGGCTGGATTCGCACGACGCGGTGACCCCACCCGCCCGCCGCCAGCTGCCCGTACGGCCACTGGACGCCCTCGGGGATCGCCGACGCGGGTGCGATCCCGCTCGAGCCCACGACCTTCAGGGCGCGCGGCCCCGCGTTCCCGCCCCGGCGCGTGAGCATCCACAACGTCGGGTCGTTCTCCCACCACGTGCCGCCGCCGCTCGCGCAGGCGGTCAGCGGGAAGTCGATGCTCAGCACCTGGCCGGGCCGGGCGCGCACCCGGAACCCTGGTCCCGACGGCGCGTGCCGGCGCTTCGGCACCTTGCCGTTCACGAGCAGGTAGCCGTTCGGCAGGCTCCCTCCGGCACTCGGCAGCCCGCTGACCGCACCGACCTTCGCCGGGCATGCTTCCTGCGCCGCCGCCGGAGCGGCCAGCGCGAGCAGCACCGCCGCCACCGCCAGCCCGCCTGTGCCGCACCGCCTGCCCATCGCGCACGAGCGTCCCGAAGCCGGCACGCCGCCGCAAGGCACATTGGGGGAACCTGGGCTCAAGTTCGGAGCCCGGATGGCCGACCACGGCCTGATGGGCGCAACAGCCGCCATCGAGGTGCATCGCGCGCTCGACCGTGCGCGGAACATCCATCACGAGGATCACGACGCGGCGCTCGCCGAGGCGATCCGATGCCACGAGATCGCCCGCGGGCTCGAGGAACCCGCGCTGCTCTGCCGCGCGCTCGTGCTGCAGGCGGCGGTGATGCTCCAGCGCGGCGACCTGCAGGGCGCCGTGGTGCTGACCACGGAGGCCGAGCCGTTCGCCGAGGCCGCCGACGACGACGCCGCGCGCGCCGAGCTCGCCGCGGTCAAGGGACAGCTGAACTTCTTCGCCGGCTCCTACCCCGAGTCACTCGCGCAGGCCGAGCTGGCGATCGCCCTGTCCGATCGCGTCGGCTGCCTGCCGCTGCGCGTCTTCACCCGCCGCTGCGCCTGCGTCGTGTTCGGGAACATCGGCGTCAGCGACTGGCACGACAAGCTCCAGGAGGTCCTGGGGCTCGCGATCGAAGCCGGCAACCCGTGGGAGGAGGCGATGTCGCGCAACGACCTCGCGCACCTGACCATGGAGCAGGGCCGCCTCGACGAGGCCGAGCGCATGATCGGCCACGCGATGGCGACGGCGGCGCCGCTCGCCCCGCTGAACTCGTTCGCGCTCGCGGTGCTGAGCTGCACGCGCGCCGAGGTCCGCCTGCGGGCGCAGCGGCACGAGGAGGCGCTCAGCGACGCGCACAACGCGATCGACCTGCTGACCGACGACGGCGAGCCCAACCCGTACCTGCTGGCGATGAGCGTGGTGATCGAGGTCCAGGTGCTGCTCGCGCTCGGGCGGCTCGACGAGGCCGAGCGCACCGGCCAGCGCGCCGTCGAGCGGCTCGGCGACCGCGTGCCGCAAGCCCGGAGCATGATCCTCAGCACCGTCGCCGAGGCGCTGCGCGAGGCCGGCCGGCTCGAGCAGGCCTACGACGTCCTGTCCGCCAGCCTCGCCGTCGAGCGCGCCGCGTTCGCCGAGCTCTCGGCCCTTCAGCGCGGCCTCGAGCGCGCGACCCTCGAGGCCAACGCCGCGCGCGACCAGGCCGACCGCGACTGGCTCACCGGCCTGCACAACCGCCGCTACCTCGCGCGCGCCGTCGGCCGCCACGCCGAGACCCCCGGCCCGGGCCCGTTCAGCCTCGCGATGCTCGACCTCGACCACTTCAAGGACATCAACGATCGCTACGGCCACCACGCCGGCGACCAGGTCCTGATGCGCGTCGCCGCGCTGCTGCTCGGCGGCGTGCGCGGCCAGGACGTCGTGGTGCGCACGGGCGGCGAGGAGTTCATGCTCCTGATGCCGGAGACCGACGCGCACGCGGCCGAGGCGGCCTGCGAGCGCCTGCGGACCGCGATCCGCGACGAGCCGTGGGACCACATCGGCGGTGATCTGACGATCACGGCGAGCTTCGGCCTCGCCACGGCCGACGACGCCGGCGATCTCACCGCCCTGGCGGAGATCGCCGACCAGCGGCTGTACGCCGCCAAGCGCTCCGGGCGCGATCGCGTGATCGCTTAGGAGGCTGCCTCGAAACGTGCGGCCCGGACGAGCCGGTGTTTCGAGGCAGCCTCCACTTCTCGGCCTAGCCGATGGGCCAGTAGTGCCGGGGGCCGCGGCGACCTAGCGTCTGCGGGATGCGCCGCTCCCTCGCCGTCCTGGTCGCCTGCGCCGCGCTCGGACTCCTCCCCGCCGCCGCCCACGCCGCTTCCCCGCTCGACGCCGATCCTTTCACGTCGAAGGCGCTCGCCCAGTTCGCGGCGGTCGACGCCGTCCTGCCCGCCGGCTTCACCGACACGACGGTCTGGAGCGGGCTGACCACGCCCACGGCGGTGCGCTGGGCACCGAACGGGAAGGTCTTCGTCGCGCAGAAGACCGGCGTGGTGAACGAGTACGACAGCGTCTCGGACCCGACGCCGACGACGTACGTCGACCTGCGCCAGAACGTCGACGACTACATCGACCGCGGCCTGCTCGGCCTCGCCGTGGACCCGGGCTTCGCGTCCGGCCGGCCGTACATCTACGTGATGTACACGTACGACAAGGACCCGAACTCGACGCGCTTCCCGGCCTGGAACGACAACTGCCCGGATCCGCCGGGCGCCGACGGCTACGGGTGCCCCGCGCTCGGGCGCCTGTCGCGAATCGATCCCGACGGCACCGAGCACGTCCTGCTCCAGGACTGGTGCGTCGTGTACTCGACCCACACGGTCGGTGACCTGCGCTTCGGCCCGGACGGCGCGCTGTGGGCGTCGGGCGGCGACGGCGCGTCGTACGGCGTGCCCGACTACGGCCAGGGCGACAACACCAGCCCGACCCCTGCGAACGCGTGCGGCGACCCGCCGGTGCCCGTGCGCGGCGACCAGATGCCACCGACGGCTGAGGGCGGCGCGCTGCGCTCGCAGGCCTTCCGCCGCCCCGCCGGCGAAGCCGTCACGCTCGACGGCTCGATCATCCGCGTGAACCCGGACACCGGCGACGCGATGCCCAACAACCCGGCCATCGGCGACGCGAACGCCAACCGCCGCCGGATCGTCGCGCACGGCTTCGGCAACCCGTTCCGCTTCACGCTGCGACCGGGCACCAACGACCTGTGGACCGGCGACGTGGGCTGGAACACGTGGGAGGAGGTCAACCGCAGCCCGGACCTGTCGACCGTCCGCAACTTCGGCTGGCCGTGCTACGAGGGCGCCGGCCGGATGAGCGCCTACGACTCGCTCAACGTGAACATCTGCGAGTCGCTGTACTCGCAGGGCACGGCGACCGGCCCGTGGGCGACGTACGCCCACAGCCAGGACATCGGCCCGTGCTTCGCGGGCACGTCGTCGCCCACCGGCGTCGCGTTCTACACCGCGAACCAGTTCCCGAGCACGTACCGCAACGGCCTGTTCGTCGCCGACTACGCGCGTGAGTGCATCTACTTCTTCCGCGCGGGCACGGACGGCCTCCCTGACCCGTCAACGCTGCAGGCGTTCGGTTCCAAGCTCGGCGGCGCGGTCGATCTCCAACAGGGTCCCGACGGCGCGCTCTACTACCCCGACATCATCCACGGGACGGTCCAGCGGATCGCGTACCCGGCGGGCGACCACGCGCCGACCGCGCGTGCCACGGCCACGCCCGACCACGGCTCGACGCCGCTCACCGTCCAGTTCAACGGCACGACGTCGTCCGATCCCGACAGCGACCCGCTGACCTACACATGGGACCTCAACGGGGACGGTACGTTCGGCGACTCCACGTCGCCGACGCCGAGCTTCACGTACAGCACGCCGGGCAACTACACGATCCGCCTGCGCGTCAGCGATCCGAGCGGCAACACCGACACGGCGACCGTTCCGGTGCAGGCCGGCGACCCGCCGACGCCGGTCATCGACTCGCCCGCCGACACGTTCACGTGGGCGGTCGGCGACACGATCGCCTATTCCGGCCACGCGACCGACGGCGCCGGCAACCCGGTGCCCGCGTCCGGCCTGAGCTGGCAGCTCAACATCCGCCACTGCGCGCGCACCGACACCACGCAGTGCCACACGCACTTCGGCGCGAGCGTCGCCGGCGTGAGCTCGGGCACGTTCGTCGCCCCCAACCACGACTGGCCCTCGCATCTCGAGCTCGTGCTCACCGCGACGGCCAACGGCCTCAGCGCGACCAAGACGATCGCGCTCCAGCCCAAGACCGCCACGCTGACCCTCAACAGCAACCCCTCCGGGGCGAGCCTGACGATGGGCGCCGACACCGGCACCGCGCCGTTCACCGAGACGTTCATCCAGAACTCGTCGACCGACGTCACGGCGCCTGCGGCGACGACGATCGGCGGCACGTCGTATGCGTTCGGCAGCTGGAGCGACGGCGGCGCGCTGACCCACACGATCACGATTCCGCGCAACGACTCGTCGCTGACCGCGACGTTCGCGCCCGACACGACGGTCACGATGGCCGGCAGCGAAGCGGTCGGCACGAGCGTGTCGCTGGCGCCCGCCGGCGCGGGCGAGGTCTACCGGATCACCGCCGCGAAGACCGGCGTCGTGACGCGGCTGCGGCTGTACGTCGACGGCGGCAGCACCGCCAGCGCGCTCACGCTCGGCATGTACAGCGACCAGGGCGGCAACCCCACGTCGCTGCTCGGCTCGGGCACGCGGGGCGCACCGACGGCCGACGCCTGGAACGAAGTGACGCTGGCGAACCCGGTCAACGTCACCGCGGGCACGAACTACTGGTTCGCGCTGCTCAACCCGCTGTCGAGCACCGGCACGTTGCGCTGGCGCGACCACGCCGGGGGCCAGAGCGGCGGCCCGGAGCGGACGAGCGCCGACCGCGCGCTCACCGCGCTCCCGGCCACCTGGGCCACGCTCGGCTCGTTCAGCGACGGTCCGGTGTCGGGCTACGCCGTCGGCTCCACCGGCGCGCCGCCGACGAACCCCGCACTCGCGGTCTCGCCGACCTCGCTTGCGTTCGCGGCCACGACCGGGCAGAGCAACCCGGCGTCCAAGACGTTGAGCGTGACGAACACCGGCGGCGGCACGCTGAGCTTCACGGACGCGGACGACGCCACATGGCTCTCCGTCACACCCGCGAGCGGCACCGCGCCGCAGGACCTGACGGTCGCCGTCAACACGGCAGGCCTCGCGGCCGGCACCTACAGCGCGAACGTGACGATCACGGCGGCCGGAGCGACAGGCTCGCCGAAGGTCGTGCCCGTGACGCTCACGGTCAGCGACCCGCCGCCGACCGGGAGCACGACCCTGGGCGGCTCGGACCAGGTCGGCACCAACGGGTCGGCCGCGCCGCCCGGCGCCGGTGAGGCGTACCGCTTCACCGCCACGACCTCGGGCACGGCGGGCAAGCTGCGCCTGTACGTCGACACCGGCAACGCCGCCAACCAGCTGATCCTCGGCCTCTACGCCGACGGCTCGGGCAACCCGACGACGCTGCTCGGCTCCGGCCAGATCAGCGGGCTCACCGCGGGCGGCTGGAACGAGGTCTCGCTGCCGTCCGGCATCAACCTCACCGCCGGGACCAACTACTGGTTCGCGCTGCTCAACCCGAACTCGAGCGCGGGCACGCTGCGCTGGCGCGACCACGCGGGCGGCCAGAGCGGCGGACCGGAGCGCACCAGCCAGGGCCGCACGCTCAGCGCGCTGCCTGCCACCTGGGCAACGCTCGGCAGCTTCAGCGACGGCCCGCTGTCGGCCTACGTGGTCGGCGCCACCGGGCCGCCGCCCCCGCCGGCGCTGTCCGTGACCCCGACGTCGCTGACCTTCAGCGGCACGGCCGGCGGAAGCAGCCCCGCCGCCAAGACGGTCTCGGTGGCCAACACCGGCGGCGGGACGCTGAGCTTCACGGCGTCCGACGACGCGCCGTGGCTCTCCCTGTCGCCCGCGTCCGGCAGCGCCCCGCGCGACGTCACGGCCACGGTCGACACGAGCGGCCTGGCCGCCGGCACGTACACGGCGACGATCACGATCGACGGCGGCGGCGTCTCCGGTTCGCCGCGGACGGTGCCCGTCACGCTCACGCTGGCGCCGCCGACACCGCCGGCGCTGGCGATCACGCCGTCGTCGCTGACGTTCTCGGCGACCGTGGGCGGCGCCGCCCCGGCCTCGCAGCCCGTCAGCGTGTCCAACACCGGCGCCGGGACCCTGTCGTGGACGACCTCCGACGACCAGCCGTGGCTGTCGGCGTCGCCCGCGAGCGGCACGAACGCGGGCACGGTCAACGTGTCGGTCAACCCGTCCGGCCTCGCGGCCGGGACCTACACGGGCACCGTGACGATCGCTGCCGCCGGCGCGTCCGGCTCGCCCAAGACCGTCGCGGTCAGCTTCACGGTGACCCCGCCCGCGAGCGGCCTCGTCGGCGCCTGGGGCTTCGACGAGGCGAGCGGCGCGACCGTGACCGACCGCTCGGGCAAGGGCAACACCGGCACGATCACCGGCGCGACACGCACGACGACCGGCAAGTTCGGCGGCGCGCTCGCCTTCACGGGCACCGGCCGCTGGGTGACGGTCAATGACAGTGCCTCCCTGCGGCTCACGACCGGGCTGACCGTCGAGGGCTGGGTCAACCCGACCGCCAACGGCGCCAACTCGTGGCGGACGCTGGCTCTCAAGGAGAGCGCCACCGGCATGAGCTGGGGGCTGTACCCCTTCGGCGACAACGGCTTCCCGAGCGCCCACGCGTTCACGACGAGCGAGCTGGCGGCGACCGGCACGACGCGCCCGGCGCTCAACACGTGGACCCACATCGCCGCCACCTACGACGGCACCACGATCCGGCTGTTCGTGAACGGCGTCCAGGCCGCCACGCGCGCCCAGACGGGCTCGCTGGTGACGAGCACGCAGCCGCTGCGCTTCGGCGGCAACGCGAAGTGGTCGGAGTGGTTCCAGGGCCAGCTCGACGAGATCCGCGTCTACGACCGCCCGCTCACCGCGGCCGAGATCCAGGCGGACATGGGGACGCCGATCACGCCATCGCCCTGAGTTTCGTGGTGTGAGAACAATCCGAAATGCGCAGTATTGCTGTGTGGCTCGTGTCAGCCAGCCGACAGTGCTGTTGGTCGAGGACAACGAGGTCAACCAGCTTGTCGCGGTCGCGATGCTCGAGAAGCACGGCTATGACGTGGACGTCGTCGGCGATGGCCGCGCGGCGCTCGACGCCGTCGCGGACAGGCCGTACGACGCCGTCCTGATGGACTGCCAGATGCCGGTGATGGACGGCTACACGGCCACGGCCGAGCTGCGCCGCCGCGAGAACGGCGGTGATCGCCTGCCGATCATCGCCCTGACGGCCCACGCGTTCGACGGCGAGCGCGAGCGCTGCCTGGCGGCCGGAATGGACGACTTCGTGGCCAAGCCGGTGCGCGCCGACGTCTTGACCGCAGCGCTGGAGCGTCACATCGAGCCTCCGCCGCTCGACACCGCCCGGCTGCTCGAGGCCGTCGGCAGCGACGAGCTCGTCGCCCAGATCGTCGAGCTGTTCCTCGCGCAGGCGGCCACGCACCTCGACACGATCGTGCGCGCGATCGCGACGGGCGACGCCGACACGATCACCCGCACAGCGCACACGCTCAAGGGCAGCGCCGCGACCGTCGGCGCTACGGCCGTGACGCGCGCCGCGGCCGCGCTCGAGCGCGGCGACCTGACCGCCGCACGCCGGCTCGCCACCGCCGTCCAGCGCATCCGCGCCGCCAGGTAAGGGGGTCTGACCCCCTTACGTACGCCGTAAGGTCCGGGCCCCGGTACCTTCAGTGGCATGAGCGTGCTCGCGCCGACCTCTCCGCCCGGGATGACGCGCCGCGAGCGGGCGGCCAAGACGGTGGCTGCCGCGCTGCGCGGCGGCCTCGCCGGCGCGCTCGCCGCGGCCGTGGCATGGCTGGTCGCCGGCGCCATCGCCGGGACCGCGTTCGTCCTGCTCGTGCTCGCCACGCTGGGCGTGGCCGCGTACGTCGTCTGGAAGGGCGACGTCAACCTGTGGGTCTGGCTCGGTCTCGCGATCGCGTGGGGCGCGGTGCTCCTCGAGCGCGCGGTCGTGCAGGACAACGGCGGCGTCTGGGTCGCGATCGCGGCGTGGCTCGGCGTGATCGTCGGCGCACGCCGGGCGGGCATCCTCAGGCGCTGGACGGTGCTGCTCGCCTATCCCCTCGTGTCGGTGGCGATCGTCCTGCTCGCCGGCGAGGACATGCTCGACCCGTGGGGCGTCTCGTGGCTGTGGGTCGCGGCCGTGATCGGCCCGGTGCTCGGCGCCCAGACGCTGCTCAAGGCGCGGGAGGAGCAGTCGCCGCCCGATGCTCTCTCACCAGGCACAGCAGCACGAAGCTGACGAGCATCAGGCCGCCATCGAGGAACACGGCCGCGGTCCAGTCGCCCGTCGCGTCGCGCAGCACGCCGCTGATCGCCGGTGACAGGACGGCGCCCATCTCGCCGATCAGGTTCATCATCCCGAACGCCGCGCCGAGCAGCGCGGCCTTCGGCACGAGGTCCGCGGCCAATGCGTGCCAGATCGGCTGCAGCGCGTTGAAGAACAGGCTCGAGACGAACAGCAGCACGCCGAGGGCCCAGACCGCGTTGCCGCCGGCCTGCAGGTAGAGGCCGAACGCGATCGTCAGCAGCGCCTGGATCAGCGTGAACGAGACGAGCATGCCCTTGCGGCCGTGGCCGCGGCGCTTCTGCCGGTCGCCGAGCCAGCCGCCGAGCGGGAACCCGATGATGCCGGCGACGCCGAAGAACGTCGCGGTCAGCGCCGACTGCCAGAACCCGCCCTTGGTCGCGTCGGCGACGATCGAGACCGACCAGAAGCTGAAGAACCACAGCGTCCACAGGATCGCGATGCCCGCGGTGTAGACGAGCATCAGGTCGCGATTGCGGATCACCGGCGCGGTCTCCGCGCCCATCCGGGCGAACACGAAGCCGACCAGCGCCACGGCGATGCCGGTCTCGAGCAGGGCCACCTGCCACTCGTTCAGCCCCGCCTCGGTGGCGATCATGTAGACCGCCATCACGGCGATGAAGAAGACGGCCGCGTAGGCGACCAAACGGCCGGCGGCCGGCATGTAGGCCGACCGGAAGACGTGGTCGCCGCCCTGGCGGCTGAAGAAGCGGTGCATGCCGAGGCCGATCAGGACGGCGCCGGTGCCGAGCACGAGGAACGGCATCCGCCACGCGTCGTCCTTGCCGAACACCGAGCTGCCGAGATCGATCAGCGGAGCGGCGAGCAGCAGCGCCGCCGTGATGCCGATCGCCAGGCCGGTGATGACCCAGCCCATGCCGAGGCTGCGCTTCTCGAGCGGGCTCTGCCGGGCGATGAGCGAACGATCGTTGGAGTAGAAGAGGCCGGCGCCGAGGCCGGTGATGACGCGGAAGGCGACGAAGCCGAGCAGCGCCGTGATGACGCCGCTGAGCAGCGTGGCGGCGCCGGCCCAGACGACGGCGATGACGATCACCGTGCGGTGCCCGAGGCGGTCGCCGACGTAGCCGCCGGGGAACTGCGTGAGCATGTAGCCGGCGAACAGCAGGCTGCCGACGAGGCCGCCGAGCGCGAACGGGTTCTCGGCGCCGGAGATGATCGGCACCTTCGCGTCGATCATGTATGTGACGACCGGGCCGGTGATCGTGCGGTCGGCCCCGCTCGCCACCCAGCCGAGCAGCAGCCACATCCACAGGGCCCGGTAGCCCGGATACGGCCTGACCTCGGGCTCGCGTGCGGTGTCTGCGCGCGCGGTACCCGCCTCCGCCCGCGCGCGGTCGGTGATATGCGTCGCCATCTCCGCCTCCCTCGGGTGAAAACTTCTGACATATTGCCCGGACAGCCGCCCCGGAAACACATCAATCGGGCGGCCGCTCGCGGAGCGGGAGGATCGGCGGGGTTAGCGGGGGGTGTCGAGCTGGATCGCCAGGGCGCCGAGCGGCATGCCCCAGTCCTCCAGCGACGGCGGCGTGGGGACGCCGTAGCCTGCCCCGGCGATCGAGAAGCGGCCGCGCAGCGCCCACTTGGCGAACGTGTCGGCGAAGCGTTCCTGGAGCGCGGTGCAGCCGCCGGCGCCGTCCAGCGCCTCCCCGCACTCACGCGACGCCGGGATGCCGGCATCGAGGCGCCGGATCAGATCGTCGTCGACGAGCAGGAAGTCGATCACGTGCCCGAACTCGTGCAGGACGACCATGTCGCGATCGATCGCCCGGTCGCTGTTGAGCCGGTCGGTGCCGAGCAGGATCTCGGCACCCGCGCCGTTCGACCGCGTCAGGCCGATCGCGTCCTCGGGGACGCCGGCCGCGCGCAGGTCGGTGCGCACGGTGACGAGCCCGTCGACCTCCGCGATCAGGCGCTGCGCCTCGGGCCGCGCGGTCGCGATCGCGTTCTGGATCCAGACGCGGTCCTGCGGCGCGACGCTGTCGAGGTTCAGCGTGGCGGCGCGGATCTCCGGAGTGATCTCAGTGTCGGCGGCGGCGCCCCGCGTGCGCAGGACGCCGGCGAAGATGCCCGCGCACAGGCAGACGAGTATGAGCGCGCGCAGCGCGGAACCCGGCATGCATGGGCTTATCGGCGTCTTGCGCCGGAAGGCTGAGCGTCCTTCTCTTCCTCTTCCTCGTCCTTGGGCGCGCGGCGGTAGGGCGCCTGGATGTCCTCCTCGGCGCCTGGCACGCCCGCCTCGATCTCGCGTCCGCGCTCGGTCTCGGCGTTGAGCTCGGCGCCCAGCAGCACGGCGATGTTCGTCAGCCACATCCACACGAGGAAGACGATCACGCCGGCCAGCGCGCCGTAGGTCTTGTTGTAGGAGCCGAAGTTCGCGACGTAGAAGGCGAACACCACCGAGCCGGCGATCCACACCAGGACCGCCAGCACGGCGCCGGGCGAGATCCAGCGGAAGCCGGCCGGCTTCGCGTTCGGCGACGACCAGTACAGGATCGCCAGCATCAGCATCACGACCACAAGCAGCACCGGCCACTTGGCGATGTTCCAGACCGTGACCGCGGTATCGCCGAGGCCGACCGCGTCGCCGACCGCCTTGGCGACCGGGCCGGTGGCGACCAGCGACAGCACGACGAGCGCCGCCATCAGCACCAGCACGAGCGTCACGAGGATCTGCAGCGGGCGCAGGAGGTAGAACGGCCGCCCCTCCTCGCGCTCGTAGATCGCGTTCGAGGCGCGCATGAACGCTCCGACGTAGCCGGAGGCGGTCCAGAGCGCGGTGGCGACACCGAGGATCAGGCCCCACACGGCGGTCGAGCGGTTGTTGGCGATCTGCTCGATCGGCTTCTTGAACGTGTCGACGGCCGAGGCCGGGCCGAGTTGGGACACGACGTCCGTGATGACGCGCGTGATCGTCTGCGGATCGACGACCAGGCCGAGGATCGAGATCAGCGCGATGAAGGCCGGGAACAGCGACAGGACGGCGTAGTAGGTGAGCGCCGCCGCCCAGTCGGTCAGGTTGTCGTCTTTGAACTCCCGGACTGTGCGCTTGACGGTCCCGAGCCACGTGCGCTTGGCAAGCATGCATAGGGGTTGCCCGACCAGCCGCCTTCATAGGCGTGCGCGGTCCCATCGGAGACCACGACGATGCGGTCGGCGATGCGGTCGAGGAAGTAGCGGTCGTGGGACACCGCGATCACCGTTCCGTCGTAGTGTTCAAGCGCGTTTTCGAGCACCTCGATCGAGTCGATGTCGAGGTGGTTGGTGGGCTCGTCGAGCAGCAGGCAATTTGGCGCGTTCTCCATCAGCAGCAGGAACGCGAGCCGCGTCCGCTCGCCGCCGCTGAGCGTGCGCACGGGCCTCCGGACCTGCTCGTAGTCGAACAGGAAGCCCATGAGCCGGCGCACCGCGGTGTCCTCGGCCATCGACCGCCCGGCGCGCAGGACGTCGATGACCGCCGCGTCCTGCGGCAACCCGGCGGCGGCCTGCGACAGGTAGCCGACCTCGATCCCGGAGCCGATCCAGCGCTCGCCGCCGGCCGGCTCCAGCGTGCCGCCGAGCGTGCGCAGCAGCGCGGTCTTGCCCGCGCCGTTCGGCCCGACGACGCCGACGCGCTCACCGCGCATGACCGTGAGCTCGACGTCGAGCAGCACCGGATCGTCCGGGTCGAACGCCACGTCCGCGCCCTCGAGCGCGATCACGCGCTGCCCGCCGCGCACGCCGCTGCGGAACGCGAGCGCCATCTTGCGCCGCTCGAGCACGGGCCGCTCGACCTTGTCCATCTTGTCGATCTGCATCTGCTTGACGCGCGCCTGCTTGGCGTGGCGCTCGTTGACCGTGATGTGCGCCCAGTGGCGGAAGCGGCGGATCGCCTCCTCCAGCCGCGCGATCTCCTTCTGCTGTGACACGTACTGCTGACGCTGCTTCTCGAGCTCGAGCTGGCGGGCGACCGCGTACGCCGAGTAGCCGCCCGGCCAGATCCGGATGCGCCCGCGGTCGAGCTCGGCGACCGCGCCGACGCACGCGTCGAGCAGATGGCGGTCGTGCGAGACCATCAGCACGGCACCGTCGAACTCGTCGACCAGCCGCTCGAGTTGGTCACGCCGGTGCATGTCCAGGTGCGCCTCGGGCTCGTCGAGCATCAGGACCTGCGGGCGGCGCGCGAGGCAGGCGGCGAGGGCCACGAGCTTGCGCTGGCCGCCGCTCAGCTCGCTCGTGGGCATGTGCAGTGCTTCGTCGGGCACGCCGAGGTCGTCGAGCAGCGTGCGCGCCTCGCCCTCGGCGCGGTCCCCGCCCTGCTCGGCCCACTTGGCCAGCAGCCGCTCCTGGTGGGCGAGCGCGCGACTCATCGCGTCGAGGTCGTGCGCCAGGGCCGGGTCGGCCAGGCGGCGCTCGACCGCGTGCAGCTGCTCCTCCAGCTCCGCCAGCTCCGGGCGGGCGGCGCGGACCCACGTGAGCGGCGTGCGCTCGTCGCCGTGCACGTGCTGGGGCAGGAACGCGTGCACGAGGCCGCGGCGGCGGGTGACGGTGCCGCCGTCGGGCTCCTCGAGGCCGGCGAGCATCGCCAGCAGGGTCGACTTGCCGCCGCCGTTCGGTCCCAGGACGCCGATGCGCATGCCGTCGGCGAGCTCGAGGTCGAGCCCGTCGAGGATCAGGCGGCCGCCGAACGACTTCGTCAGGCCGCGCGCGGAGAGCAGAGGGACGGTCGCCATGGGGACGGGGTACGTTCGCAGCATGCAACCCGTCGTGCACGTGGCGCCGGAGTCCGATCGCGCCATCGAAGAGGCGATAACCACGGCCGGAGGCCGAGTCGGACCGCTCGAGGAAGCCGAGGCGCTCGTCTGGCTGGGTTCGAACCCGAACGAGTTCCCGGCGTTGCCCGACCAGCTGCGCTGGGTGCAGCTGCCGTCGGCGGGCGTCGAGAGCTGGCTCGACAAGCTCGACGACAAGCGAGTCTGGACGTCGGCGACGATCGCGTTCGGCAAGTCGGTCGCCGAGCATGCCCTGACGCTGATGCTGGCCGGCGTGCGCCGGATCCACGACTGCGCGCGGGTGCAGACGTGGACCGCGCCGACGCTGCGCCCGCTCGAGGGATCGACCGTGGCGGTCGTCGGCACCGGCGCGATCGGCGGCGCGCTGATCGGCCTGCTGGAGCCGTTCGACGTCGAGGTGCTCGCCGTGACGCGCCGGGGGCGCGACGGGACGCTGCCCGTGGAGCGGCTGGTCGAGGTGCTGCCGCGCGCGCACTTCGTGGTGATCGCGGCGCCTGCGACGCCGGCCACGCGCCACCTGATCGGCGCCGCCGAGCTCGGGGCGATGCGTGAGGACGCCTGGCTCGTGAACGTCTCGCGCGGCGCGCTCGTCGACACCGACGCGCTGGTCGCGGCGCTGCGGGCGGGCTCGATCGCCGGCGCGGCGCTCGACGTCACCGATCCCGAGCCGCTGCCGGACGGCCACCCGCTGTGGAGCGAGCCGAACGCACTGATCACGCCGCACGTCGCGAACCCGCCCGTGACGCTGCGGCAGGATCTCGCCCGGCAGGTGAAGGAGAACGTCTCCCGTTTCGCGAAAGGCGAGCCGTTGCTCTCGCCGGTCGATCTCGAAGCGGGTTACTAGATGCTCAGGGAGTTCCGGAACTTCATCCTGCGCGGCAACGCCATCGACCTGGCCGTCGCGGTCGTCATCGGTGCGGCGTTCGGCGCGGTGGTGACCTCGCTGGTGGAGGACATCGTCACGCCGATCATCTCGATCATCTTCGGCAAGCCGGGATTCGAGGACCTGACGATCACGATCAACGACGCGGTGATCCGCTACGGCTCGTTCCTGAACGCGGTGCTCTCGCTGTTGACGATCGGCGCGGCCGTGTTCTTCTTCGTGGTCAAGCCCGTGAACTACCTGATGGAGCGCCGCAAGGCCGGCGAGGAGCCGCCGCCGGAGGCGGTACCGGAGGACATCGTGCTGCTCGGCGAGATCCGCGACCTGCTGCGCCGGGGCGGTAACGCGAGCGCGACCAGCGCACCTCCAGCGTAAGTCCAAGGAATACCCAAAGCTGGCGCCGCAGCGTTCGGGCGCATGAAATCTCTGGCGGGGTTCCTCACCGCGCTCGCGTTTGTCTTTCCGAGCGCCGCAGTTGCCGACGACGTCATCGACTGGGGCTCGGGCGTGAGCGATCGCGCGATCCAGTACCGCGACGACCACAACATCTCGCCGCGCCGCAACGTCGCCGTGTTCGTGTTCGAGCACGCCGACGGCCGCCGCGGCACGATCGCGATCGACAGCGAGCCGTTCTCCAAGGGCGGCGAGCCGCCGGACAAGCCGCAGGGCCACTCCGAGCGCCGGCTCGCGAAGATCCTGCGCGGCTACGGCATCCGGCCCGAGCAGGTCAAGGTCATCTACTCGGAGCTGCAGCCGTGCATGAACCCGGGCGCGTTCTGCTCGAACCTGCTGCGGCGCGAGTTCCCGAAGGCGCAGGTCTTCTACAGCTTCGAGTACGGCTCCACGCCGGAGTCGCGGCGAGCGGGCACGACCGCGCTGCGGGGCGCGGTCAACGACCACTACCGGGCGCGTGCCGCGGCCGGCAACGTGATGCGCGGGCCGGGCTTCTTCCCGCGCGAGGGGGCGCTGCCGGACGCGCTGGCGCGCCCCGGCATCCGCGCCGGCGGCGTCGACTTCCGCACGCTCGAGCTGCGCTACGTCTCGGCCGCGAACGGCGATCCGCGGCGCGGCGTCCGCTACGCGTTGCGCGGGCTCCCGACCGACGGGCCGTCCGATCCGGCGGCGGGCCTCGCCGCGGCGAAGCAGGCGTCCGACGCGTTCTTCACCTGGCTCGCGCTGCCGCCGCAGACGTTCTGGGTGAACCTCAACCCGAACGAGCCGAACCGGATCATGGACCCGCAGCTCGCGCGCACCGACGCCGGCAAGGTGCTGCTCGAGGCCGACCTGCAGATGAAGAAGACGGCGGCCCGGATCATCCACCCGGACACGGCGGTCGGCGCGGAGTTCTGGCGCCGCATGGAGGCGATCCACGGCAACAAGCCCGAGGCGCCGCCGTGCTTCTCGTTCCGGAGCTGGATCGTCCCGCTCCCGGCGACCGTGCGGGAGACCGCGAACGAGCTGTACGTGCTCGACGCGCCGCTCACGGTCGAGTCGGTGGCGCAGGACTACGGCGCCGCGTTCGCGCCGTGTCCGCAGAACGCC
>Ga0111538_10005026_pt1 | contig 18141 bp, 14 predicted proteins | sample SoiMethybrSBSTD1_FD_79669 | JGI IMG/M metagenome (GOLD analysis project Ga0111538, IMG submission 79669) | Bulk soil microbial communities from a Populus tree surrounding site in Tennessee, USA - Soil MetaG P. TD hybrid SBSTD1 (version 2)... | ecosystem: Environmental > Terrestrial > Soil >...
CCGCCGCCGCCGCAACCGACGACCCCGCCGCCGCAACCGACGACTCCGCCCCCGCAACCGACGACTCCGCCGCCCGCGCAGTCCGGGCCGAGCGGCGACGCGGCGTGTTACGCGGCTCGCGATCAGGCGGGAGGCGGCAATATCGAGGGTGCGGTCGGGCTGTTTCGGCGCTGCGAGAACACCGGAGGCTCGGCAGGGGCGCGGGAGAGCGCACGCGGTCACATCAAGCGCCAAGCGCCGGAAGCGGTGAAGCAGCGGGCGCAAGCCGGAAACTGCCAGGGCGCCAAGAGCGCGGCGAACGCGGCCAGCTCGATCGGCGTCGGCGGGCCGGCACAGGCCGAATACAGCAAGTCTTCCTGCGCGGGTCAGTAAGCACTCACCGGGGCGCGTGACTCGGGGACCACACTCCTGACGTCGCTGTCAGCGGCTGCGGCGCGCCGGCAGCCAAGTTGCGCGGAAATGGCGGTGGCATGGGCGTTGCTGAATCGGGGTTCGAGCGCGATGGCTGCGCTCGCTTACTTCTCGCTTTGCTCGGAGGTTGAGATGGCTCTCGAGAACTTTGCTGTGCGCACTCCGCTCGTCGCGCTGCCGGTCCTGATCGCGCTCTTGGCGTGCGCCGAGGGTGGAAAGAACGCGAACCAGCGCGGCGTCGGCGACGAGCCTGGCGGCGTCAAGCTCGGCATCGGCGACATCGCGGTCGCGCCGCAGGGTGGCTACGTGATCTTCTCGAACGCCGATCGGCTCGCGGTAGCCTGGCCGGACCAGGGCAGTGTTGCGGAGCTGCCGGTACGTGCGCCGACGCGGCTCGCGTTTTCCAAAGCGCGCCCCGTGGTCTACGTGGGATCGTTCGACCCCGGATCGAAGCTCGTCGCGATCGATGTCGCAGAGAGAAAAAAATTGTGGGCGAGCGCGCTCGACGACGCCGCGGTGAGCCGGCTCAGGCTCGAGTCGTCCAAGGACGACCGCTTCATCGTCGCCGGATCGACGAATCGGCTCACGGTGTTCGACGCCGCCGACGGCAGCGTCACGAGCCAGCATGCGTTTTCCCAAGCGATCATCGACGTCGAGATCCTGCCCGATTCGCGGCGCGCGCTGGTCGTGACCGATCACGAGTGGCCGTCGGGATCGACGCGTCCGGTCAGCGAGCTCGTGGTGATCGATCTCGAGGCCGGCGGCGAGCATCACTTCAGCGTGCCGAACTGCGCGGACGACGTCGCGGTCACGCCCGACGGGACGCGCGCGTTCCTCGCGCCCACGCGCTGCAGCAAGGACCCCGTGAGCGTGATCGAGCTATCCCCGGGCAGCGAGCACTTCGAGCGCAATCTGCCGGGCTTCGGGCCCGTGGCGCTGGCGCCGAACGGGCGGACCGCGGTCGCGTTTCTGGACGGCTACAACGTCGATCGCTCGCTGTTCGACGATCCCGCGAAGATCCCGCCGGGCGGCCTCGACCAGCCGCGTTATCACCTGATGGTGATCGACACTGCGACGCTCGGCTACGACTTCGCCGCGGCCTTCGAAACGCTGCCGCGCTACGCGATGACGCCGAGCGGTCAGATGCTGCTGGTCGACTCGAGCTTCACCTTCAACGACTCGCTGCGGCTGTTCGACCTTCCGACGCGTGAGTTTCGCAGCCTGAGCGGCCCGAGCGTCGAGCTCGACAACTTCGTGCTTTCGAGCAACTCCGAGCACGCGTACGTGCTGTTCGCCGGGCTCTTCGACGTCGATCTGCCGGGCGCCGCCGTGCGCGAGATCGACACGCCGTTCGAGCCGCAGAACATCAACATCGCCGCCGACGACAAGAGCTTGTACCTGCGCCGCGACCAGAATCACGTGTGCGTGTTCGATCTCGAGACCCGGCGCTGCCAGCGTGAGCTCACGTACGCGCCGGCGCTGGTGAATCCTTAGTTCCCGACGATTGGCTCGAGGCACGTCTCGCGGGCGTGGCGCAGCTCTGCCAGCGCGACGTCGATCGCGGGGCCGTGCGGCCCCTTGACGATCAGCTTGTCGCCCCCGGTCGTGCCGAGGCGTGAAAGCGGCACCTGAGCGGCCTCGGCGCGGCGGGCGATCTCCGCGCGCTTTTCCGGGGCCGTGCTCACGAGCACGCGCGTCGGCGCTTCCCCGAAAAGCTGCGCAGCCGTGATGCGATCGAGCGCGATCGATGCGCCGACCATGTCGTGTGGATCGTCGACCGCGGTCGCGGACTCGGCCAGCGCCACGGCCAGGCCGCCCTCGGCGAGATCGTGCGCGCTCGAAAGCAGCTCGGCTTCGGCGAGCTCGACCAGCAGGTTCTGCAGGCGCGCTTCGAGCTCGAGATCGATGCGCGGCGCCGGTCCCGCGACGCGGCCGGTGTGGCGCATCACGTACTCCGAGCCGCCCAGGCCATCGCTGCCGGCCGCGCCCAGGAGAAACACGTCGTGCCCGGAAGCTTTGAAAAAGCTCGTGACGATTGCCCGCTCGTCGCGGACCAAGCCTACGGCCGCGACCGTTGGCGTCGGAAGGATCGCGCGCCGGTCGGTCTCGTTGTAGAGACTGACGTTGCCGCTGACGATCGGTACGCCGAGCGCGCTGCAGGCGCGTGCCATGCCGTCGATCGCCCGCGAAAACTGGTCCATGATGATCGGATTTTCTGGATTGCCGAAGTTCAGGCAATCGGTGATCCCGATCGGGCGTGCGCCGCTGACGGCGAGGTTGCGGCACACTTCGGCCACCGCCATCGCGGCGCCCTCGAACGCGTCGAGCTGAGTCATGCGGCTGTTGCAGTCGCAGGCGAACGCGAGATACTTGAAGATCGTCTTTCCGTCGCGTTCGCACGGCACCCGCACCACCGCCGCGTCCGACCCCGGCCGCGCTCCGGTGCCGCCGCGCACGATCTGGTCGTACTGGCGCCACACCCAGCGCCGCGAGCCGACGTTCGGCGACCCGACGATCGCCACGAGCTCGTCCGTCCACGATGCCGGTTCGGCGATTGTCGATGGATCGAGAGCACGGCGCTCGCCGAGCGAGCCGTCGGGAGCGCGCGGGCGATCGTACTTGGGTGCGTCGTCGGTCAAGAGCGACACCGGCAAGTCGCACACGGTCTCCGGCTCGCCCGGCGGGCGCGCTCCGAGCGTCGGGTCGTGGCCGGGCGTCGCCTTGATCACCCAGCGCCCGGTGTCCGTCACGCGCCCGATCACGGCGGCGTCGATGTCCCACTTGTCGCAGATTTCGCGGACGCGACCCTCTGTGCCGGGCTTGCAAACGAGCAGCATGCGCTCCTGCGATTCACTGAGCAAGAGCTCGTAGGGCGTCATCTTGCTCGCGCGCCGTGGCACGTGATCGAGGTTGATTTCCACGCCGGCGCCGCCGCGGCCGGCCATTTCCACCGACGACGAGGTGAGCCCCGCCGCGCCCATGTCCTGCACGCCCTCGAGCAGATCCTCCGCGAAGATCTCGAGGCACGCTTCGATCAGGAGCTTGCCGAGGAAGGGATCGCCGACCTGCACCGTGGGGCGCTGACTCGGTCCGCCGTGGCTGAACTCGTCGCTCGCCATGGTGGCGCCGTGAATCCCGTCGCGGCCGGTCTTGGCGCCGATGTAGAGCACCGAGTTGCCCGGCGTGCCGGCGCGGCCGTAAAAAATTCGATCCGTGCGCGCGACGCCGCAGACGAAGGCGTTGACCAGGATGTTGCCGTCGTACGACTCGTCGAAGAAGAGCTCGCCGCCGACCGTCGGAACGCCGACGCAGTTGCCGTAGCCGCCGATGCCGGCGACGACTCCGCGCAACAGGCCCGGCGTTTTCGGGTGGTCGGGGCGACCGAAGCGCAGCGAGTTGAGCCCGGCGATCGGCCGCGCTCCCATCGTGAAGACGTCGCGCAGGATGCCGCCCACGCCCGTGGTCGCGCCCTGATAGGGCTCGATGTACGACGGGTGATTGTGCGACTCCATTTTGAAGATGGCGGCGAAGCCGTCGCCGATGTCGACCACCCCGGCGTTTTCGCCCGGCCCCTGGATCACGCGCGGCCCCTTGGTCGGCAAACGCCGCAGGTGGACACGCGAGCTCTTGTACGAGCAGTGCTCGCTCCACATCACGCTGACCACGCCGAGCTCGGCGTAGGTCGGGGTGCGGCCGAGCACGCGCACCACGCGCTCCCACTCTTCGTCGCTGAGCTTGTGAGTGGCGGCCAGCGCGGCGTCGACCGCCGGATCACCGGGAAAAGACTGAGCGCTCACTGTCGACGTGGTTTCAGAGCAGCCACAGCCCGATCACGACCAGCAGGGCCGCCGCGGCTACCGAGGCCATGGCCGCGAACTCCCAGGCGCCCGCCTGCGAGTCCGTGAAGCGCAGCTCGATCGAGGCGAAGCGGCTGGTCTCCCGCTTGCGCCGGCCCGACAAGGCGATGTTGGCCGCCCGAAGCGCGGGATCGAGGGGTTCGTCTGCGTCGGACGGCATCGGAGCTCCCCGCGTCTACCCCACCCCGTCGTGGCTGTCGAGAGCGGAGCTCGAGGCGGATTGGCTTTGTTCGCCTACTTCGCTCCGAACCGCTGTTTCCCCTTGCTTTCCCACCATTCGCGGTACCGCGACTGAGCCCGGTGGCGCTCCTTCCTCGGCAGATCGTCGTAGTACCCGAAGTACTCCTTGGTCAGCGCCTTCAGCTCGTCGCCCGCTGCGCGCCGGACCTCCGCCTCGTCGTGCATCAACGCGTCGATCAGCCACTCGATGCGGTGGAGCGCCGCGTTCTGCTCCCACCAGGCGGTCCAGCGCACGGCGTCGCGCGCGAAGTCCTGCCGGCTGATCGTCACCAGCGCCCAGTGCGCGCTCTTGGCGATCCCGTTGTCCTTCTCGTTCAGCAGGCGGATCAGCCGCGGTACGGCGCGGCCGTCGCGCAGATCCGAGATCGCCTCGAGCGCGGCTTGCCGCACCTCGCCCGGCTGTCCGATCGCCGACGCCGTCTCGCACAGGTCCTCGCGCAGCGCTCCGCGCGTCTCGGGATCCGCCTGCATCATCCGGCCCGCGGCGAGCGCGGCGCGGCGCACGTCGGCATCGGCGTCGACCAGGCGCCGCGCCACGGCGCGCGCGCCGTCGACGGTGGGCATCTCACCCAGCAGGCGCGTCGCCCAGGCTCGCACTTTGGGATCGCCGTCCGCCGTGCGCACCACCAGAAACGGCGCGGCCTCGGGCCCGATGCGCGCCAGGGTGCGCAAGAGCGGGCCGCACTCCGACGCGCGGGGCGGGCCGTCACCCACGCCGCGCCGGAGCTCGCGCGTGATCGGCCCCGGGAAAGCGGCCACGAGCTCGCTCACCGCCGGGCCGCCGATCTCCGCCAGCTTGTCCGCGGCATCGCTATCGCCCTGGAGGAGCCGGCGCACGAGCTCCTTGCAGTCGCTGGCGATGTCGACGATGACGGACGGTAGCCGCATCTCGTTCGAGCTCTGGCGCCGGCGCAGCTTGTGCGCCTGGTGCACGACCGAGCGCGAAGAGGGAAGCGGCCCGCCGCCTTCGCTCGCTCGCAAGAGCTCGTCGATGTCGGCGTCGATCGTGGAAGTGCCGATCGCGATCTCCGGGCTGCTGTCCGTGCCGCTCGAACCACCCTGTTCGGCGCCGCCGACGAAGGTCTGCTTGCGCGAGATCGGCGCGACCGATTTGGCAATCACCGGCCGGAAGCTTTGCGGCTCGCCCTCGGTGCCGACGATGCGCTGGGTCGGTGACGAGCGGCGCGTGAGCGGGATCGGCGCCGTTTCTTCGCTGCCGGCCGCGCCGAGCGCCCGCGGCGTGCCCTGGGTCGGCGTGGGCCGCCGCGGCTCCGCGCCGACCGAAATCACCGGATGGGCGGGAGCCCGGTCCGAACGAACCGTGGTCGGGACCACGCTCGCGCCGGCCGTCACGGTGGCGCGGCCGAGCGCGGCCAGCGGGGCGTCGAGCTCGCCTGAAGGCGGGCGCTGGTGCGACGGCGGCTTGGGCGGAGGCGTGAGCAGCGGTTCGGTCCGGGGCCGCGGCAAGCGCTGCGTGTTCGGCGGCTCGCTCGGCGCTTTGCTCGGAGCCGGCGCCGTGGTGACCGGAACCGGAACCGGTTTCGGCAGCGGTTCGGTTTGCGGCGGCGGAGCGGTGGAGCCTCGCGCCGCCGGAGGCGACGAAGCCCGCGGCAGCTCGAGCGCCCGCGCCAGTGCCATCGCGCGTTCCTTCAAGTCCGGCTTGGCGGCGCGTGCGCGCTGGGGCCGAACCGGCAAGCCGTCGGCGCCGGCCGGCGCGCCTTCTTCGCCGCGCGCCATCAGCTTGCGTTTGACGATCACGCGCTCGAGCGAGACGCTGACGAGCGGCGCGAACGCGATCAGTTCCCCGATCGACGCGAGCTCGACGTCGTTCGAACCGTGATCGCCGTACAGGATCAGCACGCAGCGCTCCCTGACCACCACCGGCAGCAAGAGCACGATGCGGTCGGCCGAGCGCTGCAGATCCTTGGCCAGTGCTGCGTCGATCCCGTCCTTGCCCAGGCGCACCAGCTGCCAGGTCCCCTCCTGGCGGGCGGTGGACAGGGCGCTCGGCAGGTCGAGCGGCACGCCGATGCCGTTCACGCGGGCACGGTCGGCGCCGGGCCCATGCGCGTCCCGCCCCTCGGCGAGGTCACCGTGCACCGCGAACAGGGCGGCGTACTCGAAGTATTGGACGGCAAAATCGAAGAAAGCGCGCAGCACGTCGTCGCGCGAAACGGCGGTGAGCAGATCGCGCTCGGCCATCGCCGCGGTGTACGGACCGAGCCGCCGCTGGCGGCCTTTCGGCGGGCGCGAGGCGGCGCGAGCCAGATTCGCCAGTGTCTGCGGCGCGGGGACGAAGGAGGGCATGGTGGGCCGCTTGGTCGCCGCAACCGGCCGCGGCTCGGGCTCCGCCGCAGCGACGGTAACCGCTGGCGCCACCGGCGCGGCCGCAGCTTGTGGTGCTGGCTCTGCTTTCGGCACCGCCACCGGAGCCGCGGGAGTCGGCTGTGCGAGCACCTGCGGCACGAACAGCGGCTGCGGGCCGAAGGGCGGCACCGAAGGCGGACGCGGCAAAGCGGGAATCGCTACCGAAACGTTGACCGCGCCCGGCATCACGCTCGGGCTCGGATCGGGTCGACCTTCCAGCTTGGCGAGAATGCGCAGCGTGCGCCGATCGAGCGGCATCGCGTAGTCGCGGCCGAGCGCCTGGAGAATGCGCACGAGCGGGACGGCGCGCTGCACGATCCGCACGCCGAGCGCGAAACCCAGATCCTCCTCGACCTCGGGCGACAGCGGCTCACTGACGGCGACCACCAGCGCGCCGCTGCGCTCCTCGAGCGGATAGAAGCCGTGGCGCAGCGCGAGCTCGCCCGGCACCAGGCTGCGCGTCGTCTCCGCGGTCTTTGGAAGCTCGCCGATCGGTCCCGCTTCGAGCTCGTGGCTCTGCGCGAGCACGTGCGTGAGCTCCTTTTCGCTGACGCGGGCGAGCTCCAGCAGATTCGTCGCCAGGTCGCCGCCGTAGATCACCTGTCGAGCCAGCGCTTCCTCGACGTCGCGCATCGAGGCGATCTGCTCGTTGACGATGGTCGAACTCAGCGTCGGCATTGGCGAGACAACGGATCTTTTAGCATTGTCCAGGCGTTGGCCGGGAAGTCAACCGAGGAACGGCGGGGTAAAGCCGCGGTTTGGCTCAAGGCGGGGTGGCGACCGCCGCGGACGCGCCCAACAGGATGAGCTGGGCGAGCCCGAGGTAGATGACTATTCCCAGCACGTCGACCATGGTGGCAATGAACGGCGTCGAGCTCGTCGCCGGATCGATCCCGACGCGGGACAATAGGATCGGCATCATGCTGCCGACCACGCATCCCATCAGCACGATGCCCATGATCGTGAGCGCGATCACCACGGCGACCGCGGGGCCGTCGCCGGCGACCAGGACCCGGGCGACGCCGAACACCGCGAGCATCGCGCCCAGCACCAGGCCCTGGGCGATCTCTCGCAGCAGCACGCGCCACCAGTCCTTGCTGGCGATTTGCCCCATCGCCAGCGCCCGGATCACCAGCGTCGACGATTGAGAGCCGGAGTTGCCGCCGGCGGCGATCAAGAGTGGCACGTAGAAGGCGAGCTGTGCGATCGACGCCAGCACCTTGTCGAAGGCCTTCATCGCCGTGGTCGTGAAAAATCCGCTGACGAACAGGATTGCCAGCCATGGCGCGCGCTTCTTGATGAAGGTGAGTGCCGACGCGTCGAAGTAACTTTCACCGATCGGCGCGACCGCCGCCATCTTCTGCACGTCTTCGCTCTGCTCTTCGGCCACGACGTCGAGCACGTCGTCGGCGGTGATCACCCCGAGCAGATCGCCGTCCTGGTCCACCACCGGCAGGGTATGAAGGTCGTACTTGGCCAGCGTGCGCGCCACCTCTTCCTGGTCGAGCTCCGGTGGGACGGAGATCACGTTGGTCTGCATGGCGTCGATCACGCGCTCGGCGGGATCGGCGAGCAGCAAATTGCGCAAGGTCAAGAGCCCGAGCAGGCGATCGCGTTCGCCGACCACGTAGATGACTTCGAGCGTTTCGGCTTCACGCGCGAGGCGCCGCACTTCCTCGATCGCGTCCGTGATCATCAGATCGGGCCGGATCGCCACGAAGTCGGTCGTCATCAGGCCGCCCGCGCTCTTCTCCGGCCAGCGCGTCAGCTCCTCGATGTCCTCGGCCGCTTCCGGGTCGACCTTCTCCAGCGATTCCAGCAGCGGCGCGGCGAAGTCGGGCGGCAGGATGCTGAAGAAGTCGGCGCGGTCGTCGGCTCGCATCTCGGTGGCGATGCGCGCCGTCGAATCCGTGCCCATCAAGCCCGCGAGCTCGCCCTGCCGCGCTTCGTCGAGGCGCTCGAAGACCTGTGCCGCGTAGTCGGTCGGCAGCTGCGTCAAAAGCTCCGAGGCGCGCGTGGTGTCGAGATCCTGGATGATGTCGGCGATGTCCTCCGGGTGGACCTCCTCCAGGAGCTCCCCGAGCTGCTCCGGGCTCTCGCGCAGGAGCGCCTCGAGCTCCGGTCCGATCAAGCGAGCGAGGCGCATATTGTCCGCTTATCGGACGCGCCTCGAGCCGGCAAGCTCCTTTCCGGGCCGCCCTTCAGCTACTGTGTGCGGCCGAGCCCTCCGCCGATGCGCCTCGCTTTCGTCGTCCAGCGTTACGGGCTCGAAGTCAACGGGGGAGCCGAGCTTCATTGCCGGCTGGTCGTCGAGCACCTGGTGCGCCGCTCCGAGGTCGAACACGTTCGCGTACTGACCACGTGTGCGCTCGATCACGCGACCTGGAAGAACCACTATCCGGCGGGCATGACGCGCGTCGGGGCGATCGAGGTAGAGCGCTTTCCCGTGGTATTTCCGCGGCTGCGCCAGCTCCAGACCCTGTTCGGCTACGGGGCGCTGAAGCGGCTACGCGTCCGCGCCCTGGAGGCGCCCTGGGTGGTGGCGCAGGGGCCGTTCGTACCGGGTCTGTTGCGCGCGATCGAGCGCTACGCAGCGGACTTCGACGCCTTCGTTTTCTTCACCTATCTCTACTACCCCACCGTTTACGGCCTACCGCGGGTGCGCGAGCGCACGCTTCTGGTACCGACCGCTCACGACGAGCCGGCGCTCCGGCTCGCGGTGTACCGGCGCGTGTTCGAACAAGCCGGGGCGATCGCATTCAACACGCCCGAAGAGCGGGAGCTCGTGGCCCAGCGCTTCCGGATCGATGCGGTGCCGAGCGATATCGTCGGGTGCGGCGTCGAGCTGCCGGGCGGGCGGGCCCACGGCGCCGCGTCGGCAGGGGGGATCCCCGACGCACCCTACATTCTGTATCTCGGCCGCATCGAGCACGGAAAGGGCTTGCCCGAGCTGATCGACGGCTTCGAGCGTTTCAAACGGCGCCATCGCGACGGAGTGCTCGAGCTCGCCCAGCGAGCGGCGCGCGGACACGAGCTCCGGCTGGTGCTGGCGGGGCGGGGCGAGGAGCTCCCGATCCCGAAGCGAGACGACATCGTGATTCTGGGCTTCGTCGTCGACGAGCTCAAGCGCCGGCTGATCGAAAACGCCGCGGCGGTGGTGATTCCAAGCCAGTTCGAGAGCCTGTCGCTGGTTCTGCTCGAGGCCTGGACGCTCGGCCGCCCGGCGCTGGTGAACGCACGCTGCGCCGTCACCGCCGGGCACGTGGCGCGCTCCGGAGGCGGCCTGAGCTACGACGGTGCCGATCAGTTCGCGGATCGGCTCGCGAGCTTGCTCGCGGACCGCAAGCAAAGCGCGGAGCGCGGGGCCGCGGGACGGCGCTACGTCGAGTCGCACTACGCCTGGCCGCGCGTGGAAGCGAAGCTCTTGGCGCTGCTCGAGCGCGTGGCGGGACGCGCCTAGCCGCTGGGCCGGGCCAGCCGTTTCGTTTCGACTGCGTTCCGCACCAGTTCAAAAAAGCGCAACCTGAGGTCGGACCAGGCGTAACGCTCGGCCACCTTGCGCGCTCGTTCGGCCATCGCATCGAGCGCGGGCGGCTGCTCGAGCACGCGGCACAGCACGTCCGCGATTTGCTCGGGGGTGTTCGCCTGGAGGTAGTGGGTCTCCGGCTCGAGGCCGTAGCCGCGGACCCCGAACGGCGATGCGACCATCGGCACGCCGGCGGCGAGCGGTTCGAGCGCCTTCAGGCTCGACCCTGCTCCAAACGCGATCGGATTGGCGTACGCGGCGTGTTCGTCGAAGAGCGTCGCGATCCTGGCCACCGTGCCGGTGACCCGGACGGACGCGCTGGCGAGCGCCTGAACTCGCTTGTGCGGATCGCGGCCGGCGAGGGTCAAGCTGGCGTCGGGGAAACGGCGCCGTACCAGCGGCAGCACGCGTTCCGCAAGCAGCACCGCGGCATCGATGTTGGGCAGATAGCTCATCAGGCCGCTGAACAGGATCGCGCGCCCCTTGCGCCGCGAAGGCGGAATGAACGCGTAGTCCTCGATCGAAATGCCGTTCGGGATCAGGACGCCGGTATCCGGCCGCACGCGCTGCACGACGTCGCGGTCGCCCTCGCTCACGACGCTGATCGCATCGACCTTTTTCCAGGTGTTGGTCTCGAAGCGCCGCCAGCGCAAATAGCGCAAACCGTTTTTGATCGCTCGCGTGGGCCGCGCCAGCGCCTCGCGCATCCAATACTGACTCTCCACGTTGTGCTCGCACAAGATCAGCGCAGCGCGCTGGAAGTCCGGCAATCCGTGAGCGCTGTAGCAGTGCTCGAGCACCACCGCGTCGAACGGTTGCTGGCGGTCGTGCTCGCCGAGCTGGCGCTTGAGCACCGCGGGGAAGCTCAGCGGCAGCTCCGGCACCACGAGCTCGGGCGTGCGTGGAAACTTCGCGAGCTTCGCGTGGATCGAGCGCCACGGCGAAAGCCCGCGGTAAGCCTCTTCGCGGGGGTCGTCGGCTGCGAGCCGCGAGTAGAGGTGGAGCTCGTCCTCCGCAAAGCCGCGCGCCATGTTGGCGATGCGGATGCGTCCCCCCGAGTTTTCGGGAGCGGGCAGGTAAGGAGTCAGCCAAGCGATGCGCATGGTCGCGCAGCTTAGTACTACTGCCCCAAAGACTTTTCGTGATCCGCAGCCGGTTTGCCGAAAAACGCGCCGAAAGCGGCCGCATCGCCTTCGCGTCTCTTCCTCTCCACCGCCGAGTCCGCCGGCCTCGCCGGAAGTCTCGTGGCTCTTGGTCTTTTGTGCCGATCGTGATCTGCTCCTGCCAAAGACTGTTGCGGTAGTGCTAGCGCGCCCGCACGCGCTGGAGCGTGATAACGTCGCGTGCGCGCGCGCCGGTCGGCCCCCATGCAGCTTCATACCGTTGCCACCGTCAGTATCAGAAAGCCGATCGAGCAGGTCTTCGACTTTGCCGTCGACGGCGCGAACTTTCCGCGGCTGATGCAGCCGCTGCCACCGATCCCGGGCGTCGCCGGCAGCGAGTTGATCGACTCGAGCGAGCTCAGGACCGGCGTCAAACGGCGCGTCACGATGACCGACGGCAGCATCGTCATGGAGGAGCTGCTCGACGTCACGCGCCCGTATCGCCATTGCTACCGCTGGCTCAACAAGCCCAAGTTTCCGTTTTCGCTCCTGGTCCGCGGGGCGGAAGCGCGCTGGACCTTCGCCGAACGCGGGGGTCAAACCGCGATCGAGTGGCACTACGGTTTCGAGCTCACCTCGCTGCTCGCGTACCCGGCAGCGCGGCTCGTCGCGCTGGCGATGCGACGCTGGATGGCGCAAGCACTCGGAACGCTGCGCGACAATCTCGACCGGAGCTGAGCCGAAGCCGTGGGTCGCTACGCGCGGTTGATCTTCAACCCCGCGATGGAACTTGCGCTCGATCGCAAGCCGGGCGACGAGCTCCTGTTTCTCGAACACCCCGGGAGCAACCGGCGCGGTGTTCAGCGCGTGCTGAACGCCGGCTTCACGCTGCGCGAGATCCGCCGCGAAGCCGGCGCGTTGCTGTGGTGGCTGGGGACCTTGCGTGGCGGCGTGGCCGAGGCCTAGGCATTCCGTGAGGTTCGGGGTTCGCCGCGCGCTGCACGCATTGCTTCGACCACCTTGCGTGCTGCCTCCCGCGCGTCGCGGCGCAGCTCCGCACGAAATTCGGGGTCAGCGAGCGCCTCGCGTGCAAAGTCCTCGGCGATTTTCTCGATCGCCTGCCGCGTGGATTCGCACACCACGTATTCGGCTCGTTCCTGGGCCATGACTTGCACCCGCGTCTTCCGTCGCTTGCGCATGACAGCCACCGTAGCACTCTCCTGGCCGCTGCGCGACGTCACGCCGCGCGGCGCGAGGAGCGCGCTTGATACGACGGCAGTGCGTCGCGCGTCGCGGCGAGCACGCTCGCGTGCAGCGCAGGATCGCCGAGCAGCGCATCGCGCGCCTTGTCGCGACCCTGTCCGACGCTCTTGCCGGCGAACACCACGTGCGTGCCGCTCTTTTCGAGCACGTTGCACGCGAGCGCGGTCTCGACGATGTCCGCGCCGCGATCGATGCCGATGCCCCAGCGGATGTCGAACTCCGCTTCCGTGAACGGCGGCGCGCACTTGTTTTTCACGACTTTGACCCGCGTGCGGTTGCCGACCACGGTTTCGCCGGCGTTCACCTTGCCGGTGCGCCGCACGTCGAGCCGCACGCTCGAGTAGAAGCGGAGCGCGGTGCCGCCGGTCGTGGTCTCGGGGCTGCCGAACACGACGCCGATCTTCTGCCGCAGCTGATTGATGAAAAATAGCGTGGTGCTGGTCTTCTCGGCGATGCCGTTGAGCTTGCGCAGCGCTTGCGACATCAGCCGCGCCTGGAGCCCCATGTGGGCCTCTCCCATGTCGCCTTCCAGCTCCGCGCGCGGCACCAGCGCTGCTACCGAGTCGATCACGATCAGCTGCAGCGTGCCCGAGCGCGTCAGCATCTCGACGATGTCGAGCGCCTGCTCGCCGCAATCGGGCTGCGAAACCAGAAGCTTCGACAGATCGACGCCGACGGCTTTCGCGTAGCGGAGATCGAACGCGTGCTCGGCGTCGATGAAGGCCGCGACGCCGCCCTCGGCCTGGGTTTCCGCGATCGCGTGGAGCGCGAGCGTGGTCTTGCCGCTCGACTCGGGGCCGAACACCTCGACCACGCGGCCGCGCGGATAGCCTCCGACTCCAAGCGCTTCGTCGAGCGCGAGCGAGCCGGTAGGGATCACCGCGATCGGCTCGGGAGCACCTTCGCCGTAGCGCATCAGTGACCCCGGCCCGAAAGCCTTGTGCACGCTGGCCACGGCCTCGCTCAAGGCAGCCTTCTGGTTTTTGTTTCCGTCTTTTTCTTCTTTCATGGTCATTCCTCCGGAACTTGGTTCAATCGATGAATCCGGTTTTCAGCCTCGCTCCTGCGGTCGAGCAGCCGGCCCTGAATCGCTTCGGCCACGTGCGGCGCGGCCAGATCGGCGGCGCCTTCGAGATCGGCGATGGTGCGGGCGACGCGGCGGATGCGAACGAATGCGCGAGCGCTGAGCCCGAGCTGTTGCACCGCGCTCTCGAGCAAACGCTTGGCGTCCCTGTCGAGCGCGCCGACGCGTTCGAGATCGGCTGCGCCGAGCTGGCTGTTGAGCGGCGCCGTCACCGCGCCCGTCGCAAGCCGTTCGCGCTGCCGCTCGCGTGCGGCGGCAACCCGCGAACGCACAGCGGCCGACGACTCGGCGCGCGCGCCCGAGGTGAGCGCAGCGACGTCGACCGGTGGTACGGCGACGTGGATGTCGAGCCGGTCGAGCAGCGGGCCCGACAGCCGCGCCTGGTAGCGCTGGCGTTCGCCGGTGCCACACCGGCACTTCCGCCGCGGGTGCCCGAGGTAGCCGCACGGACAGGGATTGACGGCCGCCACGACCAGCGGCCGCGCAGGGAACCAGGCGCGGGCGCGGGCTCGAGCGATGCACACCCTTCCGTCCTCGAGCGGCTGCCGCAGCACCTCGAGCGTGCTGCGGCGAAACTCGGCGAGCTCGTCGAGAAACAGCACGCCGTTGTGGGCGAGGCTGACCTCGCCCGGGCGCGGCACGTCCCCGCCGCCGACGAGCCCGGCGTCGCTCACCGAGTGGTGAGGTGCTCGAAACGGCCGCTCGCTGACGATGCCCTTGTTGGCTTCGATCAGGCCGGCCACGCTGTGGACGGCCGTCGTCTCGATCGCCTCCTCGAACGCGAGCGGCGGCAAGATCGTCGGCAAGAGCCGCGCCAGCATGGTCTTTCCACCGCCGGGCGGACCGAGCAAAAGCAGGTTGTGACCGCCTGCGCCGGCGATCTCCAGCGCGCGCCGCGCCACCACCTGACCGCGCACGTCGCTCAGGTCGCCGCGCGCCGGATCGGCGGCCTTCGGTCTGAACTCGGTGCGCGGCGCTCGAGCCAGCGGACGCTGGCAAGCGAGGTGCGCGCACACGCCGTCCAGCGAGTCGGCAACGAACACGTCGATCCCGCTGACCAGGCCCGCTTCAGCCGCGTTGTCCGCGGGGACGATCGCGGCGGTGGTTCCCCGCGTGCGGGCGCCTTCGAGCTGCGGCAGCACGCCGCGGATCGAACACACGCGGCCACCCAGCGACAGCTCTCCGATCAGGAGCACGCCGCGGAGCGACGCTGCCGGCAGCTTGCCGATTGCTCCCAGCACCGCGACGGCGATCGCGAGATCGAGGGCGGCCGCGCTCTTGCGCAGATCGGCCGGAGCCAGATTGACGGTGATCGCGTACTCGTCGATGAGCACGCCGATCCCGGCGAGCGCGCTCGTGACGCGCACGCGGGACTCGCGGACGGCCGCCTCCGCCAGACCCACCAGTTGAAAGAACGCGGGTCCGCGCGTGCAGCACACCTCGACGCGCACGGCATGGGCCTCGAGCCCGACCAGCGCGCTGGTCTCCGCGGTCGCCAGACCGAGCGGCTTGCCACAGACGGTACCGGACGCTTCGCGTTGCTCGAGCATGCGAGCGGCGCGATTGCAGCGCGCGTGCCGCTGGCGAAACCCGTACAAACCCCGGGGTCAGCGCCCGGCGAAGTGGCGAAAAGTGGCGGCCGCTCGCCGCTGCTCAGTCGCCTGCGGCGTCGCCCGCGTCCGGACGGGGGCAATTGGTGCACACCGCTCCGCCATCGGTTTGACCGAAGACGCAGGTGTCCAGGTTCAGAGCGAGCTGGAAAGAGTTGGTGGTCTCGCCGCCGTCGAACATGTCGGCCGATGCCGCAGCCACCTCGGCTGAACAGGCCGCCGCGCAGTCGGTTCCGTCGCAGCAACCCTGTGCGGAGCAGGCATAGAGCGAGGGAGAACAGCAGCCCTTTCGCAGCGCGCACCTTCTGAGCGCGAGGCAAGCCGGGCGAGCCTGGCAGTCGGCGAGCAGGCACGTGCAACGGTCGCAACTGCAGTTGACGAGGGACGAACAGATTTTTTCTTCGTTGCCGAGGCGCTTGCACTCCTGGACCCCGGCGGCGCTCTTGCAGTCGATTCCCGCGTCGCCGCCCGAGCCGCCCGAGCCAGCCGAACCAGCGGAGCCGCCCGATCCGCCCCTTGCACCGGACCCGCCGCTTCCACCGGACCCACCGGAGCCGCCGCCGCCAGTCGCGCCGGCGCCCCTGCCGGACGTCCCGGCAGCGCCCGACGGCTCCTCGTCACCGCTACAGCCGAGCATGGTGACGCCAACGGCGAGTGCTCCAGCAAGAATCGTGGACAAAAGCTTCATCATCGTTCTCCTGAGTGGACGCGCAGCAGCGCGGTGCAGCGAGCGCAGGCCCGCTGCCACCGCGACTCCAGGGCTCTATACGCCTAGAAGCCCTTCTGACCGAAAGCGTAATCGGCGGGGCTGTGGCCGCAGAACTTGCAGTTCGCACCGACGAACTTGGCTTTAGCCTCGGCGTTGTTCTGGAGCGTCATCTGCCAGAACGCGACCGTTTGCTCCGCGAGGCGCTGCGGCTCGAGCATCAGCGTCAGGTGGCCCTTGAGCCCACCCTGTCCGGCGGGGTTGTAGAAATAGAGGTACGCGCCCTTGCTCGCCCCGTTGACGACGCTCTGGAAGGACGAGAGAGCGGGATTTCCGATGTCCTGTTGAGCCGATACCGTCATGAACGGCTTGGCGTTGCCCGTTGCTCCGCCGTTGAAGAGGATGACGGCATCGGCGCGACTGTCGCCTGCGGCTCCGTTCGCCGCGCCGGCACCTTGCGAGTGCCCCATGACGCCCACCTTGGTCATATCGAGGTGACCCGCGTACGGGCCGCTCATGTTGGCTGCCGCCATGAAATCGAGCCCCTTGCGCAGCGCCGCACCGGTGCCGGTCTGGCGTGTGTTCGGTGCCACGACGACGAAGCCATAGGAGGCGACGTATCGGAGCAAGGCGCCGTAGCCTTCCGGCTGCGCGCAGGTGCCGTTGCCCCACGAGAGGACGGGGACAGGCCCCTCGGGCCAAATGGCCGGGTAATACACGCTGTACAGCTTCTGGTTCAGGCAGTTGCCGGCCTGACCCGACGCGCTGCACGGCTGCGGGCCAATGTTGAGCAGCTGGTTCGTGAGCTTCGGGTCCTCGCCGAAGATCGCCGCGAAGCCTGAACACGTGCCCGAGTCGTTGGGGTCCGCATTCTCGAAGCCCGTGCCGACGTTCACATCCATCTTGGCGCCGTACGGACCGAGCTGGAGCTTCGTGCCGTTCGGAGGCGGAAACGGAGTGATGAACGAGCCGCAGGCCCCGGTGACCGGGTTCGTGGGCGTTTCGCCTATGCCGGTGCAGTCGGGGAGGTTGCCGCCGCCCACGCCGCCAGCGCCGCCGCCGCCCACGCCGGCCGAGCCCGCGTCGCCGCCGGAGCCCGCGCCCGAGCCCGCGTCACCGCCGGAGCCCGCGCCCGAGCCCGCGTCGCCGCCGGAGCCCGAGCCCGCGTCGCCGCCGGAACCGGAGCCCGCGTCGCCGCCGCCGCCGCCTGGGCCCGCGCCGCCTGGGCCTGCACCACCCGGGCCTGCACCGCCGGGGCCTGCACCACCGGGGCCGCCTCCGCCGACGCCGAAACCACCGCCCGCGCCGCCTTGGACTCCGCCGGCGCCGCCCTGGGATCCGCCGCCTTGACCATTGCCGTTGTACTTGGGTTTCTGCGGAGTGCTGTCCTCGGCGCTGCAAGCGAGGAGCGCGAGGCTCGCACTAAAACAGACTCCCGTGATCCAACGCGAAGGCATAGACATGGCTCGTCCCGCTCCTTTTAGGAAACTACGAAACCAGCCTGTCCCATGACGTGATCCGACCGTCCAGCGCCTTCGATTCTCGTTTCCCGACAGAGTTGTAGCTCAAGGTGACAGTTCTAGTTGTGGGCGATATCTACGCGCTCAACGTCCGCCGCGAGTTGATTGCGAAGCTCATGATGCGACCGAAACGCGCCACTTAACCGCCGTTCCGCAGTCACGGAAGATCTTCAATGTCGTCGAAGATCGCAGCCAGTGTAAGCGACGACGACTCTGAATCGTGCAAACGAACAGAAGATGCACCCCATCTCGAGAGCCGCCGCGCTGTCAGTCGCCATGCTCGTTTTGGGCTGCAGTGAAGATTCGAACGGCGGTGGAGTGAGCGGATCGACTGGATCGGGCGGCAGCGGCGGGACGGCGGGCGCTTCGGGAGCAGGCGGAAGCGCGGCAACCGGCGCCGTCGGTGGGAGCGGCGGGATCGACGCCGGAGCGGGGAGCGGCGGTGGCGGCGGCA
>Ga0111538_10005027_pt1 | contig 18138 bp, 14 predicted proteins | sample SoiMethybrSBSTD1_FD_79669 | JGI IMG/M metagenome (GOLD analysis project Ga0111538, IMG submission 79669) | Bulk soil microbial communities from a Populus tree surrounding site in Tennessee, USA - Soil MetaG P. TD hybrid SBSTD1 (version 2)... | ecosystem: Environmental > Terrestrial > Soil >...
CATGGACACGCGCGACTACAAACGGTTCCTGAATTTCCTCAGAAAACATGACTGCCAGATTCCATTCAAAGAATATCGCTAGCGCCCTCGCGAGTGGCCTGACCGCTTTCGCCCTCACCGGCGCGGCGATGCCGTGCTCGGCTCAGGCGCAGCCTGCGCGCCCGACGACCGCCGCGCCGCCCCAGGCGCCCGCGCAAACCGTCGCGCCGCCGCCGGTCATGGCCGCGACCGGTGTGAACGTGCCGCCCGAGTACACGATCGGCGCGGACGACGTGCTGTCGATCGTGTTCTGGCGCGACAAGGAACTGACGGCGGAGGTCACGGTCCGCCCGGACGGCAAGATCTCGCTGCCGCTGCTCAACGACATCCAGGCGTCCGGTCTGACGCCGGCGCAGCTCAAGGACCGCATCGTCGAGGAGTCGAAGAAGTACGTCGAAGATCCGAACGTCACGGTCGTCGTCAAGGACATCAAAAGCCGCAAGGTGTTCATCACCGGGGAAGTGCGCAAGCCGGGATTTTATCCGTTGACGTCGTCGACCACGGTGCTGCAGATGATCTCGATTGCGGGCGGCCTGGCGGACTACGCGAAGCCGGACAAGATCTCGGTTGTGCGCGTCGAAAACGGCAAGTCCCAGAGTTTCAAGTTCAACTATAAGGAAATCATCGAAGGCAAGAAGCTGAACCAGAACATCGAACTGAAGCCGGGCGACACCATCATCGTTCCGTAGCCCACGATCGAGGACAAGGCGTGAGCCGAAAGACAGTCGGAATTCGATTGGTGTGCGCGATGGCGGCGTGTGTCGGTGTCGCCGCGCCTGCCGCTGCGCAAACCGAGCGGCCGATGGGCGGACCATTTTCGGGCTTGTTCTCAGGCAGCCCCAGGGATCAGCCGCACACGCTCGACGTGCGGGCGTCCGGGTTCGCGGCCTGGGACGACAACCCGTTGGCGCAGTCGCCTGGCGCCGGCGCGGGGACCGATCCATTCTCGGTCGATCCGCGGTTCATCAAGCCCGGCGTGGCGAGCGGTTTCCAGGGCTCGGTGGCCTACGCATTCCGGCGAACCGGCACCCGGAGCCAGTTCCAGTTCACGGCGGACAGCGGCCTGCAGCAATTCGAGAACGGCCTCGGGAACGAGCCGTTCCGGTTTTACGACTACAGCGTCGCCACCGGTTTCACGACCAAGGTCACCAACAAGACGTCGGTGTCGGTCGGGGCGACGTCGGGATACGCACCGTACTTTCGCTACGCGCCGTTCCTCAAGAACACCACCAACGAAGACAGCCCGGTCGCGAGCGATTACGGCTTCGCGGTCGACTCGGCATTTGTCCGATCGTCCTCGGCGGCGGCGTCGATCGAGAATCGCTTCACGAGGAAGTCGGGCGTGTCGGCGGGCGTTGGCTGGGAACAGCGCGTCATGCCCGGTAACGATTCGGCCAACACCGACATGCGCTCGGCCCATCTGACGTTCAGCCACAACCTCACGCGGAAGTTCTCGTTCCATCTCGGATACGGCATCCAGGAGTCTCGCTACGCGTTCGCTCCGGACCTCCGCCCGGCGTTCACGCACAACCTGGACATCGGCATCGGCTACGGCGACGGACTCACGCTGACGTTCGCCCGCCATTACACGCTGAGCCTGTCGATCGGCGCGTCGCTGGCGAAGAACGGCGACCCGGCCGTCGTGGCAAGCACCGGCAAACAAACCGCGTTTGTCGTCAACGGCGGCGCCACGCTGAGCCGGCCCATTGGACGGAACTGGGGCGCTTCGCTCGGCTACTCACGCGGCACGTCGTATGTCGTCGGCTTCCTGCAACCGGTCACGATGGATTCCGCCAATGCGAGCATCGGTGGAGCGCTCGCGACGCGCCTGAACATTTCGGCGGGAGGCGGTGCGTCACGGGGTCAGCAGCTGTTCACCGAATCGGGCGGCAACCTCGTCACCTACACCGCGTCGACGAAAGTGACGTACGGGCTGTTCAGCTTCCTCGGCATCTACGCCCAGGCGTCTTATTATCGATTCTCGATTCCTCCTGACTACTTGACCAGCTTTCAATTCGTGCCACAACTCAATCGGCGGAGCGTGAGCGTCGGACTGTCCACGTGGGTCCCGCTTATCAAGCAGCGACGCGCGCGCCAGGATCCTGCCGTTCTAGCAACGGGGCAACCGTGATTCCGGGCAAACAGTACACACCTGAAGACATCGTTCTCATTGCGTGGCGGCGCAAATGGTGGGGCATTCTGCCTGCCATCGCGATCACCGTAGGCGTCTATGCCTGGGTGCGCACGCTGCCGAACCTCTATCGATCGGACACGCTGATTCTGGTCGTGCCGCAGCGCGTTCCGGAAAACTACGTCAAGTCGACCGTCACGACGCGCATCGAAGATCGTCTGCAGTCGATTCAGCAGCAGATCCTGAGCCGGACGCGTCTCGAGCGCATCATCCAGGACTTCAACCTGTACGCGGAGGCACGCAAGACCGCGATCATGGAGGACGTTGTCGAGCGGATGCGCGGCAACATCGCCGTCCAGGTCGTCAAGGGCGACGCCTTCAGGGTGAGCTTCACGTCGGACGAGGCGCGGACCGCGATGCGAGTCTGCGAACGGGTGGCGTCGCTGTTCATCGAAGAGAACCTGCGCGATCGCGAGGTCCTGGCCGAGGGCACCAATCAGTTCCTCGAAGCCCAGCTCGAGGACGCGCGCCGCCGGCTGATAGAAACCGAGCGGAAGGTGGAAGAGTACAAGCGTCAATTCGCCGGAGAGCTTCCCGAGCAGCGCGAGGCCAACATGCAGGGCCTGCACAATCTCGAGATGCAGCTGCAGGCGCTCACCGAGTCGCTGAACCGCGATCGCGACCACCGCCTCGTCGTCGAACGCCAGGTCGCGGACGCCGAGTCTCCCGACGCCATTCCGCCGACCCCGCCACCGGCGGCGGTGCAGCTCGGTCCGGACGGACTGCCGGTTGGAGCGACCGCGGCCCAGCAGCTGGAGCAAGCGCAGGCGACGTTGCAGGGCATGCAGACGCGGCTGACGCCGCAGCATCCTGACATCCTGCGGATGAAGCGCGTGATTACCGAGCTCCAGAAGAAGGCCGACGCCGAGGCGCTGGCGCGGCCGGTGTCCACGGCCGGACCAGTCGTCAGCCCGCTGGAACGACTCAGAAAGAACCGACTCGCCGACATGAAGGCCGAGATCGAGAAGATCGACAAGCAGATTGCGTCGAAGCTGGAAACCGAGCAGCGCATCCACAAAGCGATGAGCGATTACCAGAAGCGCATCGAAGCGGCGGCGGGCCGCCAGTCGGAGCTGACCGAGCTGACGCGCGACTATCAGACGCTGCAGACGACGTATCAGAGTCTTCTGGGCAAGAAAGAGGACTCGAAGGTGGCCGCGAACCTCGAACGCCGTCAGATTGGCGAGCAGTTCAAGATTCTCGATCCGGCGCGCCTGCCCGAGCGGCCGACCAGCCCGAACCGGCCGCAGCTGCAGTCGATGGGTCTCGCCGCCGGCGCCGGCTTCGGTCTGGCGCTGATGGTGCTCATCGAGTATCTCGACAAGACGCTGAAGTCTGAGGCGGACGTGACGGCGGCGCTGAATCTCCTGGTGCTCGCGACGGTGCCGGTCCTTCCCGATATTGGCAGCCGCATGGCGCGGCGGCGGAAGCTGATTGCGATCTCAGCGACCGTGCTGTTTACGGTGGCCGCCGGCGCGGCCGCGGTCGCGTGGAGAGTCTGGAAATAGCATGTCACGCTTGAGAGAGGCGTTCGAGAAAGCGAAGCGTCAACCAGGCGCGCAGTCCGACGGCACGGCCGGACCGACGGGCGTCGATCCGTCTCTGCCAAAGGACTGGGATTTCGACCTGAACACCGGCGAGACGGTGCAGACGACCGCTGAGGCGTTCGAGGAGGTCGAACCACTCGCGCCGGTCGATCTGCTCGATCGGGACGACCGCATGGCGGTCGAAGTGGAGCGCGAGATCCCTGTCGAGCGCGCTCCTGTCATCGCCCTGCCGCGGCCGAAGGACGACTTCTGGTCGACGTATCAATTCGGCCAGAAGGGGATCGGCAAGGTCGTCGTCGGCCCCGGCGCCGAGTCGACGCTGGTCGAGCAGTATCGGCGCCTTGGCGCCGCGCTGCATCATCACCAGTTGCAGTCTGGCGCGCGGACGCTGATGGTGACGAGCGCGGTCGCGGCCGAAGGCAAGACGCTGACCGCCACGAACCTCGCGCTGACTCTCAGCCATTCGTATCAGCGCCGCGTGCTGCTGGTCGACGCGGACCTGCGGCGGCCGAGTATTCACGACATCCTGCGTCTCCCGAACACCACGGGGTTGAGCGACAGTCTGCGTCACCCCGAAAAGGAAGGCCTGCGGTTCCACGCGATCGCGCCGAACCTGTGCGCGCTCACCGCCGGACGCGCCGATTCGGATCCGATGGCCGGTCTGGTGTCGAACACGATGAACCGTCTGCTCGTGGAAGCCTCGCAGCAATTCGACTGGGTCATTGTCGACACGCCACCGGTGGCATTGCTGCCGGATGCGAACCTGCTGGCGGCGATGATCGACACCGCCGTGCTGGTGATCAGCGCTCACGCGACGCCGTACCCGCTGGTCCGACGCGCAATGGACGCGATCGGCCAGCAGCGCATCCTTGGCGTCGTGCTGAACCGGATGGCGCGCGCCGACATGGTGGCGGCGTACAACTACTACGGCTACGGCACCTATTCGTACGGAGTCTCCAACAAGCGCAGCAACGGCCTGATGTTCTGGCGGCGGAAGAAGGACGCGGCGCCCAAGAGCGGGACGAAGTCGGAGGCCGCGACAGGCTAGATGTATCCGAGCAACTGGCGACCGTTCGTGTTGATAGCAGGCGAGACCTGCCTGCTGGTTGGCGCTGTCGCCGCGGGCAGCTACGTACGTCTCGGCTCGGACACCTGGTGGCAGCTGCAGAACGAGAACGGCCTGTGGAAGGCGCTGCTCATCGTGGCGGTCGTCCAGCTGTCGTTGTACTACGCCGACCTCTACGACTTGCGCGGTGTCGGCAGCATCCGCGACCTCACGACGCGGCTGATCGAGGCGTTGGGCGCCACCTCGCTGATTCTCGCCGGCATCTATTTCCTGTCGCCGGATTGGATCGTCGGGCGCGGCGTCTTCCTGATCTCGGTCGTCTTCATGGTCTCGCTGGTGGTGGCCTGGCGCATGGCGTTTGCGTGGCTGACGCAGCGTGTCGCGCCGCGCGAGCGGCTGCTGCTCGTCGGCACCAACGCGGCCGCGGTCGATCTCGCGCGCGAACTGTTCGAGCGGCGGCAGGAGCTTGGCGTCGAGATCGTCGGGTTCGTGGACCCGGACCCGACGCGCGTCGGCGCGCCCGTGTTGAATCCCGGCGTGGTCGGCGCCATCGACGACATTCCGCTGCTGGTCTCGCGCCTCAATGTCGACCGCGTGGTCGTCAGCCTGGTCGACGCCCGCGGCAAGCTGCCGATGGACCGGCTGCTCGACATCCGCCTCGACAGCGGCGTGACCTTCGATCACCTCGCGTCGGTCTACGAGGAATACACCGGCAAGATTGCGGTCGAAAACCTCCGTCCGTCGTGGCTGATTTTCTCGGAAGGCTTCCGCAAGACGCGGTTGTTGATGACCGCGAAACGGATCCTCGACGTCATCTTCTCGGCCGCCGGCCTGCTGATTGGCGCGCCCGTCATGCTGCTCGTCTCGCTCGCCGTGCGATGCACGTCCTCGGGTCCGATCCTGTATCACCAGCGCCGTGTCGGCCGTCACGGGCGTGAATTCACCGCGCACAAGTTCAGAACGATGCGCGAGGATGCGGAGACGGCAACCGGTCCGGTCTGGAGCAGTGCGAACGACACGCGCGTCACGCCCGTCGGTGGATTCCTGCGGCGGACGCGCCTCGACGAGATGCCGCAGCTCTGGAACGTGCTCGTCGGCGAGATGAGCTTCGTGGGCCCGCGACCGGAGCGGCCCGAATTCGTTCAGAAACTGACCGAGCAGATCCCCTACTACGGTCAGCGCCACGTGTTGAAGCCCGGGCTGACCGGTTGGGCGCAGATTCGCTATACCTACGGCGCCAGCGTCGAGGACGCGATCGAGAAACTGCAGTACGACCTCTACTACATCAAGAACCTCTCGATCGCGCTCGACGTCGTCATCGTCCTCGAGACGATCAAGACGGTCATCACCCGGAAGGGCGCGCGGTGAGCGAGCCGCCGAGGCCTGCGGCGAACGCGACGGTCAAAGCCGCGAACGCGCCATCCGGCGCGATCGTGAACGCGATGACGGTGGACGTCGAAGACTACTTCCAGGTATCAGCATTCGATCGCGTCGTGTCGCGATCCCGCTGGGACGTGCTCGAGAGCCGCGTCTCGCGCAACACAGACCGCGTCCTCGAGCTCTTCGACAGCGCGAACGTGCGCGGGACCTTCTTCGTGCTCGGCTGGGTGGCAGAGCGTTTTCCGGCGCTCGTGCGCCGCATCGCCGATCTTGGCCATGAGGTCGCGTCGCACGGCTACAACCATCAGCTGGTGTACCTGTTGACGCCGCGGCAGTTTCGCGACGACATCCGGGCAGCGAAGAACGCCATCGAGAACGCCGCGGGCGTGGAAGTCGTCGGCTATCGCGCGCCCAGCTACTCGGTGATCCAGTCGAGCCTGTGGACGCTCGACGTGCTGATCGAAGAAGGGTTCGTCTACGACGCGAGCATCTTTCCGATCCATCACGATCGCTACGGCATTCCCGATTCGCCCAGACATCCCCATGTGTTGCAGCGGACGGCGGGGTCGGTTCTCGAAGTGCCGGGGTCGACCGTCCGGCTCGGCGGCGTCAACCTCCCGATCGGCGGCGGCGGGTACTTCCGGCAGTTTCCGTACGCGTGGACGAAGTGGGGCATCGATCGCGTCAATCGGCTCGAGCGGCAACCCGTGACGTTCTACACGCACCCCTGGGAACTCGATCCGGAACAGCCACGCATGGCGGTGGGGACCACCACGCGGCTGCGTCACTATCGCGGCCTCGAGCGGACGGCGGATCGGCTGGCGCGGCTGGTGCGGGATTTCAAGTTCGACTCCGTGACGTCGATGCTGGATCTTGCCGCGTTGAAGGTCGCGTGATGTCGATGCTGGCTGCCGTCGATCGAACGCCGGCTGGCGCGGAGCGCGCGGCGATGACGACCAGCGCACCGGTCGTGTCGGTCGAGGACGCCTCGGCGCACTGGAACGAGTACGTCGCCGGCCGAACCGATGCGACGGGGTACCACGAGTGGGCCTGGCGGGACGTGTTCGAGCGTGCGTTGGGCTGCCCGCCGATCTATTTTGCGGCGCGCCGCGAAGGGACGATCGTCGGCGTGCTCCCGACAGTGCTGCTCAACAGCTGGCTGTTCGGCCGGGCGCTGATTTCGCTGCCGTTTCTGAACTACGGCGGCGTGCTGGCGGACGACGACGTGGCCGCGCGGGCCCTACTCGATGCGGCCATGGCTACCGCGCGAGCGCGCCGCTGCGCGCACGTCGAGCTGCGGCACTTCCAGCGGCACTTCGCCGACCTGCCGTGTAAACAGCACAAGGTCACGATGACGCTGCCGCTGCGCGCGGCGCCGGCGCTGTGGGACGGTCTCGATCGGAAAGCGCGCAATCAGGTCCGGAAGGCCCAGAAGTCGGGGCTGACCTATCGTGATGGCGGCGTCGAGCTGCTGGACGATTTCTACGCCGTCTTCGCCCGCAACATGCGGGACCTCGGCACACCGGTGCATAGCCCGCGGTTTTTCGGCGAAGTGCTGCGCGCGTTTCCCGGCCGTGCGCGAATGCACGTCGTCTCGCGTGAGGCGCTGCCGGTGGCCGCCGGTCTCACGTTCGAGACCCGCGGCACCGTCGAAATCCCGTGGGCATCGTCGGTGCGCGACTTCAACGCCTTGTGTCCGAATCACCTGTTGTATTGGAGCATGCTCGAAGGCGCGGCGGCGAGAGGGTGCACGACGTTCGACTTTGGACGCTCGACGCCGAATGAAGGCACCTACAAGTTCAAGGAGCAGTGGGGCGCGTCGCCGGTTCCGTTGTACTGGGAGTACGGGCTGCTCGGCGGCGGTGAGCTGCCCAACGCCAGTCCGACCAACCCGAAGTTCCGTCTCGCGATCGCGATGTGGAAACAGCTGCCCCTCGGCGTGGCTAACCGGATCGGCCCGATGATTGTGCGAGCGATTCCGTAAGCGCTTCCTATGTCCGTGATCCTCGGCATCGCCGGCTCCTCACGAAATGCCGCCCTCGCGTTGTGCGACGCGGGCCGCGTGGTGGGCGTCTGCGAACACGCCCGCGTCACCCGCACGCGGCGCGCGGCGCTGCGGCCCGGCCAGCTGCCGAAGGAGACGCTCGAGACGATGCTGCGCCTGGGCGGTTGCTCGGAGCGGGACATTTCCGCGTACGCGATCGCGGAGACGGCCATCCGGCTGCCGCCAGGACCTCCCGTCGAATACGTCGATCACCACCTCGCTCATGCGGCCACGGCGTTCTACAGTTCACCGTTCGAGGACGCAACGATCCTGGTGTGCGATCGCAGTGGCAACCCCGAGCTGACCGTCTGGCGCGGGACCGATCGGGGCATCACGCCGGAGGCGTTCCCGTGGACGGGACCCGGCTTCGCCACCGTCTATACGCAGGCGGCCGAGGCGATGGGTTTTGGACGCGACGGGGACGAGCACCGGATGGAAGCGCTGGCGCGCGTCAGCGAGCGGCGTTGCGAGGCGTCGGTTCCGGCGATCACCTACGACGGCGATCGGCTCGCCATCCCGAGCCACTTCCAGGCGTCGATTGCCAGCCTCATCGGACGAAACGGTTCGGCCGCGGCGGTCGGTCAACGCGCGAGCCTCGCGGATCAGATCCAGCGGCAGATCGGCGAACTGCTGCGCGCCGTCGTCGCGGAGATCAGGCGGCGTTTCGAGTGCCCTCGGCTGTGCCTTGGCGGAGGGCTGTTCTACAACAGCTATTTCACGACGCTCCTGGCGGAGTCGGGTCTTTACACGGACGTCTTCGTGCCCGCGAATCCGGGAAACGCCGGCGTGGCGGTCGGCGCGGCGCTGGCCGTCGCCGCACACGAAGCGCCGCTGCCGCGGCGGGAGCCGATGTCGCCGTTTCTCGGCCCCGAGTTCAGCCCGCAGGAAATCAAGGCCGTTCTGGACAACTGCAAGCTGTCCTACGACTACCTGCGGACCGGCCAGGTCATCGACCGCACGACGGCCGCCCTTGCCAAGGGACAGCTGGTGGGCTGGTTCCAGGGGCGGATGGAGTGGGGCCCCCGGGCGCTCGGCCATCGCAGCATTCTCGCCAGCCCGGTGGCGCCGTACGTCCTCGAGAACCTGAACGTGTTCCTGAAGCAGCGCAAGCCTCACGAGACCTACAGCGTCGTCGTCCGCGCCGAGGACCTGCCGCGCTATTTCCGCGGGCCCGCGAAATCGGCGTTCATGGAATACGAGTACGAGGTTCTCGACGCCAACCTGCTCAAGAGCGTGCTTCCGGAGAACGCCACCCGGCTCCGTGTCCAGACCGTCGACGAATCGGCCGGGATGCTCTACGACCTGATTCGCGCGTTCGGGGACGTGGCGGGTGTGCCGATGCTCGTCAACACCTCGTTCAACGGATTCAACGAGCCGATCGTGTGCAACCCGCGCGATGCCGTCCGCGTGTTTTATGTCACCGGGCTCGACATGGCTGTGCTCGGCAGCATGGTGCTGGTCAAGTGAGCGCGCGGCGACGAATCGGCATCAGCGCCGTGGCGACCGTGCTCGGTCTCGCGGCCTGCGAACTGGCGGCCAGAGCGGTCTTTCCGGCACCTCCGGATCCGACGCGCGAGCCGCAAATCGTGTATCGCGTGGACCCGCAGATCCGATATGTGCTCTGGCCGAACCAGAAGGGTTGGATCGACGACGGGTTCGTGACCACCAACTCGAAAGGATTCCGAGGCCGGGAAGTGGACATGCCGAAACCGCCGGGACGGGTTCGGATCGTCGCGCTCGGCGACTCGGTGACGTTCGGCTGGGGCGTCAACGACGCCGATACGTTCTGCAGTCAGCTGGAAAATGACCTGCGGATGCAGCATCCCGGCGTCGACCTCGAGGTCGTCAATCTCGGAGTTCCCGGCTACGCCACACGGCAGGAAGTGGCGTTGTTGAAACGGAACCTCGCGGACTTGCAGCCGGACGTCGTGCTCGTCGGGTTTTATACCAACGACCTGCCCGATACGCTCGACGACAAGACATCCGGCCGCTCGGGCACACGGATCGAGGCCGCCGACCGGGGGCCTGGACAGGTGCTGCGCATGAATCCGGCGCCGTCTTCGTGGCTGGAGCGTCAGGCCCGGCGGAGCCGCGCCGTGTATACGGCAAGCCATGGGCTCAAGGCGCTGATCCATCGCGGAGAAGGAAAGCCGGGTTCGTCGATGGAACTGGATCTCCTGGAAAGCCGGAGTTCCGGAGACCTCGAGACGGCGTGGCAAAACGTGACGACACAGCTCGAGGACCTGAAGGCGACCGCGACGGAGTTCCATTTTTCGGCTGGCATCGTGGTGTTGCCGCCGCGCGAGCAGGTGTTCGGCTTGTATCCGAACTCGGAATACCAGAAACGGATTCGCGGCCTGGCCGATCGGCTGGGGCTTTTCGTGGTCGACCCGCTGCCGTCGCTTGTGGCAAGCTCGCTGCAGAAGCCGTCACTGTTCATCCCGTACGATCGCAATCATCCATCGCCAGCGGGTCACCGGCTGATCGCGCACTCGATCGCCACGTATCTCGACGGGCACAAGGACGTCATGCCCGCGGCAAAACGGCTGGCGCAGAGCCAGCAAGCACAGTAGCTGTCATGGCCAAGGGTCCCAAGAATCCGGAGAAGTCGTTTGGCGTTTCGGTCGGCGCCGTCCTCCTCGTCATCGCTGCGGCGTTGTGGTGGCGGGGCCGCGTCGGCCGCGCCGAGATTCTCGGCGGCATCGGCGCCGTGCTGCTGTTGTTCGGCGCCGTACGGCCGCAGCTCCTGAAATGGCCGAGCGCAATATGGTGGCGATTCGCGGGCGTGCTCGGTTACGTCAACGCGCGCATTCTGCTGACGCTGCTGTTCTCCGTGCTCCTGGTACCGTTGTCGCTTGTTTGGCGCATGCTCGGCAAAGATCCACTCGCGCGACGTCGCGAGCAATTCCCAGGGTGGACACCGTATCCCGAGCGCTATCGCGATCGGACGCATTTCGAGCGGATGTTTTGAGGCTCATCATGAAGAAATCGAGTGTGATGTCGCAGTTCTTCACGTTCCTGCGACAGGAAAAGAAGTTCTGGCTGGTGCCGATCGTGGTCATCTTCGTCGCGTTCGGTCTGTTGATGGTGTTCGCGCAGTCGAGCGCGGTCGCGCCGTTCATTTACACGCTGTTCTAATGCCGACGCGGATTCTCGGCATCTCGGCCTACTATCACGATTCGGCTGCCTGTCTCGTCGAAGACGGCCGGATCGTGGCCGCCGCGCAGGAAGAGCGCTTCACACGCAAGAAGCACGATGCGAACTTCCCGTCGCGGGCCGTCGCGTACTGCCTGCGCGAGGCCGGCATCACGACCAAGGAGCTCGATCTGGTCGGCTTCTATGAGAAGCCGCTGGTCAAGTTCGACCGTCTGCTCGAGACCTATGCCGCGTGCGCGCCGCGCGGCTGGCGCTCGTTCCTGATGGCGATGCCGTTGTGGCTCAGCGAGAAGCTCTGGATGGCCACCGACATCAAGGAGCAGCTCGAGGGTTACGAGGGCGAGGTCTACTTCGGCGACCACCACGAGTCGCACGCGGCGTCTGCCTTCTACCCGTCGCCCTTCGAGCAGGCGGCGATTGTGACGATGGATGGCGTGGGCGAGTGGGCGACTTCATCGATCGGCGTCGGCCGCGGGTCGGAGATCGAGATGCTGCGCGAGTTGCGTTTCCCGCACTCGCTCGGCTTGCTGTATTCGGCGTTCACCTACTTTGCGGGTTTCCGCGTCAACTCCGGCGAATACAAGGTCATGGGGCTCGCGCCGTATGGCGAGCCGAAGTACGTCAAGCTCCTCAAGGATCACCTGGTCGAGATCCGCGACGACGGCAGCCTGTGGATGAACATGGAGTACTTCACGTACCCCCATGCGCTGACCATGACGGGCGCCGCGCTGGAGCGGTTGATCGGCAGTCCGGCGCGCGAACCGGAGAGCAAGCTGACGCAGCGCGAAATGGATCTGGCCCGTTCCATTCAGGACGTCACCGAAGAAGTGATGCTGAAGATGACGGCCTTCGCGCACCGCGAGACCGGCATGCGCGATCTGTGTCTCGCCGGCGGCGTCGCGCTGAACTGCGTCGGCAACGGCCGCATCCTGCGGGAAGGGCCCTTCGATCAGATCTGGATCCAGCCGGCGGCGGGCGACGCGGGCGGCGCGCTCGGCGTCGCCGTCGCGCTGGCGCACCGCTACAAGCAGCAGCCCCGGGTCAGCGCGGAAGCGCTCGGCACGTGGGAGCGGCCGTCAGCGGTTCGCGGCGAGAATCGCATTCCGCGGTACGCCGACGCCATGAGCGGGTCGTTCCTCGGGCCGAAGTTCGGAGAGGCGGAGATCGCGCGCTTCCTCGAGACCAACGGCTACAAGGCCCGCCGCTACGAGCCGGCGGAGCTCGCCGATCGCATCGCCGCGCTGATGGCGCAGGAGAAGGTCATCGGCCTTTTCCAGGGGCGGATGGAGTTCGGCCCGCGCGCGCTCGGCGGGCGCTCGATCATCGGCGACGCGCGGTCGCCGAAGATGCAGTCCGTGATGAACGTCAAGATCAAGTTCCGCGAATCCTTCCGGCCGTTCGCGCCGGCGGTGCTGCGCGAGCACGTGCACGAGTGGTTCGAGTTGGACGGCGAGAGTCCGTACATGCTCCTCGTCGCCGACGTGCAGCCGTCCCGGCGGCTGCCGGCCCGGCCGGAGACGGAGAACCTCTGGGGCATCGACAAGCTGAACGTGCCCCGATCGACGGTGCCGGCGATCACCCACGTCGATTACTCGGCGCGCGTGCAGACGGTGCGGCGTGAAGCGAACCCGCTCTACTACGACATCATCAAGGCGTTTCACAAACGCACCGCCTGTCCCGTCATCGTCAACACGTCGTTCAACGTGCGCGGCGAGCCGATCGTCGGCGCGCCGGAAGACGCGTATCGCTGCTTCATGCGCACGGACATGGATGTCCTCGTGCTCGAGAATTTCGTCCTCGAGAAGAGCGAGCAGGCCCCCGTGGTGGAGGACGAGTCCTGGCGCAAGGAATTCGTGCTCGACTGACGGAATCACCAGTGCATCAAGCTCTCTACGAACCACAATCCGCCGCGCTCGAGTCGCCGGTGGGCGAGCCGTTCGGAAGGCGCCTGTGGCTGGGCCTTCTGGCGGTCGTCCTCGTCGCCGCGTGCCTCGATTCCTACGGCATCAGCAAATGGCCGATGGCCGACGACGAGGTGCCGACGCTCGTCGAACTGGGCCTCTACCAGGTGCCCGGCAACGCGTTTTCAGTTCCGGCCGTCCAGCTCGAACGCCTGCCGCGAGCGCTGCCGGTCTATTACGCGTTTCAGCGCGCGGCCCTGCGCGCGCTGCCGCACGACGTGCCGGGGCTCCGGATTCCGGCGCTGGTCTGCGCGATCCTCGTCTCCGGCCTGGCTTTTGTCGTCGCGGCGCGCTGGCGGGGCCTGTGGTTCGGCGCGGCGCTCGCGATTGTCTTGAATCTCAGCCAGCCGTTCGTGTACCTGGCCCAGATCGACCGCTTCTACAGCATGCCGCTGTTGATGCTCGCGTTGACGCTGGTGGCCATCTGCATATCAGGACGCGACGTGCCCTTGACGCTGGCGACCGCGGTCCTGGCGACGCTGACCGTCCTGTCGCACAACGTGACCGTCGCCTTCTTCGTGCTGACCTTTCTTGCCGCCGGCTGCGCGTACATCGTCGGCCGGGCCCCACGATATCTGGTCGTTCGGACGGCGGTCGCTGCCGCCATCAGCGTCCTGCTCTATTTCTTTTTCATTCGCCCGCTGGTCAGCGGCTGGCACAGCACCGGCAACCCGACGCCGGTTCTGGTGTCCTTCGCCGCTCATGCCGGGGTGCCGTCGCTGGCGCTGGCGGGCCTCGGGATCTGGCTGGCCATCACACGGAAAGAGCGGGGCATCTCGATGGCCTGGTCGGCGCTCATGCTGGTCGGCAGCCTCTGCTTTCTGCAGCTGACCGGCATGACGTGGAACCCGCGCTACTTCCTGTTCTTCATGCCGGCGTTGTGGATCCTGGCGGCGTACGCGATGGAGCGCGTCGCGCACCGATTCGAGTACCGCTCGGCCGCCGCGGCCTGGTACGGCTGCGTCATCGTTCTGCTGTTGCCGAATCTGCTCAGCCACTATCAGGACGGATCCCGTCACGACTATCGTCGGGCCGCCGAGGTGCTGATGGCGAACGCGCGGCACCAGCAGCCGATTCTGAGCGACGATGCCGAAACCATTTCGTACTATCTGCCGGAGAATCTGCGGCGCACGCTCCTGGTGCGGACGAAGGTGACGACATTCCCGGCCGGCGAATTCTTCGTCGTCGCGCGGTCGAACGCGTGGACGCCGCTGCCGCAGATTCGCGGCCGACATCTGGAGCTGATGTCGGAGATCTACAAGCGCCGCTTCGATCAGTTTTCTCACATCCTGCGCGTGTACCGAATCGCTCCCGCGTCGGCCGCCGGCTCGGGCTCCTGAGTTGGCGTGCTACGATCCGCCACCCATGAACCTTCTCACGAACACGGTCGCCGCCGTGTCTGACCGGCACTCCACCGCGGTCGCCCCGATGCCGTGCGCATAGCGCTCATCGGCTGCGGAGCGATCTCGCAATCGCTCCATCTGCCTGTCCTGGCGGGACACGAAGGTATTCAGCTCGTTGCGCTGGTGGACCGCACCCTCGATCGGGCGCAACGGCTCGCCAAGGGATACGGCGTCCCGGTTGCGGTCGCCGACGCGTCTCAGTTGAGCGCGGCGGACATCGACGCGGCGATTGTCGCGACGCCGCCGTTCCATCACGCGCCGTGCTCGATCGACTTGATGCGCCGTGGTATCCACGTGCTGGTGGAAAAACCGATGGCGCTCACCGCGGCCGACTCGCTTCAGATGGTGCAGGTCGCCGAAGAAACCCAGCGCTGCCTCGCGGTCGGCTATTTCCGCCGGCTGTATCCGAGCCTGCGATTGATGAAGTCGCTGGTCGACCGCGGCTACCTCGGCGCGGTGCGCCGGTTTCACGCCGAGGGCGGCGGGCGCTACTCGTGGGCCGCCGCGACCATCGCCAACATGCGCCGCGAGCTCGCCGGCGGCGGTGCGCTCATCGACTTCGGCTCTCACATCATCGACGCGCTGTTCTACCTGTTCTCGGAACCGTTCGAAGTCGTCGCGTATCAGGACAACAGCCTTGGCGGCGTCGAGGCCGACTGCATCATCGACGCCCGCCTGACTCACGGAGCGCGGACGATCGACGGAAGAATCGAAGTCGCGCGGACACGTGAGCTCGGGAACTTCGTGCGCGTCGAGTGCGAAGGCGGCGATCTGACATTCGAGCTGAACGAGCGCTTCCGGATTCGCGTCGCGCCCAGACCGGGTGGCACCGTCGACCCATTCGACGATCGATCGCGCGCGTTTTCGCTCGAGGCGCGCTGGCAACAGCAGTCGGAAGAGGAGTCCTGGTACGAGACGTTCCGGACTCAGATCGACGACTGGCTGGAATCGATCAAGCAGGGTCGCGAGCCGCGGCTCTCGGGCCGGTCGGCCGTCGCGACCGCCCGCATGATCGACGCCTGTTACGCACACCCGGCGCCGATGGTCGAGCCATGGGTCCAGGAAGGCCTCGAACCGAAGCCGGGAGGAGCGCCGGCCACGAGCCGCGCTCGCCGGCGTGTTCTGCTTACCGGCGCCACCGGTTTCATTGGCAGCCGGGTGGCGGAGGTCCTCGCGCTGCGGGATGGCTGGGACGTCCGCGCCGTCATACACAATCCCGCCAACGCCAGCCGCCTCGCCCGCCTGCCGGTCGAGCTGATTCAGGGCGATCTGCAGGACGAGACGTCGCTGAAGGACTTCGTGGCCGGGTGCGATGCGGTCGTCCACTGCGCCGTGGGAACAGCGTGGGGACAGCGTCAGGAGATTTTCAAGGTCACCGTGGACGGCACGCGCAAACTGGCCGAGGCGGCGCTCGCCGCCGGCGTCAAGCGGTTCGTTCACCTGAGCACGATCTCGGTCTACGGCGACGACGGGACGATGACCGGGACGATCGACGAGATGACGCCGGTCAAGCCAGCCTCGGGGAGCGAGTACGGAGAAAGCAAGGCGGCGGCGGAGCGAGCGGTCCAGGAGCTGGTTCGCCGGGGCCTGCCGGCGGTCATCTTCCGACCCGCCCGCGTGTTCGGTCCGTTCTCCCGGATCTTCATCGAGCGTCCGCTGGCCGCGATTGCGGAAGGCCGCTTCAGGTGGATTGGCGATCCTCGCGTCCCTTCAGACATGGTCTACGTGGACAGCGTGGTGCACGGCATCGTCCTCGCCCTCGAGGCCGACAGGGATCGCGTCTCCGGCGAAGTGTTCACCATGGGCGACGGCGATCCGATCACCTGGTACGACTTCTACGACTATTTCGCCAAAGCGATGGGGGTCGACCTGGCGACGGTGGGCACGCTCGCGGGATACGGCAGCGAACCGGCGAGCCGCCAAGGCCTGGTGAGCGGGATTCGGTCGATCGTGAAGTCGCCGGAATTCAAGCGGTTCGGCCGCAAGATCCTCGACACCGATCCCATCGGGACGCTGCCGCGGCGGACACTCGAACGAGTCCCCGCGACGGAGCGTTTCCTGCGCCGGTTCGTCGGGGCCGACGACACCTTGCCGGTTTACAAACGCGAGGCCGCCGCGGCCGGCGAGATCGTCGTCATGGGCTCGGGCGGGGCGCTGGTCAGCATCGACAAGATGCGCCGGGTGCTGGGATTCGAGGCGCCGGTGTCGTTCGGTCGTGCGTGCGAGCTGACGCTGCAGTGGGCGCGCCACTCGCGCCTGATTTCAGGCGGGTGATCGCTCCGGGGCGGCCATCGGCGTGCCGGCGCGCATGGCCTCGTATTCACGCCACAGTTGTTCCGAGAGCGCGGCGATGTCGTAGGACTCCTGCACCCGCTGTCGCGCACCAGCCCGTCGCGCGGACAGCTCGGTGGCGCTGGCGACCCACTGCCGTAGCGACTGCGTCAGCCGATCGACATCGTCCTGCGGAACCATTTCGCCGCCCTGGGGGAGCACCTGCTCGTCGACGGACTTACTCGGATAGCCGAGAACCGGACACCCGCACGCGAGCGACTCGAGGATACTGATGCTGCACGCTTCCTCCTGGCTGGTGTTGACGAACACATCGAGACCATTCAACAGGTTCCGCAGCTCCTCCAGGTACCCGAGCAGGACCAGACGATTCCCGAGCTTCGCACGGGCGTCGTCAAGGAGCGCGCGGGCATAGTCTTCATCACCCGGCATCGCGCTGCCCGCGACAAAGACGCGCACTGGAACGCCCAAATCGCGCCCGACCGCCTCGAACAAATGCTCCAGTTGCTTTCGCGGACGGATCGCGCAGGCCACGCCGATGGCGACGTCGTCGCTCGTGAGTTGGTGTTCTGCGCGGAACTGCCGCCGCCGCTCCTCGTCAGGGCGGTAATGACGCAGATCGAGACCGTTGGGCAGCAACAGCCACCGAGTCTCCGGGATGATGCCGGCGACGGCGGCGCGGCAGGCCTCCACGTTTCCGCGGCTGATGAACAGCATCCGGTCCGGCGTATGAATCTTTCCGAACGCCCACTGGCAGAAGCCCCGGTCCATGGTGAAGTGGACGCTGACGATGACGGGAACGCGGCTGAGCCGCGCCAACCATCCGGCGATCGGGTAGACGTCCTGCTCGTTGCAGTGGATGACGTCAATTCGATGGCGGCTGACGATGCGTCGAAGTGCCCAGAGCGATCGTGCGAACGGCCACAACCGCGTCTTGCTGGGAAACGGCAGATCGAGCCGATAGAACGCGCCGCCCTCGCTCTCCACCCACTCCTGAAACTCGCCGGCGACCGGGGACACCACGACCGGATGAAGACCGCGGGGCATCAGGTTCTGCAGCCA
>Ga0111538_10005029_pt1 | contig 18137 bp, 14 predicted proteins | sample SoiMethybrSBSTD1_FD_79669 | JGI IMG/M metagenome (GOLD analysis project Ga0111538, IMG submission 79669) | Bulk soil microbial communities from a Populus tree surrounding site in Tennessee, USA - Soil MetaG P. TD hybrid SBSTD1 (version 2)... | ecosystem: Environmental > Terrestrial > Soil >...
ACATTGAAACGCCAGCAATCCTTCATCGGAACGGGCTTGCCGTCCTCACCAAAAAAGTCTGGCAGCTCTTTGTTGACGGACTGAATCTGCGCGGAATGCTTGGTCTCTCCGAGCGACAGTTCAGCTCGAAGAGGTTTTGTTACCCCGTGACCGATTTCCTTTACCGCGACAATCGTGGCCTGTTTAAGAAACTTCTCCTGGTCCTCATCGCTGTAAGTACTGAAATCTTTATCGGCCGCAATACCGGGGAGACAAGTCCCTGCCACATAAGCACAGAGATATCGAATGTGAGTACGTCGGGAGACGATCATGGCGTTTTAGAACCCTCCGACTGCGTCCCTTTCGAAAAGTAACCGGTTCGGGTTCGGACAATCAATTTACGCCCCTTCGGATCCTTCACCTTCACCTGCAGGCGATGGTATTTCGAGGATTCGTGCTCGGACGGAGCATAGGACAGCGCATATTGGTTTCGCAGATCTCTCGCGATCCCCTCGCAGAGATCTTTTACTTCCAATATCTCCTTTGGGAAGTAAGCTTCGCCGCCGGTGGCCTGCGCGAGCTTGCGGATAACGCCCGGATCGGCATCACCGTCCAACGGATCGTAAATTCCAATCGCAAAGAACAAAGCGCCGGAAAGATCGGCCTCACGCACCACATCGTTGGCTTTGTGGACACTCATGTTGTCTCCCCCGTCGCTAATGAGCAAGATCACTTTCTTGGAGAGCTTCGAATGCGCTAGATTCTGAAGCCCCTCGTGAATCGCGTCGTAGAGGGCGGTTCTGCCGTCAAGTGTCATTTTGTCCAACGCTGCGTCGAGAAGGCCGCGATCCCCGGTAAAGCGCGTCGAAGACGGGAGGCCATAGGTCAGCTGTTCGTTGAAATGGAGTACGAAGATCTCATCGTTGGGTTTGCTCGCCCGTACGAAGGTTTTGGCGGCTACCAGGACTTGATTCCGTTTGTTCATCATGCTCTGGCTGTTGTCGACCAACAGCCCGACGGCGATGGGTTCGTCCTCACGGCTGAAGGACAGCAATTTTTGCGGAACGCCATCCTCGAGCACTGTGAAATGCTGTTTTTCCAGGTCGCTGACGAAGCCGGATTTCGATTCTCGCACCGTCGCGTGGATCACTACGCGGGTAACGTTGACCGAGAGGGTGCCTGTGTCAGAGGACTCTTGGGAAAACAGCAGGCCGGAGAGGCCCAAAAATCCCAGAACGAAAAAAAAACGGGGGTGAGACATGGTTCGTCAACGGGTAGACAGACCGGAATGCAACGCCCCCTAGAGACGGGACCGCGTGTCGTCATCGGGCAGTGCCCGAACGACGAATCGGAGGGGCGCGGAACCTACGTATTCGAAAGGAAAACAGGTCACCAGGGTCAATGCGGGTCCGTGAGAAGGGTCCAGGACTTCCACGTCGCCCGGCTTGAACAAACGAACCCATTCCACACGATAACAAAATTCTGTATTTGGAGAACTTAGTTTGATCTCATCGCCGCGACGGATCCACTCAAGCTTGCGGAAGTGAGTATTTCGATGGCCGGCAATCCCAATATTGCCAGACTCTCCGATGTCGGCGGTGCCCTCGACGTGTCCGATACTCTTATCGAGAGTCCGGGCCGCTGTCCCCTCGAGCACGACGTAAGAGAGTTGCAGCCTGGGCACTTCAAATCGACCCAGCACTGCCCCGCTGGGGTGCCGTCTTTTACCCGCCGGAAGTCCCGGATTGGGTTCGACGATCTTTTCTGTGGTCGTCTGCGGAGCCGCTAAGAGCTGGCGTTCTCCAGACCACTGGGTAAGCTGGGATTCCAGCGTCACAAACACTGGCCAGGCCAGCAGGCTGGCACCAGCCAAGAGTGTAACCCAATGCAAGGTCCAGAGAACGCCAACCCCCCTCCTGCGACGACCGGTTGGTGAATTAACTTTCATAATGCTCAGCCGTGAGACCCTTGGGTTGGCAACCTAACCGTTGTCGTCAAGCTACTACCAGCGAGTTGCGAGACGACGGGTGACCAGAGAAATCCCCATGAGCAGTAACCCCGATAGCCCAATCAGGTAAATCGGTGACGCAGTTTTCGGCAAAGGCGCTGCCGCCGGTGCAGCTTTCACTGCTTCACCATCCTCACCTGCCGTATCCTTTGCATCGTCGAAAACCGTTGGGGCATACGCGACTTCCTGCTTAGCCGGAGTTTGAACGGCAACCGGCACCTCTGCGGGCGGAGCTGTATTGACTACTTCCAATGTGTGTGAAGGCACGGGCTGATTTGTGGCCGCGGCGACCTGAATGGCTTGGGCTTTCGGGTAGACGAAGCGATGACCGAAGTTGTCCCCAGGATAGAACCAGCTCTTGAGCGGCGCAGGCGCACCAGCCCTTCGCTCGCTGAAGTACATCGTCGTCTTGCTGCTGGCATTCACGCGATAGTCCGGAATCGCCAGAATCGTGGAATAGACTTTGTCTCCCCGTGGGTTGGTCACTTGCACAATGTGACGCTGCCCGGCCGAGTCCAACAGTCTGAACACGTAACTTCCGGCCGGGAGAGTCATTACCTTATCCGAACCGTGAGGTGCCGGGATCTGGAATGGGCCACTGAATGTTACATTCGTTTTCTTGTTCCAGGTATCCGCGTGGGCTGGGATCGCCAGGAACCCGGCAAGCATTATTGCCAGGGCCGTTGTTTTTTTCATTTTCGTCGCTCCTTTTCGTTCTTCGGTAAAGTTCAAATTGTGCGCGATGGGGGTATTTCCAGCGTCCGGGCCCAGGAAATTCGCTCACCCGCTCTTCCGCACGACATTCGCACTTTGAGCGAGCAGGGGCAAAAGGAGAACTGTAAACTGTGGCAGGTTGACGAGTGGAGTTTGCCTCAAGGCAACCGCGTTCATCCTTTTCGGCAGGCAAGCGAAAGCCGCGGTTTCTGACAGTCGCACTGAGCTACTTTCAGACCGGCGAAGAAAGAAGTTCGTCGTGGGATGTCATGCTGTGACGGGAACCTGGTTGCTACTGCTTCCCAGCGACTACGCTCTTGGCCTTCAGGCGCTCGTCTCGTTGTTCAATAACCATCTTGTAGGCCAGATAATACTTGTAAATATTGGAAACGTACTGCACCGTCTCGCGGCCGATCTTCTCCGCCACGATGAGCTCCACGTTGTTGAACCAGAGATTTGGGTTCAGGCCGCGCTTGGCTGCCAGTTCGCGCAGTTGCCTCATTCGTCCCGGCCCCGCATTGTAAGAAGCGAAGGTGAACAGGCCCTTGTTGAGGGCATCCATTGGCTCTTTGGCGTAGAATTGGTCCATCATGAAGCGCACATACTTCACTCCTGCGTGGACATTCGGCTCAAGCTGCGTAATGTCGCCAACCTTCATGTCTTTGCCGGTGGCGGGCATGACCTGCATAACGCCAATGGCCCCCACCGCGCTTTTTCTATTTTGGTCCAGCCCGGACTCCTGGTATCCCTGGGCGGCCATCAGCACATGATCGAGGCTGTATTGGTCACCATACTTGCGCAAGAATTTGACGACTTGCTGGAACTTAGCTACTTCGGCCTTCGAAGTGGCCTGCTTCGCATAGTTGGCGTTCTTAAGGTATTTCTGGAACAGCAGGTTGCGATCCCGAGAGCCCTCGGGATAACGTGCAACAAACGCGTTCAGTTCAGCCATCAACTGGGGGCTGTTCTTCCGAACCATCATCGCAATCTGGCCCTCCGTACGAACCGCCGCCCCCTTGTTGACCACGATGTTGGGAAACACTTGCTGCCAGAACTCCGCGATGTAGTCATGCATCACAGTGGCCTGGACGATTCCTGCGTTGACCATTTCGAGGATGTCCTCGTCGGCCAAAACTTCAGGCGCGGGCCGGATTTTCACCGGCGGCTTGCCCGCTTTGGCCAGCATTTCATTGAACTGTTCAACGCCTTGCCTGGAGACATCCGCCTGACGGAGATAGACTTCTTTTCCACCCAGGTCTTGCACGGTCGTTATGGGAGGCCCACCAGGGCTGGTCACAACGACGGACGAGACGTGGCTTTTGGTTGGATTTGTAAAATCCACCCGCTCTCGTCGCCATTCCGAGATCAGCTTCCCTGCAGCGACTACATCACCCCGACCTTCGAGCAGCGCCGGGATGAGATCGTCATTGGCGACTGGCACCATCGCGACGTGCACGCGCACGTTCTTGTTTTTCAACTTCTTGTTGAGGTCATCCTCGAACAGTTGAAAGGCTTCGTAGGTCAGACCGCGCTGCGTGCCGCGGTCCACGAAATAGTTCGTCTTCGAGTAAACCGTGAGGACCCGGATCATTCGCCGCTGGATCATTCCGTCTAGATCGCCAGTCCATTTCGCGGCGACCTTGGCTCTGGCTGCCTCTTCCAGGTCCGATGAGGTGTCAGCACTGCCGGGAGAGTTAGCGGGACTGCCGGTAGGCGGTGGAGTGCCGGCACTTGCAGAAGGTTTAGCATCTTCCGTTTGGGGTTTTGGAGAAGATGTGGCGGGCTCCTTCGTGCAGGCCGCCGCCAGAAGAAACAGCATGATACTGAAAGAGGCCAGTAAGCTCTGGAATCGTGTCGTTTTCATAGTGGTTTCTGGTCTCCCAGAAGTCAGGAGTCAGAATCCAGAAGGCCGCCAGCACAAACTGGTGAGCTTTTGCCACACCGCCAATCCTCAAACCTCTTGTCGGTGGCTTTATTCTGACTCCTGACTTCTGACTTCCTAAGTGTTATCCGCAATAACTGGAAGGAGGGAATATATCAGGTTCCGGAGGCCCGGATCAAGGAGTGCTGACCGGTGGGAGGGTCTCAGTTTGAATATTCTTGTGGTCCGTGAAGCTGATCGAGGACGCGGAAGCAGCGCAACTACGGTATCAGAGCCCTAAGCAGTTCCGGCCTGATCGCAATGAACAACGCTATCATCCCGACTGCCAATCCCACCATTATGCTGGCAGTCAGTTCCGGCCTGATCGCAATGACCAACGCTATCATAAGCCCGACTGCCAATCCGATCATTATGCCGGCAGCTACTCCGCGCCAAAGCACCTTTTGTTCGCTGGTCGTCATTTCAACCTCCCAAAGTCATGGGAAACCCTAGCACATCCTAGGTCAACTGTAACAGTACAGACAATCATTTCTCCCGTTTCTTATAGGGCCCGCGCTTCTCAGGTCAAACGGCCGAAAATTCAAACTGAGACACTACCCGAGGGTTGGTCGCAGGACCTTCTCGGCGAGTTGGGTAATCAGGCCGAGGACTACCGTACCGCGACTTTCTGCGGTTCCCGGCCAGGCAGGTGATTGGGTTCATCTGCCATGCGTTCGAGTCCAACCAATTTCCAGCCGCGCTCCAGCCAGCGAAAGGTGACTCGAACAGGCTTTTCCCAGGAGGGATTAGGACCTCCAAGGGCCTTGACTTCGGCTTGAACGAAACTACCCACGCTGGAGGGTAAACCGGCTGGGGCATTCATCTGCTCATTGGAGCTCTTCGTTTCCCCTATCGGCTTCGTCGTGCCATTGCTGTTGTTAAACTCCGACCAAGTGGCGACATAAGACGAGGGCGCCTTGGCCACGCCCGCTCTCACGGCGGCGTTTTCGAAAGTCAATACATCTGAAGCCGTCAGCGCAAAGCGGACCAATGGATTGACGCGAGGTAAGTAAGTTTGGCCGATCTTATTGCGTCGCTGGATGAGCACGGTTCCCAGGTGTTCTTCGGCTTTCGGATCGCTGTACTGCCCGGTCTTCACGAGGGCCCGGATCATTTCGTCGCTGAAGGCCATCACACGGCGGGCCGCCCAGAAATCGTCATCCGCCCGTGCCCGGAGGACAGCCCCGGCCGGGATACGAGATCTCCACTCATCCGGGTCGAATTCAGTGCCTTCGAACCTACCCACAGCAGGATATTCGCGGTAATCGACGGTGTGCCACGGCCGGAGATAGAAACCAAAGCTCACCAGCCGTTTCATGGCGATGTCCCCATCCCACAGATGTTCATACCCTTCCCACCACTCGTGGGGCCCATTGGCGCCGACGCCAAACGTTGAACCGACATCCAGCAGGTAGTGACGAACGCGAGCCTGCCCGTTTTCTGTGACGAGCGAGTCCATTGTGTTCAAGGCCTTCAGGTCAACCAGGTTGGTCCAAGCGGCAAACACATTGAGGGCACGCAATTCGCGGCGATGCTCATGCGGGATCACGTCGTTGGGATCATCCGACCGTGTGCCGTAATACTTGAACCCCCCAAGAACTTTGCCTGGCAATAGACGGCTCGCCAGGATCCTGTAGGCTCCGTTGGATTTGCGTGACACCCTGTCGAACACGGGTTGGACGTCCGAGAGCTTCATCGGCCGTTCCCGCTTCGAAACCGGTGTGAACATCGCCTTCGGATCTACAGTCAACTGGTCCCGGCGAAGCTCACTGACGTAGTACTCTGCCTGAAAGTAACCCAGGGTCCAGAAGATCCGGCTGGCGACAACCGCGGCTCCTGTTGGCCCCTCGGGGTTCTTCTTCGAATCAAAGGCCAAGAACCATGTGACCCCGGCGCTATCGCGAATGGTGAATCCGGGCGCGTCCCCTTCAGTCTTGGCGTGTATCACGGTCCATTTTCCCGGGGCAGGGCCGTTGCTGGTGGTGGCACCACGCACCGCTTCTTCAATACTCACCGGCTTTTCCGGCATCCGATTCGTGAACCAGCTCGAGTCCGGAACTTCATCAATGGTATTGACGTTTTTCGCGCGCGGACCGGCCGGTTGTCCCGGCTTGGCAAACTGGTTGAGCAACAGGTCGTAGAAGAGATCGATCTTGAAGTTAACGACCTTTGACGCATCCTGGGTTTCCGGCTCCACGAGCATCGGATCGTCGCGGTAAAACTTTTGAATCGACTGTCCGGACACTGTTCCTGAAAAAAGCAGCAACACAAGAGCCAGGGCCAGCGCAAACTGGCCTGCAGCCAGTTCTTTCTTTAATCGCATTCTTTCCTCCCGCACCCAAGACCTCCCGCCTAAATCCGTACAGTGTCCTTTAGAAAACCGCGCTACCGGAAATCACAATATTCCACCCCTCGTTGCCTACAGCGAAATCGACGCGTAGGGGCGTTGAAATCAATCCGTGAAAACGGATGCCAATACCTACATCGCTCTTCAAGTTCTTGAAGCTAAAATCGCGGCGCCGGGAAGTGACTTTGCCAGCATCGTAGAAGAGCGCCATGTCGATGGCGTTGGCAGGAAGCCAGCGGACTTCCGCGGTCATCACCATGCTGTGGCGGTCGCGAAACCGATCGGCGACATAAGCACGCAAGTTGCTGCCGCTGCCCAGTGAAGGCATCATGAAATAGGGAATCAAGTCGTTGTCATTCAGCGTTGTCTGGCCGCTGGCTCGCCCAACCAAGACCCAGTTGTCGCGCAACAGTGGAATGTGCTGGATGAGGTCAACGTCCAGTCGCTGGAAGCTGTATGTCCCGCCGTGGGTGTCGTTGTAGTCATGGAGTGTGGCGTAATACAAGCCGCCCTTGCGCGTGTAACCCGGAGACGTCCGCCAGTCGAATCCCGCTCCCAACTGGGAATGAATGTAGTGAGGATCGGCACCCAATCCAGGGGCAGTTTGCGGTGTGTAGATCGTTTCAATCGAAGGGTCGCTCCCGGCTCCCTCCTTCGTATCCCAGATCTCGTACCTGACGCCTCCCTTGATCGGGAACCAGGAGGCAGGTTTGAATGTAAAGTGGCCGTCGCCGTAGGTCTCCTGGAAACGAAACCGTGAAATATCATCCGGTGAGGATTTGATGCCTAGCCCGTAGTACCGCACCTGAGTCGCATCTCGCCAGCCGGCCTTAACACCAAAGGAAAGTCGCCGATTCAGGTGATCCTTTGACTCAGTTCCTGCTTCGATCAACTTGTAGTTCTTGAATGAATATAGGCCCTGGATATTCCAGAACGTGTTGTCACCGTAATATTTGCGATAACCGGCCCCGAGGGTCAGTCCGCCGCCGTGGTACACACTGGCAAAGTACGGGTAAAAGCCGGATGGATCTTCCAGGAAGATGCGCTCCACGCGCCGAAAATACGCCTCCACCTTGTCTGGCTCAGGGGGCTTCACCGTCTTTGACTTCTCGGCCTGCTGAACTGCAACTGTCCCCGCGCGAGTGTCTCCTGCTGTGTCAGCCTCCGTTTGCGAGTAAGCAACACGGATAGGGGCGAACGACAACATCACCACCGCGAGCACAGAACAAATGCCCGACTTCTTTGCCTTGTGTACAGGTCTGATCATTTTCAGGGTCTCTATCCTCCCTTGTTTCTCTCGTAAGGAACCCAAGGTTTGCCAGCACCACGGGAGCGGTTCAGCGTTCTGAAAGATGGCGTAAGCCCCTGGCGCGCTTGCAGCTAGCTAGCTGGCCGCAAGAGAGTATGCAGTATGAAACGGGGTTGGGCAACGACGAACTGTAATAAGTAGCAGGTGGGGAAACCGGACTCCTGATGCCATTGTCACGGTGCAACTGATGTGCGCCGAGGGGAGTTGTGAGAAATTTGCGCCTCTAATTCATGAAGTCGTTGGTTTAGATCATCCCCATCACGACTCTGAATCCGCGGCCAAAACGCGCGCGGAGCGCTCGTTCCACCTGGGTGGAGAGCGCGCGTGGGACCGCTGTCCCCCTGCGCACGCTAGTGCTGGAAGTAATCGACTTTCAATTTTGTCACAGAGAGAGCATCAAGGGTCACTCCCGCCGTGATCTTTCGGCCCTTCGCTCCAGATCGTTTTTGCCGGCTTAGGATGTCGGTTTGTTTTGAGCAGCGACCCGCTGTGTGGATGGGTAGTAGCCGCTGCGAGTATGGACGGAGTAGTCGGAATCGACTTGACCAAATCGGTCTGTCAAGCGGACGTTGATCTTGCGGAAGGCATCGTCGTTGAAGGCATGAGCAGGCTGGTAACCCAGCGCATAGCGCAGCTTGAGCCGCGAGACCACGGCTGCGAGCGCAGCGCCGAGCGAGCCTCCATCCGGAACGTCAATAATCTCCCCACCGGTTGCCAGTGTGACTTTGGCGACTGAACGGGCCGAATCCAACCACGGACCAACGCCTCCTGCTGACGGGTCGAACTCGGAGGCCAATTTTATGCTGTACACCACTGTTTCTGATTGGGTGGCCAGACGGATGAGCCTGCGCTCGTTCGAGTGAGGGTTCGTGGTGGCCTCGTTGTCGGAGATGAGAATGACGACTCTGGGACGATCGTGCGCGACCGAGCTCAAGTAGTGAATGGCGTCAGAGAGAGCATCGTTGATATTCGTACCGCCCCGAGCTTCGATAGTGGAAATACGGTTGGCAATGCGCTGCCGGTCTGCAGTCAGGTCCTCCAACCTTTGCGCCCGATCTGCGAAGGCAAACAGGGCCACCTGGTCATCCGGTTTAAGCTGCGAGAGAGTCTGGTAAGCAGCATGTCGCAGCTGGCGCATGACGAAGCCGACGCTTCCACTCCGGTCCACGACCAAAGCGACAGCCAACGGCAATTTGTCCTGCGAGAAGCTGGTTATAGGCCGTTCAGTGCCATCCTCGAAGACACGAAAGTCCTCCTGCCGCAAGGCATCCATCGGGCGACCTGTTCGATCACGCACGACAGCATCCACCATGACCAACTGAACGTCTACGATCAGCTTGAACTCATCGGTGTGGTCAGGGCCTCCAAAAACAGGAGTAGTCCGTTGGGCATCAGCGGGCAGTCGTAGCACCCGAGGCGTTGTCAGGGTAGCGACAGTCTCTGTTGCCCCAGTGGCCTCCGACGATTTAGGTTCGCCTGAGGGCTCGTCCTGGCTGAAATCGGGCACCGGTTCGACGGAATCCGCGGAAAACGTGTTTGCAGGAAACGATAAGCGACGAGATGAGTTTCTGAGAGTGCTGTGAGCTAGTTGGGTTGCACGTTGTGCCGCTGCCGCCGTGACATTCAGCGGCCTGCGGAATGCAACTTCGAACGCCATGTCCCGCGGAAGATCGAGATCTGGGGCGCGACGAACGAGTTCACTAACAAATCCGATCCCCAGCCCAACGGCACCTCCAAACACGCCGCCAACAACTGCTCCCTGAATCCCACCCCCAGCAATGCTGACAAGACTGAATCCCTCGCCGCCTTCCCCTTTGAGGCTGGGCTCTCCCTTGTTGGCACTCACCTGTGTAAACCCGGCCCGCACCAGCAGGACCCTCAATGGGAAACTGGTCCCGTCCGCCAGAGTCACCTGGTCGACGCTGAACCCAATCTCAGCCCGTCCCTTCAAGCGCCCCGGACGTCGGATTTTGCTCACTCTCCCGGATACCGAGCTTCCACGCGGAATCGCTACCAGGCCGCCAACCAGAGTGTCTTCAGTCGTTCTGAACTCAACCTGGTCTCCCACTTGCGAGCCACTGGTGTTGACAGGTGTCTCAAGCTGCAGAAATAGTCTCTCGCCTGGATTGACGGTAAGAAGCTTGTTGGCAGGTGCTCGAGCGGTGGCTGCTCTCTGCGCCAGAGCCTCAGCCTCGCGCTGGTCCGTCTGGCTGTGCAGAGGTCTCACCACCAACAAGGGCGCTAACAACAGCAAAAGTTGGAGGACTCTTAGCATAGGTCTCTCGTTTGCTGCCCGCCGGTCGAAATGCCGCCAAGCGCCTGAAGTTTCGATCTCAACAGCGAGACACCCTATCTGAGGACAGGGTAGCGGAGGGTTAACACGGGCAGTAACCGTAAAACCTTACAGGTAGAAGGAGCAGTCCGGTTGACAGGCTCTCTGGGCACGAAAAGACCACGATTGGGGCTGACTTCCAGGTTTTGGCCGTGGGGTGGCAGCTCTGAGCCTTCCCATCCGGCCGAGGAGTTGCCTTTATGGCGCCGTCTTCGCATGTGAATCTTTGTCCTCCAGTTCATCCAGGGCCTTCCGGATCACCTGCGCGCTTTCACGCAATCGGATGGTCTCCTGTTCATTCAGGGGCAGCGGAAACGTCCCCAAGACACCCTTGCCACCAACCAGCCGGGGCAAGGAGAGGGTGACATTGGAAATGCCTGCGACCTGGGGCGTGGGCAAGCACACCGTCATTACGGAGCGCTGGTCGTGCAGGATCACCTTGACGATACGCGCCAGTGCGCTGCCGATGCCGTAATAGGTCGCCCCCTTGCCACCAATGATCGTGTAGGCAGCGCCACGCACCTGGCGATCAATTTCCTGGCGCACCGGTTCAGACGAGTCGATCCCGCGCAGGGCGACGAACGAGTCTAAAGGCATGCCGCCGACAGTCGCCAATGACCATGTAAGCACTTCCGAATCGCCGTGCTCGCCTATAACGTGTGCGTGAATGTGCTGTGGATCGATGCCGCAATGGCTTCCGAGGAGACTGCGGAAACGGGCCGTATCCAGAGTCGTGCCCGAGCCAAACACACGCCCGGCCGGCGTGCCACATTGGGAGGCATATTGCGCGGCCAGGTGCGTCATCACGTCAACCGGGTTGGTGGCGACGACGAGGACAGCGTCGGGTGCGTTTGCCAACACTGCCGGCACCACTTCACGGAAGACAAGCGCATTGCGCTGGAGAAGCTCTAGCCGGGTCTCTCCGGGCTTTTGCCCTACCCCAGCGCAGAGCAGAACAACTCTACATTCCGCCAAACCCTCGTAGCCACCCGCCCGGATTTCAAGAGGATGCGCAAAGGGCACAGCGTGGCGGAGATCATCCGCCTCCGCCACCGCTCGGGCCGCATTCTTGTCCACCAGCACGATCTCGCGCCCCACTCCCTGCATCACGAGTGCATACCCAGCTGTCGCGCCGACGAATCCAGTGCCTACAATGCCGACCTTCATCCCGTCCTCCTTTCGGGTGTCGAGCTTTTGTCGGATACAGGCCCTCCGACTTTAGCGGCTTTGCCTTGATGAGCAACGGCCTCGATGGCCTGGCGCACTTGCTCTGGATCGCCCAGGTATTCGTGACGAATCGGTTTCAGGTGGTCGTCCAGTTCATACAGCAGAGGCATCCCGGTCGGGATGTTCAGGTTCACGACCTCCTCATCGCTGAGCTTGTCGAGGTGCTTCACCAGGGCCCGCAGGCTGTTGCCGTGGGCGGCGATCAGCACCCGCTTTTGAGAGAGGATCGCCGGGACAATCATCTCGTGCCAGTACGGCAGGAAACGCGCGACTGTGTCTTTCAAGCACTCAGTGCGAGGGAGCTGCTGGTCCGAAAGGCCGGCGTACCGAGGATCGTGTCCGGGGAAGCGCGGATCCGAGACTTCCAAAGCTGGCGGGCGAATGTCATAGCTGCGCCGCCAGAGTTTCACCTGTTCCTCGCCATACTGCGCCGCCGTCTCCGCCTTGTTCAGCCCCTGCAAAGCCCCGTAATGCCGCTCGTTGAGCCGCCAGGAACGGTGCACCGGAATCCACATTAGATCCATCGCATCGAGCACGATCCACAACGTCCGGATGGCACGCTTGAGCACGGAAGTGAACGCGACATCGAACGTGATTCTCTGGTCAAGTAGCGCCTGTCCCGCGCTCCGCGCCTCTTGGCTGCCGCATTCAGACAGGTCCACGTCTGTCCAACCGGTAAAGCGATTCTCACGATTCCAATCACTCTCACCGTGCCGAAGTAGAATGAGTTTTTGCATAGAGACATCTCCTCAGTTACTAGATTGTGGAGGATGGCAGTGGGCAAACATACCGCAGAGGCGCGGAAAGCTTCTTGCTAAAACAAGCAACGTTGGGACCCAATTGGTTTCGGGCTTTTGGAGACAGTCCGGCGACATTTCCGACACCGTTTTCTGGAGCTAAACGGGAAGAGGTTGCCTTTTTATCCCTGTTCTCTGCGTCTCTGCGATTGTTTGAATCGCCGGTACTGGGATCAAAGCTTCATTGGGCTTGGCGGTTCGCTCTTAGCCGTGGTTCAGCGCAGTCCTTTCTCAATGAGAAAGTGAACCAGATCAGCCACGCGAACGGAGTAGCCCCACTCGTTGTCATACCACGCGACCACCTTTGCCAGGTTGCCACCGACGGTCAGTGTGTCGAGGGCGCTGAAGATGGATGAGTGCGGATCACCCTTGAGGTCACTCGAGACCAGCGGCTCTTCGGAGTAAGCCAGAATACCCTTCATGGGGCCCTCGGCAGATTCCTTCATGGCTGCGTTGATCTCCGCGACCGTCGCATTCTTCGAAAGCACGGCAGTGAAATCGATGACCGAAACCGTTGCAGTCGGTATGCGGAACGCCATGCCGCCGAACTTCCCTTTCAGCTCAGGAATGACGAGGCCCACAGCTTTTGCAGCACCGGTTTCCGACGGAACGATGTTCATGGCAGCGGCACGTGCGTCGCGGGGATCCTCGGCTTCAAGATCGAGTAGCCGCTGGGTGTTGGTATAGGAATGCACCGTAGTCAAAATGCCCTTCTCAATGCCGAACCTGTCGAAAAGCACTTTAGCCACTGGCGCAAGCCCATTGGTAGTGCAGGAAGCATTCGAGAGAATGTGGTGCCTGGCCGGGTCATACACCGCCTCATTGACGCCCAACACGACTGTCAAATCTTCCTCTTTCGCGGGTGCGGTGATGATCACCTTTTTGGCCCCGGCATCCAGGTGCAGCTTCGCCTTGTCCCGCTGGCGGAACAGGCCGGTTGATTCGATGACAATGTCCACGCCCAATTTGCCCCAAGGGAGACGTGCCGGATCCCGTTCTGCCAGCACCTTAACTTCGTCTCCGTTGGCCACAAAGCCGTCTTCACGCGCCACAACCACTCCAGGAAAACGCCCGTAGTTTGTGTCGTACTTCAGCAGATGCGTCATGATCTTGATTCGGCCGATGTCGTTGACAGCGACCACATCGATTTCCGAGTCATAACGCTCGCGGATCACTCTGTAAACCTGACGGCCGATCCGCCCGAAGCCGTTGATGCCGATTCGAGTAGCCATAATGACGCCTCCTTTTCCTAAGCTTCAAAATCCGAAGGTACAGTCTCTAAGAAACCCGAAATCACAAATGCCGGTTGTCTCAACTTTCGATCTCGGAGTCTCTCTCGCCCGAAATCCGAGGGTGGCACGACCAGCCCGGTTGACTCCCGCGGCTCCTCTGTGTTGTCCCCCTTAGCAAGGAGGACCGCGCCGAAGGCGCGAGGGGGTCAGAAGAAGGTTTGGAGGCTGCCCACGACCCCCTCTTGGTCTCCCCCTTTAGCGCTTCGCAAGGGGGAGAAAAATTCTCGTCTGCCTTGGCAAGACTTGGGGTGTTCAATTCCCAGCCAGCATGAAAAGCTCCCCCGCAGCCGCATCACTATGACCCCACCGATTTCCGATAGCGCCGAATGAGGTTGTTCGTGGAACTGTCATGACTAAGGCTCGGCTCGGTCTTGCTCTCAAGTTCAGGGACAATGCGCTGCGCCAGCACTTTGCCCAGTTCGACCCCCCATTGGTCGAAAGAGTCAATATTCCAGATGACGCCCTGCGTAAAGGTGCTGTGCTCGTAAAGGGCGACGAGCTTGCCTAGCGTCTCCGGCGTCAGGCGCCGGGCGAGGATCATGTTCGACGGCCGATTGCCTTCGAAGACTCGATGGGGCACCAGCCAATCCGCCGTGCCTTCTGCCTTGACTTGCTCGGGGGTCTTGCCGAAAGCGAGGGCCTCAGCCTGGGCAAAGACATTCGCCAGAAGCAAGTCATGATGCCGGCCCAGAGCGTTGAGAGGCTCGTCGAAGGCGATGAAGTCGCAAGGAACGAGCCGGGTCCCTTGATGAATCAACTGGTAGAAGGAGTGCTGGCCGTTGGTTCCCGGCTCGCCCCAGACCACCGGACTCGTGTCGTAGGTCACCTTCGCGCCGTCGAGTGTGACGTGTTTGCCATTGCTCTCCATGATCAACTGCTGCAAATAGGCCGGAAATCGCTTCAGGTATTGCTCGTACGGCAGCACGGCCACGGTCTGAACGCCAAAGAAGTTGGCATACCAGATAGTCAGCAACGCCATGAGCACCGGTAGGTTGCCCTCGAACGGGGCAGTGCGGAAGTGCTCATCCATCTGGTGAAGGCCATCAAGGAGGGCGCGGAAATTTTCCGGCCCAATGGCGAGCATCGTTGAGAGGCCGATCGCCGAGTCCATCGAATAGCGCCCGCCCACCCAATCCCAGAACTCGAACATGTTGGCTGTGTCGATGCCGAACTCGGAAACCTTCTGGGCGTTCGTCGAAACCGCGACGCAATGCTTCGCGATCGCCTTGGCATCTCCCCCCAGTCCCCGGAGCAACCACGCGCGCGCGCTTTGCGCATTGGTCATCGTTTCGAGTGTCGTGAAGGTTTTCGAGGAGACAATAACGAGCGTTTCAGCAGGGTCCAGGTCCCAGGTCGCCTCTACGAAGTCGCTGCCATCGACGTTAGACACAAAGCGAAACGTCAGGGCACGGTCGCTGTAATGCTTGAGTGCCTCGTATGCCATCACCGGCCCGAGGTCTGAACCGCCGATGCCGATGTTGACGATGTTACAAATCCGCTTGCCAGTATGTCCCTTCCAAGTGCGGCTTCGGATCCGGTTGGAAAAGTCAGCCATCCTGTCGAGCACGGCATGCACTCGAGGGACCACGTTCTCGCCATCGACAACGATGGATGCCCCTCTCGGGGCGCGCAGAGCCACGTGCAAGACCGACCGGTTTTCGGTAATGTTTATTTTCTCACCTCGAAACATGGCTTCGATCCGCGCTGGCAAACCAGATTCCTTCGCCAGTTGGACCAGGAGGTTCAACGTCTCCGCAGTGATACGGTTTTTTGAGTAGTCGAGATAGAGGCCCACTGCCTCGAGGGTCATGCGCTCACCGCGCTTGGGATCATCCGCAAAGAGCTTGCGAAGGTGCACCTCGCGGAGACTCGCATAGTGCTTCGTAAGGGCGTTCCAGGCCTGAAGTTCGCTGAGTCGCGCAACTCCTGTTGTCATGACGGTGCTCCTTTCATCTCCGCTTCAGGGGCAAGCGCCTCAAGGGGTGCGTATCGATCAGTTCCTTCCCACAGCCGAAATCCTCCGAGAAACGCATTGGCGTTGTCACCCAGTCGGCAACCGGAGGGCAGCTTTCTGAGCTTCTTGGCATTGCCTCCGCCAAGCACGACGTCATCGGGATAGAGAACTTCGATCAGGCGCTCTACTGCATAGGCAACATGTTCGGCCCATTTTCTTTTGCCCAGGCGCTTTAGTCCCCGGTTTCCCACATGGTCCTCATAGGTCCTTCTTTTGTAAGAGAGGTGACCTAATTCCATGGGAACCACGATGCCTTCTGCAACGAGGGCGGAACCGAGGCCGGTTCCCAGGCCCAGAAAGAGCAGCGTCCCGCCTCGATAGCTTCCCAACGCCTGCATCGCCGCGTCGTTCAGGAGACGGACGGGGCAATCGAAGGCAGCCTCGAAGTCAAATCCCACCCACTGTGGCGCGAGATTATGGGGTTCGGCAACAATGCGACCGCGATGAACCAACCCGGGATAGCCGATCGATACGACGTCATATCTCCAATCCCCGGCCAGCTCCTTGACTTCGGAGACCATTTGTTGCGGCGTCATCTTCGGCCCGGATGGGGACTTCCGAGGTTCGGCCTTGCCGCTGGTAAGAATCTTCACGTTTGTCCCACCAATATCAACAACCAGTATCTTCATGGAGTAACCACCTGATTCGGAATTTGCTCTGCAGGCCCATCACTCGCACTCGCCACTGTCTGTCTAACCAGCCTTCGCGAGGGCGGCACCCTTGGAAGCGATGACCGCCATCAACCCGTTCCAGGAGTTGACAAAGGACTTGGCTCCCTGCTCCTGAAGCTGGGCACCCAAGGCATCGACATCGACGCCCTCCGCGGCAAACTGAGCCAGCACCTCCTCGCAATCGCCGCCGTCCGCCGCCATGATGGAGTCGAGCTTGCTGTGTTTGGCGAGAGCTTTCAGAGTGCCCTCGGGCATGGTGTTCACCGTAAACGGTGCCGCGAGGGCTTTGATATACAGGACGTCAGAGGCTAAGGGGTCCTTGGTTCCGGTGCTGGCCCAGAGGAGCCGTTGTGGCCAGGCGCCGCTGCTATAGACGCGCTGCCAGCGAGGCGAACTCAGCAAGCTGCGGGCTGCCTTGTAGGTGCGGGCCGCGATGGCAATACCAAGCCGATTCCGCAGCGCGTCCGTTACCTTGCCCATGACCGCACCATCCCAGCGACTGACGAACACAGACGCGACGGAGCCAACGCCTGGTTTGAGCCCAGCCTCGATGCGTCGCTCGATACCGCGCAGAAAGGCGTCGGCGGCGGCCAGATAGTGTTCACGTGAAAATAACAGGGTGACGTTCACCGGTACGCCGGCGAAGATGGCCTCTTCGATGGCCGGCAAACCTTCCTTCGTGCCGGGAATCTTGATGAAGAGGTTGGGGCGGCCAGCCCGTGCGTATAGCTCCTTGGCTGCCGCGAGGGTCCGCTTCGTGTCGTAGGCCAGCAACGGTGACACTTCCAACGATACCCATCCGTCCACGCCGTTCGTCCGATCATAGATAGGTCGAAACAAGTCCGCGGCCTGGGTGAGATCTTCGAGAGCCAATTCAAAGAAGAGCTCTTCGGCTGATTTGCCTTCCTTGAGCTTCTGGCGAATCGAGGCATCATAGGCGGTGCTATTTTTGATGGCGTTCTCGAAAATCGTTGGGTTCGAAGTCAAGCCCGTCACTGACAAGTCGTCAATATAGTGCTTCAGTGTGCCGCTCGTCAGCAGGTCGCGCGTGATGTTGTCGAGCCAAAGACTCTGACCCAGGTTGTTAAGCAGTTGAGTTGCTTTCATCGTGTCGCCTCCCAAAAGTAATCCATAATCAAATCGATCTCCGGAAAGAGTCGGCACCCCTCTCCCGCGTGGGGCGAGGGGTGCCGAAGTTCTTCGCAAAGCTGGACGTGTCGTTACGGCCCCTTGGCTTGTCCGCGCTCAGCTTGAGAAGAGCTCAACGCGCTGTTCACAATTTCCTTGGCCTCACTCACAATGGCGTCTAGGTGTCGGTCGCTCTTAAAGCTTTCTGCGTAGATCTTGTAGATGTTCTCTGTACCGGAGGGTCGAGCTGCGAACCAACCGTTGGCAGCCACGACTTTCAGGCCTCCAATTGGGGCCTTGTTCCCTGGAGCACAAGTCAGCTTCCCAGAGATGGGTTCCCCGGCAAGTTTTGCTTCTTTGACGGACTCGGGCGATAACTTCTGCAGCCGTGCTTTCTG
>Ga0111538_10005031_pt1 | contig 18134 bp, 11 predicted proteins | sample SoiMethybrSBSTD1_FD_79669 | JGI IMG/M metagenome (GOLD analysis project Ga0111538, IMG submission 79669) | Bulk soil microbial communities from a Populus tree surrounding site in Tennessee, USA - Soil MetaG P. TD hybrid SBSTD1 (version 2)... | ecosystem: Environmental > Terrestrial > Soil >...
GACGCGGGCGTCTTCGAAACCGTCGAGGTGACAGCACGCGCAGCTCAGGTAGCCGTCCTTGCTCATGCGCGGATCGGAGGCGTCGTAGAAGATTTTCTTCCCCGCGAGCACGGCGGGCGGGAGCCGCTCGGCCTCGATGGTGCCGATCTCGGCGAGTACCGGCAGATCGAAGGCGCTTCCGGCGAGCGCGGCTGCCGCGTCGAGCACGATCACCTGGCGTGACAGAAACGAGTGCACGTACAGCCGCCCGGCGCCGTCGAGCACGAGGCCGTCGGGCGCGATCGTGAGCTTCTGGATCCCGGCCACGGTATTGCGGTTGTAAGCGTCGACCATCGAGATCCCGCCGCTGCCGAGCATCGCCAGGAAAAAATAGTCGCCGAGCGGGCTGAACGTCGCAGCCAGGCCGAGCGCGCGGTTGTTGAAATCGAGGCGCCGATCGAGCGACTCGACGCCGCTCGCGAGATCGAGCTCGGATACGATCGTGCGCACCGAGCTCTCGAACTCGAGCGGCAAGCCGTCGCGCGCGACCCCGCGCAGCACGTTGTCCTTCTTCGACGGCACGAGCGCGCTCGCACCGTCGGGAGCGATCACGACCGAACGCAGGTAGTTCGGAACGCCACGGCTTCCCGCTTCGCCGTCAGGCCCTTCATCGAGGGCGAGCCGGTGCACACGCACCGTTGCCAGCGTCGCGCCGTCGAGCTCGGTGACCTCACCGTGATCCTGCGGTGAAATGAAGCTCGTCGCGAGCACGCGGGCGCCATCGGCGCTCACGGCGAGACCCGCAGGCAGATTCCCGGCAGGGCCCCGCCCGCGCTCGCTGCGCCTCGTGGCATCGATCGCGACCACCGTGCCCGGCCCCTGGAGCGAGACATACACCGTGTCCCCCGATGGATTCATCACCAAACCGAAAGGCGCCGCGCTCCGGCCGAGCTCGATGGTGCTGTCGGGCGTGCCGTCCGCGAAGAGCACGCTGATCGTGCCATCGTCCTGGTTCGCGACCCAGATCGAGCCATCGGGCCCGATGGCGAGCGTGCGCGGATGCGCGCCGACCCCCGCTTCGAACGTGCGCTTCAGGGTCTCGGTGTCGATGCAACTGACGCTGTCGTTGTCGGTGTTGACGTTGCAGACGCGATGCCTCGCGGGATCATGCACGATGGTGCTCGAAGCCGTTGCGGCAGCGGCCGTCACCGGCCGATGGATGGTCTGGAGGAAGCTGTCGCTGCGAACGCCGGTCGCGTCGCGGGCGATCACGATCACGGCGTAGTGGCCCGGCTCGGCATAGACGTGCGACGCCGTCGGGTCCGGGCTCGCCTCGATGCGGGCACCATCACCGAAATCCCAGGTGTACGTGATCGCGCCGCTTCCCGCTGCACGCGCCGAAAAATTCACCGTGCGGCCGACCTCGGCGGGAGCGTTCGGGTCGGCCTCGACCGTGATTGCCCCGGCCGCGCCGCTGCTGGCCGTGATCGCCGCCAGCAGCGCGGCTCCGAGGACCTTCGAGAGCCGCATCACGGGCACCGGCGGCGCCGCAACAAGAGTGCGAGGCCCAGCAAGCCTGCGAGCGGAGCGCCGTTCGTGCTCCCGAGCGGAGTGCGGCATCCGCAACCCTCTGAATCGTCGAGCGCGGGGCCACCGGCTGCGCCCCGGTTGGCGCCGCCGCTCCCTGCCGCTGCCCCGTTCCCCCCGCGTCCGCCGCTCGCGCCACCAATGCCGGAAGCGCCGCCGCCCGAAGCGCCGCTGCTGCCGGAAGCGCCGCCGCTGCCCAGAGCGCCGCCACTCGATCCGCCGCTGCCCGAAGCTCCGCCGTCGCCAGAAACTCCGCCGCTGCCGGACGCACCGCCCGCGCTCGAACCGCCGGTCGAAGTACCTCCCGAGCCGCTCGAGCCGCCCGCTCCCGCGTCCGGCGGCGGCACGTCGATCGAGTCACCCGTCGAGAAACGCACGATACGTTCCGACGCAACGCCGTTGCCCATCACGTCCTTGACCCCGCCCGCGCTGATCACGATCTCATACGTCGTGTTCGCCGCGAACGGCTGGTCGGGCCCGAACGACAGGGTGTTGAAAGCGTAGCTGTAGATGCCGTGCAGCGGGGCGCCGCCCGCCGGACGGATCGCGATCGTGCTCGGGCTCACGCTGCGCGTATCGATGTAGTCGGACCACGAGATGGTGACCCGGCTCGTGAGCGGCTGGTGCGTCGAGCCGTCCGCGGGAAAAACCTGGACGATACCCGGAGGGGTGACGTCCTTGCCCGTCTGATGACAGAAGAAAGCGCTGCCGCTGCCGTGGTCGTTGCCGATGTAGATCAGGTTGCCGAGCGGCGTGACCTGACCGTGATCGGGATGCTCGCGGCTCAGCGTACCTTCGCCAACCACTCTCGGGTTTTTCTCGTCCGTGAGATCGATCTTGACGAAGTTGTTCTGCCGGCCCGAAAACGCGAAGTGATCTTGCGTCGCCACGTAGAGCGAGTCCTGCTCGATGCGCGCGATTTTCACCTCGGTGATCCGGGTCGGGTCGGCCCAGGAGTGGATCGTGAAGTCGCCATCGCGGCCGGCGCCGTAGATGCGATCGCCCGAGGCGATGAACGCGTACATGCGCGGCAGCCCGCTCTTGGTCGAAAGCAGGGCGGGAGCATCGGCCTTGCTGATGTCGAGCACGCCGAGCGCGCCGTTCTGATCCATGTTCGAGTAGATGAGGTGATCGCCGAGCGCATAGAGCGGCCCTACACGGAAGCCCCCGCTCTGACCGGTCGGCACCGTTTTCACGAGCCGCGGCTGCGTCGGGTTCGCGGCGTCGATCACGAACACACCGAGATTGCCACCGGAGACGAACAGATAGCGGCCCTGCCAGCTCGCCTGCCAGGCGACGTTCTCGTAGTCGCCGCCATTGACGCCGGGCAAATCGATGCTGCCGATGCGCGCGGCTGTCGCGACGTCGGTGACGTCCCAGAACTGGATGCCCCTGATGGTCTGGATCGCGACGAAGTGCTTGCCGTCGATGATCGCGATCGGGAACGAATGCGCTTCGCGAAACTGGCGCGTGTCCGGGTTGTCGATGCGCCGCACACTGCGCGGCTGGCGCGGATTGGAAACATCGAAGAAGGTCAGGATGCCCGGAGGACCGCCGCTGTCGTTCGCGTAGTTCAGCATCAGGTAGCCACCGGTCATGATCACGACGTTGGTCCCGGTGGGGCCGCCCTGCGTGTTCTCGAGGAACACGAGGGGCTTGAACTTCTCGGCCTCGGTGCAGTCGATGTTGCCGAGCCCGGGTCCGGGTGCCGCAAGGGCCGGTACCGAAAGCCCCAGCCATCCCGCCGCAAGCATCAGCGCACGCGTGCGCATTCCGAGTCGTGCCATGGGTCGTGCCTCTTTTTCGGAGCGAAGCCGATCACTACGACGGGCCGTACTCAGCGCAGTGCGCTCACGCTGCCGTTTCCGTCAAAAAAAGCGGCCACCCTGCGATCGCGTTAGAACGACGTCAACCACGGCCACACGTCTGTCGGCGTCCAGCTAGCCGTGCCATTCGTCAGCGTCGGATCGCCGTCGACGGGTGCGGGGGTGTGACCGGACCCGTGTGCGCACCAACGCACGGGATGCCCGCTCGAGCAGCCGGAGTAGGAAGTACAGACGTGCGTCAGGCTGCCTTGACTCGGCTCAGGCGGGTTCTGAGGAGTGCATCCGTTGTTCTTGACGAACCTGTCGCGCATCGCTCGTGCGCCGGCGATACGCGTCACGTTGTCCGCAAGGCCGGCCAACGCCATGAATCCGATCGGGTCGTTACCGCCTTCACACCCGCTGAGCTGCGCTCCTTCGTAGAGCACGACCGCGTGGAACACCTTCGCGCGGGCACAAGCGATGGCATAACTCATGCCCGCGCCGTAGCTGAAGCCCGTGGAAATGATGTGCGTCGTGTCGACGCAGAGATCTTCCGTGATCAGCTTGACCATGTCGTCGGTGAAGGTGAGATCTCGTCCACCGGAATTCGGCCACGCGTTGCCGATACCCTGCGGCGCGACGAAGATCGCGCCGTTTTTCGATTGTTTCTGGAGTCCGTAGTAGGACCAGTCGTACTTGGAGGTTCCGCCCGAGTCGACATCGTCGGCGAGCCCACCATTCCAATGAAACCCGAAGATCAACCAATAGGGATGACTCCTATCGTAGTTGTCGGGAAGCCTGATGATGAAGCTCCGGTTCTGTCCGGCGCTCTGAAGCGAATACCTGCCGCCGACACCGAAGCCCGCCGGAACCGCCTGCGTCCTCGTCGTCAGCGTCGGGGTCTTGCCGCAACCCGCACTCCGCGTCCCCCCGCCCTGGCCGCCGCTGCCCGCGGTCCCACCACTGCCACCGGCGCCGCTCGTTCCCGCGGTTCCTCCCGCGCCACCCGAGGTCCCGGCTGCGCCACCCGAGCCGCTTGCACCGCTCGAGCCGTCTGATCCCGTCGAGCCAGCCGCTCCACCCGAACCGCTTTCTCCCGCTGACCCAGTTGCGCCCCCTGAAGCGGCTGCGCCACCCGAGCCGCTTGCACCTCCTAGAGCGGTGCCGCCGCTACCGGCGCTCGTCCCACCGGCGCCTCCTGCCGTCGTGCCTGCGCCGCCGCCGAGTCCTCCCGTCGACGTCGAGCCACCGCGACCCGGCGCGTGATTGTCGCTCGGCTCTTCGGATGAGCACGCACAGATCACGCTCATAGCAAAAACGAACGAGAGGATCGGTTTCATTACCGTCAGACCCTGATCCCGCTGAGCGGCGTCGTGACTTTTCCGGCGTCGAGGCCGATTTCCGTCACCGTCGAGCCCATCACTTGCGCGACCGTCAGGAGCGCTTTGCTCAGGTTGTCGCCCGGGAAGTTGAAGTGCCCGTCACCGCGCACGCGTCCTCCGGCTTTGCCGGCGAAGAGCACCGGCCACTCCGCCTTGGTGTGAATCTTTCCCCAGGCGGTGTCGGACGTAACGTAGACGAGCGCGTGGTCGAGCAGATTGGACGTGCCGTGCGGCGTGGCCTTGAGCTTCGACAAGAATTCGTCGAGGCAAGTCATCGCGTAAATGACGCCGCGGTCGACGCGCGGCTGATTCGACGGATCTCCCGCGTCGCCGTGACAGATGGTGTCGTGGAAGTCGTCGTCCATGTCCGACGCAAGGTGCCGGTAGTAGACGTGCGCAGCCGGCAGCGAGAACATGAACGAGAGCACCCGCGTCTTTTCACAGGCCAGAGCGAGCATGGCGAGCTCGGCCATGGCAGTGTTCACCGCCGGCGGCGCCTCGCTCCTCGTGTCCTTGCCCACGGCCGGTGCCGTCGGGCTGGTGCACGCCGGAGGCAGCGTGGTGCCGTTCCCCGGCGGCACCGTCTGCAGACGCTTCTCGATGGCGCGAATGGATTCGAGGTGCTGTTCCACGCGCTGCCTGTCCACCGCTCCGAGCCGCGCCTGCAAGCTCTGGCCGTCCGCGAGCACCGCGTCGAGCACGCTCCTTCGCACGTCGGGAAGCTTCGCCGCCGGATCGGTAGGGTTCGGCGGCGGCCGCGTCCCAGTGAACAGCCGTGTGAACAGCGCCCGCGGATCGAACTCGGGCATGTTGCGAGCATTCGGGCCTTTGTGCGACACCGTGGCGAGCGAGTCCTGCGGGCCGTTTGGATTGGCAGGCGTGACGCCCACTTCCAACGATCGAAAGGGCGCTCCCGCCGAGATCGCGTTCGCGACCACCTGGTCGATCGACGGTGCTTTCACGGCGTTCCCGGTCAGGCCTGCGCCGGTCGTTGCGCCTGCCGAGCCAGTAGGGTGCTCCACCCCAGCAACCACGATCTTGTTCTCGAGACCGCTGATGACGGTCAGATGAGACTTGTGCTCGGCAAGGACCTCGAGCTGAGGACTGAGCGCCCATTCGGCGCCGGTCCCCGTCTTGGCCGGCTTCCACCGCCCGGGCAGCGAGCCGTTGCCGAAGAACCAGGTGACATACAACGGAGAGACGGGTTCGGCCGTTTGCGCGAGCGCGGTTCCGCTCTCGTTCAGCATGATCTCGAGCAGCGGCAGCGCGATGGCGATGCTCGTGCCGGTCGCCAGCATGCCTCGGAGAACAGTTCGTCGGTCCAAAGATTTGCTGCCCATGAGCCGTACCGTTCGATCAGAGTTGCGGAGCGACGGACGAGAACGCGTCCTCGGTGACGACGGCGATAATCAGGGCGCGCAAGTCGTAGCCGGACGCCTGGAACGACTGCGATAGAGCGTTCAGTACGTTCGCATCCACGGCGCGCTCTTCGTGACCGACGGCGTACGTGTAGAACTTGCGAACGAGACACTGGGCGACGATCGCGCTGTCGCTCACGGCGACCCCGAGCTCCCGCGCATCGGCAACGGGCGTTCCCTCGAACTCGCCGCTCGGATCGATCATCAGACCGTGGTCGGTCGTTCGGAATTTCCCGATCGCATCGAAGGTTTCGAGCGGGAGCCCGAGCGGGTCCATTTTTCCGTGACACGAAGCGCAGACCTCCTGCGTCCGGTGAGCTTCGAGCCGTTGCCGCTTGGTCATCGGCTTATCGGCGGGAGGATCGGGAAGCGAGGTGTTCACGTCCGGCGGCGGCGGCGGGACGGTCCGACACGTCAGCGCCTCGCGGATGAACTTGCCGCGCAAAGTCGGCGATCCCTCCTTTTGGTTCGCGAACTGCGACAAGAACCCGGCCTTGCTGAGGATGCCCGCCCGCGGGCCGTTTGCAGGCAACGAGCGCAGCTGGAAAGTCGTGGATGTGAGACCGGTGGGGTCGAGACCGTAAAGCCCAGCAAGCTCGGCGTTCACCACCACTCTCGTGGTCGTGAACAGATCGAAGATGCTCGTGTCGTCGTCGAACACGAGGGCCTCCCAGGTGCCTCGCATGTCGCGCACCATCCCCGCCTGCAGCGCGGCGGTGTACTCCGGGAACGACCCGGGGTCTTTCGCCTGGGTGGCGATCCGATCGAGGCGCATGTACTCCTCGGCGAACGCACCCACCGCCTCGCGCCCCGCCGGCGCGTCGAACATGCGGAGGGCCGCGCTCCGGATACCATCCGGAGACGTCAGCCTTCCGGCTGCCGCGTCATCGAGCAGCGCCTGATCGGGAAGGCTGTTCCAGATCAGAAATGCGAGCCGCGACGCCATTTCGTAGCCCGTGTAGCGGAGCGCCCCGTTGGTCGTCGTCCCGAGCTCGGCGCGGTAGAGAAAGCTCGGCGACGTGAACAGCGCGATCGTCGCCCAGCGCGCCCCCTCGATCGCGTTACCGAGATCGGTTGTGGCCTTGGTGGCGAGCGCGACGAATCGGTCGAGCTCCGGGCTCGTCAGCGGTCGGCGCCAGGCGCGCAGCCCGAGCTTCTCAATGTACGAGCGAACGCACGGATCACTACTTTGACCGGTCGGTGTACACCCGATGAACAAGGCGCGCTTGTTCGTATCGGCAAACAGCGTGTTCACTGCGGTTTCGACGGAGCTGTTGTACTGCTCGACGCCGCGCTCCGAAGTCACGACGGACGAGGCACCGATCGTCGCGAAGCCGGCGTTCCAGGTGTCGGCGTCGAGATCGGCGACGTCGACTTCGATCCCGAACACGTCCCGCACGGCGTTGCGAAACTGCGTTCTCGTCAGCCGACGGAGCATCGCAGGCGCGGGCTGAAAGGGCGGCGGGTTCGCGCTCCCGGCGCTACCGCCCACACCGCTTGCACCGCCGGTCCCGGTGACGCTCGCCCCGGCCCCGGCTGCAGCGGATCCACCGCTGGTGTCCGTCGAGTCATTTCCGGCGGGCTCCAAAAGCCTCGCTGTGCAGGCTACCGACACGGCACAGCAAGCGATCAACGCTTTGCCTCCGAATTCGTGCGAGCGTGGTCTGTTCATTGCTCGTCCGCACTCGAACAGATCGTTCGCGCGCTCGGATGACCAGGACCGTCAACGCCTAGAAATTCCGTCTGGCGAACGCGTCGATTGAGCGACGTGGAGAGGGTGATAAACGCTTCGTCTTGACACGCAGTGGCGCCGCCAAAGTAAATCCATTTGAGAAAATGCAGCGACCGCTACGGAAGTGACTTCGATTTCAAGAAGTCCCAGGCCGTGTCCGCGGGCCCCGGAGCGTGGCTGCCGCCTTGAATCGTGTAGAGGCCGACTTCTGTACCGCTGCCACACTGCATGTACAGTTTGGTGTTGCCGGAGCTCGTTGCGCTGCCCGTACAAGCGTCGAGCTCGGCCCATCGGGCCAGAGTCCCTTCGGCGCCCAGGAAGTGAATCGGCGGGCAGCAGCCGTTGGGCGGGGTAGACGCGCCGCCCGCATACGGAACGACGAAGTCGGCCGTCCCACGGAAAGACAAGACACTGATCGGCCGCGATGGATGGCAGGGCTCCTCGCTCTCCTCGAGCAGATCGAAAGCGTGCGGCGCGACCGCCGCGACGATGTCCGCAGCATTGCAGGCGAGGAAGTGGGAAAAGCCGCCTCCCAGCGAAAGCCCGGTGGCGTAGATACGTTTCCGGTCGATGCAGCCGCCGTCAACGACCTCCGCCACGATCGCCTTGGCGAAGCCCAGATCGTCGACATCCCGCGATCGGGTGCAGCAGGGACCGATATTCCAAGCGTTGTCGATTCCATTCGGCCAGGCAATCACGAAGCCATCGCGATCGGATAGGGCAGCAAAACCCGACGCGCGCTTCTGCCCCGAGCCGTTCCCGCCGAGCGCATGGAAATCGAGCACGAACGGCACCGGACTCGTTCCCGAGTAGCTCGACGGTACATGCAGGATGTACGTGCGCGACACGCCGCCTACCTGAACGGTGTGATTGCTGTCCCCCGGAGTGAGCGTCGAGCCCGAACAATCATTTTCGCCTCCACCGGTTGCTCCGGTTCCGCCCACACCGGTCGTTCCAGCGCTTCCAGCGAAGGATCCGCCGCTACCGCTAGCTGCACCTTGCCCAGCCGCGCCGGCAGTTCCAAGAGTGCCCCCCGAGCCACCCTGACCACCGGTCCCCGCCTGCCCGCCTGAACCCTGCTGACCGCTCGCGCCGGATTCGCCGCCGCTTCCCTGCGCGGAGCCAGCGCTGCCACCCGGCGAGCCGCCTCCCGGACCCTCGTCTCCCGAGTCTCCGCAGGCCGCCAATAGAAGAAAGCTCATCACAGCGCTCGCAGCGAGCGAGCGCCCGCGTATCCTGGTGATCCTTCCACAAGCCAGTGCTGGCGCAGACTCGGTCCGTTTCGGTGAAGGCATGGGTGAGGCGGGACCTCAATAAATCTTGCACACGCTGCTGAAGCCCGCGGGCAAGCTCGACCAAGGCTTGCCGGCACCGTACGGATGAGCCTTGAAGAACGTCCAGATGCTCGGCGCCAATCCGCCGCCACCGCAGTGCCCGCCGTTGTGATTGCAGTTGATGACGAAGCCGCCGTGGCTCTTGTAGGCGTCGTCCGCCGTCTTGCTGGTCACCGAGAAGTCGACGATCACCACGTCGCCGCCAGGCGCGCCGTGAATCGTCATCAGCGCCGGCGTGTTCCCGTTCTGCCACGGCCCCGGACCCAACAAGCCGCCCGAGTTCGGCGCTACGGCGGCCATGTAGCTGGAGCGGTAGACCCCCATCGCGGTCGAAAACAAGCCGCCCGCGCTGCACCCGGTCGCGAAGATGCGCCGCGGATCCACGTTGTAGTTCTGCACCGCGCACGCCACGATTTGATCGGCGATCTCGAAATCGCCGGTGCCGAAGATCAACGTGCCGCTCAGCAGATCGCCACCCGTCGTACCCTGGAATGACACCAAGATGCCACCCTCCTGGACGACTCCGTCGCGCACCGCGGCAGCTCGGGATCCGAACTCGTTCGATTGCCCGCCGGTACCATGCCAATAGAAGACGAGCGGTGCGGTGGGGCCGGGAGGTTTCTGGCCTGCTACGACCTGGATGCCGCCCAGAGAGCGGCTGCCGCGTGTGACGGTGATCGTGCCGGTCGCGAGGTTCGGACACGAGCCTTGAACCGGCGGGATCGCCGGCCCGCCAGTTGCTCCCGTTCCGCCGGTTCCGACGGTTCCGGTTCCACCGCTACCGTCGACGCCACCCTCGCCCGCGATACCGCCGGTCGCGCCGAGACCGCCGCCGCCGCCGAGACCGCCACCGCCGCCGAGGCCGCCGCCGCTGCCGCTCGCGCCATTCGCGCCGCTCGCGCCATTCGCGCCATTCGCGCCGCCTTGACCGAAGACACCACCTGCAGCACCCGCGCCATTTCCGCTTACACCGCCGTAACCTTGGTTGCCCGAGTAGCCTGCGTTGCCCGCGTTGCCCGCGTTCCCGCCGACCGGATTCGGGCCGGTGTCTGATTCGTCTCCCGCGGCGCAAGCGACTGGCAAAAGCGGAAGCACAAGAAGCGCATAAGCGGCCAAGTCTCTCGCGTGCATGATTCTTCCGGCTAACCTTTCCGTACTCGCGCCGAGCGTTCTAGAACTGCGTGGAGAACGCCGGGATGTCCGGGTGGACGCAGTGCCGCGAGCGACGAGCGGACCATGACGACATGGCAGTGGCGGCTCGAAAGAAAACCCATCGACCGATCGCGCGTGATCGCTGCAGAGACGGCAAAAGGAAACTTTGGCAGCGTCGGCTATTAGCCCATCGACCTTCCTATCGCGCTATCGCGCTCGCGCGTTCCAGTTCCCTTCGACTGCCAGCAACCAGAAAGAACGGCAGTTGGTGTCACTCGCCGGGTCGCCTCACGTGCACACCAATGGCAGGCCCATGCGCGTCGTGATCACGCGTGCGAACGGCACTCAGGACGTCGCATGGGTCAGCAGCCCCATGAGCGCTGCCCATAGAAGAAATTTGCAGCCTGACTGCGCGAACCGTTGGTGACGACGAGATTCTTGCGCCGCACGATGACGGAAAGCCGCCGCGACGCCACTGCTCCAGAAACTGTCGAGCACTCGGACATTGAGGAGCGACGAATGATCGCGAGCGGTTCTCCGCGCACGCTGACAGCTGCTGCACTCGAGCTCACCGCACTCGTAGCGGCGTTGACGTGCTGCAGTCCGACCGGTGCGAGTCCCCCGCCCGGGGGGATGAGTGGGGGGACTCACGGAGGCGCTGGCGGCTCGTCGGGAGTGAGTGGTGTTGGGGGCGCCGGGGGTTCTCAAGGCGGTGCGCCGATCGCGCCCGGAACGCTGAACCTCGAGGGGTCCCCGAAGTACTACACGATCGTGCGTCTCACGAATTCGCAGTGGGCGCGCTCGGTCCAGGATGTGCTGCGCCTCGATGCCCCCTCCGGGCTGGAGCAGAACTTCCAGAGCCCGGTCATCGGCACGACGGACTTCAGCAACAACGAGCTCGTGCTCGATGTGAACCAGGATTCGTGGGCGAACTTTCAGTCGGCCGCGGAGACGCTGGCCGCGCAGGTGACCGCGACAGACGCGGCACTCGCCAGAATCTACAGCGGGACTGACCCAGCCGCGTTCATCCAAACGCTGGGACGCCGCGTCTACCGGCGCCCGCTCACGACGGGCGAGCAGACCAGTTACAGGAGCCTCTTCGACAAGGGCGCGTCGCTCTTGGGTAACGGGAGCGCCTTCGCGAAGGGCGCGTCGCTGGTGATCCGGGCCATGTTGCAGTCGCCCTTTTTCCTCAACCGCATCGAGGTCGGTGCGAAAGGGACGCCGCTCTCGGGGTACGAGATGGCCAGCAAGTTGTCGCTCTGGCTGCGCGGCACCACGCCGAGCGACGAGCTGCTCGACGCCGCGGCGGGTCCCGGCGCGCTCGACACTGCGGAGCGCGCGGCAGCGCTCGCGACCACGATGCTCGCCGAGCCCGCGGCCGCGACGGTGATGCGCGGATTCCACGGCGAGCTCTACCACTTCGAGCGCTACGCCCAGATCAGCAAGCTCAACGTTCCGAACTACACACCCGCGCTGAATGGCGAATTCGAGGAAATCTCGAACCGGTTCTTCGACAAGATCTTTTCCCAGAATCTCGGACTCCGCGAGATCCTGACGTCGACCATCGGGTTCATGGGCCCCGGGACCGCGGCGCTCTACGGCATGAGCTCACCGGGGAACGGCTACGTCGAGAAGGACCTCGGGCCGCAGCGCGTCGGCTACTTTGCGCAGCTGCCGTTCCTCGCGCTCTACGGCTTCAACGCGGAGCCGGATTCGATCCACCGCGGCGTCACCATGAATCTCGAAGTTCTATGTGCGAAGCTCGGGCCGCCGGCAATTCAGCTCCCGACGATCCCTCCGCTGATGCCGGGGCAGACCAACCGCCAACGCATCGATGGCCTCACTTCCGGATGCGGCAAGCAGTGTCACAACGAGATGATCAATCCACTCGGCTTCTCCTTCGAACACTTCGATGGGATGGGGCAGTACCGGGATACGGAGAACGGGGGGCTGCCGATCGACGCGAGTGGTCAGTATGCGTTCGCGAGCGGCGCGAAGTCCTTCTCGAACGCCGGGGACCTGATGCGGGTCATGGCGGACGACTCGCTGGCGCACCTCTGTTACGCGAAGAAGCTCGCTAGCTTCGGCTTGCAGCGCGACATCGTCTCGGCGGACATGCCGCTTCTCCAGTCCCTGGCGACGGCCAGCATGGGAGCCAGCGGCTCGATCAAAAACGTCATCCTCGAGCTCGTTCGGAGCGACGCTTTCCGAACCCACGTCGGAGGAAACTGATCATGTTGAATCGCCGCGCGTTTCTGCGGGGTCTTGGCACGATCGCCGTCGGCCTGCCGTTCCTCGAGGGGCTTCAGGAGCGCTCGGCATGGGCGGCCGATACGCCGCCCGTGTTCAGCTTCTACATCGTCGCGGCGTGCGGCGTGGTCGGCAAACAGTTCTTTCCGAATGCCACCGGCCCGATCACCCAGAGCTCGCTCGCCGGCATGCCCGACAAGGCCGTGAGCGTGCTGGCACCTCACGCCGAGAACCTGCTGTTCATCAAGAACATCAACTTCCCGCTCGGCGGCCCGACCGGCTGCGGGCACGCGCAGGGGTGCTGCCAGGCGCTCACGGCCGCCCCGCCGGGCGGCAGCGGCGCGCAAGCGTACTCGGGCGGGATCTCGGCGGACATGGTGATCGCCCAGGCGGTCAATGCGAACGCCGCCGATCCCCTGACCTTGTACGCCGGAGCGAAGAACTACATCGCCGAACGGATCTCCTTCAAGGCCGGCGGAGCAGGTCAGGTGCGAGCTGCGGATCTGAGCCCATACAAGCTCTACTCCAAGCTGGTCGGGCTGACGACGAGCGGTGGCGGCGGCACCACGACCGATCCGGTCGCCGTGGAGCTCGCAACCACACGCAAGAGCGTAAACGACTTCGTGCGGGCCGAGCTGAATGCGCTCAAGGCGAGATCCGAGTTGAGCCAAGCCGACCAGCTGCGCCTTCAGCAGCACTTCGATTCGATTCGTGACGTCGAAATCAAGATGGGCAACATGGCCGGCGCCTGCACGAAAGACGGGCTCTCCACGTCCGAGCTCGAGGCGCTCGCCGGCGGAATCGCTTTCAAAACGAACGGGATGATCGAGGACGTGGTCAAGCTGCACCTCGAGGTGGTGGCGCTCGCGTTCGCCTGCAATTTCAACCGCGTGGCGACGCTGCAGTGGGGCGACGGCACGGACGGCACCAAGTACAACGTCCCGTCGAATGCGAGCCTCGGATGGCCGTTTCATCACTTGAGCCACCGCGTGCCCTCGGATTCGGCGACGGGCAGCAATCCCACGGCCGAGCAAGCGCACGCGGAGATCGACGTCGTGCGCATGAAGACCCTGCTCCACGGGCTCGATCAATTCAAAGCGCGCGGTCTACAGAACCAAACCGTGTTCCTTTGGACGAATCACGTGGCCGAGGGTCCGAGTCACAGCATGCGCAACGTGCCGCACATCATCTGGGGAAACGGCGGCGGCTTTCTCAAGAGCGGGCAGTACATCGACGCCGGCAACGTGACCAACAACAAGCTTTTCAACACGCTCATCACGGCAGCCATTCGCGACAAGAGCACGACGACCGTCAACTTCGGGATGGGAACCGGAACGGGCATGATCCCCGGAATGCTGGCTTGATGGCACGGCTGCGAAAGCGGACCGCACTCGTCGCCTTGCTCGCCGGACCCGTCGTGGGCTGCGCCTCGAACGCGCCTGCGGGAGATGGCGATCCCGGTTTCGGCGGATCGGGGACAAAGGCCGGATCGGGTGGAATGTCAGGAAGCGGAGGCTTGACCGGGTCCGGCGGGACGGCGCACGGCGGCACTGGATCGGGTGGTAGCGCGGGTCTGCCACCGAGTGACGCCGGCAGTCGGACGGACTCGGGCGGCACGGCAGGCAGCGGCGAATCGGGATCCGGCGGGGACGCTGGCATGGACGGATCGGCCTCCGGCGGCAGCTCTGCCGGGGGATCCGCGAGCGGTGGGACGGGCGGGCAAGGCGGGACCGGCGGCGCGCCCGCCAAACCCAGTGCGGGTTGCGGCAAACAAGGTCGGCCCGCCGGCGGCACCGTGACGGTGACGAACGATCACATTTACACCTTTCCGGAGAGCTACGACGGAACGAAGCCCTTCCCGTTGTTCATGGGCTTTCACGCGTGCGGTAACCCCATCGATCAGTTTCTCAATCTCACGAAAGGCTCGAAGTTCGAGACTGAGTATGTCCGAGCCTTTCCGCGCTCCTCGGATTCGGGTGGGTGCTGGAACTACGGCAGCGACATCGCCCGGGTCACCCGCGTGTACGACGAGCTCCTGTCGAGCTACTGCATCGATCTCAATCGCGTGTTCGCCGCCGGACACAGCTCGGGCGCTCAGATGATCGTCCAGATCCTGACCCACAAGAACGACGCCGCGCACATCGGCTTCAAAGCCGTCGCACCCGTCGCAGCGTCGGACTACGGCGCCCTCTCGGGCCCGATGCCGGTCCTTTACATTCACGGCAAGAACGACAGCGTGCGCGGCAACGACGGCGCCACCACCGTGGCACGGTTCAGAACCGCGAATGCGTGCGGCACGACCTCGATGCCCTATTCCGCGGTGATGGGTTGCCAGAGCAGCGGCAGAACCGTGAACCCGGGCTGCATCACCTACGACGGTTGTCAGCGGCCCACGATCTGGTGCTCGCACGACGACCCTCAGTACAGCGGGACGAGCCACGGCGTGCCCTGCTTCGCCGTCAAGGCGATGTACGACTTCTTCGGCAGTTTGCCTTAGAGGTTCTACGTAGGCGACGTGACGATTCGCATCGCGCCGTGACGGGTCTGCCCCTTTCGCGCATTGAACGAGGACATAGCTTCCTCGACATGGCTGAGTATCCGCGCATCGAAGAGCACGCCATCATCGGGGACATGCACACCGTGGCGCTGGTGGCCGTCGACGGCACCATCAGTTTTTTTTGCGCCCACCTGGATTCGCGACGCGTCGTTCACGCTCTACGGTCTGCTGCGGCTCGGCTACACGGAGGAGTCGGCGGCGTTCATGAGGTGGGTCGAGGCCCGCTGCGCGGAACTCGAGCCTGACGGGCTGTACGGCATCGACGGACGACACGAGGCCGTGCTTGGCACTGCCACCACAAAGCTGCTCAGTCGCTCATCACACTTAGCCCCACGTTCGACGCTCGCCTCATGGGCGATCGATCGTCGAGGTTACGCTGGGCCAGGTTTGCGGATTTCTCGACGGGTCGCAGTGAGAGGCGCCACTGCGCTGAATGTGGCGGCGCCTCCAAAAGGCCCGATCGAGCCTCGCGAGTTTTCGATGAAATACGCGCGATTGGATTTGGAGACTCTCCTTTCGCTGGCAGCGCTCTTGGTTGTCGCCGAGGCATGCGATTCCTCGGACTCGAGTCCCTCGAACTCCGGAGGACGCGGAAGCATCGGGGGCTCTGCCGGCACGACGAGCTCCGGGGGTGCGAATGGCTCGAGCGGCTCAGGCGGCTCAACGGGCGCAGTCGGCGGGAGTGGTGGAAGCGGTCGAGGCGGGGGAGCTGGTGCGGACGCGGGCGGGGGTTCGACTGGCGGCGGTGCAGGCGGCGCTGCCGGCGGCTCCGATGACAGCGGCGTCCCGGATGCGGGGGCTGGCGGTCAGGTCGGCTCGGGCGGAACGACGGGTGCGGGCGGAACGAACGGCGCGGGCGGCAACAGCGTTGCCGGTCCTTGCGACATCTATCAATCCGGCAACACACCCTGCGTCGCAGCGCACAGCACGGTTCGCGCGCTCTACGGATCGTTTGGCGGAAACCTCTACCAGGTCAGGCGCGCTTCGGACAAGACCACCAAAGACGTCGGCGTCCTGGCCCCTGGAGGCTTCGCCAACGCGGCCACGCAAGACGCGTTCTGCGCCGGCACGACGTGCACCATCTCGGCCATCTACGACCAGTCTCCGAAAGGCAATCATCTTCACGTCACACCCCCAGGTGGTTGGTTGCCGAATGGCGGCAAAGAAGCAAATGCAACTCTTGCCAAGATCAACGTTGGCGGGCATCCGGTTTACGGTGTCTACGTAGTTGGCAACGGTTTTGTCTCCGGCGCCGCTGGAGTCGGTTATCGAAACAACAAGACCACGGGTGTCCCAACCGGCAACCAGCCAGAGGGCATGTACATGGTGGCCAGCGGAAAGCACTACAACCAGTGGTGCTGCTTCGACTACGGCAACGCCGAGACGAACAGCATGGATAACGGCCCCGGCACCATGGAGGCGGTGTATTTCGGAAGTAGCACCCAGTGGGGCAGAGGCAGCGGTAGCGGGCCGTGGGTGATGGCGGACCTCGAAGACGGTGTCTTCGCCGGACAATCCTTCGACCCGCCTTCGACCAACACGCCCCTGATTGCCGACTACGTTACGGCGATGCTCAAAGGCAGAGCTGGGGGGTTTGCCCTCAAAGGTGGCAGTGCCCAATCGGGAACCCTGAAAACCATGTACGACGGACGACGTCCCAACGGCTACGACCCGATGAGGAAAGAGGGAGCCATCGTACTGGGAATTGGCGGTGACAACAGCAACACCGGCGATGGAACGTTCTTCGAAGGATGCATGACATCCGGTTACCCGGCGGATGCCATCGATGACGCCATCCAGGCCAACATCGTTGCTGCGGGCTATGGCCGCTGACGTCGCCGGCGCGCGCTCTCGCCGCAATGCGCCTGTTCTCGCGGCCATTGCAGCTCTCGCCGTCTTCCTCCCTGTCGCGCCGGCCCGCGCCGCATCGCTGCAGAAAGTCAACACCAGCGAGTGGAGCGTAGCGGGGCTGCCCAGTTACGTGTCGATGTACATCTACGTGCCGGACCAGCGAGCCGCCAAGCCACCCATCGTGGTCGGGCCCCATCATTGTCAGGGCAATGGTCCTGGCACGTTCAACGAGATGTCCAGCCTGGTATCGATAGCCAACAGGACCGGCTTCATCATGATCTTCCCGGAAGCCACCGGGCAAAACTGTTGGGATGCGGGGTCGACTAGATCCCTGAAACATGACGCCGGAGGCGACACACACGCGATCGTCCAGATGGTGAGGTACACGCTCTCCAGGTATTTACGTCCACCTGCTGCCCCCTGCCGCCCATTCCGGCGGCACGGTGTCTCCGTGACTGATGCGATCGTCCAGGCGCCATTGTCCGTCGGTCTGCAGTGGCGCGCCAAGTCACCACTGTTCCGGAAGACGTGTGGAAGTGGATGACATCGTTATAGGCGGGCTGCTGCAAATGCCCAGCGCCGTGGATTCAACCGCCGACGCCTGTGCGAGCGGCTGATCGGGATGGTGCGTTCCCGCTGGTTCTTCGCGCCCTCTCGAGGCACCCACCACTAGAGCCCCGTCCGTATCGTTGGAGCACGGTGCCTTGCCGGCGGGATCGGGACCTCCGACCCGTAGGCGTTTCGGCTGTGCTCCCCATCGTTTGGCACTCTTGACACGAGAGTGCTGGTGATTAACCTGCGCCTCGTCGAGGCAGAAAACGGTGTCTATTCAGACACTTGGCTAAGAAGGAGGACAACCATGCTCGTGAGACGGGTCTGGCCCTCGAGGCCGACGTTTGACAGCCCCTTTAACGACTTCGATCAGGTACGTCGGGAAATGCTTCGCCTGTTCGATGCGGTCGCGGGGGAGACGTTCGGTGACGTGGGCGCCGGAGTCTTTCCCCCCATAAACATCACCCAGGACGACGACAACTTCTACCTGCGGGCCGAAGTCCCGGGGATCAAGCCGGACGAACTGTCGATC
>Ga0111538_10005032_pt1 | contig 18134 bp, 15 predicted proteins | sample SoiMethybrSBSTD1_FD_79669 | JGI IMG/M metagenome (GOLD analysis project Ga0111538, IMG submission 79669) | Bulk soil microbial communities from a Populus tree surrounding site in Tennessee, USA - Soil MetaG P. TD hybrid SBSTD1 (version 2)... | ecosystem: Environmental > Terrestrial > Soil >...
ATCTCCTTGCACGAGTCGCACTTGATCCAGAGGCCCTCGGCGATGACGACCTTGCTCGCCTTGGCGGCTTGCTCTTCGGCCTTGCGTCGAAACCAGGCCATAAGCCTTACGCCCCCTTTCTCAACGGCGCCTTGAGCTCTGCGATGAACGCTCCCACGTCGTTGACGAGCGACGGTGCGCCCGAGCGCTCCTCGACCAGGCGCACGATCGCCGAGCCGACGGCGGCCCCGTCGGCCAGACGGCCGACCGCGGCGACCTGCTCGGGCGTGCTGATCCCGAACCCGACGCAGACCGGCTTGTCCGTCACGCGGCGGAGTGTGCGGATCTGGGCGGCGAGGTCCGGCGGCAGCCCCTGGCGCTCGCCGGTCACGCCCCGCAGCGAGACCATGTAGATGAACCCGCGGCTCCGGCGCGCGATGAGCCGCACACGCTCGGGCGTCGAGGTCGGAGCCACGAGATAGATCACGTCGAGCCCGGCGGCCTCGGCCTCGCGGGCGAGCGGATCGGCCTCCTCGGGGGGCAGATCGACCACGATCACGCCGTCGACGCCCGCGCGCACGGCCGCCCGCGCGAACGCCTCGAGGCCGAACGCGAGCACCGGGTTGTAGTACGTCATCAGCACGAGCGGCACGCTCACCTCGGCGCGCAGCTCCGAAACCATCTGGAGCAAGCGCGGGAGCGTGGTGCCGGCCGCCAGCGCGCGCATGGCGGCGCGCTGGATGACCGGGCCGTCGGCGAGCGGATCCGAGAACGGCACGCCCAGCTCGATGACGTCGGCGCCCCGGCGCGCCGCCTCGGCCACGAGACAGCGCGTGTCGGCCAGGGACGGATCGCCAGCGGTGAAGTAGGGCACCAGCGCGCGCTCACCGCGCTCGCGGAGCCGGGCGAAGGTCGCCTCCAGGCGCGCGGTCATCCGATCGCCTTCCCGAGGGCCTTGGCCACCACGTGGACGTCCTTGTCGCCGCGGCCCGAGAGGCCCACGACGATCGTCTTCGATCGCGGCAGCGTCTTGGCCAGGCGCATCGCGTAGGCCACCGCGTGCGCCGACTCCAGCGCCGGCATGATGCCCTCCAGGCGCGTCAGCGCCTCGAATCCCTCGAGGGCCTCCGCGTCGGTGATCGAGACGAACTCGAAGCGGCCGGCATCGCGGTAGTACGCGTGCTCGGCCCCGACGCCCGGATAGTCGAGGCCGGCCGAGATCGAATGCGCCGTGGCGATCTGGCCGTCGTCGTTCTGGAGGAGATAGCTCATGCACCCGTGGAGCACCCCGACCGCGCCGGCGCTCATCGAGGCACCGTGGCGGCCGGTCGCGATTCCCTCGCCGCCCGGCTCGACGCCGATGATCCGCACGCGGCGGTCTGCGATGAACGGATGGAAGAGGCCGATCGCGTTCGATCCGCCGCCGACGCACGCGACCAGGACGTCGGGGAGCCGGCGCAGCACGCGGCGGCTCTGGCGCCGCGCCTCCTGCCCGATCACGGCGTGGAGATCGCGCACCATCACCGGATACGGATGCGGGCCGAGCGCCGAGCCGAGGAGGTAGTAGGTCGTCTGCACGTTGGTCACCCAGTCGCGCAGCGCCTCGTTGATCGCGTCCTTCAGCGTCTTGCTGCCAGACTCGACGGAGATGACGCGTGCGCCGAGCAGGCGCATGCGAAAGACGTTGAGCGCCTGGCGCTCGACGTCCTCGGCGCCCATGTACACCTCGCACTCGAGCCCGAGCAGGGCCGCGGCAGTGGCGGTCGCCACGCCGTGCTGGCCGGCGCCCGTCTCGGCGATCACGCGCCGCTTCTTCATCCGCGCCGCCAGGAGGGCCTGACCGAGCACGTTGTTGATCTTGTGCGCGCCGGTGTGGCAGAGATCCTCGCGCTTGAGGTAGATCCGCGCGCCGCCGCACTGCTCGCTGAGCCGCGCCGCGTGGTAGAGCGGCGTCGGGCGGCCGGCGTAGTCGCGCAGCAGGTCCGCGAGCCGCCGCTGGAACTTCCGGTCGCGCCTGGCCGCGCTCCATGCCCGCTCGAGCTCGATCAGCGGCGCCATGAGCGTCTCCGGCACGAAGCGGCCGCCGAAGCGGCCGAAGTGGCCCCGCGCGTCCGGGAGCTTCGGCTTCACCGGGCGCCCTTCGCCTCGGCCACGAAGCGCCAGACCTTGTCCGGGTCCTTGCGGCCGGGCTGCGCCTCGACGCCCGAGTTCACGTCTACGCCGTACGGGCGCACCGTCGCCACCGCGCGCGCGACGTTCTCGGGGGTGAGACCCGCCGCCAGGACGATCCGCCAGCGCTGGCTCGCCAGTTCGCGCGCGATCGACCATTCGACGGGCTGGCGCGGCTCTCCCTCGCTCCAGCGCGCCGCGCTGTCGAGCAGGAGCGCCGCCGCGTGCTTGCGGTACGGCAGGAGCTTGACGGTCGGCGGCCACGGCTGGCGGCCGCCGAGCTCCTCGGATGGCGGCGCGAGCTTGATCGTCTTGATGACCGGGATCGCGTAGCCGTCGAGGTCCTCGGGCTTCTCGTCGCCGTGGAACTGCAGCGCGCGCAGGCCGCAGGCCTCGGCGATCGCCTTGATGTGGCCGGCTGGATGGTCCCAGAAGATTCCGACCGGCGTGACGAAGGGCGGCAGAGCCCGCACGATCGGCGCCACCTTCTCGGGCGTCATGAAGCGCGGCGTGTTCTCGACGAAGATGAATCCGACCGCGTCGGCCCCGGCGTCGACGGCCAGCATGGCGTCGTCGAGGTTCGTGATCCCACAGATCTTCACCCTGGCGGCGCTCACCCGCGCGCTCCGTCGCGAAGCGTCAGCTCGCGGACCTTGGCGCCGATGTCGCCGGAGCGGACGAGCGCCTCGCCGATGAGCACGGCATGCGCGCCGGCGGCCACGACGCGACGCACGTCGGCGCCGGTGAAGAATCCGCTCTCGCTGACGACGATGGGGCCGGGCGGGATCGACGGCACCAGCTCGATCGTCGTCTCGAGCCGCGTCTCGAACGTGGCCAGGTCGCGGTTGTTGACTCCGACGATGCGGCTGCCGGTGGCGAGCGCCCGGTCCAACTCGGCGGCGGTGTGGCATTCCACCAGCGCGGCCAGCCCGAGGCCCTTGGCCGCGGCCAGCAGGTCACCGAGCTGCGCCGGCTCGAGAACCGAGACGATGAGCAGCACCGCGTCGGCGCCCGCGGCCCGCGACTCCCAGAGCTGGTACTCGTCGATCGTGAAGTCCTTGCGGAGGAGCGGGACGTCCACCGCGGCGCGGACCGCCCGCAGATCGTCGAGGCTCCCCTTGAAGTACTTCTGGTCGGTGAGGACCGAGATCGCGTGGGCGCCGTGGGTCGCGTAGGCCCGGGCCACCTCGACCGGGTCCAGGTTGCCGGCGAGCACGCCGCGGGAGGGCGACGCCTTCTTCACCTCGGCGATCAGCCGGACCGTTCGCGGCTCGCCGCGGAGGGCGCCTTCGAAGTCGCGCCTGGGCGGCGCCTGACCGCACTGCCGCTCGAGGTTTGCTCGGGGAACGGCGACACGACGCTGCGCCAGCTCCTGGCGCGTGTTGGCGACGATCTCGGCGAGAACAGACATAGGCCGGCGACTAGAAGTCGCGCCGGAGCCCCTGCCTCCGCAATGTGTCGAGCGGTACCGATCGGAGCTGGTCCAGGACGAAGTCGCGCAGGGTCCGCGGCGGCGGAAGACTTCCTTGGCACCCGACCACTTGCCGCGCTTGGCCATGGGCCGGCCTTCGATCTCCATGATGTCGCGCGCGAAGTTGAGTGCCGGCGCGTTGGCGATGGGAGACCTCGCCGCTCTTGATGTCGGCATCGGCGGCGGTGTCAAACGGGCGCTTCGGGGCGTTCGGCATAGTCTCTGTGCCCCTCGGAGCACTCCGAAGGTGGCGAAAAGTGTGTCAGAAGCGCGTGGTCAAGTCAAACTTCCCCCTTCTCGATCGGGCGCGGGGTTCCGGGGGTGGGGTGGGGTCGAGAGGACCACGCGGCAGGTGTCCGCTTCCCCACTCGTCTGGGCTCCATCCCGGCGCATAACGTCCGTCGCGCGGGTGACGGGAACGGGTCCCTTCGACCCCCACCCCGCCCCGGGACCCCACGCCCGATCGAGCCTCGGCGGTTGCTTCTTTGCTTCGGAGCGGCCGGATCAGGAGCATGGGACCCTGGTCGCCGCGTGCTGCGACGTTGGACGTCGGCGGGTCCCGCGGTTCGGTTTGTCTCGCTTCTGCCGGGCCTCTCGAACCTAGAGGGGGAGGGATTTCAGGTAGGCGCGGAATTCGCCGGCGAGGTCGGGGCGGGCCAGGGCGAACTCGACGGTGGCCTTGAGAAAGCCGAACTTGTCGCCCGTGTCGTAGCGGCGCCCCTCGAACTCGAGGGCGTACATGGGGCGGCGGGTCTTGAGCGTGCGCAGGGCATCGGTCAGCTGGATCTCACCACGGGAATCGGCCCGCGTCTCGACCAGGATCTCGAAGATCTCGGGCGGCAGGACGTACCGGCCGATGATGGCCAGGTCGGACGGCGCGTTCTCGGGGCGCGGCTTCTCGACCAGGTCGAGAATCTCGTATACGCGATCGCCGACCGGCTTCGCGGCGACGACCCCGTACTGCGAGATCCGGTCGCGGGGCACGCGCTGGACCGCGAGCACCGGGCCCCCGTACCGCTCGGCGACATCGAGGAGCTGCCGCATGCACGGCGACGGCGCCGCGATGATGTCGTCACCGAGGAACACACCGAAGGGCTCGTCGCCGACCAGCGAGCGGGCGCACAGGATGGCGTGGCCCAGGCCGAGCGGCTCCTTCTGGCGCACATAGGAGACCGACGCCAGGTCGGAGATGGTTTTGATCTGGGCGAGCTCCTCGGTCTTTCCTCGGTCCTTCAGGTAGTACTCGAGCTCGAACGCCGCGTCGAAGTGGTCCTCGATCGCGCGCTTGCCGCGCCCGGTGACGATGATGATCTCGGACAGCCCCGAGGCGACCGCCTCCTCGACGACGTACTGGATCATCGGCTTGTCGACGAGGGGGAGCATTTCCTTCGGCTGCGCCTTCGTGGCAGGAAGAAACCGTGTCCCCAGGCCCGCCGCGGGAAAGACGCCCTTTCGAACCTTCACCCTTTCATCATACCGCTGGCACGCCAGTGACCAAGGAAAACGGAGCGAGGCGTCAGGGTCGCGGCCGCCAGCGCCCGATTCCCTCCAGCACCGCCACGATGGCCAGCACGCACGCCGCCTGGACCAGGATCAGCACCGCCTCGTGCGGCGTCGCATCCTTCAAGAGCAATGCCGAGAGGCCAAGCGTCGAGGCGAGGAAGAAGATCAGCAGCACGCTCTGCCGCTTGGTGAGGCCGAGCTGCTCGAACCGATGGTGGATGTGGTCGCGCCCGGTGTAGGCGAGCCACTCCGTCAGTGAATGCACCTTGCCGGTCACGATGCGCCCGATCCCGACGAACCCGATGTCGAAGAGCGGCACGCCGAGAATCAGCGCCGGCGTGAGCATCGCGATGACCGGCGCCTCCTCGGCCCAGTCGCCCATCACCGCCAGCCCGGCGAGGGTGAAGCCGATGAACGTGGCGCCGCTGTCGCCGAGGAAGATCACGGCGCGGCCCGGCCGGAAGTTATACGGCAGAAAGCCCAGGCATGCGCCGACGAGCGCGGCCGACAGGTACATGAGATAGCGCTGCTCCGTCTGGAGCGCCGCGATACTGAAGAAGACTCCCGCGATGACACCGAGGCCGGCGGCCAGCCCGTCCATGCCGTCGAGGAACTGGACGGCGTTGGTGACGGTGACGAACCAGAGGATCGTCAGCAGGACGTTGATCCACGCGAAGCCGGGCATCCAGTACGGCGCGATGTTGAGGACCACGCCGTAGGCGACCGCCACCAGCGCCGCGCCGATGTGCCCCAGGAGCTTCAGCGACGCGCGGAGATCGGTCATGTCGTCCAGGATTCCGATCGCCACGACGAGCGTCGCCCCGACGGCCACCCCTTTGAGCGGACGCGAGAAATCGAAGCTCGTCAGCACCGTCACCGCGAACGCGGCATAGACGGCCGCGCCTCCGAGAAGGGGCGTCGCGACGTCGTGCACCTTGCGGGCGCTGGGCACGTCCAGCACGCCCCACCGGAAGGCCAGCACCCGGACCAGCGGGGTGAGGAAGAGCGCGACCGCGAAGGCGAGGACGACCAGGTAGAGCCACGGCAGGCGCGCCGCGTGGTCGCGGCCCCAGATCGGCGTGAGGGCGAGAAGCCCCACGAGCGCCAGACGGGCCAGATGCGGCGTGAGGACAGCCGGATCTGACAGCACGGCACGGGCCGTGGACGGCCTGGCCTGGACCGAGCTCGACTCGCTCACGCCAGCGCCTCCAGGAGTGCCGTGACGACGGTGTCGGCCTCGGCGTCGGTCAGCGAGGGATAGCACGGCAGCGAGAGGCTCTGCGCCCACAGCCGCTCGGCGTTCGGATAGCCGGAGAGACCGAGGGCCCGGTGGATCGGCCGGAAGACCGGGCGTCGCGCCGTCACGCCCCGCCGCTCGAGGTGACTCAGCACCGGGCCCAGCGGAGCGTCGACCGCCACCACGAAGCGATGATAGACGTGACGCTCACCCGCGTCGGACGGAACCCGGCACCGCGGCGCGCGCGCGAGCGCCGTCCGGTAGCGCGCGGCCAGCGCGCGCCGCCGCGCGATGAACGCGTCGAGCCGGACGAGCTGGCTCCGGCCGAGCGCCGCCTGCATGTCGGTCATCTTGTAATTGAAACGCGGCGCGAGATCGTGGCGCTCGTCGTAGTCGCGCGCGTCGCGCGCGCGCGCGACGAGCTCGGCGCGCCCGGTGACCGCGCCGCCCTCGCCGGTGGTGAGGAGCTTGGTGGCGTAGAACGAGCACACCGCGAGCCCGCCGCGCGTTCCGACCGGGCGGCCGCCGAGCACGGCGCCCAGCGTCTGGGCACAATCCTCGACCAGCGCCACGCCGAGCCGCTCGAAGTCGGCGACGTCGACAGCGAGCCCGAAGGGATGGACGACGACGACGGCGCGCGTGTGGACCGTGCGCCGGCGCGCCACGTCGGCGGTCGACAGGCCAAGCGTGTCGGGATCGGCGTCGGCGAGAACGGCGGCGGCGCCGCAGCGCGTCACCGCGTGGTAGAGCGCATCGCACGCGTACGTCGGAATGATCACCTCGTGCCCCGGGCCGACGTCGAGCGCCCGCAGGGCGAGCTCCAGCGCCGCGCTGCCAGAACTGACCGCGGCGGCGGCGGCGACGCCCATGCGCTCGGCCAGGCCGCGCTCGAACGCCGCCACCTCGGGGCCCTGCGCCAGGTGGCCTCCACGCACGACGCGCGCGACGCGCTCGCCGTCGTCGTCGCCGAGGGTCGGCCGGGAGTGGGGAATCATGGGAGCGAGCGCCTCAGAGGTTCAGGAGCAGCCGGACCGACTGAAACGCCTCCGCGTACTTGACGCGTGCCTGGATACCCCGGAAGTTCGCGCATGATCGCGCCAGCTCGAGGATCGACAGGTCCTCGATGTTGGTCTTGGTTACCTGCGAGCGGTGCGCCTCGAGGCCGGCCAGCTTCGTCGCCAGCACGTCGGCGATGTCCGTGTAGCAGTTCGGCGCGAAGTTCACCGTGGAGGGCACCTCGTAGAAGAGGAAGTTCGGGATGTAGCGCGTCGCCGACATCGCGCTCTGCGCCAGGTGGCGGTGATCCTGATGGGTATCGTCGGGCGAGTTGACGAAGATCATCCGCGGCTCGATCTGGTGGATCACCGACTCGAGCCGCGCGATCGTCTCGCGCGTCAGCGGCACCTCGGTGTCCTGGTATTCGCCCCAGAAGACCTTCCGCACGCCGAGGATCCGCGCCGCCTCTTCCTGCTCGCGCCGCCGCACCGCCGGATCGCCGCCCAGGGAACCGTCGGAGGCGATGAACATGTACACCGTATGTCCGCGCTGCGCGTACTTGGCCAGCATGCCGCCGCAGCCGTATTCGATATCGTCGGGGTGGGCCCCGAACGCGAGGACGTTCACTTATCTCGGCTCGGGCGAGAGAGGTGACCACGTGTTTCCCTCACAAAGAATACGGAGGGCCTCATCGCCTTGCATCAATAGTAAGTCAAGGGCCGAGAGAAACGGAGCGAATTCCCCCCCGCCCTGACCGTACACGGGATGCTCGTAGCGCTGCGTCGAGACCGCGATGCCGGCAACGGCGAACTGCTCGGCGTCGAGGTAACGCGCGCCGTCCCGCCCGGCCAGATACGTGTCGGCGCCGACGGCGCGACAGATCGCCACGAGCCGCGCTGTGGCGTCGGGGCGCGGTCCGTCGGACACGGCGAGATCCGACGCCAGGCGAACCGGCGTCGACACGCCGAGCGCGTCGGCCAGCCACCGGGCGCTATCGACGGCGAGCGGCGCCAGGCGCTCCCACTCGCGGGCGTAGAAGCTCTGGAGCGCATCGCGATACTTGGACCACCTCGGCGCCTTCGCGTACGCGTTCTCGATCGAGCGCAGGTGGCGCGCGCGCCAGGGCTGGCTCGTGTCGATGGGCACGACACTCACGGTCATGCCCAGACGGGCCTTGACCGGTACCGTGAGCCAGCGCGGCCCGTCGGGCGTCTTGATCCGGTTGCGATTCTGCCAGCCGTTCTTCTCGTACTGCACGGTGTCGAGGAACACGAACAGGTCAGCGCTCGCCCATTTCGCGAAGTAGCCGAGCCAGGGCAGATAGTGCGGCTGGTGAATGGCGACTTTCACAGACTCGCCTCGCCTGCGGCTGCGGCTCGCCCTCCCATCACAGACTCACCGACTCGCCTCGCCCGCTCGCTTGACGAAGATCGGGTTGCTCAGCAGGCGTCCCGCGCCGCGCGCGTCGAGCCGATAGAACGAGGGCGCGCCGTCGAAGACGTCGCGGTGCACGGCCCGGATGGGCGCCGGGCCGGTCCAGACCGCGACGACCGCGCCGTTCTTCACGAGGCTCACGCGGAGATCGCCGGCGGGCGCGTCCCTCGCCTCCACGTCCACCGCGACGGCGACGGGTGTGGGCGCCTCGACGCGAAGCGTCTCGCCGCTCGTCGCCGAGACGGAGCCCGCGCGCGCCGTGAAGCCGGCGAGGACCAGCTCGGTCTCCCGCGCACGCTGCACCGCGTACATGCGGCCGCCCTTCAGCGCCGCCAGCACCGCGCGCTCCGATCGCTCCTCGACCAGGAACACGGTGCGCACGGTGCCCAAGTCTTTGCCGGCGCTGAAGCCGTGGAAGCCGGACTCGCCGACGGCCCACGCTGGCCGGCTCAGGTCTCCGGACGCGAACTGACCGAGCAGACGGTCCCAGCCGGCGCCCGGTCGCTCGACGTGCGTCGTGTCCTCGTAGACCGCGCCGAAGGCCGTGTAGTGCGATGTTCTCAGGAGCGCCTCGGGATAGGGCGGCGTGCGCCATGCTACCCGCACGGGGCCGATCTGCCGCTGGCCCTCGTCGCGCGCCTCGGGAAACGACCACACGGTGACGCCCCCGGTTCGATCCACGTAGTCGATCAGATCCTGGTGCGGTGCCAGACCGAGATCGCGGTACGGCGGATAGGGCTCCAGCGTGAACGGCCACCCACGCACGAGCGCGGTCGCGCCGACCGCGCACAGGAGCGCGCCCGGCAGCCAGCGCCGTCGCGTGACGACGACCACGACACGGCCTATCGGTTGCAGCGCCCGCCGTCGCCGCGCCAGCAGGACGACGCCGGGCACGAGGAGCGCGACCGGCAGCGCGTCGAGCGCCGACGCCCACCCGTAGCGACCCACGACGGGGTTGTGCGTTACCGGCAGGGCGCGCAGCGCCGCCGCGTCGAGGCCGAAGACCAGCAGGTTCTTCTGCGTGTCGTGCGCGGTCATGTCGAGCGTCAGGGGCGAGCCGCTCCAGAAGTAGTGCGGGAGCACCTCGACGCCCGCGATGATCAGGACGCGCGGGTTGCTCGCGCGCGCTTGCTCCACGCGCGCCAGAAAGTGGTCGACGCCCGCGTCGAGCACCGACCGCTCCTGGTGGACCGCGCGCGTGAGCGCGCGAAACGGCGGCAGGCCGTACTCGACGCGCAGGAGGTAGTTCTCGGCGACGAGCAGCGCGCCGACGCCTTGCCGCTCGGCCATGCCGGCCAGCTGCTCGAGCGAGAAATCGCCGGTGGAGAGATCCGAATGGACGTGCAGAACCGCGGGAAGTGGCTCCAGCGCGGCGGCCGGCATCGCGAGGGCCGCGGCGAGGACGGCGAGGAACGCGGCCGCGCGTTTCATTTGAGGCCCTTTTCTCGGGCCAGCGCCGCGTAGACCGCCAGGAGCTTCTCGTCCGCAACCGTCGTCGAGAAGGCCTCGGCTCGCTGCCGCCCGCCCTCGCCGAGCTTCCGGCGCAAGCCCGCGTCGCGTCCGAGCTCGACGAGCGCGGCCGCGAGCGCCTCGGCGTCGTCGGGCGGGATCAGCCGCCCGCACTCGGCGTCGGCGATGACCGCGGGGATCCCGCCGACGGCGGTCGCGACGACCGGGCGTCCGAGCGCCATCGCCTCGACGAGCACGCGTCCCATCCCCTCGTTCCGGGACGGCACCACCACCGCGTCGGCCGCCGCAAGGTGCGAGGCGATGTCCGCGGTCGCGCCGGTCATCCGCACCCGGTCGCCGACCCTGAGCGACGCGGCCAGCGCCTCGAGCGCGGGTCGCTCGGGTCCGTCGCCGACGAGGAGCAGGCGCGTCGCGGGATTCGCGGCACTGACGCGCGGCAGTGCGCGCACCGCCAGGTCGAAGCCCTTGATGTGGATGAGGCGGCCGATCCCCATGACGACGAACGCGCTCGGATCGAGCCCGAGATGCCTGCGCGCCTCGGCCCGGGGCGGCGCGGACGCGCGCAGGCGCTCCGTCGGGACCCCGCTTGGAACCGACACGTACTGCTCGGGCCGCCCGATGCCGCGCGCCAAATGTTCCTCGGTGCCACGGTCGGTCAGCGTGACGATGCGATCGGTCCACTTCGCGGCCAGACGCTCGAGCGCGATGAAGAGCGCGGTCCGGCCCGTGCCGTAGTAGCCGTAGAAGATGTGGCCGTGCGGCTGGTGGATCACGCCCGGCGCGCGCGCGATCCGCGCGGCCAGACGCCCGACGAATCCGGCCTTCGAGGTGTGCGTGTGAACGATCGCCGGACGCTCGCGCCTGATCAGTCCGACCAGCTGACGGAGCGCGACGAGGTCAGCGAGCGGCGCGAGCTCCCGCCCGAGGGACGGAACGTCCACCACGGGGCACCCGCGGCGGCGCGCGTCGTCGAGCGAGGCCGCGTCGGATTCTCCGAACGACGTGGCCAGCGTGCAGCGATAGCCCGCGCGGGCCAGCGCGACGCACGAGGCGATGGTGTTCTCCGACGAGCCGCCGAGGGTGAGCCGCGTGATGGCGTGCAGGACGCGGAGGCTCATCCCGCGCCCTTTCGGGCGTAGAGCTCCACCGACGGTCCGACCAGGCAGCGGTCGCGCGACATGGCGGCGAGCGCTCTGGCCGACCCCGCGATCGCGACGCGTCCCCACCGCGGCAGGCGCGCGGTCTCGGGGGCTTCCGTGACAGGCTCTCGCACGGCCGCCGTCGAATTCGCGACCTCGAGCACCCCCAGGCCTGCACGCTCCGCGAGGCGGCGGAGCCCCTCGGGCGTGAACGCGAAGTGATGGACGATCGGATAGGCGTCCCATCTCCGGGACCTGGCGAGGGGACCGAGCGCCGTCAGACATCGCACCCACGGCGCATGGAAGCGGGCGTTGGGAACCCGGACGAAGAGCAAGCCGCCGGCGCGGAGCACGCGGTGGGCCTCCCTCACGATAGCGAGTGGCTCGCGCGCCTGGTCGATGACGTTGACCAGCGTTACCGCGTCGACGGTGCCGCTCGCGAAGGGCAGCAGCGCCGCGTCCGCCTGGACCGCGTGGACGTCCGAGCCCCGGCGCGCCACGACGCACGCGGTGTGGGCGAGGTCCGCGCTGACCGCGAGCCAGCGGCGCGCGCGTGCGAGCCCGGACAGATGGCCACCGCCACCGCCCGCGTCGAGGAGTCGCGGGCGATCGGCCCCGACGCCTAGACCGGCCAGCCGGTCGAGGAGCGCCTCGAACAGGCTCGCGCGCTCCGCGGTGAGCCGCGCCGGCGGGAAGCGCTGCGGGTAGACGACCTCGTACTCCTGCTGGAGCTCTGCGCCCGTCGGCTGCACGGTCGCCAGGGAGCTCCCGCAGCTCTGGCATCGCCGATAGCGCACGCCGCAATAGACGAGCGCGCTGGGACGAGTCGGCCCACCACAGGCGGGACAGGCGGTCGCCGCGCCGCATTCCGGCGCGGCCTCGCGCGGCGTCGCGGCGCTCTCGCTTCGCCCCGCGACCCGCCAGAGGGCGCGCTCGAGGTCGGCGGTCGCGCGCGGCCAGCCGTAGTGCTGCTCCGAGTGCGCGCGACACGCCGCGCGCAGGCGCTCGTAGCGCTCCGGATCGCGCGTTTTGTCATCGAGGAAGCGCTCGAGGCCGGCGGCCAGCATCTCGGGCGACGTGCCGCCGAAGACCAGGGACGAACAGAGCGGCGTCAGGATCTCCGGCGTCGCGCCGACCGGCGTTCCGAGCACGGGCGTGCCGCAGGCCAGCGCCTCCACGGTGACGAGCCCGAAGCCTTCGAGCTCCCGCGTCGGCAAGACGAAGGCGTCGGCCGCCTGGTAGTAGCGCGGGAGCGCCTCGTCGGGCACGAAGCCCAGGAACTTCACGTGCTGCTCGAGACCCAGCGCGTGGCTCTGCGCCTTGAGGAGCTCGGCGAGCGAGCCGGTGCCCCCGATCAGCAAGAGCGCGTCGGGCCGCCGGTCCTTCACAATCGCCATCGCGCGCAGGAGGCTGTCGAGCCCCATGCGCGATTCGAGATTCCGGACCGTGAGGAGGAGTGACCGGTCCACACCGATCCCGAGCTCGCGCCGCACCGCGCCGCGATCGGCCGCCGGCTGGAACCGGTCCGTCGCCGCCGCGCCGGGGATCACAACGATCCGGTCGCTCGGCACCGCGTAGAGCTTCCAGACCTGGCCCGCCGAGAAGTGGCTGAGGACGTGGACCAGGCCGACGCGGCGCAGGCACGCGCGCTCGAACGCCCACAGCATCGCGGTCCCCGTCGCGCCCACGAGCCCGGCGCGGTGCCGCGCGGTCATCCCCCGGCGCGAGCGGTATTCGAGCGGCGCCGGCGAGTAGAAGCTGTAGAGACTCGGCAACCCGCGGCCAACGCGGGAGACGAGGGCGCCGTACCCGGCGAGCGGTTGGTGCAGGTGCAGGACGTCCGCGCCGTGCCGCGCCAGCTCGTCGGCCGTCGCGCGCCGGGCTCCGAGAATGGAGCTCCTGACGAATCGCGCGATCGATCGCCGGTCGACCGGGAACGGCCGGATGCCGACGCCTTCCCGCTCGAGCGGGCGGGGTACCTCGTCTCCCGGATCGGCGCGGCTCACCACTCGCACGTCATGGCCGCGCGCGGCCAGTCGCCGGGCCTGCTCCCAGAGCATGCGTTCTCCCCCGCCCGCGGGATAGGACGGCGACACGTCGGAGACCATGAGGACACGAAGCCCGTCCCTCATGCGCCCTTCACCGGAATGTGGCGAGACCGTGCTGGTCGAGGTACTCGCGCATCCACACTTCCGCCATCATCAAGGTCCACAGGCGGTCGGCGTGGGTCCGCGCGCCGCTCAGGTGCTCCCGCTTGAGCCGCTCGACGGTGTCGACCTCGAAGAGTCCGCGCGCACGGATCCGCTCGGGCGCCAGGAGCTCGTCCAGCGTCGAGCGAAGGTCGCGACGCAGCCAGTCCCCGAGCGGGATCATGAAGCCCTGCTTGGGATGGGAGAGCACCTCGTCGGGCAGCACGCCGGCGAAGGCGATCTTCAGAAGGGCCTTCAGGCGCCCTCGGGGCATCTTCGTTCGCGAGGGCAGTCCGAGGCTCGCCTCGACGAGCCGGTGGTCGCAGAACGGCGCCCGGATCTCCAGCGAGTGGCTCATGCTCATGCGGTCGGCCATCGCCAGGAGATCGTCGGGAAGATACGCGTCGAGGTCGACCCGGAACGCGCCGTCCACGGGATCGCCGGCGGCGCCGGCGGCGAACGAGGCCCGGCGGGACGCGTCCAGGAAGGGCTCGAGGCGCGCGGCCAGCGCCGGGCGGGCCAGCGCCGCCAGCTCGGCGTCGCTGAAGAAGCGCGTCCATCCGATGTAGCGCTCGCTGGGGGCGGCGTCGGGCTCCGCGGTGAAGCGGCGGACGCGATCGCTCCAGTTCCGGCTCCCGCTCGAGTCGGGCAGCCGGCTCGCCACAGCGCGCGAGGCGTGGCGCAGCCAGCGCGGAAGCCGGTGGTGGAGCTGCGACACGCGCAGACCGAGATAGCGCGGATAGCCGCCGAAGGTCTCGTCGCCGCCGATCCCCGAGAGCGCGACCTTGACGTGGCGCGCGGTCGCCTGCGCCACGATGGACGTCGGGATCGCCGAGGAGTCGGCGAACGGCTCGTCGAACGCCCGGACGATCGCCGGGAGCATGGCGCGCACGTCGGGTTCGAGAATCTCCTCGTGGTGATCGGTCTCGAAGCGCCGGGCGACCAGGCGCGCGTACGGCAGCTCGTCGTACGAGGTCGCCGCGCCGCCGCCGAAGCCCACCGAGAAGGTCGCGATGCGACCCGGGGTGATCTCGCGCATGGTGGCGACCACCGCGCTCGAGTCGATGCCGCCGGAGAGAAAGACGCCCAGCGGCACGTCGCTCTCCAGGCGCAGCCGGACCGCCTCGCGCAACTCGTCGCGCATCGCGGCGGCGCTCTCGGCGAGGCCCGGGCCGTGGCGCGGCGGCGAACCCGCCGGCGGCAAGCGCCAGTAACGGGCGAGAGTGAGGCGGCCGTCGGCGAGGGTCGCCGTGTGGGCCGGCGGGAGCTTGTGAATCGAGTCGAAAATCGACCGGGAAGCCGGCGTGTAGCCGAAGGCCAGGTAATGCTGGAACGCCGGCCAGTCGAGCGCGCGTGAGACCGCCGGATGACAGAGGAGCGCCTTGGGCTCCGAGGCGAACAGGAAGAGATGGCCCTGATGCCAGTAGTAGAGCGGCTTCTTTCCCAGCCGATCGCGCGCGAGGAACAGCCGGCGCCGCACGGTGTCCCAGATGGCGAAGGTGAACATGCCTCGCAGTCGCTCGACACAGGCCTCGCCCCACGCGACGTACGACTGCAAGATCACCTCGGTGTCGCTCCGCGTGCGGAAGGTGCACCCCTCCGCCTCGAGCGTCTTCCGGAGCTGGCGAAAGTTGTAGATCTCGCCGTTGAAGACGATCCAGTAGCGCCCGGCCGGATCGCTCATCGGCTGCTGGCCCGTCACCAGATCGATGATCGCCAGCCGCGTCATCCCGAGCCCGACGTCGTCGGACGAGTAGATCCCCGAGTCGTCGGGCCCGCGGTGCTTGAGGAGCCCGAGCATCGCGGGCAGGAGCTCGCGTGCGGTCGGCCCGACGTGGCCGGCGATGCCGCACATCTAGCGAGTCTCCGACCGCGTCACGCCGACGCCCCGCGGCGATCCGCGACGGTGCGCAGGAGCTCGAACACGCGCTCCGACGTCCGCGCCGCCGTGAACAGGCCGGCGCGCGCCAGCGCGCGCCGGCGCAGGTCGCCGGCCAGGGCGGCGTCGGCCAGGACACGGGCGATTGTCGCGGCAATCTCGGGCTCGCGCTCCGGATCGAACAGGAGGCCGGCGTCGTCGACCACCTCGGGCAGTGCGGCGCGGTTGGAGACCGCGATCGGCGCGCCACAGGCCATCGCCTCGAGCACGGTCGATCCGAATCCCTCCTCGAGCGACGCCGACACATAGAGCGCGGCCCCCGAGTAGAGACACGGCAGATGCTCGTCGTCGATGCGTCCGGGAAAGATCACCCGGTCCGCCACGCCGTGCTCCTCCGCGAGCCGGGCGAGCGCGGGCCGGCCTTCTCCGTATCCGCCCGCCAGGACGAGCATGTGACGGCGGCGCTCGGCGTCGGGAAGCAGCGCGAAGGCACGGACCAGGCGCGCCAGATTCTTGTGCGGCATGAAATTGCCGACATAGAGGACGTAGGGCGGCGCGACGCCGTAGCGCGCGGCGACCGCGGGGGTGAGCGGCGTCGGCTTGAACTCGGGGCCGAGCGCGACCGGGATGACGCTCACCTTCGACGATCTGACGCCGAGCTGCGCCGCGATCGCGCGCCGGGAGTATTCCGAGTCGGTGACGATGGCCGCCGACCGGCGCGCGTACATCCGGGCCAAGCGCGTGATCGTCGCGTCGTAGATGGGGCGGTGGCGTCCCGGGTAGCCGATGAAGTAGAGATCGTGGATCGTCAGCACCACCGGGCACGGCGCCATCAGGGGCATCTTGTAGTAGGGCGACAGAAACACCGCAGGGCGGTCGCGCGCAAGGGCGCGCGGCAAGGTCACCTGATCCCACCACTGGGCCCACGGCGCGCGCAGCACGGTGAAGTCGACGCCCGGCAGCGCATCGGGAAGCCGCGCGCCGTCGTCGCCGTAGACGACGCACGAGGCACCGGCGCGCGAGGCGGCCCGCAGTACCTCGAGTAGATACCGGCCGATCCCGGTGCGCACGCCCGGCCGGAACTCGCGTCCGTCAACGGCGAGCCGCATGGCCCCCGAGCACCTCCGTGTACACGCGCTCGACCGCGTCGACGTGGGCCGTCAGGCTGAACCGCGACTCCGCGCAGACGCGGCCGGCGGCGCCGAGCCGCGCGGCTCGGGCCGGATCGTCCAGCAGCGAGCGGACCGTGTCGGCGAGCGCCCGAGGGTCGGATGCCGGCACGAGCACCCCGGTCTCGCCGTCGCGCACGATCTCGGGAACGCCGCCGACGGCGGTGGCGACCACGGGGCGCGCCATCGCCATCGCCTCCACCACCACCCGACCGAATCCCTCGTTCACCGAGGGCAGCACGAACACGTCCGCGACGGCCAGCACGTCGGGGACGTCGTCGCGCCATCCGGTGAAGTGCACTTGCGACGCGAGACCGAGGGCCTGGGCCTCGCGCGAGAGCGCCGCCTCGAGCTCGCCCGCGCCCACCAGCACCCAGTGCACGCCGGGCCTCGTCCGCTCGATCCGGGCGGCGGCTTCGAGCAGGTGGCGGTGGCCCTTCTCGGCGACGAAGCGCCCGATCGACAACACGAGAGGCGATGAGGACGGCACGCCGAGCGCCGCGCGCAGCACCGGCGAGGGCGCGCGCGGCACGAAGCGCGCAAGATCGATGCCGTTCGGGACCAGCCTCACCTTCCCCGCCGCCCGGCAGAATCGCCGGGTGACCGCGTCGGATGTCGCGATCACGCCGGTCGCCAGCGCGTAGAGCGCGCGGTCGACCACGCCGTCGCTCTCCGCGATCCGGACGTGCCAGATCACGGGCCGGCCCGTCGAGCGTCCGGCGAGGCCTCCGTACATCATGGCGCGCGAGCCGTTGGCGTGGATCAGCCCGGCGCCGGTCGTGCGCGCGAGCCGGCCGAGCGCTCGCACGCTCCTGAGCATCGCGTAGCCGGGGCACCGGAGCGTGGGGAGCGGGACGACGTGAATCGGCAGTCCGAGATCGCGTCCGCGCGCCGCGACCGCGCCGTCGTCCGGGACGACCAGGCCCGGCGCCCAACGGCGGCGATCGAGTCCGCGCAGCAGATCGAGCATGCTCAGCTCGCCGCCGCCGACGATGGCGCCGTGGTTCGATACGACCAGGATGGGCGTGGGGCGATCCGGTCGCTCATCCACGCTCGCTCACCGCCAGGATCCGCAGCCGGTCACCCGGGGCGGGATCGAAGTCGCGAAGCACGTCGAGCCCGGGCGGAGTCGGCCCCCAGAGCAGCGGGATCAGGCGCCGTCGATCGAACGGAAGCTCGCGGCTGTCGAGGATGACGAGACGGGCGCCGGCCTTGCGTGCCGCGGCGAGCAGATCGTCGGGCCCCACGCGCGGCAGCGGGATCCAGCGCCGCTCGCTGTAGAAGGCGACGAACGGCTTGCGGTCGAGGAGCACCGCATCGCGGGGCTGGGTCGAGGCGATCCAGCGCGCCGCCTCCCGGTACACGAGGGCGCCGGCGTCGGGTCTGAGAACGGGCTGGAACGTCCACGGCGCCAGCACCAGCGCGACCAGGAGGACCAGCGCCGCGGAGAAGGGCAGACCACGCCGCGCGTCGGTCAGCGTCACGGCGGCCCACAGCAC
>Ga0111538_10005033_pt1 | contig 18133 bp, 11 predicted proteins | sample SoiMethybrSBSTD1_FD_79669 | JGI IMG/M metagenome (GOLD analysis project Ga0111538, IMG submission 79669) | Bulk soil microbial communities from a Populus tree surrounding site in Tennessee, USA - Soil MetaG P. TD hybrid SBSTD1 (version 2)... | ecosystem: Environmental > Terrestrial > Soil >...
GAGCCTTGCCCTCAATTGTTGAGGCTAAGAATATAGCCTGACATGTTGAGGGCAAGCAAGCAGGCCTGATCGCGGCGCACCCGCGCACTGGGTATCGGGCGACCCACTTGGAGCAGCGCGTGACGCACCCGGCCACCGCCCGGCGCGCGTCCGTGTGGATCCACAGTTGCAAGAGCCGCACGTATGAGCCGGAACATCAACGTGAATCCCGCACACTACAAGCTTCGCGGCCGCGAGCGCCAGGGCGAGGATGTGCTGCACGACGTGCAGAAGCAGGCGTTCTCGCAGCAAGCCGCCGACGCCCGGTGGCATGAGCAGCAGCAACAGCTTCTGGCGCCGCCGCACCCGCCGGAACAGGCCGCGGCGGAACAGGCGGAGGCGGAGCCGGAGCCGCCGCGTCGCAAGGCGCCCCGACGGATGAAGAGGAAAACAGTCGCGCGCAAGCAGCCTGCCGTGCGAGCCGCACGACGTAAACCCGCGAGACGAGTCGCGACTCGCAAGCCCGCGAGACGAGTCGCGACCCGCAAGCCCGCGAGGCGAGTCGCGACCCGCAAACCCGTGCGAGCGCGGGCGCGCCGCAAAACTCGCGGCGCACGCTCGAGATCCTGACCGGTCGGTCGCCGGAGCGGCGCCCGCTGGCGCCGCCCATCCCGCGGTCAGACCGCTCGTCACGCGCGTCGCTCTGCCCGGTGCGAGCCTCCTTACCATGAGCGGTCAGGAGGTTTGGACATGGCTGTACCGATTCGTCTCGCCCGCACGTCGGCGCTGGTCAGCGCGGCGTGCCTCACGACCCTCGCCCTGGCTCCGATCGGGCGCGCCCAGGCACCGGCCCAGCGGCTCAATCGGCCGATTGTGGTGGGCCACAGCCTCGGCGGGACCCTGGCCCTCGCGGTCGGCTCGGGCCGCCCGCGCGCGACGCCGGCCGCGGCCTGGCGAACGCGAAGGCGCGCCTGCACCTCATCTACGGCGATGCCGCATCGCTGACGCTGCGCGAAGCCGGCGGCACCGTGCAGGCGCGACTCGTCTTGCCGGCGGAGGGTGCATGAACGCGCTGATCGTCGATGACGAGCGGCTGGCCCGGGCGGAGTTACGCCGCCTGCTCCGCGCCCATCCGGACGTCACGATTGTCGGCGAGGCGGCCCTGGTGGACGAGGCGGAAGCGCGGCTGAACGATCTCGCGGTCGATCTGCTTTTCCTCGACATCAAGATGCCGGGCGCGAGCGGATTCGATCTGCTCGAGCGGCTCGAGCGCGTGCCGCTGCTCGTGTTCACCACGGCCCACGACGAGTTCGCGCTGCGCGCCTTCGAAGTGAATGCCTGCGACTACCTGCTCAAGCCGATCCGGCCGGACCGGCTGGCCGGCGCGCTGGACAAAATGCGCGCGCTCTGGACGGCCGGCCGCGCGGCGGCGGACGGCGCGCCACGGCCCCGCCTCCGGTCGGCCACTGACCGGGTCTTCCTCCGCGATGGCAATCGGTGCTGGATTGTCACGATGGGAGAGATCGTGTACTTCGAGGCGGAGGGCAACTACGCCCGCGTCTGCTTTGGCGGGAATCGTCCGCTGATTCGTACATCATTGAACGCGCTCGCCTCACGCCTCGATCCGGCGCTCTTCTTCCGTGCGAGCCGCCGGCACCTCATCAATCTGCGATTCGTCGAGCACATCGATCGCGGCCGTGACGAAGGTTTCGTCGTGCGGCTTCGCGGTGGACACGCGGTGGCGGTATCGAGGCGGCAGTCCCGTACCTTGCAGGCGGCGCTGGAGCTCTGAGCGCGCGTTGCAAGGAGGGGCGGGCTTTAGCCCGCCCTCACTGGGCCGGCTGAAGCCGGCCCCGCCTGCCGCCAGAGTCAGTAGCGCGGCTCGGGTTTCGAGCCGCGATTGTCAGCGCGGACCGCGCTCGACGCCGACGAGCTCCCAGCCGGCGGCCGTCCGCCGGAAGTGCGTCGTCACGGCCAGTGCCCACGACGGATGGTCCGCATGGGTCGCGGCGATCCCGACCTCGATGATGCCTCCGGGCGGCATCGAGGTCAGCGCGTCAGGCAGCCGGACGCGCATCTCGCGGCTGACCACTTCCCCGCCCACCGGCGTCGCGGCGTGGGTCGCGTTGTCGAACCGCGCCCACGTGACGCGGTACTCGGAGGCGGACGGCGCGACGTTCGCCTGCACGGCGGCGTTCGCAAACGTCAAGTCGCCCTGCGCGTCGATGGCAAAGTCCACGAGCGGGTTCACGCCGGCCAGCCACGTGCGCAGCACTTTGTCGCGCCGCTTGATGAGCGTCGCCGTCATGTAGTCGGTCGCGCGCGGGTCGGTGTACTGCGCCTTGCCGACCAGCGCACGAATCGCCTCGTCCGAGAAGCAAGACACGATCCGCGCGGCCAAGAAAGAATCGTCCGGGCGCATGTTGCGGAACGCCGGGTTCGGGTATTCGGGCTTCCAGAGCTCGGGCACGAACGCGTCGGCTTCGAACCGCCCGATCGACTTCGGCACATCCGGGTAGTCGATGTGCAGCCAGGGCCGCGTGTAGATGCCCGCGGTCACGAGCGTGAGCCAGCCCGGGCGCCACTCGAGGATGTATTCGTTGCCCGGCCGGTGCCGTTGCGCGTAGACCGTGCCGCTTCCGAGGATCGACCCGAAGTCGAACATGTAGTGTTTGACGTACTTGCGGCCGCCCTCGGTGACGAGGAAATCGAGACTGTTCACGCCGCGTGAGTCGTCGTGATTCAGCCAGGCGCCGAACACCCGCGCGCCGCGCAGCTCACGGCGATGTTCGTGCGGGACGATGTCGTTCGGGTCGTCGGGGCGGGTGCCGTAGTAGCGGAAGTTGCCGAGCGGACTGCCGTCGGCGAACCGGCTCGCCAGCACGCGATAGCGGCCGTTGGCCATGCGCGCGCCGCGTCTGAGGACCGAATCGATGTCGAGCCGGGTCAGGGCGCGCCGTTCGCCAATGAGCGGGTCGAAGATTCGCGCCCCCCGGGCGATCACCAGCTTCGCCGGATCCAGCTCCGCGAGGTACACCTCGACCGCGTGGTACCCGAACGCGTAGTAGGCGACCGTGCCGATGATCTCCGCGCCGGTCGCCATCTCCGGATTCGACGGCGGGTCGAGCTCGATCTGATACGTGTGCCCCGCCGGATCCTTCATCCGGAAGCCCGGCTGCACGCCCGTCGCCTTCCCCGCCGAGACCACCCAGCCGTCGAGCGAGATCGACTCGAAACGATCCGGACCGCGGACGAGCTCGGTGACGGCCAGCGGACGCCGGCCGATGCGGTTCGTGAACCAGCTCGAATCCGGCACTTCGTCCACGGTGTTCACGTTCAGCGCCCGGACGTTCCTCACCTCGCCGGGCTCGCTGAACGTGTTCACGACGAAGTCGTAGCCATTGCTGTCCTCGATCGTGCTCACCTTCGCGGCGTCGATGGCACGGTCGTCGTCCACCCAGATCGGATCGTCCGGGAAGAAGCGCGGCTCGGCCGAGCGCGTGAGGCCCGTCGCGGCCGCGACGAGCACGACCGCGAGCACCGCGCGGCCCGGGCCCTTAGAAAATGCCGCCGAAGACAATGTGAAAGTGCTTGCCATCTCGACTGCCAAACGCAGCGTCGAAGCGCACGACGATGCCGTTGTCGGTGTTGAAGCGGAAACCGAAGCCGTAGTCGCGCTCGAGTGAGTTGAGATCGAGATCGGAGAGCCGGCGCGCGACCTTGCCGGTGTCATAGAACAGCGCCGCGTCGAGCGCGGACCAGATCTCCCAGCGGTACTCGCCCTGGAGCAGGATCGCGTGCGGTCCACGAAACCGATAGGCGCGGAAACCACGCAGGGTGTCGTTTCCGCCGAGCCACGGCATCAGATAGAACGGCACGGTCGAGTCCGGCGGCGTGTCCGTCGTGGACACCAGCACCCGGCCGGCAAAGATGCGCCGCTCGGAAAGGAAACTCACGAACTGCCGCAGATCGACGTCGTAGCGCGTAAAGGTGAACGCGCCGCTGTCACGATCCGAATTCCGTGTCACATCCAGTCGATACAGGCCGCCTTTACGGGCGTTCAACGGCTGCCGGGTGTCAACCGCGGCGAAGACCGTGCTGCGCAGGAAGTTGGCCTCGACGCCGAGCCCCGGCACTGCGGGCGGATCAAAAAGGCTGCTCACCGGCGGCAACCGGTTGCTCCGACCGTCGGACACGAGGGGGCGCAGGTATTCCAGCCGCCCGCCGAACTTGAGCGGGTGCACCGGCCGGACGGCCAACTCGGTGCCGACGCGTGTACCGCGAAGGTTGAAGTTGCTGCGATCCGGCCGCTGGGAATCGGGTCCGACGCCGAAAAACTCCTCGGCCGGAAACCCGAACCGTTGCGCGTAGCCTTCGATCGTGATCGTCTCGCCCGCGTTCAGCGGGTAGAGCGCCAGCGCCTTCACGCTCCAATAGCGTTTCAGCGACCCGGCCACCCAGACGTCGAAGGTGCCGCGGCCGGCGACGAACGAGCGATCGCGATAGCCGGCCCCGTAAGCGAAGCCGCTTCCCGTCGTCAGGCTGCCGAACTTGAGATAGATGCCGTCGCGCTGGAGCAGCGGCACGATGCGCTGCTCGCCGAGGCGCATGGCACGCTCGAGCCCGTTGGGCTCGTACGGCGTCAACGCCTGCGCCTTGGCCTCGCGCTGCTGCCGGAGGAACTCCGCTCGCGTCGGCGGCAACTGACTCTCCGCGTCGGCCGGCGGCGCTTGCGCCAGCGCCCGCGGCGGCCAGGCGAGCGCAACGACACCCAGCAGGAGCACACGCAGGATCCGCATCCAGACTTTTGGCACTGAAGGCGATTCTATACGCGCGCCGTCTCGTGCCGTTCCAACTTAATGCGCGCACAGAGTCCCGGCCTTCACTTCCGCCTCTCCTGCGAGGGTGCGGGCTCTTGGCGGAACAAGTTGGAACGGCACTCGACGTGACAACGTGCGTAGTAACATCGGGCACTCGAGTGCTTCTCAGTCCTGGATTTCGCCTTGGCCCGTACGAGATCCTGGCTCCACTCGGGGCCGGCGGCATGGGCGAGGTCTATCGCGCTCGTGACACGCAGCTCGGGCGCGACGTCGCGATCAAAGTCCTGCCGGAAGCGGTCGCGTCCGATCCGCAGCGCCTCGCGCGATTCGATCGCGAGGCACGGCTGCTCGCCACGCTCAATCATCCGCACATCGCGACGATTCACGGCGTCGTGGTTTCCGGCGTCGTGCGCGCGATCGTGCTCGAGCTCGTGGACGGTCCGACGCTGGCCGAACGGATCACGCGGGGACGCCTGCCCGTGCGCGAAGCGGTACGCCTCGCGAGACAGATCGCGGACGCGCTCGACGCCGCACACGCCAAAGGCATCATCCATCGCGATCTGAAGCCGGCGAACATCCGGATCACGGCGGACGGTCAGGTGAAAGTGCTCGACTTCGGACTGGCCAAAGCCCTGGCGCCCGACGTCAGCGACGACGACGGGTCACAGGCGCCGACGATTACCGCCGGAACCACGCGCGAGGGGCTCGTCCTGGGAACCGCGGCATACATGAGCCCGGATCAGGCCCGCGGCCTTCCAGTGGACAAGCGGACGGATGTCTGGGCGTTCGGGTGCGTGCTCTTCGAGATGCTGGCGGGCCAGCGTCCCTTCGCCGGCGAGACGCGATCGGACACCATCGCGGCGATCCTCGAGCGCGAGCCGGCCTGGTCGCGACTGCCGGCCGACGTCCCGGCTCAAATCGTGCGTCTCATCCGCCGCTGCCTCGAAAAAGACGCGAAGCGGCGGCTCCGGGACATCGGCGATGTCCAGAGCGATCTGGACGACGCGCTGATCACGGACACTGCGGAGATCGGATCACGACCGATCCGCGCCCGCCGCACGCCGCCATGGATCTTCTGGCTGCCGGCCGCGCTGGCCGTCGCCGCGGTGGTCGTCTGGCTGTCGCTGCGCTCCGGCGAGCCCGGGCGACCACCCGGCGGGCCGGCCCAGCCCGTGGCGCGTTTCGCGGACACGTTACCCGACGGCCTCCAGCTCGCGCCGGCCCCGGCGCTCGCGTTGTCGCCGGACGGGAGGCGTCTCGCCTTTGTCGCCATCCAGAACGGCACGCGATCGCTCTACGTCCGGGATCTCGACGACGTCGCGCCGCGCCTGCTGGCCGGGACACGCGACGCCGATCAGCCGTTTTTCTCGCTCGACAGCCGCTGGATCGGCTTCTTCGCCGACGGCAAGCTCAAGAAGATCGCGGCCGCCGGCGGGACGCCGCTGATCCTGTGCGACGCGACCACGCCGCGCGGCGGGACGTGGATCAACGACAACGAGATCGTCTTCGCCCCGTCGGCGGCGTCCGTTCTGGTCCGCGTGCCGGCGGCGGGCGGCACGCCGGCGCCGCTCACGGCGCTCAATCGGCAACTGAACGAAGCCAGCCACCGGTGGCCGCATGTGCTGCCCGGCGGCCGCGCGATTCTGTACGCCGCCGGACCCACGGTCTCCGCTCGCGAGTGGATCGAAGCGCACATCGTCGCGCAATCGCTGGAGACCGGGCAAAGGACTGAGGCGGCGCCGCACGGCACGTTTCCACGGTTCGCGTCCACCGGCCATCTGCTCTACGTCCACAGCGGCATCGTCTACGCTCAAGCGTTCGATGCGGAACGGCTCCAGGTCTCCGGCGAAGCGATGCCGATGCCGGAGCGCGTCGCGCAGGCCGGCGGCATCAACGCCGGCGCATTTCAGTGGTCCACATCGTCAACCGGCACGATGGTCCACATGCCCGGCTTCGGTCGTGAAGTGCAGGTGGTCCTCGTCGATCGGTCCGGAAACGAGAAGATGGTGCTGGCGCCCGGCAGCTACTACATGCCCCGTCTATCGGCGGACGGGGGCCGGATCGCGCTCGCGATGACGGGGGCTTCCGACTCGGACGTCTGGATCCACGATATCGTGCGCGGCACGACCACACGGTTCACGACCGGCGGCCGGAACCTCTGGCCGGTCTGGTCGCCAGACGGCTCGCGCCTGGCCTACGCCTCGAGCCGCGAGGGATCGACGAACGTGTACGTGCGACGATCGGATGGCAGCGGCAACGAGGAGCAATTGACGTCGAGTCAGTACACCTACATTCCTCAGTCCTGGTCGGCTGACGGCAGCCGCCTCGTCGTCACCGAGGTGACACCGGAACGGCTGGTGCACCTCGCGTTGCTGTCGACCACGGACCGCACGATCACGCCGTTCGCCACCGGCGAGGGCTCGACGACGACAGGCATTGTGTCGCCGGATGGCCAGTGGATGGCTTACGCGTCCAACGAGTCGGCACGCAATGAGGTGTACGTGCGGCCGTACCCGGGTCCGGGGCCGACGCTGCAAGTCTCGACGGCCGGTGGCGAAGAACCACTCTGGGCCAGAAAAGGCCTCGAGCTGTTCTTCCGTCGCGGCGAAGCGGTGATGGCCGTTGAGCTGGTCGACAACAGAGGCCGGTTGAGCGCGGGTACCGCGAAACTGCTGTTCAATGGCCGCTATGCGCCGGGCGGTACGCGGACCGGCTATGACATCTCGGCTGACGGCCGGACGTTCGTCTTTCTGAAGCTCTTGCAACCGCGCGAGAATCCAGCGCAGTTGATGCTCGTGCTGAACTGGTTCGACGCCGTCAGACAGCGCGTGTCCGCAGGACGGTAAGAGCGCGTGCCCAACTCCGAAGGAGGGGCCGGCCCCTGCCGCTAAGCGCCTACCGCAACCACTGCGCCTGCAAGATCTTCGCGCCCCTGGTCGCCGTCGCCTGGACGAGCTTCGGCGGCGCATCGGCCGCGGGGCGCTTGTAGGTGACGACGTACTGCGTCAACAGGCCGTCGGCGACGCGCTTCAGCAGCGACTCGAGCGCGGTGGCCGAGACAGCGGTGAGGCGCAAGCCACCGGTCATCGCCGGCACGTTGGCGAGCACGATTTCGCGCGAGGGCGCCATCTGGTTGTTGGCGGCCTGATTGCCAGCCTGAAACGCCGATGCCGTCTCCGCACCGTGAATGGAGATGGCCCAGAGTGCCGCGCCGGACTTCAGCACTTCATCCGCGACCCGCTTCGGCTCGACACTGCTCGCTTCGGGCGACCCGAAGTTGATCGAGACAATCGCGCGTCGTGGACTGGGCTTTTTCGCGAGCGCGCGGCTGGCATCGATCAGCGCTTCGAGCAGCACGCTGCTCGATCGCTGGCTCGGAAACAGGCGCTGGATGCTCTTCTCGAGGTCCGCCGTCTTCGTGGTGAAGTTGACGCTCATCACGGCGGCGCCGGCGTATTCCATGAGTGCCAACTGCGCCTCTGGGTTGCCACCTTGAATCGCGTTCACGAACGACAGCAGCCCGCTCCGCATTTCCCTCGTCGGCGCCTGGACGCCGGCAGGCGTCAGCGCCGTGTCGATGAGCATCGCGACGAACAGCGGCTCAGTCGCCGCCCGCGCGTCGACGACTTCTCGATCCTTGCCGTCCTCGCGGACGAGGAATTCGGACGTCTTCAAATCCTTGATCGGTGCGCCCGCGTCATCGAGCACGGTCACGAGCACAGCGCGCTCGGACGCCCCCTGTGGGAGGCTGGGCGCGAGCCGGTCGCCCAGCGCGGCCAGACTGACGAGGGCAGCCAGCAGAGACGCGCGCACCATGCCTGGATCCTACATCGGCGCCTCCCACGTCTGGCCGGCAATTCTGATCCAGCGATACCACAGCACGCCCCAGCGGCCGGGGTTGACGGCGATCGTGACCGGACCGCTGCCCTGCGCCGCGGTGCAGAGCGCGTGAGTGATCTCGATCTCGTTGGGCAGCGCCGGTCCGTCTCCCTGGCCTTCTGGCGCGAGATGCAGGTGATACGAATAGTGCGTGCTGCGGCGGCCGCGATGCCGCCGTGTCTCGCACCGCGTGTAGGTCCGCTCGACGATCGCAGGCGCCGCGCGATCGAGCGTACGGTTGGTGTCGGCGACGGCTTGCATGCCCGTGATCGGCAGCGCCAGCAGCAACACGAACACCGACTCGACGATCACGCGGTGCCCACGCGACGATCCGCGCATCCACAGCACGATCACCACAATCAAGGCGGCGAATGCCGCGAGCGCGACCAGGAGCCCCAGCTCCCACAGCCGTCCCGACGAGAGGTGAAAGTCTTCGCGATGGATGGCCAGGTCCAGGGCGGCGCCAATCGCGTACCCCGCAATGCTCCAGATCACGCCCTCGACGACGAAGGCCTTCCACAGGAAGGCGTCGCCGGTGCGGCTCGCCGGCGCGTCGGAGAGCCGCGCCGACGCGTCGCGGAGGGCCTTGAGCGCCGCCAGGTCGTCTTCGGTCGGCTCGTCCCGGCTGCGGCGATCGGCGCGAACGGCGGACCCGTCGAAGACGATCCGGCGATAGCCGGCGTCGAGCATCGCGACGATCGCGCGGCGGAGCGCACTCGATTCGGTCAGGACCGTGGCGACGTGCGGGTGATCGCACGTGACGTAGACCTTGCGATCGAACTCCACGTCGCCGGTCTGGACCTCATTGGCGATGCCGAGCGCCTTGAACGCGCGGTCGGCCGCGCTCTCGGCGTGCAGCCGGATCCAGGTCGGCGTCGTGCGCTCGGCGGCGATCGTGAAACTCACGAGCCTGCCCTTCGACTTGTGCAGGCTCACGTAGCAGGGCGTGTCGCCGACCATCTGCATCGTGCCGAGGCTGCGATTGCGCGCGAACTGGCGCACGGCGAAGCCGACCGCGGCGAGGATCAAGCGAATGAGAATCCACACGGCGGCATTCTAGAGCCGACTTGCACCGCGGACGCGGCTCTTCTACGGTAGGCCTGTGAAGCGTCTCTTCCTCGCCTCCATTCTGGCGCTCGTCTCCGGCTCGCTCGTTCCGGCGGCGCAACCGGCGGCTACCGACCATTGGGTCGCAACCTGGGCGACATCGCAAACGCTCGTGCGCAGTCCGGGGCCGGGCGCTGCCCGAGGCCGGGCGGACGCTCCTCCTGCACCTTCCGTCACTCCGCCACCGCCAGCGCCGTCGCCGCCGTCCCCGTTTCCCGGCCGGCGGTTTCCGATTCCTCCGACTCTGCCGTCGCTCAACAACCAGACGGTACGGATGATCGTGCGCGGCACCGTCGGCGGACGGCAGGTGCGCGTGCGTCTTTCGAACGCCTTTTCGGGCGGCACCGTCACGATTGGCGCCGCGTCGATGGCGCGGAGCACCAGCGGGGCGGCGATTGACCCGTCGTCGAGCCGCGCGCTGACGTTCAGCGGCGGACGTTCCGCGGTCATGTATGCCGGTCAACTCCTGATCAGCGATGCCATAGACCTGCCCGTTGCGCCGCTGACCGACCTGGCGATCAGTCTGTATCTTCCCGGTGACGTGGACTCGCCGACGAATCACCGGTTCGGGTTGCGCACGACGTACGTCGGGACCGGCGATCTGACATCAGCCGCGAACATTCCGTCGCCCGTCACCACCACCGAGTCGTACTATTGGCTGGCCGGCGTCGATGTGCTCGCCCCGGTGCGCACCCAGACGATCGTCGCGTTCGGCGACTCGATCACCGACGGCGATCAGTCCACCCCCAATCAGCTCGCCAACTGGCCGACGCGGCTGGCCGAGCGGCTCCAGGCGAGCAAGGCGACGGCCCACATCGCCGTCGTCAACGCCGGCATCTCCGGGAACCGGATCCTCGGCGACAACGGGAGCGGACTGGCCCGTTTCGTGAACGACGCGATCGCCCAGCCCGGCGTCAGTTGGATCATCCTGCTCGAAGGCATCAACGACATCACCGCAGGGACGCGTCAGCAGAACGCGGCGCAGCCGTTCACGGCGGAGGACCTCATCGCCGCGTATCGCCAGGTGATCGCGCAGGCTCACCTTCGTGGCATCCGCATCGCGGGCGCCACGCTGACGCCGTTCGGGGGATCGAGCGCGTACAGCGACGCCGGCGAGCAGATCCGCGCCGCCGCGAACGAGTGGATTCGAAGCAGCAAGGCGTTCGACGCGGTGATCGACTTCGACCGGGCGGTGCGCGATCCGAACGACACCAGACGATTCCGAGCCGAAGCCGATTCGCCCGACCTGCTGCACCCCGGCGACGCCGGCTACCGACTGATGGCCGATGCGATCGACCTCGCCATCTTCACGAAGCCTGTGATCGTTCGCTCTCCTTGACAGTCTAGGAGAACGGATCTACGCTCGCTACAGGGCTTGAGAACGGCTCTGGGAGAGTCAGGGCCGGGAGGGAGGCGCCGATGCTGGCACGCCTTCGGTCGCTCGCGCGCGCGCTTGTCGGTCGTCGGCAATTCGAAGACGACATGTCCGAAGAGATGCGGTTCCATCTCGACGCGTACGAAGCAGATCTCGTGCGATCGGGCCTCGAGCCGCAGGAGGCGCATCGGCGCGCGCGCCTCGCCTTCGGCGGCGTCGAAAGCGTCAAGGAGGACGCCCGCCGGTCGCGCGGCCTGCGCTACGTCGACGAGCTTCGGCAGGACCTTCGCTACGGCCTTCGTCAGATGAGACGGGCGCCCGCGTTCACGGCGGCGGCGCTGCTCTCGCTCGCGCTGGGCATCGGCGCAAACACCGCCATTTTCACGCTCCTCGACTTCGTGGCGATCAGCCGCGTCCCGGTGCGCGAGCCGCAGCAGTTGTATTTTCTCGGTCACGGCTCGAACACGCCGCCAGACCTGAGCTCCAACTACCCGCTGCTCGAGCGATACCAGCGCCAGGCGCAGGTCTTCACCGGTGTCACCGGCTACAACCATCGTCAACTGAAAGTCCAGACCGCCTCGGGCACCGAGATCGTGGACGGGCAGTACGTCGCCGGCAACTATCACGACGTCCTGGGCGCGCCGTTCGCCGTCGGCCGCGGGTTCGCGTCGGAATCCGACCGGCCGTCCGAGCGCAGCTTCATCGCCGTCATCAGCGCCGCTTTCTGGGATCGGCGATTCGGCCGCGACCCGAACATCGTGGGCCGGACGATGGACGTGGACAACAAGACGGTCTCGATTGTCGGCGTGACCGCGCCGCGGTTTCACGGCCTGCGGCCGGGCACCGACTTCGAGGTCACGCTGCCGCTGGCGCTGCGAGCGATCGACCAGCCGGACTACCTGACGATGCGCGACACCTGGACCAGTTTCACGCTCGTGGGACGTGCCGCGCCGGGCCTGAGCGAGTCACAGGCACTCGCCGGGCTGGATCCCATTTTCCAGACGTTCTGGATGGAGCCCGACAACGCCTGGGCCCGGCCCACGTCCGGGACCGGGCACCCGGCACGCGTGAGTCCGGCCGAGCGCGGGACGAGCGGACTTCGCACGGCGTACTCCGAGCCACTCGGCGTCCTGATGGGCATGGTCGGTCTCGTGCTGCTCATTGCGTGCGTCAACGTCGCCAACCTGCTCATTGCCCGCGGCGTGGCGCGGCGGCGCGAGCTTGCCATCCGCCTCAGCATCGGGGCCGGGCGGCTGCGTCTGGTCCGTCAGCTCCTGACCGAGAGCTGCCTGCTCGCCGCGGCGGGCGGCGTCCTCGCACTCGTACTGGCCATGTGGGGCACGACGGCCATTGCCGCGATTCTGAAGGGCGGAAACAGTCCCATCGTCATCGACGTCAACCCGAACGGCAGAGTGATGGCCTTCACGTTCGCCGTTTCGCTGCTGACGGGCATCCTTTTCGGCCTGGCGCCCGCGCTCCAGGGCGCGCGGCTCGACCTGACGCCTGCACTCAGAGCCGGTGGACACGGCGGCGCCAGGGTCCGGCGGATCGCCTCAGGCAGAGTGCTCGTCGCCGGTCAAGTCGCGCTGTCGCTGCTGCTCCTCGTCGGGACCGGTCTGCTGGTGCGGACGCTCGTCAATCTCAAGACGCTCGATGCCGGATTCCAGAAGGGCCAGCTTCTGTTGTTCTACTTCGACACGCGAGGCACGAAGGCCGACATCATGAAGCTGTATCAGCCTCTCGCCGAGCGGCTGCGCACGCTGCCGGGCGTCCGTGGCGCGTCGGTGTCGACGATGAGCCCGCTCGCGACCAACTCGGAGACGCGCGGCATCCGAATCGCGGACGACGTCACGCCCGGCAGAGTCCGCAGCGTCGTCAACAACCGCGTGACCACGGATTACTTTTCGACGTTCGAGGTCCCGATTGTGCGCGGCCGCGGCCTGACGCCGGATGCGCTTGCGACCGCCGCCAGAGTGGCCGTCGTCAACGAGACGATGGCGCGGGAGTACTTCGGCGGCGAACCACTGGGCCGCGTGTTCGCGTTTGGCGCGTTTCCCAACGTGCCGGTGACGATCGTCGGCGTCGCACGGGACGTGCGGCAGTTCCGGCTCCGGGAGCCGGTCACCCCGATGGTCTACGTCCCGCTGGATCAGGCCGAGGAACGGCAGTCGCTTCTCACCGCGGCGCTCCGAACCGACGCCGCGCCGCGATCGATCGAAGCGGAGGTGAAGGCCGCCGTGCAGGCGACGAGTCCGGATCTCGTCGTCAGTTACATGCGGACGATAGACGAGCAAATCGACACGTCGCTTCAGCGCGAGCGGCTGCTCGCGACCTTGTCGATGGCCTTTGGCGCGCTCGGACTCGTGCTGGCATGCGTCGGCTTGTACGGGGTCATGGCGTACGGCGTCGCCCGACGGCTGCGCGAGTTCAGTATTCGTCTCGCCCTGGGCGCGACGCGGGCGGCTCTCCTCCGGCGCGTCCTCGGCGAGACGCTCGTCCTCATCGCGTTCGGCATCGCCGCCGGGTTGGCCGGCGCACCGGCAGCGAGCCGGCTCGTCTCAGCATTCCTGTACGGCCTCACGCCGACCGATCCCGCGACGTTCGGCGCGGCGGCCGCGGTCCTCCTCGTGACGTCGCTGGTCGCCGCGTATCTGCCTGCCCGGCGGGCCGCCTCCGCTGATCCCGTTCGGGCACTCAAGATGGAATAGATCGCCGGGCTCGGCCCTTCCGCTCAAAAGGAGGGGCGGGCTTCAGCCCGCCCGCGCAGGGCCGGCTGAAGCCGGCCCCTCCTCTCACCACACCGCCACGGGATGTGTCAGCTCGCGGTCTCGGACGAGACACCCAGCGCCTCGGCCAGCGCTTCGAAGCTGAACGGCTTGAGCAGCAGATCGAATTCCCCCTCAGCCATGTCGGCGGCGGCCTCGACATAGCCGGTGGTCAGGAGCACGGGAAGATGCGGGTAACGGCGGCGAATCTCTCGCGCGAGCTGAAGACCGCTCACCCCGCCGGGCATCATGATGTCCGACAGCACACGGTCGATCTGGGGCGAGTCGGCCAGGGCCTCGAGCGCGGCGTCGGCACTGGCGACGTGCGTGACCGAAAACCCGAGCGCGGTGAGCAACTCACGGGAGAGTGCCGACACTTCACGGTCGTCTTCCACGAGCAACAGGTGGCCGCGGCGCTCGGGGTCCAGCCGCGGCCCCGGCGCGGCGGTGACGTCGGCGGTCTGGACGGCGGCGATCGGATCACGCAGCGTACGTGGCAGGAGCAGCGTCACCATCGTCCCGACGCCCATTTCGCTGGCGATCTCGACCCGACCTGCGGACTGCTGGACGAAGCCATACACCTGGGGCAGGCCAAGGCCCGAGCCTTTGCTGATGTCTTTCGTCGTGAAGAACGGCTCGAAGACGCGCGCGCGGACGTCGGGCGGCATGCCGTGGCCGGTGTCGGCAATCGAGATCTTCACGAAGTCGCCGGGTGCGCCGTCCTCGAGCGCCGCCTGCACGTTCTCGACGGCGATACTGATGACGCCGCCATCGGCCATCGCGTCTCTGGCGTTCAGGCATAGATTCAGAATCGCCAGTTCCATTTCGCCCGCCTCGACTTCGACCGGCCAGACGTCCGGAGCGAAGTTCATCCGCACCTCGATGTCGCCACCGAGGGATCCGTCGAGCATGTCGCGCATGCTCTTCAGGTGGGCCACCACGTCGATGGCCTCCGGATTGATGGGCCGGCGCCGCGAGAAGGCGAGGAGATGCCGGGTGAGGCCGGTGCCACGCGCGACCGCGCGGCGCATGGCGTCGAACACGCGCGGACTGGGCGGCTGGACGCCGGTTCGTTCGAGCAGTTGCAGCCCGTTGGCGAACACGGCGAGCAGGTTGTTGAAGTCGTGGGCGACGCCGCCGGTGAGCTGACCGAGCGATTCCATCTTCTGCGCGTGGCGCAGCGCCACCTCGGCCTTGTGCAGCCGGTCCTGATCGCGCAGGCGCTCGGTCACGTCGTAGACGAACTGGTACGCGCCGATGCGCCGGCCATCGCGATCGCGCAGCGTGTTGAAACGGATCTCGTAGGCGCGCCGATCGCGCGCCGGATCGCCGAACTCTTCGATCGCGGTGAACTCCTCGCCGCCCAGTGCCCGGCTCCAGAGCGCCTGGACCGCGCGCTGGTGGTCCGGCTGCCCCGCCAGCAGGTCGAGGATGCTCGCGCCCACTCTGGGACGCACGCCGAAGATCCGCTCGAACTCGTCGGCCGCCGCGTGGTTGATCGCCAGCCAGCGATAGTCGAGATCGGCGACCTGCACGAAGGCGTTCGTGCCCTCGACGATGTCCGCCAGAATCTTGCGCTCCGCGAGCGCCTCGGTGACCCGGCGCTCCAGCGTCTCGTTCAATTCGCGGAGCGAGCGTTCGGCCAGTACCTTCTGCGTCGTCTCGGAACAGGCGCAGAACATGCCGGCCACTCTGCCACTCTCTTCCCGGACCGGGGAGTACGAGAACGTGAACCACGTCTGCTCGTCGTAACCCTTCCGGTTCATGACGAGCGGAAGATCTTCACGATACGTGGCCTCGCCGGCAAGCGCCGCGTCGATCAACGGGCTGATGTCCGGCCAGATCTCGGACCAGATGTCGTAGAACCGGCTGCCCAGCGCCCGTGGGTGCTTGGCCCCCAGGATCTCGGCGTACGGGTCGTTGTAGAGGAAGCCCAGGTCCGGCCCCCAGGCCACGAACATCGGGAACCTGGATTGGAGGAGCAGGCCCACGACCGTGCGCAACGCCTGCGGCCACGATTCGGGAGACCCGAGCGGCGACGAGGACCAGTCGTGCGTACGGATCAGCGCGCCGACTCCCCCACCGCCGGCCAGGAACTCCAGGGACTGAGTCGTCGAGCCCATCGCGTCAGCCGATCTTACCGCGCCATCGCTTTGCTTGCCTCACGCAGCCACAACACGGAGCTCGCGACCGCAATGCAGACCAGCCAGTCTCGTGCACTCAACGGCGTCGTGCCGAACGCGTGCTGCAGAAAGGGAACATGGACGACGACGACCTGCAGAACGAGTGATGCCGCCGTGGCGGCCCACAGCCACCGGTTGGTGAACAGGCGAACGAACACGCTCTGGTCGTCCGAACGCGCGTTGAACACGTTGAAGATCTGGAACAACATCAACGTCGTGAACGCCCTGGTCTGCGCGTAGCGCAGATCGCCGGTGCCGTCGACGAAGCCGCCGGGCAGCGACGCGTCGAGCACGAACAGCGTGCCGGCCGCCATGATGACGCCGACGAAGACGATGCCGCGCCACATCGCCGGAGTGATGACGCGTTCTCCGACCGGACGCGGCGGCCGCTCCATCAATCCCTCATCTGCCGGATCGACGCCGAGCGCGAGGGCCGGCGCGCCATCGGTGACCAGGTTGATCCAGAGAATCTGCGTCGCCAGCAGCGGCAGGACGATGGCGCCGCCGCCGATCTCCAGCCCGATCTGCCGGGCGAACACCACGCCGAAGAACATCGTCATGACTTCGCCGATGTTCGATGAGAGGAGATATCGCAGGAACTTGCGGATGTTCGCGAAAATCGCGCGGCCTTCCTCGACGGCCGCGACGATCGACGCGAAGTTGTCGTCCGACAGCACCATGTCCGCCGCTTCCTTCGAGACGTCCGTGCCGGTGATGCCCATCGCGATCCCGATGTCGGCCTTTTTCAGCGCCGGCGCGTCGTTCACGCCGTCTCCCGTCATGGCCACGACGGCACCGGAACGCTTGAGCGCATCGACGATGCGCAGCTTGTGTTCGGGATTGACGCGGGCGTAGACCGACACGCTCGCCGCCGTGCGCGAGAGTTCGTCCGGAGAAAGCGCCTCGAGCTCCGCTCCCGTCATCGTACGACCATCGCTACTGATCCCCAGCTCACGAGCAATCACACTGGCCGTGCGCGGATGATCTCCAGTGATCATGATGGGACGAATGCCCGCCCGTACGGCGCGCGCGACCGCAACGCCGGCCTCGGCACGAGGGGGATCGATGATGCCGATGAGTCCGGCGAAGACGAGATCCTGTTCCACCCGTTCGTCCGGATGGGCCGCATGCTCTGCCAGTGCCCCGCCCGTCAGCCACCGGCCGGCGACGCCCAGCGTCCGGAACGCCTGGCCCGCGAGCGCCTCGTTGGCTTCGAGTATGGCGGCGCGCCGATCCGGGGTCAGCGGCCGTCGTTCCTCGCCGACCAGTTCCCGTGTGCACCGTGTCAGCAAGACATCGGGGGCGCCTTTGGTGAACACGACGCCGCGGTCCTGCTGCCGGGCGTCACGATGCACGGTGCTCATCAACTTGCGTTCCGATGAGAACGGCACTTCGCCGACGCGAGGGAGTTGCTCGTCGAGCGCGTCCGAGCGCAGGCCGCACTTCCGTGCCGCGACGAGCAACGCCCCCTCCGTCGGATCGCCTTGTACCGTCCACCGGCCAGCCGCCTCCTGAATGGAGGCGTTGTTCGCCCGATCGGCGGCGGAAAGCGCGCGTTCCACTTCGACCCTCAGCGGTCCGTCGAGGGGGGCCCCGCCCTCAGCATGAGCGGCCCCTTGCGGCACATAGCCCGAACCGTCGAAGGTCACGCGCCCGCTTGCGGTCACGATCACGCGAACCGTCATCTCGTTCTTCGTGAGCGTGCCCGTCTTGTCCGAGGCGATGACGGTGGCCGAGCCGAGGGTCTCGACCGCGGCCAGGTGCCGGACGATGGCGTTCCGCCTCGCCATGCGCTGCACGCCGATCGACAGCACGGCGGTCACGACGGCGGGAAGGCCTTCGGGCACCGCCGCGACGGCCAGCGCGACGCCGAGGATGAGCACATCGAACAAGCCCGAGACGCCGCGCACATCTTGGATCAGCACGATCGTGACGATCATGACGGCTGCGATCGCGATGACGACGAGACCCAGCATCTTGCCGGTGCGATCCAGTTCTCGCTGCAGCGGCGTCGTCTCGTCCGGC
>Ga0111538_10005034_pt1 | contig 18133 bp, 17 predicted proteins | sample SoiMethybrSBSTD1_FD_79669 | JGI IMG/M metagenome (GOLD analysis project Ga0111538, IMG submission 79669) | Bulk soil microbial communities from a Populus tree surrounding site in Tennessee, USA - Soil MetaG P. TD hybrid SBSTD1 (version 2)... | ecosystem: Environmental > Terrestrial > Soil >...
ACGATCGTCAGTGAGAACTGGCGATAGATCCCGCCGACCGAGCCGGTCGAAAACGCCATCGGCACGAACACTGCAGACAACACCACCGCTACGCCCATCAGTGCGCCGGTAATCTGTCCCATCGCCTTCTGCGTCGCCTCACGCGGCGACAGATGCTCTTCGGCAATGATGCGTTCGACGTTCTCCACCACGACGATGGCATCGTCGACCAACAGGCCGATCGCGAGCACGAGCCCGAACATCGACAACGTATTGATCGTGAACCCCACCGCGGCGAGCACGCCGAACGTGCCGAGCAGCACGACCGGCACCGCGATCGTGGGGATGATCGTGGCGCGGATGTTCTGCAGGAACAGGTACATCACGAGAAACACCAGCGCGATGCCCTCGAACAGCGTCTTGACGACTTCTTCGAGCGACACCTTCACGAACGGCGTCGTGTCGTACGGATACTCAATGTGCATTCCGGCCGGGAAGTACTTCGAGAGCTCGTCGAGCCGCGCGCGCACCGCCTCTGCAGTGGCTAGCGCATTCGCGCCGGCCGCCAATTGCACGGCGATGCCGGCAGCGGCCTGGCCGTTGTACTTGTTGTCGACGTTGAAGTTCTCCGCACCCAGCTCGATGCGCGCAACGTCGCTCAGCCGGACCTGCGATCCATCCGGATTCACTTTCAGCAGGACGCTGCCGAAGTCCGCGGGCGTGCGCAGCAGGGTCGACTCGGTGATCGACGCCGTCAGGCGCTGCGAAGCCGGCGCCGGTGTTCCGCCCAGTTGCCCGCCGGAAATCTGCACGTTCTGGTTCTGCAGCGCATTCGTCACATCGACAGGCGTGAGCGCGTAGCCATTCAGCTTGTTCGGATCCAGCCAGATGCGCATCGCATACTGCGTGCCGAATACGTTGATGTTGCCGACACCGTCGATGCGGCTCACCGGGTCCTGAACGTGCGACACGATGTAGTCCGCGATGTCGTACTTCGACATGTGCGGATCGGAAGAAACGAACGCCGCCACCATCAGGAACGCGGTCCCCGACTTCGTCACGCGAATGCCCGACTGCTGCACTTGAGGCGGCAATAGCGGCACCGCGAGCTGCAGCTTGTTCTGCACCTGCACCTGCGCGATGTCCGGATCCGTGCCCGGCTCGAACGCGAGCGTGATCGTCGACTGGCCGAAGTCGTCGCTGGTGGCGGACAGATACACGAGGTGATCGACGCCGCTGATCTGCTGCTCGATCACCTGCACGACGGTATTCTCGACAGTCGTGGCAGACGCGCCGGGATACGTCGCGGAAACCTGGATCGAAGGCGGCGCAATCGACGGATACTGCTCGATTGCGAGCCTCGCGATCGACAGCCCGCCGGCGAGCATGATCAGGATGGCGATGACGATCGCAAAGATCGGTCGCGCGATGAAGAAGCGCGGCATGGCGCTAAGCCGGCTGCGCAGTTGCCAACGCGGCAACGGCGCGTACGGGCATGCCCGCCTTCACTCGCTGCAGGCCGGAGACCACGACGCGATCGCCGTCCTGCAGCCCGCCTTCGACCACCCAGCTGTCGCCCAGCGTGCGCGACGCAGTCACGGTCTTCTGCGACACCTTGTTGTCATTTCCCACGATCAGCACCGTGGCCTGGCCGTTGCGATCGTGGGTAACGCCCGCCTCGGGCACGAGCATGGCGTGATCGTCGGTCCCCTCGTCGATGACCGCGCGCACGAACATTCCCGGCAGCAGCACATGATCTGGATTGGGGAAGATCGCGCGCACGGTCACGGAGCCGGTCCCTTCGTTGACGCTGATATCGGTGAACTGCAGCAATCCCTCGCGCGCATAAGTCGAGCCGTCCTCGAGCACGAGTCGCACGCGAGTCTGATCCGGCCCGTTGAGATGGATGCGGCCGCTCGCAACCTGCTGCCGCAGCTGCAACCCCTCGACGCTCGTCTCGTTGAGATCGACGTAGATCGGATCGATCTGCTGCACGTTGGCCATCGGCGTGGCCGCGCTCGCTTGCACGAATGCGCCTTGCGTGACGAGCGAGGGCCCGACGCGACCCGTGATCGGCGAGACGACATCGGTATAGCCCAGATTGATGGTCGCGCTACGTACGGACGCGAGTCCCGCCTGGACATCGGCCGCGGCCTGATTGCGCGCTGCCACGTCGTTGACGTAGTTCTGCTTGCTGATGGCGTTGTTCGCCACGAGCAGCTTGTCGCGCTCAGCCTGGGCTGTCGTCGACTCCAGCGCTGCCCGCGCACGAGCGAGCTGAGCTTGCGCACTCTGCAAAGCTGCCTGGTAGGGCGCCGGATCGATTTGATACAGGCGCTGGTTCGCCTTGATGTCGCTGCCCTCGTCGAACTCGCGCCGCTGCACGATGCCATCGACGCGCGCGCGAACCTGGGCCACGAGGAATGCTGACGTCCGTCCTGGCAACTCGGTGGTCACCGGCACCTGTGCGCGGTGAACGGTGACCACGCCGACTTCCGGCGGCAGAGGTTCGACCGCAGCCGGCTGCGCTTGCGAGCTGCATCCGCTCACCGCCGCAGATATCAGCAAGAACGCAACCGGTGCGGCCGATCCAATCGATGGGGGGAAGGTCACGATAGGGCTCCAGCTATTTGACGCTATAGCCGCGCGCATCGAGGCACGCGGCCTGCGCTCGCATGTAATCGGCGCGCTTGTCGGCCGATACGTCCGCAGGCACGCCGCCGCCGGCCACGGTCGGGTCGTAGCCCGTAGCCGCGACCGCCGAGCGATGGCACTCGAAGCGATCCTGTGATTGCTGGTCGGCGGACTGTCCGTTCTTGGGATAGACGAAGATCGATTCGGCCGGTGGCGCCAGCGTGCTACCGCCGTTCTCGATCCCGGCCGGCGGCTCCACGACCTCGTAAGAGTCCTCGCCGGCATTCCACGTGTAGTAAGTGTCGTCAGCGTAGTAGTACGGCACGCCGCCCCACCACACCGTCGAGTAAAACGCGGGCAGGACCGGTACGAACGCGCCAATCGGCGCGGCGATCACTACAGCTACTCTGCCGCTCCGGTGATACCACTCGCCGCCGTGAAACAGGTACTCGCCGCCGCGATAGCGCACCGTGTACGCGCCGCGTGGCACGGCCGGGACGACCTCGCCCCGATCGTGGTAGTACTGGTTGTGCTCGAAGCGATTGTCGAGATGCATGGCCTGCGACGGCAGCGGCAGCGCCGCTACACCAATCGTTGCGAGCAGCGCGATCAATGGCAGTTTCCTGGTGGACATGTCGGTTACTTCACGCTATAGCCGCGCGCTTCGAGGCATGCGCTGAGCGCGCGGCGAAAATCCGTGGCTTGTCGCTCCAGCCGCGCCGTCTGCACTTGAGAAGCGCTGACCTGGGTCTGAGCCTGCATGCGATTGATCTCTGCGGTGCGCTCGGATGCAGCGACTCCGCCGATCGCTGCGCCCGCAATTGCGCCCAACACTGCGCCGCGACCTGTTTCCCACGGCGAGGAAACAGCTGCGCCGACGACAGCGCCTGTCACTGCGCCAGCGCCCACTTCCGCGCCGGGCGCGGGTCCGCCTGCAACGACGTGCATGCGTCGATGCGGCGGCATCTGCGGATTGCTCGGATCGAAGCCGGTCTGCTGCACAGCCCACTCGTTGCACTCGTACTTGTCGCGCTCCTGCTGCTCGGCCGAGACCGTGCGCCCAGCGGTCGGATAGAAGTAGACGTTCGTATCGGGCACCGGCGGCGGTTCCGGCCGGGGCGGCGGCGCTACAAAATCGGCGGCGCAGCCCCAGACGGTGCAGACAGCAATCAAGGACAAGAGTGGTGCGCGTGCTTTCATGGCCTCAATCGTTCGCAGCAACTTTGGTGGTCGTGTCCGCCTTCGCTCGCGCGACGAGTGCGGGGATCTGCGCCTGCGCATTCTTGACCGCTCTGCGCACGCAGGAGCCGTCATCGACTTCGAGCGGATCGGCCTCGAAGCACGCCTTGCGCGCCGCCTCGACGATGTTGTCGTTCAGGAGCTTGATGCCCGACGGCATCGTAAGCGTCTCCGGGTCGGGGATGACGTGCGCGACGACCGTTACGTCCTCAACCGGCGCATCGATCGGGGTACGCTCGACGACCTTCACGACCGGGGGGTCGATCTCGATGCGGTCGAGCTCGGCTGCACTGACGCCAGTGCTCACGGTTGCTAGCGCTGCGAGCAACGCGCTGGCAGCGAAAAAAGGGGTCGTAGTCATCGTCGCTCTCCTCGTAAGGTTGCGGACGGCGAAATGCCCTCCACCACGGCTGCGACGGTGCCGGTCGGAAATCACTGCGCGATGTCAGACGAGTGCGCCTCTGTTTCACTTGTCACGCATTAAGCCGCGTTCATGTCCGGGCTGTAGTCGGAACTCCCCTGCCGGCGCGCCGACTAACCCGCCATGGAAGCCGTCGCTCCGCACGTCCTGGCCCTGGACGACGATCCGGACATCCGGAAGGTGCTCGTTCAATATCTGGGCGAGCAGGACCTGCGGATCACTGCAGTCGCGAGCGGCCGCGAGATGCTGCAGGTCATCGAGAACGAGCCGGTCGACCTGCTGATGATCGATCTGCGCCTTTCCGGAGAAGATGGGCTCACGCTCGCACGACAGGTGCGCGATTCCTCGTCGATTCCGATCATGATCCTGAGCGGCAAGGCCGAAGAGGCCGATCGGGTGATGGGGCTCGAGCTCGCCGCCGACGACTACGTCACCAAGCCGTTCAGCATGCGCGAGCTGCTCGCGCGAATTCGCGCCGTGCTGCGCCGCTCGCAGATCGTCGAGTCCGCCGCGCCGCGCGACGATCAGCTGCGCGCCTATCGGTTTGCCGGCTGGGAGCTGAACCTGCGCCTGCACCGCCTGATCTCGCCGGACGGCCGCCGCGTCGAGCTCACCAACAGCGAGTTCAATCTCCTTTGCGCTTTCCTGTCGGCACCTCAGCGCGTGCTCACCCGCGATCAACTACTGGAGCGCTCGCGGGTCCACGCGCTCGAGGTGTACGACCGTGCGATCGACGTCACGATGCTGCGCCTGAGGCGCAAGATCGAGCGCGATCCGTCGAACCCCGAGCTGCTGCGCACCGAGCGCGGCGCCGGCTACGTGTTCATGGCGTCGGTCAGCGCGATGCGCTGAACATTGCAGCTGCAATGCCCGACGCTGCGTCCGACATCATGAAGGAAGATTGAGGGAGGAGAGTTCTGGTCGTGGCGGCGCTTGCCGTTTTTCCCGAACTGAATGGAGACAGCTCCATGCGTACCTTCAATCTGAGTCTTCTCGTAATAGTCAGCACGCTAGCTGCGTGCACCACGATGGGCACCGGCGTCGGCACGCAGCGCAGCGGCGACATGAAAGCGAACTTCGCCTGGAAGTCGACCGACGATCGCACCGGCACGTTGACGGCCAATCTGAGCAATGGCGATACCTACTCGGGACAGTTCTTCCAGGTGACGCACGACACGCGCGTGGAAACCCTCGCTCCGCTGTGGAACGGCTGGGCCGGTCCATGGCATGGCTGGCGTTACTGGGGTCCGTATCCCGATACGGCTTTCGTCACACACTACAGCGGACGCGTCGTCGCAAATCTTGCCGACGGCGCCGGCGAGCACATGCGTTGTCACTTCACGCTCATGCATCCGCAGAACGGGATGTCGGGCGGAGGCGAAGGCCAGTGTCAGTTGCCGTCGGGACAGACGATCGACGCGACGTTCGCGAACTCGTGACGCGCGGAACGGACTCGCGACCTCTGCTGCGCTGGGTCACCGGCGCCGGCGTCCTGCTGATCGTGCTGATGATCGGCGCGGACAGCTACGAAGCGTGGCAGGACTACGACGCCGCGATCCTGCGCAGCGAGGACACACAGCTGGCAATCGCCCGCGCGACGGCTGAGCAGACTGCACGGATGGTGCAGGAGCTCGATGTCGTGCTCGCTGACCAGGCGCAGCGCTGGGGTGCCGCGGAGGGCACTCCCGCTGCCCGCGAAGCCGCACGCGAACGGCTGCAAGCAGACGTCACGCGCTTTCCGTTCGTGCATTCCATGGAGATCATCGGCCGCGACGGCCGCCTGTTCGCAACGACTGCTCCCGGGCCCGATGACGCTGCCGACTATCACGGACGCCACTTCTTCTCGATCCTGGAGCACGCGGCGCCCGGGGCGCTCTACATAGGCAAGCCTTACGGTCAGGACTATCGGACCTTTGCGCTCGGTCGTGCGATTCGCGATCGCTATGGCGCATTTGCCGGCGTCGTAGTGGTACGGGTCGCGTTCGAGTATCTGACCGGCTTCTATTCGACGATCAGCGTCGACTCGTTGATCCGGCTGGTTCGCGAGGACGGCGCGGTGCTGGCGCACTACCCTACCGTCGCGAGCGCCGAAGAGATCAGCAGCTCGTTGATTGCGGACATCCGTGGATCGGAGCTCGTTCGCCGCGATCCACCGTCGAGCGCCAAGCCTCAGCTGCGCGTGTTGCGCCGGGTGCAGGGCTATCCGTTGCTCATCGAGCTCGTGCAACCGATGTCGGGTGTATTGAGCGCATGGCGCCACCAGGAGCTTTCAAGCTTCGCGCGCACCCTGACTCTCGCCGGATTAGCCGGGGCGCTGCTGATTGTCCTGCGACGCGTACTGCGTCGGCGCGACCGCCTGGAGCAAGAGCGGCAACGGCTCGAGCGAGGACTGCGCGATAGCCAGAAAGCCGAGGCTGTGGGCTTTCTCGCGGCGTCGATGGCGCACGACTTCAACAACGTGCTCGGCGCAATCGTCGGCTATGCCGAAGTGGCACGGACGCAGGTCGATCAAGGCTCCCGCGTCACCGAAACCATCGACGGCCTGCTCGCTGCGAGCGAGCGCGCCCGGCAACTCGTGCGACGCGTGCTCACGTTCGATCCGCATCGGAGCGTGGTGCACGGGGCGCTCGCAATCGAGCCCATCGTCGTCGAAGCGCTGACGCTGCTCCGTCCCAGGCTGCCGCAATCGATCACGATCCGGCCGCCCGGGCCCGGGCGTGCTGGCCTGATCAATGGCGACGCCACTGAAGTGCATCAGGTCGTGATGAACCTGTGCACCAACGCCATTCGCGCGATGCCCGCCGGCGGTCAGCTCGAAGTGCGCGTCGAATCTGTGGAGATTGATGCGCCCCGCCCTCTCACACTCGGCGCGCTGCAGCCGGGCCGCTGGATCCGCCTTTCCATCGCGGACATGGGCATCGGCCTTTCTCCCGAGCAGCTGCAGTCGATCTTCGATCCGTTCTATACCTCGCGCGCGAGCGGCGAAGGATCGGGCATCGGCCTCACAGTCGTCCGCAACATCGTCAGCGGCATGCAGGGTGCCATCGAGGTCAAGAGCCAGCCAGGATCTGGCACGACGATGAACGTGTACTGGCCGCAAGCAGAGCCCGTGGCCGCCGGCGCGAACGTGCTACGGACCGCGCAGGTCGCCGGCGCCGGACAGGCGATCCTGATCGTCGACGATGAGCCGGAGCTGGTGCGGCTCGCGGAGGAAATCGTCGCGTCGCTCGGCTACGAAGCGATTGGATTCTCCGACGCGTCGGCTGCGATCGAGTCGTTCCGCCGAGCGCCGGAGCGATTCGACGCGGTGCTGACCGACGAGCGCATGCCGGTGCTCCACGGCACGACGCTCGCAGCGATGATTCATGCGTTGCGCGCTGACATTCCGATCCTGCTCGTCACCGGTCATCGCGAAAAGCAAACGGATGCGCGCGCGTTGCGCGCCGGCATCATCGAAGTGCTCGACAAGCCGCTGCGTGCCGGCGATCTGCGGGCAGCGCTCGGTCGCGCGTTCGCAGCCTGAATTTCACCTGAAACTTCTTCCCGGGGCGACTGAAACTCCTGCGCAACGGCGCGGCGAGAGCCTGTGGCGGTCTGCAACACAGGAGACTCAGTCATGTTCCCCAAAGCTTCCATCATTCCCGTTGCTCTCGTCGCGCTCGGCGGCGCCGGGGCAGCGTCGGCCGCGGACCAGGGTCAGTGGGTAACGTCGTTCATGGCGGGCAGCGAATTCCTCGAGAATGGATCGTTCAACCCGCACGTCACGAGCGATGTCGCCGACCTCGGCACCGTCGATCCCGCGCTCGCCGGCATGTCCGGAGAGGCTCACATCGACCAGCTGCAGTTCCGCGACGCCTTCCGCATCGGACCCTCGTTCAGCATCGAGACCGGCTACATGGCGCAGTCGAACCTCGAGCCGTTCGCTCGTCTGAGCTACTCGCAGCTGAACGGCCGCAATCAGGAGGTTGGTTTTCTCGACTCGGCGTCGCTCGCCGCGCCGGTGCCGATCCACGCGAATATCGGCGACATGAACACCTGGGCGCTCGACCTCGGCACGCGCTACTTCCTCACCGACAGCGGCGCCGCGCGCACGTATCTCGCCGGTTACGTCGGCGCAGACCGCACGGACGCGCTGCACGCTCACATCCACGTCGCCGGTATGCCTGAGTCCGCCAGCGAAGACATCCTGCCGCAGACCACGCGGTTCGACGCTGGCGTCGAAGGCGGCGTGGCCTGGCAGGTCTCCGACAACGCCGACCTGAGCCTGTCGCTGGGCGCGCAGTACCTCGATGCCCGCAGCGAGGACACCAACGCGTTCGCATCGGTCGGCGTCCCGGATGTGCGCTTCACCGACCCGCGCTGGAGCTTCCCCGTGAACTTCGGCGTCAACTTCAAGTTCTAGCGTGGTGCCCCAAGTGCTTCCCGCGAACCACGTCGCTCGGCAACGGCGGCGTGCTCGCGGGCGGCACCCGGTGCTTCGTGGTCAACGCTGTAAAAGGCTCAACGCAACTCGCCGCGATCGATTGCGAGCACCGTCGTCAGCAATACGTTCGCGCCGTTCGCCATATCCTTCTGTGATGTGAATTCCTTCGGCGCGTGACTCACTCCGCCAACACTCGGCACGAAGATCATTCCAGTCGGCGCGATGCGCGCGATCTCCTGCGCGTCGTGACCTGCACCGCTCGGCATCAGCTTGTTGGAAAGACCGAGCGAGTCCGCGGCCTTTGCGATGATTTTGCGGAGGCGCTCGTCCGTAGGCGCCGGCTCGGACGAGACTTCGAGAGGCTTGAATGCGATCGGCGTCTGCCGCGTCTGCGCGATCTTTTCCGCTTCTGTCTGGACCGCCTCGAACACCGACGCGATCTTCGCAGCGTCGAGATCGCGAATCTCCAGGCTCATCACGACTTTCCCGGGAATCACGTTCGGCGCGCCGGGCTCCGCGCGAATCCTGCCGACGGTTGCAACCTGGCGCCCCGCCGTCGTCGTCGCGACTCGATTCACGGCGAGCGTGAGCTCCGCGGCACTCACCATCGCGTCACGCCGGCGATTCATCGGCGTCGTGCCCGCATGGTTGGCGACGCCCTCGATCGTCACGTCCCACCAGCGAATGCCGACGATGCCCTCGACCACGCCGATATCGATATCGCTCTCGTCGAGAATCGCGCCCTGCTCGATGTGCAGCTCGACATATGCCTTGAGATCACCGGGCTTGCGCGCCGCCTCGGCGAGGCGATCCGGATCGCCGCCGATCGCGCGAATGCCATCGCCGATCGTCTTGCCGCTGTGAGTCATCAGGTTGAGAGCGGCCGGCTGCAGATGGCCGATCATCGCGAAGCTGCCGACCGTTCCGCCCTCCTCGTCCGCGAAATCGACGACCTCGAGCGCATGCTGGAGACGGACGCCACGTTCCTTCAGGACCTGTGCAACTTCGATCGCACCGATCACCCCGACGTCGCCGTCGTAGTTGCCGCCGCCCGGCACCGAGTCGGTGTGCGAGCCGATTAGGATCGGCGGCAGCTGCGGGTTCTTGCCGTCGCGCCGGCCGATGATGTTGCCGGCCGCGTCGACGCGCACGACCAGTCCTGCATCCTCCATCAGCTTCCTGATGTACTCGCGGCCCGCGATGTCCGCGTCGCTGAACGCCACGCGACTCACGCCGCCTTGCGGGTTGGCGCCGAACTTCGACAGCTCGGTGATGTGCTGCTGGATGCGGCCTGCGTCGACGCTCGTGTTTTTCGTTGCGCCGAAGGCTGCAGCCGGAACGGCGATGAGGCATGTTGCCAAGGCAGTCGGTATTTTCATGTGTATAGTCTGCAGCGAGTGAATGCGAGGTCCAAGATGTTTCGACGCCTTTTCCCGCTGTTCGCCCTGATCCTGCTGTCTGTCGGCCAGGTCCAGGCCGACGTCGATCCACCGCGAGACCCCGCGCATCCGGCAAGAGTTGAAGTCCTGCACATTCCTTCCGCGGGTCTGGAGATCAATGGGCTCGCTTACGTTGCGAGCGGTCCGGGCACACATCCCACGCTGGTGATCTGTCATGGCTGGCCCGGCAACGAGAAGAACCTGGATCTGGCGCAGGCCGTACGCCGTGCGGGATGGAATGCGATCACGTTCAACTACCGGGGCAGCTGGGGAAGCCCGGGTGAGTTTCATTTCGTCCAGGTGTCCGAGGATGCGACCGCAGTCATCGCCTGGCTGCGCCGACCTGAAGTTGCCGCCAGGTTGGCCGTCGATCCGCATCGCATCGCTATCGCCGGCCACAGCATGGGCGGATGGGCGACAGCTCGGGCCGCGGCTGCCGATCCGACGCTGCTCGGCGCTATCCTGATTGCACCGGCTGATATGGGAGGGCTTGGCAAGCTATCGCGTGGCGATGTCGTCAAGGCCGCGGCGGCAAATGCCGAAACGCTCGTCACGACTCCGGAGAAGATGGCGGATGAGCTGCTCGCACAGTCAGAAGCTTTCTCGCTCACTCGAACTGCGCCCGGGCTCGCGAAGATTCCGCTGCTCGTGCTCACGGCAGATGACGGGCTCGCGGCCAGCGCGAACTCGCTGGTTGCTGCCATTCGTACGCAGGGAAGCACGCGCGTTCAGACGCAACACTTCAACACTGACCATTCGTGGTCCGACGCCCGGCTTGCACTCGCGAGCAGCATCGTCGAGTGGTTGCAGGGCATGACGAAGTAGCCACACCGATCTGAGAGAGCCCTGCTCACTGCCCTGCGAGCCAGCGCTTGACGATCTTTTTCATCTGCGCGCAATACTCTTCGCGCGTGCTGGGTTTTGCGATGACGGCGTCTGCTCCGAACGCCTGGCTCGCCGCCGCCACAGAAGCCTCATGCGTTGCCGTTAGAACGACTACCGGGATCCTGCTCGTTCGCGGGCTCTTTCGCAGTTGCTCCAGGACATGCAGTCCGGAGTCAACGGGATCCCCCAAGTCGAGGAGTATGAGATCAGGACCTGATTCGGCGAGAAGGACGAAACGCAGCGCCTTCGTCGCATCGCGAAACCGAACGACCTGCGCGGCAGGCGCAGCATGACGGATACCAAGCAGGGTCAGGTCGGCAGTGGCATCCGTTCCGTCGATCACCAGCACATCCACATTCTGCAGGGCCCGTCGACGCAGTTCCGATCGCTTGCGTCTGATGCGCCACATGATCCGTCCCGAGTGTTTTTCCTTGTGAGCGTTGACTCCGTCACCGGAGAAACGTCGCGCTACACCTTGCGAGTTCCGTCGCGTTCAGATCTCAATTTGTCGCGTAGTCTTTGCGTGCGCCTTTAGTTGCATGCCGCTGCGGTGCGAGAAGTCGATCGAGATCTGCTCGGCGATAGAGTCGACCGTCGGCGACAACGGCGCGAATCCGTTGCGTGTTGTGAATATCGACGAGCGGATCGGCGTCCAGCAGAACGAGATCCGCGAGCTTGCCCACCTCGATCGATCCCAGCGAATCAGTACGACCCAACACGCGTGCGGGATTGATGGTAGCCGTGCGCAGAGCCTGCAGCGGCGTAAGCCCGGCCTCGACCAGCAACTCCAACTCTTCGTGCAGGCTGATTCCCGGGATCAGAGCCGGGATCCCGACGTCGGTCCCGGCGAGCAGCAGAACGCCAGCTTCGTTCAACAGGCGAGCATTCTCCGAGTAGAGCGGGACGAGCGGTCCGAGGACCGATTGCATTTCCCGATACAGATCCGTGCCCAGCATGGCCTGCCAATTTCGGCGAATGACGTCGGGGACGGGCCGCATGCGGTTCGCATCCGCAAGGATCTCTTTCGCGTTGACCACGTCGCGATACGCGACCACGTTCGGAGTGTCAGCCACCTCGTTGCGCAGATAGGCCGCGATCGTTGGCGCACAAGTGGTCGGATCCCGGCTGTCGTAGAGCGCGCGCTCATGCTTGAACAAAGTCATTGGCGTCAAACCTTCGAGCGCCGGCGCACCGGCGAGCGGTGCAAGCACACGCGCGAACCTCTCCCGTTCTGCGGCAGCTGACGTAGAACAGCCCGCCGCCATGGCCAAGACGTGCTCGAACGTGCGCTGCCCGGCATCGGCGGCTTCTTCGGGCGTCACGCGGAACGGCACGTGACCATCCACTGGAATTCCTCTGCGTTGCGCCTGGTCCATGATGGCGAAGTAGGCCTCGCGGGAGAGATTCTCGTAAACCTTGATAAAGTCCGCGCCGCTGTCGACAAGCTCGTTCACGGCCGCCCGTGCTTCCTCTGCAGTGCGTACTACGGCAGAGTTGGAACCCAGGGGAGGATCGCCATCGATACTTGGCCCGTTGGCGATGAAACGTGGGCCGAGCAGCTCGCGCGTGGCCAAGCGACGCTTGACCGAGTTCGTCAACTCGAGATTGAGATCGCCCGTTCCGTCGTTCATGTTGCGCACGCCGGTGACGCCCCAGGCCAGGAACAGCGGAAAGTGCCAGTCCATGGCGGCCACAGAATCGACCTGCATATCCAGAGCCACGTTGGCGACCGAATGGACATGCATGTCCCACAGTCCGGGAATGAGGAAGCCGCCGGCAGCGTCGAGCACGGTTGCATCGTCGGCGACGCTGATCTCATCGGCAGGACCCACAGCTGCGATGCGGTTGCCGGCGACCAGGACTGTCTGTTCGGCGCGAAGCGATCCGTCGATGACATTCACGACAGTGACATTTCGCAGAGCCACAGTCGGGGGACCCAGGTTCGCGCAGGCGGTGAGCAGCAAGCCGGCAAAGCCAAGGAGGGTCTTCATGCCGCACCTCTCTGACTCCGTACGGCCATCAGCATAGACCCTTCCGGGCCGTCTCTATAACATCCAGGCCGCCTATGCTTACGGCTCTCCTGATCCCGCTCGCACTTGCGGTAGTCGTCTACGCGCTGATGCTGGTCCGCGCCGCTCTGCGCCGACGGGCAGTGCCACGGCCTGAAGCCATCGCGCTTGGTGCGATCACGAACTTCTTCGATACGCTGGGCGTCGGCTCCTTTGCGCCGACGATGGCATGGCTCAAGTTCCGCCGCCTGGTGCCGGATCGTCTGATCCCCTGCACGATGCTCGTCGGACACACCTTGCCGTCGGTTGCACAGGCGATCATCTTTCTCATTCTCCTCGGCGTTCTGGTCGACCCGGCGTTGCTCGTCGGCTGCGTGCTGGCCTTGCTGATGGGCGGACTCTTGGGAGTTTCGCTGGTCGTGAGAACCCAAGTGTGGGTTGTGCAGCTGGTCGTCGGCTTTGCGCTCATCTTCGCTGCCATCCTCTATGCCCTCACCAATCTGCATCTGATGCCAGGCGGTGGCACGGCAACGGGTCTGCCGATGCCGCTGATGGCCATTGCGATCGCTGCGAACTTCCTGTTTGGCGTCCTGTTGAACTTCGGAATCGGCAACTACGCGCCGACGCTGATCATGCTCAGCCTGATGGGAATGGACCCGCGCCTGAGCTTCCCGATCATGGCGGCGGGAGCGGCGCTGACAGCGACGGGCGCGAGCATGCGCTACATCTCGATCGGCGAAGTCGATCTACGGATTGCGAGCGGCATCGCATTGGGTGGAGTTCCCGCCGTGCTCATCGCCGCGTTCATCGTGAAGAGCATGTCGGTGGAGCTGCTGCGTTGGCTCGTGGTCTGCGTGGTCTTGTATGCCGCTCTGGTAATGCTGAAGTCAGCCGCGACCGGCCGTCGCGAGGTCGCGAATGAAGCGCTCGGAGTCTGAGACCCGGCATCCTCACGCTCGTTATCGACTGCAGGCTCCCGACGGTTTCCAGTCAGAGGGTATGCCTCTCTGCTGAGCCCCATCATGGATGACCAGGGCAAACGCGCGCCGCAGCGTCGTCCCAGTGACATTCAATTCCATTGGAACATTCGGTGGCACCGTCATGGTCCCTCCGGCGCGTGCCCTGTCGGCGCCGGCCGGAGTCTCCAGGCACTGCTCGCCCGTCAGCACGTACCAACCTTCGGGGCCCGGGTGTGTATGCACCCGCGAATTGTCGCCGGGCCGCATGACAGCGTAAGACAGAACCGCGGCGTAGCTCTTTGCTGCGGGAAGTTGCAGGGGTCCGACGACCGCGATCGCTTCACCTCCCTGCGGCACGATATTTCGGGGACCGAATTCAGAAAGCCACGCTCGCCCATCTTCCTCCACCACGATTCCAGTCGCACTCTTGGCCGCTTCCGCGGCCTTCCTGCTGGGAAACGCGTGGAGATGCCAGTAGACAGATGCTTCACTGAAATGCAGTCCCGTCGCTACGCCGACGTTGAAGCAACCAAACTCCGGTCGCTTTTCGCCCTGTGGCACGTCGACGCAGGCAATTTCGGTCAAGGGCTCGGCTGCCGCGACTTGAAAGCCGACCAGCACCAGTACGAGTGCCACGATGAATGGAGTTCTGGCCACGTTCGATCCCCCGGGAAAAGCGCAGAGAAGATGTATGACAGATCGGAGCTCGCGCCACCAGCTTTCATTCCAGCTCCGCCCTTCCCATTGCAGACATCAACGTCGGCCCCTAGTCTGCGCCCATGCAGATCAGAAAGGTCGAAGCGAGCGATGGCCCGGCGATCCTCGAGATCATCCTGCCGGTCATTCGTGAAGGCGCGACCTATACGCTCGATATGGACATGGGCGAAGCCGAAGCACTGGCCTATTGGCTGGCGCCGGAAAAGGAAACGTTCGTGGCCGAAGAGAACGGTGTCATCGTCGGCACCTACTTTATTCGCCCGAATCAGGCCGGCGGCGGTCGCCACGTGTGCAACTGTGGGTACATGACTCGCACCACCGCCCTCGGACGCGGGGTGGCGCGGGCGATGTGTCAACACTCATTGACGCACGCCCGAGAGCGCGGATACCGGGCCATGCAGTTCAACTTTGTAGTCAGCACGAACGAGCGCGCTGTACGACTGTGGCAGTCAATGGGCTTCGAGATCGTTGGGCGTCTTCCAGGTGCGTTTCGACATCCCGTGAATGCATATGTCGATGCGTTGGTGATGTACCAGCGGATCCCGGCGGCGTCCTCGGGTGTTTAGCCCTCGCACATGAACAATCTCGACGCCATCGCACGACAGGCCATGATCGAGCACGGGCTGGAGCCCGAGTTCTCCGACGCAGCCGAGCGCCAAGCAGAATCTCTCTCGCAGCCTCACTCGAAGGCGCCGGCGATCCGCGACCTGCGCGCCCTGCTCTGGTCATCCATCGACAATGACGATACGCGCGATCTCGATCAGCTCGTGGTCGCCGAACCGCTCGCCGGTGGAGTCGTCAAGATTCTGGTCGCAGTTGCGGATGTCGACGCGCTGGTGGAACGCGGCTCCGCCATCGACGATCACGCTCACGGCAATACGACGTCCGTCTACACGGCTGCCGGGACGTTTCCGATGCTGCCGGAGAGGTTGTCGACTGACCTGACCTCCCTTCGCGAGGACCAGGAGCGCCTTGCCGTCGTCATCGAGATGACTGTCGGGACCAAGGGGCAGATCGCCGGCTCCAACGTGTATCGCGCGCTCGTGGTGAATCGCGCGAAGCTCGCGTACGACAGTATCGCTGCATGGTTGGACGGCAATGCACCGCCGCCAGCACCTCTCGCGGCAGTTGCCGGACTCGATCGTCAGCTTCGTCAGCAAGACGAAGTCGCGCAGGCGCTGCGCCGTGTCCGCTACGAGCGCGGCGCACTCAACTTCGAGACGGTCCAAGCGCGCCCGGTCTTCAACGACGGCGTGCTGACGGACCTGCGCGCTGACGAACGCAATCGCGCGAAGGAGCTCATCGAAGATTTCATGATCGCCTCCAACGGCGTGGTTGCGAGGTTCCTGCAGAGCAAAGGCCGCAGCCTGTTGCGCCGGGTTCTGCGCTCACCCGAGCGCTGGCCGAGAATCGTCGCGCTGGCGGCGGGGGTGGGCGGAAGGCTTCCTGCGCAACCGGACGCCCTTGCTCTCAACGCTTTTCTCGCCGCGCGTCGTAGCGCCGATCCGGCAGGATTTCCGGAACTGTCGGTGTCCGTGCTCAAACTCCTCGGCGCGGGTGAATACGCAGTCGAGCTGCCCAACCAGCCCGCCGAAGGTCACTTCGGCCTGGCCGTCAACGAGTACACGCACTCGACTGCGCCGAACCGACGCTTTCCGGATCTCATCACGCAGCGTCTACTCAAAGCAGCGCTGGACGAAACGCCGGCCGCCTATACGGACGACGAGCTGCGCGAGCTCGCCGCGCACTGCACAGTGCAGGAAAAGAACGCGACGAAGGTCGAGCGCCAGGTTCGCAAAGCCGCATCTGCGCTGTTGCTCGTCAATCGCATCGGGCAGCAGTTCAACGGCATCGTGACCGGCGCGTCCGAGAAAGGCACGTGGGTGCGAATCAGCGAGCCGATCGCCGAAGGCAAAGTGGTGAGAGGCGCGGCCGGGCTCGACGTCGGCGATCGCGTGCGCGTCGAGCTGGTGGACGTCAATCCCGAGCGCGGCTTCATCGACTTCGCTCGCGCGCATTGACGGCCGGCAGTGATTCGCTTTCTCGAGTTCTTTGCCACCTTCGCAGCGGCGCTATTTGCCGGGGCTGCGCTCTACATCAACGTGGTCGAGCACCCGGCACGAATGAGTTTGGCGACTCGGGCGGCAGCATCGCAATGGGCCCCAGCTACAAGCGCGCCACCTGGCTTCAGGCTCCGCTTGCAGTAGTCAGTTGTCTTGCGGGCGTGGCTGCGTGGGCAGCGGGCGCGGATCTCACCCGACTGCACGCCGTGCGAACGGCGCTCAGCCTTGCGGCGCTGCTCGCGTACTTGTGGACCTGGGTCGCATCGGCTGGGCCCGCAGTGTAATATCCGCCCCCTTTTGGGCTCGCCCTGGGCGCGCCCTTCCCACGACTCCTTATTTATCCATGCTTTCCACTGCGAACGTTTCGATTCAATTCGGCGCCAAGCCTCTGTTCGAGCAGGTGTCGGTCAAATTCGCCGACGGCAACCGCTATGGCCTGATCGGGGCCAACGGCTCCGGCAAGTCCACGTTCATGAAGATCCTTGGCGGGGAGCTGGAGCAGAGCTCCGGCGAGGTGATGCTGCAGACAGGGCTTCGGCTCGGCAAGCTCAATCAGAACCAGTTCGCGTACGAAGACGAGCGCGTGCTCGACGTCGTGATGCAGGGTCACGTCGAGATGTGGCACGCCATGAAGGAACGCGACCTGATCTACGCGGATGCGCACGCCAGCGATGCGGACTACATGCGAGCTGCGGAGCTGGAAGCGAAGTTCGCTGAGTACGGCGGCTACAATGCCGAGGCGCGGGCCGCCAGCATCCTCACCGATGCCGGCATCGATGCTGCGTATCACAACGGTCCGATGCGCGAGGTGGCTCCGGGTTGGAAGTTGCGCGTGCTGCTGGCGCAGGCGCTGTTCTCCCGGCCCGACGTGCTGCTGCTGGACGAGCCCACCAACAACCTCGACATCAATTCCATCCGCTGGCTCGAAGGCGTGCTCAACGACTACGACGCGACGATGGTCATCATCAGCCACGACCGGCACTTCCTGAACCAGGTGTGCACGCACATGGCGGACCTGGATTTCGGGCAGATCAAGATCTACCCCGGCAACTACGACGACTTCATGCTGGCATCCGTCCAGGCCCGCGAGCGCGTGGAGGCCGCCAATGCCAAGGCCAAGGACCGCATTTCGGACCTGCAGGAATTCGTGCGCCGCTTCTCCGCCAACGCGTCGAAGGCCCGCCAGGCGACCTCGCGCAAGAAGCTGCTCGAGAAGATCAAGATCGAGGAGATCAAGCCCTCCTCGCGCCAGAACCCGTACATCCGCTTCGACCAGGGCAAGAAGCTGTACCGCAACGCGGTCTCGGTCGAGCACCTGAGCTTTCACTATCCGCACTCGAAGGTGGAAGTGCTCAAGAACGTCTC
>Ga0111538_10005036_pt1 | contig 18131 bp, 18 predicted proteins | sample SoiMethybrSBSTD1_FD_79669 | JGI IMG/M metagenome (GOLD analysis project Ga0111538, IMG submission 79669) | Bulk soil microbial communities from a Populus tree surrounding site in Tennessee, USA - Soil MetaG P. TD hybrid SBSTD1 (version 2)... | ecosystem: Environmental > Terrestrial > Soil >...
ATTTTTATTGACAGCCATTTAGTAAACAGAGTCAGTTTGTAGAAGATAAGTTAATAATCTGATCAAATGTTATTTATACCGTATCGTCATGAAACTCTGAAGATTCAACTACGTTAATAATCATACTAATATTATATATTACTTCTAGTATTAAACCAAAATACAATAGATTAAGACTAGTACATACGAGATATGTACGATGAGGTCCTGTCTCAATATCATTTGGAGAAATTTAATTTTTTAATAGATTATTAGAGAAGAATCGTAGCAATTAATTTTTTGAATGTAAAATGCGAAAAAGCAGATACAGAATATGTAGAAGATAATTGATTACTTTTATCATTTAATGATTTTTTTATTATTCAACCATTTTCTCAATGGTATGATCGTATTTCTTAATCAAATATTAATTCTAAATTACTTTTCTTGGAAGAATTATATTAAATGATTTATGTAGATCAATATTATGAATTCATCCCCTATAGTTGTATTTGATTCGGGTATTGGATCGATGTCAGTAATTCGGGAAATAAAAAGAGAACTTCCCAATGAAAATTTAATTTATTTTGCAGATAAAGCAAATTTCCCTTATGGAAAAAAGTCACAAATTGACCTTTTGAAAATTGTCCATAATACTATTAAATATTTAGAACGATTTCATCCGAAATTGATAATAATTGCTTCAAATACACCATCCCTCCAAGTTATTGATAAAATTAAATTACTCACCAATATTCCATTGGTGGGTGTTAAACCTCCCATTAAAAAGGCTCTAAAAATAACCAAAAAAAAACATATAGGAATAATGGCAACAGAATCTTCAATCAAAAGTAAAGAATTGGATGAATTGATAAAGTCTGAAATCCCTCAAAATATTTTCGTCTCTAAATTCAATGCTTCATCTATAATCCCCTTAATAGAAGATGGGACTTTTTTGAGAAATAGGAAAAAAATTGAACAATTCATAACTCAAATACTTGGAAATATTGATAATATCGATGTAATAACATTATCAAGTACACATTTACCATTTATAAAAGACCAATTGAATATGATATATCCACATGTAAAATTTTTAGATCCAGCTGAATCAATAGTTAAAGATTTAAAAAAATTTTTAATAGATAATAATTTAACTAATAAAAATAAAAATGGCAAAATGAGAATACTAGTTTCAGATAAGAAAGAAAAGTTCCAAGAAATTTTAAGACAGATTGGAAGAAAAGAAAAAATAGAAGAAGTTTTTTGGTCTTTATAAATACGACAAAAAGAATATGTATATATATATATCTAATAATAGACATAAAGAATAAGATAAGATTAGGTAATCCTAATGTGAATTAATCAATGAATAGAAAGATCAGAGTTGGAATTGATGTTGGTGGAACTTTTACTAAAGCTATAGCTATAGATATGGCATCAAGTACATTTATTGGCAAAACGACCGTTCCAACTACGCATACTTCTGGAAGGGGAGTAGCCGATGGAATACTTATTGTACTACGAGATTTAATCAAAGATTTTAGTATACCAAGGTCAGAAATCGAATTAATCTCACACAGCACGACTCAAGCCGTCAATGCCTTACTTGAAGGGGACACTGTAAAAGTTGGTATTATCGGAATGGGAGTAGGATTGGAAAAAGCTAATGTTGTTAAAAGAACAAACATAAAAAACGTAGAGCTTTCACTTCATAAGTATTTACATACTTGTTATAGGTTTATAGATACCTCAAAATATCTTGATATAAATGAAATAATTTTTACTATTGATTCACTTAAAAAAGAAGGAGCAGAGGTATTAGTTGTAAGCGAGGCATATGGTGTAGATGATCCTAGCAATGAAAAATACGTAATGAACTATTCTGATATACCTATTACTGCAGGTCATGAATTAACAGGCATTTATGGATTAGAAATTAGAACTTTAACTGCTGCTATTAATGCAGGAATAATGCCAAAAGCAATTAGTACTGCAAAATATGTCGAAGAAGCAGTGAGAAATGAGAATATAACGTGTCCTATTATGATAATGAAAGGAGATGGAGGAGTAACAGATATTGATACGTTTAAAAATAAACCTATTTTAACAATATTATCTGGTCCAGCCGCTAGTGTTGCTGGTGCTTTATTATATTCTCATATTTTACACGGTGTTTTTATAGAGATAGGCGGTACATCTACAAATATATCTATTATAAAAAATGGAAAACCTGAAATTAGATATGTGTCCATAATGGATCATCCAACATGTATACGTTCGGTTGATGTGAGAGTGGCAGGTGTTGCAGGAGGCTCTTTAATTAGGATTTCAAATGGCAAAATTATTGATGTTGGACCGCGCTCTGCACATATAGCAGGTCTACGATATTCCTGTTTTGTTGACCCTCAAGAACTAGAAAATGCTAGGATAATATCCTTAAAACCAAATGAAACAGATCCTGATGATTATGTTGGTATCGAAACTGCAAATAATAAAAAAATTGCAATAACTAATACATGTGCAGCCAATGCTTTAGGCTTAATAAAGAAGGAAGATTACGCATTTGGTAATCAAAGATCAGCAATTAAATCTCTTTCTTTACTTGGTAAAAAGATTGGAGTAGATTATCAAACAATTGCAAGGATGATATTAGATTTTTCCATTAAAAAAATTTTACATATAATGGAACCTATGATAAAGGAATATCATTTGAATGAGAATAAAATCATACTTGTTGGTGGAGGAGGAGGGGCCTCAGTTTTAGTTCCCTATATGGCCACGAAATGTAAATTTACTCATGAAATAACTAACAATGCAGAAGTGGTTTCTTCTATAGGTGTAGCAGCCGCAATGATTTATGAAGAAATAGAAAAAACTATCGATAAACCTGAGTCCAATGATGTATCTAATGTAATAGAGGAGGTAAAAAAAAGAGCTCTTGATAGAGGGGCTGTCCCAGAATCTATATCAATACAAACTGAATTCGTGAAGGAACGCACCTTACTAAGAGCAATAGCTACAGGTAATGTGGAACTTGATATTGGTAAGAACCATAGAAAGGAAATTAATGAAAAGGAAGCCACATCTATAGCCTGTTCAATCTTAGACAGTAATCAAGTTCAACCGATATTAAACATGAAAAATTATTTTGGCTTTACTTGTGAAACAATAAAAAAGCATTTTTTTGTAAAAAAAAGAAAGAATCCTATCGTCATATTAGACAAATTCGGAAGAATAAGATTAATGCTTGATAATGCAAAGATTATTAATGGAAATAAAAAAATAAAACATGAAATTGATGCAATGATTCATCAATTGACGGATAAATCAAATGACGAATTGGCTCCACAAATACATATTCTGGATGATATGAAAATCGTTGATTTTTCTAGTTTAACCTCTCCCGAACATCTTATAGACGCTTTAAAAAACGAAATAAATAAAACAAATACGGATCAAATAACAATTATAATAAAAATATAACAATATCCTTTATTATCATAGAATAATATTTTTTCCTTGAATGAATCGATTAACTATATTTGCTTTCCCTAATAATGATTTTGCTCATTATTTCTTAAAGCCAAAGACGCCTTTTTAATCAATTGATATATACTATTGTGACATGGACAATTACATATTTTTGATCCCTCATATGTTATATCTTGTATCTTGTATATACCATTACAATTACTATGATCCTGTTGAATACACTTAGAGGAGATTTCACTCAATAAGCCATTACAATGGCAACTTGATAAAAAACTTATCCTTATCTTTCATAAAATAACCGTTGTAAAAAAGGTTTTTATGATTGGATCCAATTTGTTAATATTATTTGTTTGAAAATTCCGTGGTAATAGCAGGGCCTTCTTCAGTACACTTGGCTAGGAATATTTCTAGCGATCTGAATGTTAATATTATAGAGCCAGATCTAAAGATATTTTCGGATGGAGAAAGCAAGCTTCGATTTCCATCTGTTAATAATAAACATTGTATAATTGTTCAATCACTTTATCCTCCTCCAGATAGACACATAATTCAGCTATTAATGATTATTCATAAATGTAAAAAAGATAATGCTTCAAAACTAACAGTAATCATTCCCTATATGGCATATGCAAGACAAGATAAGGCCTTTTTAGAGGGTGAGATTATTAGTATTGAAGTATTAGCTGAATTACTAGAAAACTTCGGAGTAAATGAAGTAATAACAGTCGATATTCATAATAAAGTTTCTTTATCCTATTTTTCAGTAAATGTTAAACATGTTACTGCTATTCCAATTCTGGCAGAATATATAAAAAATAATATAATTTTAGACAAATTTTTCATCATTTCGCCTGATACAGGAGGAATAGCCAGGGCTACTAAATTTGCTCAATTATTAAATTTACCCTTATTGTGCCTCAAAAAAAAAAGAGATAGAGATACAGGATGTGTTTCGATAGATGAAAATATAGGTATGAAAGTTGAGGGAATGAATGCAATTTTGGTAGATGATATGATTAGTACTGGAGAAAGTATAGTAAAGGCTTGTGAAGTTCTTAAAAAACAAAAAATAGGAAAAATAATTGTGGTGTGCACTCATGCAATCCTTCTAGGCACTGCCTTTGAGAAAATTATAAATTCAGGTGTCAAAGAAATTATCTCAACAAATTCAGTTCCAAGTATTTGTTCCAAAGTAGATCTATCTATAATATTGTCAAACATATTACTTGATGCTAATTTATCCGATATCAAAGATTAGTACTCGTGCATCAAAATAAGGAAATAACATGGTTGAATTAAGAATAGTTTTTTTGGGTACCTCCGCAGCCATTCCAACCTATGAGAGAGGATTATCCTCTATTGCCATTGCAAGAGGAGATGAAATACTAATCTTTGATGCAGGAGAAGGAATGCAGATTAAGTTTATCAGATCAAAATTAGGAATAAATAAAAAAATGAAAATTTTTGTAACACATATCCATGGAGATCATTGTTTAGGACTTTTAGGTCTATTACAAACCCTTTCTTTAATGGGCAGAACAAAGCCTGTTGAGATATTTGGAGAGCCGAGATTACAAGAATTTATTTTGACAAATCAAAAGATACTCAACTTTACCGTCAACTATCAGGTTAATCTTCATACAATACAAAAAGAAGGAATATTGGTTGAAGAAAAGGGATATATCATCAAAGCTTGTCTAGCAGATCATTCTATTCTTTCTTTTTCATTCCTTTTAGAGGAAAACCATAGACCTGGAATATTCAATATTGAGCATGCAAAACAAGTCGGGATTCCAGAAGGTAAATTGTATAGCTTATTACAACATGGATTCGATATAGAATATAAAGGTACAAAATTTTTGGCAAAGGAGTTTACAGGCCCTTCTCGCTTAGGACGTAAGATTGGAATCTCAGGAGATACACGACCATCAGAAAAATTACAACTATTTTTTAAAGGTTGTGATGTATTAGTTTTTGAATCTACTTTTACAACAAACGAAAGAAAAAAGGCTATTGAAAGATTTCATTCAACCGCAAGCGAGGCTTCTTCATTAGCAAAAATTGCAGAAGTAAAAAAATTAATCTTAACTCATTTTAGTTCTAGATATACTAATCTCAAATTAATAGAAATGGAAGCAAAAGTAAATTTTGCAAATATACATGTAGCACATGATCTTGATGTATTTCCTGTACCTTATCCAGAAAAAGTTTAAGTAATCCTAATTTTCAAAATAAAGAGAAAAATTAATTTTTATTTACTAGTACTATTCGTCAATATTCCTTGCTTTGTATTATTAATCACATATTCAGCAGCAATACTAGAAGCATTGGTATTTTTTAATGTATCAATCAATAAAGGGATGCGATCTTTGGCAAGATCTTCCAATACAGAAATATCTACAGCACTGCTATTTACCTGGTTGATAATAAAATCAATGACAGTTTCTGTGGCATTTGAGTTTTTGGTAATATTAATAACCAATGGAAGAGTAGCCAAACCGTAATCCTTGTCTGTAGTTAAGTTATTGAACTGTGTTGACTCATTATCAGTAATGTTAGATAGATTGGAATCAAGTAAATTTTGTGCAAATCCCGCTTTTATTAGTTCAGAATTAATTAAAATCACGGATGCGATTACAATATATAACATTAAACAAACTTGAATTTTTATACTCATCATACTATAAGAGATCTCGAAATTTATTAAGATTTCTAATTTAATTTTTTTTAATTTGGTAACATAAACTTTACTTTACTAAGAAAATATGGAATATAAAAATAGAATAGAATAATATTATATAACAAACTCCTATTCATCCTTTCTATTTTTTACTTGAGAAATTGACTACTTATAGAAGATTTGAATACTAGTTTCAGCAATTGAAGATACTAATAAATTAACGTAAATTATTTTCGCATTTTATATAAGATATGAAAATTTTGTGATAAAATGATAATGTAGTCTTTATTCAATAAATATTATGTAGTCAAACCTTTCCTAACTCTGAGTACAGACAAATTTATAAACTGTAATTTTAAGAAAACCAATACATACAAAAAGAAAGCATATACCAAGAATTAGTAAAACCACTTTAGATCATTTGAACAGTCAAGATTTGTGCTAAACTTAAAGAATGACCCAGATACAGATTAACTTATGGAAGTCCCGAACTTCAGATTTTGTTTTTAGATGTTTTTTATCAAATTATAAACAACTAAATCTTCTAAAAAGCAAACCAATAATGGGAGATAGGATTCAAAGGTTAGTATTTTAATTATTTATTCCATTTTATCTCTTTCTTCAAATACTTCTTTTACAGTCTGTAATCCATTTAGAGTTTAGGAAAACCACTATATAATAAACTTTGTATGACAATTTCTAAAATTTCATCTCTAGTACATCCTCTATTTAAAGCGCCATGAATATGTGACTTTAATTGAGGTTGTGCGTTGTCTAATGTAAATAATGATCATATTGAGGTTATTTCTCTTGATTTAATATCCAGTACCTTTCGGCTATAAATTTCTCCAAATGCAAATTCAACACTATATCTCATAATATCAGGAAAAGTTTCATTCACTTCTTGAATTATCCTAATACTAAATCACAAGAAATGTTCTTAATTTTATTAAATCCTATATTATAATTATTCCCTGCCGTATCCAAATAAATTCATAATTGAATTATAAAATATATAAATATAAGATAATTTTTATCCTAATTAATATTAATAGCAGCTTTTGTTAAGAAACATCAAGTTCTGGTTTGGGGAGAGGGAAGATCAGGATGTTCTTTCTTAAGATGAATCTTGAGATCTTTTTTGTTATAACAAATTCGATTACAAATTTGACAAACTATTCTTTCGTAGGATTCATCAGACTTATTGATGGTCTTTCTTATTTGATCGATCTGCTTAAAGAAATAACCTTTAAGATCAAACATATCTGTGATATGGTATTTTCACTTTATAAAGTTATTCTTAATTATTTATTTATTTATTATCATGCAAAAGTATAGCAAAATTTATTCAGAATAAAGTTTATTTTATATCGATTTTCTGAGAAGTCAAAATATTGTAACAAAAGAAGTAATATATATATTATTAAAAGTAAATATAAAAAACTTGAATATCAATGAATTAATTTCTCTGTTACCCTCAGAAATTATTTCTGGTCAAGATGTAAGGATATCTGATAATGTTTTTAGGAACATTTTTAAATTTTCTAAATTATCTCCAGATGATATATTTTATTATGTTGGCTTCGGAAATAATAGGAAGTCATTAGAAATTGCAAAAGAGGAATTCGGTGTGAGAAAGGTTATCGGTATTGATGAAAATGAAAAATGTATTATAAATGCGAAAAAGGATATCAAGAATAGCCATGGAATTGAAATTCTAAAAAAATCCATAGAATGTTTGAATCTTGCAGATGCTAGCATTTTATTTTTATGGTTTAATGATTTAAGATTAATTGATAAACTACAAGAAAAAATCGAAATAGAGATGAAAAAAGGTTCACGGATAGTCACCATGTTATCTCCTCCTGGACTTATTCTCCCATCTCAAGTTGATTACCCATTCATAATGTGTAAAAAACCATTCACGTATGCAGCAGAATTAACCGAACAGATAAAAGCTATTTATGGCAATTCATGTATAGACTTTACGGCATCTTGGCTACTTTCTGAAAAATACATACATAAACTTGAAATGCCCTCACAATATTCGAGATTTATTAATATTCTTTTGAGTATGATAATCTGGATAAATTCTTGGAATAATCAGGTTGCTTGTGAAAAGGAGATCCCTCCTCCTGTAGAAAGTTATATGGGAATATTAAGAACTTTTTTTAATATTGATCTTACAGAAATGCTAAAAAAATAGAGTTGGCTAATCCAGGGTATTCACCCTTATAAGTCAAGTCTATAAAACTGAGCAAAAAATTTCTAAATTATTATCTTAAAGTGATGTAAGGACTTGTTCTTTGTTAAAGGAAATCAATTAAATAATGCTAATAATAATCCGTAAAGGTAGCCTGATGGCCAAGGATTCAGAGAAAGGAAAATTGAAGAGCTTAACAATGATTAAAAACTTTGGATTGTATCCAAGAAAATTATATTCTCAGTTATCAGTTCCTGAACTTGTAGAATCTTCAATTCAAAGAAAAGAAGCGATGTTATCAAATACTGGTTCGTTATCAGTTCAAACCGGCAAATTTACTGGGCGATCTCCCGATGATAGATACATAGTACAAGATAGTAATACGAGAAAAACCGTTAACTGGGGAAAAGTAAACCATCCTATCTCTGAAGAGAATTTCCAGAATATTTATGAAAGAATGAAAAATTTTGTAAAAAATAAAGATCTTTTTTTATTCAATGGGTTTGTAGGTTCTGATGAAGACGTTAGGCTTCCTATCAGTATACTAACAGACAGAGCATGGCAATCTATTTTTGCCAATCAGATATTTATAAAGCCCACAAAAGTAGATATAGAAAAATATAAACCAAAAGTACTTTTAATTGCATTAAACGACTTTAAGTCAATACCAAAAAAAGATGGAACTAATTCGGAAACTTTTATAGTAATTAATTTAAAGAAGAGAATAATACTAATTGGTTCAACATCCTATGCAGGAGAAATTAAAAAATCAATTTTTTCTTTAATGAACTATTATTTGCCAGAACAAAATATCTTCCCTATGCACTGTTCTGCAAACGTTGGAAAGAATAACGATTCTGCTTTATTTTTTGGGTTATCTGGCACTGGAAAAACAACTCTTTCAGCTGATTCTAATAGATTTTTAATAGGAGATGATGAACATGGATGGTCTTCTAAAGGTATTTTTAATTTTGAGGGAGGCTGTTATGCTAAATGTATTAACCTGAAACAGGAAACAGAACCACAAATTTGGAATGCAATAAAGTTTGGATCAGTAATGGAGAATGTAATTATTTCAAAAGATACCAGAGTTCCTGACTTTTCTAATGCTTCACTTACGGAGAATACGCGTGTGGTTTATCCTTTGGAATTTATTCCAGGTGCTATTATTCCAAGTATAGCAGATCATCCCAAAGTCATAGTATTCTTAACTGCTGATGCTTTTGGCGTTATGCCACCAATTGCTAAACTGAGTAAAGAAGGTGCGATGTATCATTTTATGTCAGGATATACTAGCAAATTAGCTGGTACTGAACGGGGAATTACCCAACCCAAAGAAACTTTTTCACAATGTTTTGGTGCTCCATTTATGCCTCTCCATGCTACAAAATATGCAGAAATGTTAGGAAACAAAATAACTCTACATAAGACTAAGGTATATCTTATAAATACTGGCTGGTACGGTGGACCTTATGGAATAGGCAAAAGAATTGATTTGAAATACACGAGATCCATGGTTACTGCAGTTATCAATGGATCTCTTATGAAAAGTTCTTTTAAAACTCATCATATCTTTAATTTAGAAATACCTTCAAAATGTCCTGATGTACCTAATGAATTATTAGACCCAGTTATGACATGGGATAATCAAGAAGAGTATTTTCAAGCAGCAACAAAGTTAGCTAACCTTTTTATCCAAAATTTTGAAAAGTTTGGAGATGTCTCGAAGAAAATTATTGAAGCAGGCCCTAAAAAAATAAATTTATAGCCCGGAGCAGATTCGAACTGCTGTCTCCAGGTTTCTTTTCAGAGATCCAGAGCCTGAAATCCCTAGCCCTACCAAGGAGTTTAGCCGCTAGACTCGGCATCAGTTAAAAAAACTGATTCGACCGGGCTTCTCGAGCTATACAGATTAATAGTTATTCCGCTATTTGATTTTATCGCATAGAATTTTTTTGATTTCATTAACTAGAGAATTATCTGCTTTATCAACGCCGATAAAATTTATTATAATCCTTTACCAAGTTTTAAATAAATCCAAATGTTCTAGTAACTTCTATTGCAATTGAATTATAGTAGATAACTATTGAATATTAGTTTATTATAGAATGTTGAATCAAAAATTAGTAGTAAAAAATAACGATGTTTATTACTGTCTATCAGTCTTTTATCTTGATTAAGAAGAATTTATAAAGTGCAAGAGTTCAATTTTTTATACAAAATAAAAAAACCTAAAATAATAGTGATCTCTAAGATTGTGAATGTTTGGTCACAAAAAAAGATAATGATAAATTTCTTTTTTAATGATCGAAAGGTTTGTCCTATTCAGATTCCTATTTTGATTATTTTAGAGGAAAATATCAAAAATGAAAACTAAAAAAAAGATTTATTTTTCCTGAGACAAAGGCCTTAATAATATTTCATTAATATTAATATAGTGAGGGGAATCAAGAGAATATATAATTGCATTAGCAATGTCTTCTGCCTTTAATGATTCCATTTCTTTTACAGATTTAACGAATGATTCTAATGATTTATCAGTAATCGTATTTGGTAATTCTGTCGAGACAACTCCAGGCTCAATGCATGTTACTCTAATATTATAACGTTGACTCAATTCTTGTCTTAAGCCTTCACTAAATGCCGTCACAGCATGCTTAGTAGCACAATAGACACTGCCAGCAGGGAAAACTATCCTTCCTGCTACTGATGAGATATTAACAATATGTCCAGATTTTTTTGTAATCATATAGGGAATAACTGCTGCAGTACAGTACAACATTCCTTTTAAATTTACATCAATCATTTGTTCCCATTCACTTACTTTAAGATTTTTAAAAAAACTTAGTGGCATAATGCCAGCATTATTAATTAGGATATCAATTTGATTCCACGTTTCAGTTACTAAGTTAATAAATGAATCACAGTCCTCTTTTCTTGTAACATCAAGCTTTTTAACTAATATTTTACCACCGCCTTTTTGAACTTCGTTTTTCAACGATTCTAATTTCTCAACTCTTCGAGCTCCTGCGGCCACCTTCGCACCTGCTTTTGATAATTTTAAAGCAGTTGCATAACCAATCCCACTACTTGCTCCTGTTACAATTACAACTTTGTTTCTGATCATCTCTATAGTAGAACTAGATGTATCCTTTAATTTCTTTTGTTATTATATTTATAAAATAATGTTGAAATTGCTATGGATATATACTTCTTTGTTGTTAGAGGAGAGAAAATGAAAGACTCAAATTTTCCCTTCTAATTAACAAGGAATGTCACTCATCCCAATAAAATTTTTATCTTTAAATTCATCTAAAAAAAGAATCAAGCAAGGCGTCTATCGTTCTTTTAGTCAAAAGATAGTGTGTAAATTTTAATCCGAAATAAGTGTACAATTTGTGAAAATATATAGAGTTGGTATTATATTAGACTTGCCAAAAAAATGAGAAACAGTAAAAAGTTGTCTAATCAAAACCTTCATTTTCGTCAAGTCTTCCTTTTTCTAAAAAAAATTTACACTCAGGAATACATCCTGTAAACTGATTGCATCCTTCTCCATCATAGCTACCTTCACCTTTTTTCCTATTATACCACGAACTGGGATGAAAATACCACTGTTGTTTAAGTTCCTGATATCTAGCTTCTGGACTTAAAATTTTTTGGGTGTTCTCGATTTTTAAATCAGGAGATGCTAAACTATTTGCCACGAGATTATTGATAAAGAATCTACTTATTATGAAGAAGGTAGGATTGATCTATTACAACATTCTCTATAAAAATTTTGAATAATCAAATATATTTTTTTTACCTTTTTTTGTTAAGGTGAATAGATTCATAGTATGAAAATCGTTCAATTAGGACTTGATCTATAGTGGAGAGAGAGTAAACGAGATTTTTCATGTCAATTATACTATTCCTAAAGTTGGAAAATGTATTCAGAGGATAGAAAGAAAAGATTACTTTGTAATTGTTCTTATATTGTTAATTAATCGAATTAATAATATTAAAAGCGCCACTAAATGTATTTAAGTTCAAAAAAAACCAAAGTTAAAGTTAACTAGAAGGAAATGTATTATTACCTTATGAGCGATTTTGCATTCTTTAGATTCATAAGTAACAACTGGCTTACTGAATCCGAAAAGAATAGTAAAGATGAAGTCATCCAGTTAACAGAAGAAGTTCTGGAATCGAAAGGAATTGAGTGCGACGCTAGAATCAGTAAATTATCTGAAGAGCAACTAAAGGAAATTCTTGAAGAAGTAAGAGAGAAAATGAAAAAGAAAAAGAAAAAGAATAATATTACACGAGAATCGGAATCTGATTTGATTGTTACAAATTAGGAATACTTTGAAAAATGAAACCAGCCGAAAATGAAATTCCTTCATGGCCTTTGATAACAGGTATTGCTGTAATTGCTTTTGGAACAATATTATTGGCATTCAGAGCAAATGTATTGCTATCAATTGTATTCATTATATTAGGAGTGATTCTGATATTATCATGGTATATATTGTATACAAAAAAAAAGTTAGAGTTTTCTCATAAATATGGTAATGACTGTATTTGTCAAATTTGTGGTCATGACAAACCTTTAATCTGTATCAAAGAAAAATGTAAATGTTGTATAATTATGAAAGAGAATAAGATAATAGGACATTCAAATAACCCGTTACAATAAATTTAATTTTTTTGTACAGGAGTTACTAGGTATAGTTTCAGAAATAATTACAATTTTTAGATTTAGTTTTATATTTACATTTGATAAGAATAAAATAGACATATTTTAATCAATGTATTTTATTTGGATGTCTTTATGTGGACATATATTAATTATTTCTTTTGCCAATTTAAGAATTTCTTCGTTTTCATTTGTGTTTGTAAGTTCCATAATAGTTTTTGCGTCAGGTAAATAAATGGTTTTGGTATTGAGGTCTCCTTCTCCATCTTCCTTATTGAAAACATATCGCTCACCATATTTAGTAATTGGATTCCAACTCCTTAACAATATACCTTTTTTTTCTATATTTTCATTCGTGATTTTATCATAAACTTTGATATGCATGAAAAGCTTGAAAAAAGTATTATTTGTATTATAAAGATATTTTAAAGTATAATTGTTATAATTCTTTGAGTCAAATTCCAGTTTTTTTTCTACTCCATTATGTGGGGTTTTATTCTTTTCTAATTTAGGATGTAACATGAATATATATTATTCTCCAACGTTATATAGTTAGTCATATATAGATTTTTCCCTAGCAAAATTTTTAAGCCATTGTAATATAAAGGACTCTAGATATGTTCATTTCTATAATCATTATCTCTCTTAATGATATATTTATTACAAATATATTAAGTCAATAAAATAAAATTGTAATACTCTTTACAATGTTTTATTATATACTCACTATTACTAGATTATAATTGATAATTTATTACAATATATAGTTAAGATGATCAGTTTTAATTTTAATATAAAAGAAGGGATCTAGATATCAATTAGACGATAATATTTTTGCTGCTGTAGTAATCATAAAATTAAGAGATGAAGATATTTGTGATAGTTTATCTTGCTCGTAGGCCAAGGAAGATATACCTCGTCCTCTGTTTTTAATTGTTTTAATATAATTATCTATAAGGAAATCTTCTACATACTGACATAGAGAACCACTAACAATAATCCCATTTATCATTCCTATACATGTTTTTCCTAGTGACAGAATACTACCGTGTTGTTCATAATGAAACTGAACCATTTTTTCGCCTTTCTCTTTTCTTAATATGTTCTTTGCAACGTTCATAGCTTGTCTTACAGCAAATTGGGCTAATTGGGGTGATGTCTGACCGTTTTCAAGAGGAAATGCAGATATATCTCCTACTGCAAATGCATTATCATATCCTTCAATTTGAGAGAATTTATTTACAATGATTCTGTTTGATCTGTTTTTTTTAACTAACGGTATTGTTTGTATGTCTCTACCTTTCACTCCGGCAGTCCAAATTGACAAAGAATTTTCTAAAATTGAACCATCACCTAATAAAACTGACGATGGATAAACTTCTTTGATGGGGTTATTTGTGATCAGATCTATCTTTTTCTTAATCAGAAATTTTTTTATTGTTTCAACTAGTCTTGGGTTCCATCCAGGAAGAAGATCAGACTGAGCTTCAACTATAGTTATATTTAAATTTTCTTTCGAGGTTTCACGAAGAGCACCTGCTAAACTAATGCCTGTTGCTCCTCCTCCACAGATGATAACATTGCAATCTTTTAAATTTTGTAGTTTCTTGTGCAACTGTATTGCATCATCTAATGATCTAAAAGATTGAGAATATTCTTTTGCTCCTTTTATACCGAAGAAAGCATTGGAAGAACCCAATGCAATTATAACATAGTCAAAATCATAATTTTTATTATTTGCTGTAAAAATATTCTGAGTGTCAAAATTAACGCCTAGTATCAACTCGTTGTAAAACTTTACGTCATCTTTCATTAAGTCATGTATTGAAAATGAAATATCATTTGGCTTTTTAATATTAGCTGAAACCAAATGTATTTGTTGTAAAAGTTGATGATATGAATTTTGGTCAAAAATGCTTATTTCATATTTCATCTTGTTATCATAGTCTACCAACAAATTAGCAGCACAAAATAATCCTGCATATCCAGAACCCAATATGCAAATTTTTTTCATTCAAATCCCATGCATCATAAGGAACTATAATCTTTTGGCCATTGAAAAAATATTCAGAATGAATAAAAATTGATATGTTTAACAATTAAATAATAAAAATCGATATAATAGTTAGTTACAGGTTAACTTTTCTTTTGTAATATCGGATTAGAACAAAGATAAACAAATTTAGGTTACTAGATTCAAATATATTTTCTCCATTCTATGATTTAAAAAATAGATATTTCCTTAATTAAACCCAAAGATATAATGAAAGAAATATCGTGATAAGGAATAAGTTAATTATATCTTACTTTTGTTTGTAACAATTCTCCCATTTCATTGTGCATTTTTAACAAGTTTAATCCTTTTTCTGTAGTTTTGTATTTTTGATTTCCTTCAAGATATTCTAAAAGAGAGTTCTCAATCAAAACAGAAAGATATTCTCTCAATTGTGCATAACTTAAAAAAGCTTTGTACATAATTTTTGTCTTAGTTGCTCCTCCATTAGCTGCCTCTAGTATCATTGATACTATTTCTGTTCTACTTCTGTATTTCATATTCTTTCTTTTATTGATTTATTTATTTTAATATATTGTCACAATAGGAGGTAAGAAAGTTATAGAAAAAGGATAAATTGGTTAGATTAACTTCAATAAAATATCAAAAATTAACCTAACTTTTGAGACAAAATGTATCCAGTAATTCAATTCAATATAAGTGCTCATTCTAAAATGTATCCTCTTTTGATTAAATTTTTCCTTAAAAAGATATATTATATTTTACTGTAAATTCTATAGATACTTATAAAAATTAAATAATATTATTTTTTTCATATGCCGATTCAAACGAATTTAGCAATAGTATCTACATTTCTTGTTATGATGATGTGTTTTATTCCAATCTATGCGCAAACTGTGATGAATAATACTGCAAACACAATAGAAAATATTGCAGATGAAGATAATAATGTTAATTTGAATAATGTAAATAAAGGTGCCCATAATAATTTGGAAGGAATAGATTCGACAGCAATTCTAAGCCAAATTGGGGAGGCCGCTAAAAAAATAGCAATAGGAGGAGCTAATGTTTTATCAAATATTAGCGGTGAAATTAAAGAAGGTCTTCAATAAATAAGATTGAAATCCAATTAAAAAATTCCTGATAACAAAGTCGCTTTAATCTATAGTTCAATATGTATATTTAAATTAGTAATAATTATTATTGATGTAGAACTCCAGTAAAAAAATTATTATTGCCCAAATGGGCTATTCAGTTGTGCACCTGCTACTACACCAGCTGGCTTAGGATCAACGTCATCAACTGGTTCTGCTGTAACATAAAATACGGTATAGGTATACGGGTTTACCATCGTTTGATTTACACCGAGAGTATCATCCTGATTAAATTTACCTAGACTTAATGAATAACCCGAGGCATCACCTTTATCTTCTAGCCATCCTTCATATACCTGACCATTTGCTGGCGGTACGTCCATTTCAGCAGTAGCGATAACAGTTCCATTTTGAACAGACATTTCTAGGGTTCCTTTTTTGTCGCCACCATATAGATTACCCCCTGAAGGAGCAGTTAAATCTGTAGAGACGTTTTGTGCTAAAGAAGTTTGGAGAAAAGTAGGTGTTATGCTAATTAATGTTCCAAGTACAACTAAAAAAGTAAAGGTGTTTGTACTAATCTTAGACTTTTGCATTGACTCTAATTAATTTATTACATGTTAATAAGTTTGTTGAATAAATAAAACAACTTAAAATGAGATTTTGATGGTCTAGTAGGAGAAATAAGTAAAAGAATAGGAGGAGAAGTCACCGACTCTATTTAATTTTTAATTGCATCTCCATGAATCCTTTGTAAATGAAATTTTTCACCACAGAAAGGGCAAAACTTGAAACCTTTCTTATCATCACCTAATTTGGTATGTCCTATACTATTAACAATGATAAAAACTACATTGGGTTCTTTCATAACTTCGACATCATCATAGTCAAAATATTCAGGATCTTCTAAATCAATTAAAAATGTATCTTCTAAATCCCCACAACAATAACCAAGCCTATGATATAAGATAAAACTTGTATATCCAGCGTGTGTTTCTATACTGGAATTGTTATTTTCATCTATTTCTAATTCAGATGTCGCCTCTAAATCATAATATATTTTCATAAGTTTTGTTCTAAAGTGATTACAAATTTTTGTTAATAAATTCATTTAGGTTTAAAAGAGATGATAAAAAATGATTCCCGTTTACACCTCTGGTCAACCTAGTAAGACGAAAGTATGATAAAATGAATTTTAGACCTAGGATTAAAAGCAGATCTAGAGCTCTGGACAAAAAAGATCTATATACTAATTTAGAGGTAAAACTATCGGGTGAATGTTGCTGTTAACGCAACACTACTGCCCTCCTTAAATTCAATCGGCTCATTGCCATTATTGTATAATGCAAGTCCATTAATTTTTTCTAGTTGAGTTAATTCGCCTGTGATTGGGTCATTTCCCTTCATTTTTTTATCTAATTCTACTGAAAACAGTCCCTGATGTTCATCAAGACTTTGAATTTTTGATGGAGTGATCAATGTGCCAGCATGATTATCAATGTTATTGTCGATATATATGAGAGCCAATTTTAGATGTGGGGATTCAGGAATATTCATAGTAATACCCCCGTTTTCTATTATACATGGATAGAAGTTACCTAATAATCTTATACCTTGAGGATCAATAATTCCGTTTAATGCAATTGTTTCTGATTGAGTGGGACAAGTCGGATCAGTGACAATCATAATTTCTTTTTCACGATCATTATCATCTTTGAAAATTACTTTGGTCTTAGTTTTATGAACAATTTTAGTCATTTTTTCAAATTCTAAATTAATTTTATCTTTGATATTATTTTTATCCTTTGAAGATTCAGGGTTATCTTCTTCTCCTCCTCCTGTTGTTGGTGGTGGGTTATCTTCTCCTCCTCCTTTTGTTGGTGGTGGGTTATCTTCTTCTCCTCCTCCTGTTGTTGGTGGTGGGTTATCTTCTTCTCCTCCTCCTGTTGTTGGTGGTGGGTTATCTTCTTCTCCTCCTCCTGTTGTTG
>Ga0111538_10005037_pt1 | contig 18130 bp, 14 predicted proteins | sample SoiMethybrSBSTD1_FD_79669 | JGI IMG/M metagenome (GOLD analysis project Ga0111538, IMG submission 79669) | Bulk soil microbial communities from a Populus tree surrounding site in Tennessee, USA - Soil MetaG P. TD hybrid SBSTD1 (version 2)... | ecosystem: Environmental > Terrestrial > Soil >...
CCCGCTCAAAAAGCGGCCGAGCTCGTCGACCTGACTCCGGAGCTCCGTCGCGCGCGACGCGCTGGTGTCCACGGCAATCGCGAGCTCGTCGATCGCGTCGGCGCTCGTCGTGTTCTGCATCTTCACGCGCGCAACGGCGAACTTTCCGGCGCGCGCCAGGCCGGGGCTGTTCGAGCGCACCGTCTCGGGTAGCACGAAGTCGCGATCCGGCGTGAACAGCTCGCGCTCGAGATGATAGATCCGGTAGCCCTCGTTCCCGGCGACCGAAACGCGGATGTCGAGCTCGTCGAGCGTCGGCAAGCCGCTCAGGTAGAGACGGTAGGGCTGGTCACTCTTCTCCAGCAGCTCCGAGTACGAGAGCACGATCTCCTTCTGCTCCTTGGGAGCGATCGGGAACACGCGCGCACGAAACTGATTGCCGTGCTGCTGCTCGAGCAGCGCGGGATCCACCCGCTGGTGCATGAAGGCTTCGAACGTTTGCTCGGCCTTCTGGCGCTCGACGATCTCGCCTTCTTGCAGCACTCCGCCGATGCGCATTGCGAAGCGATGCACGCTGGCGGTCGGAGGCAGCGCGAGCGTGAAGGTTCCCTCGAGTGTGCGCGAGCTCGGGTTCTCGAAGATCAACGTGAGCTCGGTGAAAGCGAGCGGTCCCTCGACCGTGCCGCGCGCCTTCAGCGTCACGAGCTCGATTCCGGTCCCGTCGGCGGCGGTCAAGCTGATCGGCGCGGCCCGCGACGCGCGGGCGGGAGCCCCGGGCAACTCCTCCCAGCGCAGCTCGACGGTCTCCGGAGCCTTCCCCCGCGACGGGCCCGCGGCGCGGCCATGCGGGTGACAGCCGGCAAGTGCTGCGAGCAGCACGGCCAACAACGCAATTCGGAACAGACTGGGTCGCATGATCCGCCTCCGTCTCAAAGCAAGGGACCCGTCCAGAGCAGTCTACGCTGCCGCGGACGCGGTGCTTCCCACTAGAGCAAGCTACGAGCCAGCTTCCCATCCCACGAAAAGCACGGCTTTCGAGCAAATTCCTGGAAACGCATCGCTTCTCGCTTGGTCGTCCGCACCAGAGGGCTTGGTGCTCGAGGACCAAGCTTCCTCGAGGCCGGTAGCGTATGGTTCCCAGAGTCCATGCCTCGGGAGGCAATGACGGTCACGCTCGACCGCGGGCAGCCCGCGCGGCCGCTCGGCGCCGTGATTCGCGCCCCCAGCCACGGTTCGATTCCTCGCGAGTATCGCCTGGCCGCCGGCAGCTGTCGCGTCGGCGCGGGCAAGGACGTAGACCTCGTGATCCAGGACGACACGGTGTCGCGCCAGCACGTCGAGCTGCGCGTGGTCCCCGAGGGCGTCGAGCTCCGCGATCTCGGCAGCCGTAATGGCACGTTTTACCTCGGGCAACGCGTGGAAAAGATCACGCTCGCCCTGGGCAGCCGCGTCGTGCTCGGCCGCGTGGAGCTACAGATCGACGCCGATGCGGCCGCTTTACACGGCGGCGGCGACGCCGCGAGCGGTCCGACCGAGTACGGAGAGCTCCTGGGCGTCTCGCTGCCGATGCGCCGGCTGTTTGCCACGCTCCTCCGCCTGGAGGGCTCGCTCGTCAACGTGCTCGTCGAAGGCGAGTCGGGTACCGGCAAGGAGCTCATCGCGCGGGCGATTCACGAACATTCGGGGGTTTCCGCGGGGCCTTTCGTGGCGGTGAACTGCGGAGCGATCGATCGATCACTTTGCCGCAGCGAGCTCTTCGGGCACAAGCGCGGCGCCTTCACCGGAGCGGTAGAGCCTCACACCGGCGCCTTCGAGGCGGCCTCGGGGGGCAGCCTGTTCCTCGACGAGATCGGGGATCTGCCGCTCGACGTGCAGCCGGCGTTGTTGCGCGCGCTCGAGGTCGGCAGCGTCGTCCGTGTCGGAGAATCGGTGGAGCGGCCCGTCAAGGTCCGCGTGATCGCCGCCACGCACCGCGACCTCAAAGCGCTGGTCCTAGCCGACAAGTTTCGCGAGGACCTTTACTACCGTCTGGTGGTCGTCAAGCTGCGCGTGCCGCCGCTGCGCGAGCGCGTGGACGACGTCGAGCCGTTGATCGCGCGTTTTTCGGCACAATCGAGCGCCCCGAAGCTTTCTGACGAGCTGCTCCAGGATTTCAAGCGGCGCGCGTGGTCCGGCAACGTGCGCGAGCTCAAGAACGCGATTTTGGCCTTCGCGGCGCTGGGAAGCGTCGCGTTCGACGCGCCGGCCGAGCTCGCCGAGCTGCGCGCGGTTTTCTCCCGGCTGATCGACGTGGCCAAGCCCTATGCCGAACAGAAGGAGCGGGTGCTGTCGTGCTTCACGCGCGTGTACCTGGAGGCACTGCTCGCGAAAACCGGCGGCAATCAGTCGGAGGCGGCGCGCATCGCCGGCCTCGAGCGGAGTTACTTCGGCAAGCTCGTCGGCAAGCTCACGAAAGGCTCGGAATGAGCTCGGAGCGCGCGCAGGGCGAGCTCATCGCGTCCAAGTACCGGCTCGAGCGGCCGCTGGCACGGGGCGGGATGGGATCGCTCTGGGTAGCGCGCCACGTGGAGCTCGACGTGGAGATCGCGATCAAGTTCAGCGCCATGGAGCGCGGAGACGCCCACGATCTGCGTTTTCGCCGTGAAGCGCGCGCCGCCGCGCGCCTGAAAAGCGCGCACATCGTTCACGTCTTCGACTATGGGTTCGATCGCGGCGAGCCGTACATCGCGATGGAGTTGCTCGAGGGCGAGACCTTGCGCGAGCTGCTCGATCGCGAAGGCCCCCAGCCGCTGGCGCGCACGGCCACGCTGATCGCCGAAGTCGCGAAGGGCCTACAGGTCGCGCACGAGGCGGGTATCGTCCACCGCGATCTCAAGCCGAGCAATCTTTTTCTGGTGCGCTCCGGCAAGGCAGAGGTCGTGAAGATTCTCGACTTCGGCATCGCCAAGGCGAGCGCCGAAACCGGGAGCGAGACCGCCAAAAGCCCGGACCTGGGCGGCGATGCGACCCGTGCCGGCGCGATTGTCGGCTCGCCCGCTTACATGAGTCCCGAGCAAGCGCGCGGCGAGCTCGTCGACCGGCGAAGCGACCTCTGGTCGTTGGCCGTGGTGGCCTTTCGCGCGCTGACGGGCGCCGAGCCCTTTACCGGAACCAGCGCCGCCGAAACCTTCGAGCGCATTTGCAGCGCGCCACTGCCGCGCGTTACCGATCTGTTGCCGAACCTCCCCGTCGAGCTCGACGGCTTTTTCGAGCGCGGCCTGGCGCGTTCCAAGGAGCGGCGCTTTCAAAGCGCAGAGGAGCTCGGCGCTCTGCTCTCGACGCTCGCCGGGCGTCATCCGCAAACGTCGACGGTCACGCTCGAACGGCTCCCCGCCGCCGCGCTCGCCGGAAGAACGGGAGAGACACGCCCGATCGAGCCTCGAAGCGGCAGATTGTTGCGCGTGTTCGCCGCTGCGCTCGTCGCTCTGGTCGCCGCGATCTTGGGGTTCCGCTTCTGGTCGAGTCGCAGCTCCGCAGCCAGCGCTTCGAGCGCGAGCCTCGTCGCCGGGCCGCCCGCCAAAGCTCCGGCACTCGGCAGGGCAAGTGAGCCGACCTCGGCGGTTGCGCCGACCGCCGTGGTTTCGGCCGCCGAAGCGAGAGCCGCCCGCCCGCCGGCGCGCAAGCTTTTCGCTCGTCGCCCGCCGCAGCCCGCGACGCCGGCCCAGGCAGAGAGCACGGCGCCAAGCGAGGCCGAAACGCGAGAGCTGGATCCCGTGTTCGGCTTGCAGCGGTAACCATGGCAGTTCGGAGTCGCTTGCCGCCCGTGGCCGTCGCGATCGGCGTCGCGCTTTCGGGCGTTTCGAACGCCCGCGCGCAAGAAGCCGAGAAGAATGCCAATGCCGAGAGCGCCTCTTCCCAGCGCTGGGCGGCGGAAAAGAAGGCCGTACGCCTCGGCCACGACGGCATTGCGCTGTACGAGGCGTCGCGCTGGGACGAAGCCTACCAGCGCTTCAACGCGGCGGAGGCGCTCGTGCACTCGCCCGTGTTCTTGCTCTACATGGCGCGCTGCCGGCGGAACACTGGCAAGCTGCTCGAGGCGGCGGAACGTTTCGATCGGCTGTCCCGCGAACGCGTCAGCGACGATGCTCCGGCTGCCTGGCACGGCGCGGTCGCGGACGCCCGGGCCGAGCTGATCGCGCTGCGGCGATCGATTCCGCGTATCGTCGTCGTCTTGCGCGGGCCGCTCGACTCGCGCCTGACGCTGGACGGCCGCGAGCTCCCGGCGTCGGCGCTCGGCAAGTCGCTCGATCTCGACCCCGGCCGCCACTCGATCGTCGCGCGGGACCCGAAGGGACGCCGCGTGGTTCGGAGCTTCCAATTGACCAGCGGGCAGGCCACGACGACGGTCGACGTGTCATTCCAGAGCGCAGCCCTGACTCACCCTGACTCCCTCACCAAAGCGAGCGACCCCGCGGCGGCCTGGCGCACGGCCGGTTTCGTGTTTCTCGGCGTCGGCGCAGCCGGGCTCGGCGCGGGCGTAGGGGCGGCGATCGTCGCGGCCGATCGCGAGGGAGGTCAAAAGGACGACTGGCGCGCCGGATCGACGGTGGCGCTCGCGAGCGGCGCGGCGATCGCGGGTGCGGGCGCTCTCTTGCTCTTGCTGAGCTCGCGATGAAGCGACCGAGATCCCCTGAAAGCCCGCCCTTCGAGCGCGTCCAGCGGCTCGTGAAGCGCATTCCGCGCGGCAAGGTCGCCAGCTACGGGCAGCTGTCGGAGCTGATCGACGGTCGGCTCACGCCGGTGGGTGTCGGCTGGGCGATCCGCGCGGCCGGTGAGGGGATCCCGTGGCAGCGCGTCGTGAATGGACGCGGCGGCATCTCCACCGACGATCAGCATCCGGGGCTGCAACGGGCGCTGCTCGAAGCCGAAGGGGTGCGCTTCGGACGCGACGGGCTGATCGATCTCTCGCGTTACGGCTGGCGTAGCCGTGCACGAAAGTAAGGCGCGGCCACCCGCTTTCCGCGGTCAGGGCGATTGCTCGAGCGCGGACGGATGCGCCTCGCGCTCTCGATGGCCGAGCGAGCACTGGGCCGGGTCGGCGGCGATCGACAGCACCTGCACCGGTTCCACCGGTTTCACCAGGTGTTCGTCGAAGCCGGCTGCTTCGCTGCGCCGGCGATCGGCGTCGCGGGCGTATCCGGTCACCGCCACCAGCACGATCTCGTCGCCGCGCCGCAGCCGGCGGATCTGGCGGGCAAGCTCGTATCCGTCCATCACCGGGAGCCCGATATCGAGAAACGCGAGGTCGAATGGCTGCTCCTTCGCCAGCGCGAGCGCGCTCGGTCCGTCGTACGCGATGCTCACCTCGTGCTCGTCGAAACGCAGGATCTCGGCGAGCGTCTCGGCGGTATCGGGGTTGTCGTCGACGACGAGCACGTGCTGCGCGCGCTTGCGGGAAAGTGCGGCGACGGCGGTTCGCGTCGACATCGGCTCGATCTGGTCGACGGCGTTCTCGAGCGGCAAGCTGACGGTGAACTCGCTGCCGCGACCCGCGCCTGCGCTCTCGACGCCGATGCTGCCCCCGTGCAACTCGATCAGGCTCTTTGCGATCGACAGACCGAGTCCCAGGCCGCCCTGTGAGCGCTCGATGATGCGCGGCCCCTGCGCGAAGGTGTCGAACAAACGCGGGCGCAAGTCGTCGGGAATCCCGACGCCGTTGTCCCTGACCAGGATCGACACGTTGGCTTCGTTCGCTCGTACGCGAATGTCGATCGTCCCACCCTGGGGTGTGTACTTGGCGGCGTTGGTGAGCAGATTGCTCAGGACCTGAACCAGGCGATGCTCGTCGCCGTAGACGACCAGCCCGTGCTGAGGCACGTCCACGCGTAGCGTGTGCCTGCGCTGCTCGAACAACGAGCTCGTGAGCTCGATCGACCGGTCGACCACGCTGGCGATCTCGACGCGGCGCCGCTTGAGCTCGATCTTGCCGCGCGCGATCCGCGAGACGTCCAAGAGGTCGTCGACCAGCCGCACCATGTGCTGGACCTGCCTTTCGATGACGTTGCGCTCGTGCGAAAACGCAGTATCCCCCCGCAGCTTCATCAGCTCGAGCGCGGTCAGGATGGGTGACAGCGGATTTCGGAGCTCGTGACCGAGCACCGCCAAAAAAGCGTCCTTTGCCCGGCTCGCGGCCTCGGCGTTCTGCCGGGCCAGCTTGTGGTCCGTGATGTCGGAGACGGTGCCGAACATCTGCTCGGGTCGCCCGCGCTCGTCGAAAAAGGCCTGCCCGGTGGCTCGAATCCAGCGCTCGCTCTCCGGTTCGGCGAGCACGCGGTATTCGACGTCGTAGCTGCCGCCGCTTTCGTGATCCAGACTGCGGCGCATGGCCGCTTCGACGCGGGGACGATCTGCGGGATGTAGGCGCGCGAAGTAGGCCTCGGATTTGTGGTCCTGCCGCGGAAGGGAAAACATCTCGAGACAGCGGGCGTTGGCGCTGATCAGATCGGTGCGGGGATCGTAGTGCCAAGCGCCAATCGCGCCGCATTCGAGAGTGAGCCGCAGCCGCTCCTCCGCTTGTTGGAGCGCCTCTCGCGCTCCGCGGCTCTCGTCCAACAACTGGGCGTGCTTGACGCCCAGGCGGTCGAGACGGATTGCGAGCAGCAGCCCCAAGCCCAGCTCCGCCATCGCCACGGCCGTGACGAGCAATGCAAGGGTGCTGCTGGTGGGTCGTAGGCCCATGCGCGAGCCTTCCAGCACCAGCCACCCGATCGCGATCGGTGCGAACAGAAAGGGCAGGAGCATTCTGCGTGCCAGCGATCCGCCGGGGCCGGGACTGGTGAAGATCGAAGGCACTCCCAGATCGAAACGCGCGGCGAAGATACCGAGGGCGGCCAGCGCGATTCCAACGGCGGCGGGGACGCTCGTCGTGCCGGGGGAGCTCGGCGCGAGAAGAGGGTCGTTGTCGTACAGATGCTGGACGAACGCGAACAGAGCGAGGGCCATCGCGGCGATCGGGAGACCCTGGCTGGTGCAGCCCAGAGAGCCGTGCTTGCAGGGGAGACATGACAGCGCAATCGCCAGCAGCAGAAAGGCGAGCGCCGAGTTGGGCGCCATTCCCAGGGCCATCCACAGCGCGCCGCTACCGAGACCGGCGTAGTCGTGGACGAGCGACAGGCCGCTGAGCAGCGCCATCGTGAGCGCCACGGCGCGAGCAAGTCCTTTCGCCCATCGATATGGCCCGAGCATCACGAGCAGCAAGCCAGCCGACGAGAGCAGCAGGCACAGCGCGGTTCCGGGACTCATCCACCCCGTGGACCTGCGCACCGCGGGGTCCACGGCGCTCGACCAGGCGGCGATCAAGAACCAGAGCGCCAGAATGGAGCACAGCACTCCAATGGCGACCGCCAGCTGCTTCGAGGTAGCCGCGTGGAACGGCGTGAGCTTCACGCGCTGAAATTTGAGACGTCATTATCTGAGAACAAGCCGGGCCCCGCCGCCGGCTGGGAACGAACGTGGGCGGCGTGACCGGACTCACAATGCGAACCGATCTCGAGCTTAGGGCCGAAATCGACCGCCGGCGTTGGCGCATCGGCGCGGTGAGGCGCTCCAATCGCTGGCAGCGTTGCGCCCATCGCCGCGGTGGCCGGCAGCAGCAGCAAGAACGTACAAGAAAACGCCACCGCCCATTGCCGGCCGGCTGCCGGCTCGACCCCGGTCACGCGTTGCGCCCAAGCGCTGAACGGCGCAGAAGAGAAGAGACGAAGAGCAAGAGCAAAACTCGTGACCCAGCCATGAAGCGCACTGCTGGGTCCAGACGATCTGGTAGCCGAGGCCGGCAAAGCCGGAGGCTACCATCAGCATCGGGGGGGCCCACCGGCGCCAGGCGTCCATGCGGCTCTCTAGCTCTGGCGTAGCGGCGTGCGTCCATCAATCGACCCGCGTCTCCGGATCGTCACGAAAGTGAAACGCTACTTCGACGACCTTGCGCCCGCGACGGCACGCCGAACCATGAAATCCACGGCTTCGTTCATGTTCACCGGGCGCAGCCGGACTCCGGAATGCGCCCGAGCCCACACGCGGAAGACTTCGTCGGCGAACCCCTGGCCGACTCCTTCCACGCCGGCGAAGTCCAGCACGACCTCACGAAACTTTTCGAGACCGTGCAGCAAGCGACGCGCCTCCGAGCGCGACATGAAGCTGACGCCGAGCGCGAACAAACGAACGACCGTGCGCGTGCGTGTGAACGCGAGGTCGTCGGTGAAGGCGTCGAAGACCTGGCGCAGGGTGCGATTACTCTGCCGGTCGAGCCGTAAAGAGGCGCGGGTTCCGCGGCGGCGCTCGGTCACGGCCACCGCAAAGTCATCGCGTTCGTTGTCGATCGACCAGCGCAGCTCGCCGCTCGCGAGCTCGAACCAATCGACCGCCTTCGAGGAAAAGAACAGCCCTTCGCCGGTGTGATGCTCAGGATCGGTGGTGATCTTGCCCTTGGACAGCTCCTGGATCGCTTCGAGCTCGGAGGCGAGCTTCATCGCGCCGCGGACGTTGGCGAACACGCCGATTCCGTCGTCCAGCACTTCGCCGATCAGTACCGTGCCCGTGAAATCGAGAGTGACGCGAACGATCTTGCCTTCCGAATGCTCGATCGCGTTGTTGACGAGCTCGGTCACCACGTAGTGCATGGTCGCCCGCACGTTGCGAGAAAGCTTCGCCAGCTCGGGCAGTCCACGTTCGACTTCCTCCCAGACCGTCGCTTCGTCGAGTCCGGCGCGAGCGCGGCGAATCTCGAGTCGCGCACCCAGAAGCCGGTACTTTGCTCCGCGCCCGGCACCCTCGACGGCGAGCTGCCTCGCAGCGACGAGGTGCCGGAGGTGGCGGTGTGCAGCCTGCCTCGTGATCCCGGCGGCGAGGGCGAGCTCGCCGCTGCTCACGGCGCCGCGCTTTTTCGCAAGCGCCAGCGCGAGTTGGCGCGGTTCGGGCCGGGCCCGTTGGTTTACCTTTTTTGCCGGCACGAGAAAGGTAAATAGGGTATTCTAGAACGTAAATCAAATCGTACACGCTTCCCCGGAGTCATGGCGACGAAGCTGTTCGTTCTCTTGCTCGGTCTCGCGTTCACCTGTGTCGGCTACGCCTACGCCGCGCTCGCACGCCGCATGCGTTCGTTCCAAAGCGTCGCCGGAAGAGTGGTCGCGCGTGAAGTCGTGGTCGTTCCCTCGGGCGACACGACGGAAGGGCGCTGGGGCGAAGGCGGCGGATACACGCCGCAGGTCACTTATCGCTACCTTGTCGGCGGTATCGAGCACGAGTCGAACAAGATCGGGCGCACAATCCTGGGTTACAAGCGCGCCGTTGCAGAGCGAAAGCTCGCGGAGATTCCCGACGAGGTCGTGGTTTGGTACGACCCGAGCAAGCCGAGCGAAGCCTATCTGAGCAAGCACGGCCCTGCGCTCGGCTATGCGATCCTGGCGCTCGGAGTGACACTGTTCCTCGGTGCGACCGTCAGTCTTTTGAATTGATGGAGGGAGCGGAACTTTTTCCGGTTGGTGCAACCAGAAGCGCTCGGAGCTCGCATCCAACGATCCGGCCCCATGTCCGAATTGCCATCGCGGACGCGCCGCGTTCGGCGGAGCGTGATCGGATGGAGGTAGGCTGGTCACACCGCGGATGGCGATGAATGCGACGTGTTCGGTGCGGGTAGTGCAGCCTTTTTTGAGGCTCGCGTCCGCAAAAGACGCGTACCGCGATCTGGTCCCCGAAGCTTTCTGGTCGGCGAACGCCGACGCGCGCGTTTCTCTTTCGGAAACCGAGGCGATGCTCGGTGGCGCGGTCGAACTCACCGGAGATCGCCAGCTGGGCTTGCGGCTCGGTCGCTCGATGCGCTTCGGCGACGGAGGGGCGTTCGATTTCGCAGTGCGATCCGCTGCCACCGTGCGTGAAGCGATCGAGGTGGCGGCCAGGTACAGCGCGCTCCACTCGGACTCTTTTCGCATCTGGTTCGAGCCCTGGCGCTCCTATGCGGTGATTCGCATGAGCGACCTGACGCACGCGACCGCGCCGTGCGCCGACTTCGCGATCAGCGCTTTTTACAAGCTCCACGTCGCCGAGGCCCTGCCGAACGATTCCGGTGCAGAGTGCTGGTTTCCGTATCCCGCGCCGCGCGACGCGAGCGATCATGAGCGTAATTTTCGCGGCGCGGGGCTGAGGTTCGGCGCTCCGTTCCTGGGAATCGTGTTCGATCGCGCCCACGCCAGAGCGCCGCTGCCGGCGGCCGATCCGATCCTGCACCGCGCGATCTGCGATCGCGTCGATCTGCTGCTGGCTTCACTCTCCGAGTGGCACGCGGTGAGAGCGCGCGTGCGGCGCTTCATCGAGCGGGAGCTTCGCAATACGAGCTCGGCCACGGTTTCGAGCGTTGCGCGCGCACTGGGCATGACTCGACGCACGATGAGCCGCAGGCTCGAGGCGGAGGGCACGAGCTTCGTCGACGAGCTCGATCGAGCGCGACGCGAGCTAGGGCTCGCCTACGTCGGTGATTCCGAGCTGCCGTTGAAAGAGATCGCGTTCTCGCTGGGCTTCTCCCACGTGGAGTCGTTCCACCGTGCGTTCAAGCGCTGGTCGGGGGAGACGCCGCACGCCTATCGCAGGCGCGCCCGCGTCGTGAGCGGCGGAGGCAGCGTTACTTCGCAGCTTCGGCCTGGAGCTTGACCGCGTTGATCAGATCCTCGGTCGGCGGGAAGTAGTCGAAGATGTGCATACCGAAGCCTTGGGCTTCACTGGCCGTGTTGCGGTAGGGCGGTGTGGAGCGGGTGTCGTCCGGCGTCTTGTCCAGGCTGATCTGGAGAAAGTTGAAGTTGTCGAGCTTCGTGCACTCGCCCCGGAAGATGTCGCGATAGAGCAAGAACGGCGTCGTGATCCCTTCGGGAAAGGGGCCGACGTCGGGCGTGAAGATGGGCTGCACGGGGTGCGCGTAGATGTAGCTGCCGCTGTAGCGGCCGGTGTTCTTGGCCAGCGTCGCGGGATTCGTGCACACGGCTTCGGTTCCGGCCGCGGCGTTCCCGGCGCCGAAGCGGTTTCCGGCCTTCGGCGGCGCGTCCTTGGCGAAGCTCGCGTAGGAAATCACACAGCCCGTTTCGCCGGGCGCCGAGCAGTACGGAACGTCGCTGAAAGTGCCGCCGCTCTTTTGGCCGGCGGGGACCTGGATGCTCGTGCCGATCAGCACGGCCGAGATCATCTTCGCGCGGACGTCGGGGTTACCCGCGATGACGTCCTTGAGCAGGGTCGTCAAGACTCCGGAGCCCTGGGAGTGACCCACCAACACGAACCTGCGTCCGCGATTGTGGCTTTTCAGGTAGTAGTCGAAGGCGTCCTTCACGTCCTGTGCGGCGAGCGCGGGATTCGGCGTTGCACCCGGGGCTCCGGGGTTCGTGACGTTCAAACCCACTTGCCGGTAAAGCGGTGCGAACACCTCGCAGATGCGGGTGAAGGGGGCACCCTGCGCCAGCAGCGCGTCGCGCACGTACTTCACGCCTTCCTCGCTGAAGTCCGTCATGTTCCCGGACTTGTTCAGGAGCACGGTCGGGTAGACGTAGAAGCAATCGAACGCGGGATTGGTCGCCCGCTCGTGGGGCACGAGTCTCGTCGTGCCGTCCTTCAGCACCTCGGTTGCGTCGAGGTTCTTCGCGCACTCGCTGGTCGCCTTGTCGGGCCGACAAGCCCAGTGGTCGGGATTGGCGTAATCGAGTGGCCCGCCGGTGCCGACGTCGCTCAGACCTCCGGTCCCCTGCGAGCCGTCGCCCGCGCCGGAGTCGTTCTCGCCGCCCGCCCCGCCGCTACCGGCGCCGCCGCCGCTGCCGGCCGTGGCACCGGCACCCGCGCTACCGGCGCTCGCCGGTGCGGCGCCGGGGTCGTCATCCGAGCCGCAGCCGGCGACCGCTGCGAGCGTCGCCCAAACGAACAAGTTGATTTGCAAAAGGCGCATGACAAAGAGCTCCTCTCCTAAGCCGAGTGACTCGATCACTCGATCGACTTCATCTCTACGGTGGTCTTTTCGATCGCGATCGGATCCCAGGGATCCGCGTGCTGGCCGGGCGCGAGGTAGTACGAATGCACGAAGCCGTGATTGCATCCCGGCCAGGACCAGTACTTGGTGTTGCCGACGTCGGTTGGGCCCATCTTCGCGCCGCAGCCGTGAGCCGTGGCGTAAGTCGTGATGTTGGCTTTGTCGGCCGCGGCGTTGCGCTGCTCGGGGGTCATGGCGCTGCCGCCGCCGAGCTCGAGCTCTTGCTGCGCGACGATGCACGCGAGGCGATCCGAGCAACGCGGGCAGCCGCCGCCGACCACCATGCGCACGCCGCGCAGTCGGTTCTGAAAGCGCGCGTCGCACGCGAAAGTCGAGTTCAGATAGAAGGCGCCCCACGAGCCGCCCTGCGCCCACATGCTGCGAACGTTGAATTTCTGTCCGAAAGTCGCGTACACCCAGTCGACGACTTCGTAGAGGTGCGGAAGATCTTGGCCGTTGTCCCCGTTGCCCCACTGCGTGCCAATCGCCTTGGGCAGGACGTAAATCAGATTGTGCGAGTCGGTGAGTCGATAAAACGGCCCCGACGTCATCGTGAACGGGATTTTTTGCGCGTCCTGCAGTGTCCCGTGCAGCGTGAAAAGGAACGTGACCTGCGCTCCTTCGTGCGCGCACGGATACGTCACGACGACGTCGCGGCCGCCGATTTTCACGGTCGGCGGCAGGGTCGTGTAGCTCACCCGCGGCACGCCGCAGGGCACTCCGGGGATCGACACCATGGGCTTGTTCGGGTCGCCGTCGGCCGGACCATCCGGGGGCGATCCGCCGCTGCCCGCGCTGCCTGCGCTGCCGCCCGTCGCGCCGCTGCCGCCGCTGCCAGCGCTGCCGCCGGTTGCGCCGTCACCGCCGGCGCCACTCATTCCAGTTCCCCCGGTGCCGGCGCTAGTTCCGCCCGTTCCCGATCCGGCGTTGCCGCTCGTTCCACCCGCTCCACCGGGAGTCGTACCGGCGTTGCCGCCGCTGCCGCCGCTCGTACCTCCCACTCCCGTTCCAGCGGTCGCGCCGGATCCCGTTCCCGACGCGCCGCCCGAACTCGCACCAGGTCCCGTACCCGGCTCCGCCGAGCTGTCACCGCAGCCGCTGGATGCGAGAACGAGAATCGCGATCGCCGAGCTGACTTGCTCAATGAGCGAACAGGGCATGTGAACCTCCGCGCTTGCGCACGCGCGAATGTAGCTACTGCGCAGTCGAAGAGACGTTGTTGTTCGGAACGCGCGAGCGATCGGCGCCGAGTTTTTCAGGCTGGGCGGCGCGTGGCCCCGAGAGCTAACTCGCCCTCCGAGTGGGATCGACGAATCCGGCGCACGGTGTGGCGCGCAAAGCTAAAAACTACTTTCTTGCCCAACCGAAATATCGTCGCGACGCTAGACCTTGCTCGCCCTGGCCTGAAATTCGCGCGGCGAAGTGCCCTCCCAGCGCCGGAAGGCGCGGGTGAAGCTGCTCGCCGCGCCGAAGCCGAGCAGGTACGCGATCTCGCTAATTGAACAGCGCGCTTCGGCGAGGTACGAGCGCGCGAGCTGCCGCCGCGTGTCGTCGAGAACTTCCTTGTACGACGTGCCCTCGTCCGCGAGCCGTCGCTGTAGATTGCGGACACTCGAGCCGAGGCGAGCAGCGGCGTCCGACTCGTTGGGCTCGCCCGTGGGCAGCGCCTCCACGAGAAACAGCTGCAGCTTGCGGGCAAAGCGATCGAGTCCGAGCTTCGCCAGGTGCGAGATCATCACTTGGTCGTTCAGGCGCGCCAGCTCTGCGTTGGCGCCGGCAAGTCGCGCTTCGAAGCTCGGCTTGTCGAAGACGAGCACGTCTCCGCGAGCGCCGAAGACGACCGGAACGCGGAAGTAGCGGCGGAACGGCGCTGCGTCCGGCGGCGCGGGACGCCTCAAGCTCACGCTCAGCGGGTTGTGCGTCCGATCGCGCAGCACCCGGCACACGCGCACCGCGAGCGCTACGAACGCGTCCACCGCCTCGTCCGCGGGACGCTGTGCCGGATCGACGAGCTCCACGCTGAACCGATACCCTTCCTCGCACGTCTCGAGCGTCATCTCGGCGGCGTCGCTGACCAGGCGAAAGTAGCGAACGATGCGCTCGAAGGCTTCGGCCAGGCTGCCGCTCGCGGCGAGCGAGAATCCGAGTGCGTGAAAGTACGTGGGCCGGGCGTGGCGCGCGACCTCGATGCCGAAACACGGATCTTTCGTGGCTTCGATGGCCAAACGCCAGAGCCGCGTGGTCGCGGCGAGCGGATAGCGCGCCAGCGGGTCGCCGAGCGCCGCGACGTCCAGACCGGCTTGTTTGAAGAGTTCGACGCCGTCGAGTCCCCTCGATTCGAGCGCGCTCCTGATCGCGAGGCCCCAGCTGCTGAGCGAGGTCGGAGAATGGATCATCCAGTGAGCTCTGGCGCGTTCGGACAAGGCGAGCGGCGCATTCGGTCAAGTAAAGACCAGGAGCCGCGCGGGCACCAGGATCGCGCGAAGAAATTGGCGGAGCCGGCGAAGTGATTGGCGGGGACGGAAATGCGAGGTCGATCGCGATACCCCAGACTGCGAGCATGGACAAAAACGACGCCTCGCTCGATGCTCGCAACAGGGGGATTTCGCTTTCCGCGCTGGACCGTAAGCGGATCGGCCGTATCAACGCCGAGGTACGGCGGGCAGGCGCCGAGCTCCGCCAGCGCTGGCCCTGGCTGCGGCATCAGAATGCACTGGGGGTTTTTGCGCTAGTGGGCCCGCTGCTCGGCATGGTCGCGGCGGGATGGCTGTACCTCGCCGGCGCGCTGCCGGCATGGGCCTGCATCGTCGTTTCGGCGCTGTTCGCATCGATCATCCACGAGGTCGAACACGACCTGATTCACTCTCTGTATTTTCCGCGCCACGGCGGTATCCGCGCGCTGATGATGGCCGTCGCATGGCTGGCGCGGCCCGGCACCATCAATCCGTTTTTGCGCAAGAAGCTCCACCTCCGTCATCACAAGGTGTCGGGCAACGAGGAAGACCTCGAGGAGCGGGCGATCACCAACGGCGAGCCCTACGGCGTGAAGCGCCTGCTGATGATGGCGGACGGCACGCTGGCGGTGTTGCTTCGCCTCGATCAGGCGAAGGGCCGGCCCGGGAAGCTGATCGTGTTCGCCGCGCTCGGCTACTTCCCGCTCGGATGGATCCACTACGCGCTTCTCTATACGTTCCTGGCCTCCCACGGGCTCGCGCTGGCCGGCCTCGAGCCGCTGCTCTCGCCCGCGGCTACTGCCGTCGTCGACGCCGCCTGCGTCGTGTGGATCCTGCCGCACGTGCTGCGCTCGTTTTGCCTGAACTTCATCAGCTCGAGCATGCACTTCTACGGCGACGTGCAGCGCGGCAACGTGCTGCAGCAGACGCAGGTGCTGAACGCGTGGTTCTTCGCGCCGCTACAGCTGTTCTGCTTCAACTTCGGCAGCACGCACGCGATTCACCACTTCGTGGCGAGCGAGCCGTTCTATATCCGGCAGCTCACGGCGAGCGCCGGACACCGCGTGATGCGAGAAAACGGCGTTCGCTTCAACGATCTCGCTACGTTCCTGCGCGACAACCGATACACGAAGGAAAGTGCCGAAGTAGCGCCGTTGCGGAGCTACGCCAGAAACGCGTGAGCTCTTCGCTCTGGCTAACGGCGCTGGGGTTTCGCGACCGTTCGGCCGGCGGGTACCGCCTCTCCCCCGGCAAAACACACCGAAAACGTCCGCTCGACGATCGGTGAGAAGTAGTCTGAGCACGTGCCTTTGCACGTTTCCTGAGCGCAGTCCCCGTGACAGACGCCGCTTTGCACCACGCAGACCGACGTCGGGTCGCATCCGTCCGTTCCGACCGCTTCCGGATTGCAGGCCTCGCCCGTGCTGCCGGGAAGCGGAAAGTCGTCGTCTTCGCTTTCGCTGCCGCAAGCAACGAGCGCGAGCGCTGCCAGCAAGCAGCCCGCAGCCCGGAGTACACGCGATCTCGAAACCATCGGGGCGCCAGCATAGCGCACGGGCCAGAGGCCGCTTCGACCCCCGGTTCACATCGGGCGGGGACGGCATCTGAGGGGGGGAAGAGGCGGGGTCCAGCCTCGGCCTGAGCGTTGCTGCGCGGCGGATTTATTAGTAAATTCACATTGTTGCGCGGGCGCTTTCAGCCGAACCTGGAAGCTGTTGGCGTGGTTGTGCATGGCCTGACGGCCGCCGCTGTCGAGCACGTTGACCCACATTTCCTTGAGCGCCCAGGGCAGGCGCTCGCCGAACAGATGCACGCCGAATTCAACGAGCTTTGGCGTGATCAGGGCCGCCGCTTCACGAAGCAGCGGGCTGTCGGCCGGGCGTAGCATCTCCGTGTGCAACAGGTTCGCTGACGAATTGTTGTCGCGCGTCGCCCTCGCCGTGAAGTGCTCGACCAATCCGGCGACCAGGGGTTCCCCGAGCGTGCCCGGCGCCCGCATGAAAGGGGTCGGAAATATTCCGAAGACCTCGTCCATGCGGCTCTCTATCGTCGGCGTCCTCCGGGGTGTCGATCAATCGACGCGCGTCGCCGGAACGTCACAAAGCGGGGAGCTCCTTTTCAGCCCCATTCCTCACCAAAACGCCGCTGAAGAGCGCGAGCGGAGCGCGATCCGCGTGCGCGCACGCACTTCGTGTGCGCACGGCGGTGAGGTTCAAATACAGCTCACGCCAACCCGAGCTGGCCCTTGAGCTCCTCTAGCACACGGACGAGCTCCGCGCGCTCCTCCGGCGTTGCTCCGAGATGATCGAAGGCCGGCTTCAGCTCGGTGGGTCGGAAAAAGTGGATCTCGGGACGAAACAAGCGGAGGGCCAGGGTGGCGACGCGCACCTTGGTGGAAGCCGTGAGCACGGACACGCGGGCATCGCGCTGCCGGAGCGCGTCCGTGAGACGCACGCTTTGCTTCGAATTGGGCGCTCCTCCTGCGCTGTACACCAGAACCCGGTCGATCTCGGGACGAGCCAGGGATTCTTCGAGCATGGCGTCCCACCTGACGTCGCTGGGTGGCCGCTCCGGATGCACGATCACGATCGTCCGGCCGCTGTAGCTCCAGAGCAGAGACTCCTCGGGCATATCGCCGCGACGAGTCTACTCCCGGCGCGCAGGGCCGCCTATTGAGCGATTGGCTGCGCGTCCGGGTTGTCTTCGGTGATCGTCGGCAGGGAGCGCCACGGGTTCGCAGGCGCAGCGACGTTGGAGTCGTACGCGTACGTATGCGTACCGTCGCCGTAGTCGCAGGTCGCGCCGCTCGCGCAGTTCTGTTCCAGGTTCTGCAACACGGCGTCGCTGATCACCGACGCGGACGGCGCGTGCCAGGCGACGCGGCGCACTTCCCAGGACTTTCCGACCTGGTTCGGGCCATTCGAAGCGCCGAAGAAAATCGGGTCCGACGAAAGCAGGTACGCCACCGGATCGTGAATGTACACGTGGTCGGTGCCGAGGTCGCCGAGCTGCGACCAAGCGTCGTTGAAGCGTTCCCCGCCGGATCCGACACTGGCCTCTCGAATCCAGGTGCCACCCTTCACGTACATGTAGTCGACGAGGCCGTCGTTCATGCGGATCATCTTGTGGAACGAGATTCGCACCGTGCTGTCGACGATGATGAAGTTGCATCCGCCGCCGATCCTGAAGCCCCAGGAGTTGTGGTTCCCGGCGGTGACGACGTTGTCGTTCGCGAAGAACACGTTCTTCGCATTCGCTCCCAGGTAGGCGCAGCCGTCGCCGCTGGTCGTGGGCATCATGCGGACGATCGAGTTCACGAAACCGAAACGGTCGACTCCGTCCGACCCTGCGTTGATGAGGAGGATCCCGGTGCCGTTGCGCTGGGCCGGCGGCACCACTGCATTGTTCACGACCACGCCGTCGAACACGATGTCGGTGCTCCCGGGATCGACCATGATCGCGCCAATTTGCCCGCCTCGGATGCGGAGACGGTGAGACGGCGCCACCTGGGGTCCGGGCAAATGACCGGCGTAAACCAGCTCCGCGATCACGTTCGGTCCGAGCGTGACGTCGCAGTCGGTGACGTTGCCGAAGTCGAGCACGCCAACGCGCCCCGCGCTGTCCGGAACCGTGACCGCAGTGCCCGCCGTTCGACAGGCGTCGA
>Ga0111538_10005039_pt1 | contig 18120 bp, 9 predicted proteins | sample SoiMethybrSBSTD1_FD_79669 | JGI IMG/M metagenome (GOLD analysis project Ga0111538, IMG submission 79669) | Bulk soil microbial communities from a Populus tree surrounding site in Tennessee, USA - Soil MetaG P. TD hybrid SBSTD1 (version 2)... | ecosystem: Environmental > Terrestrial > Soil > Tree...
ATTCCCGAAAAAATAATTTCATGGCCAAAATATAGAATTAAGTCGCCAGAAGTCAGAATTAAACGATGCGAAAGGTATATTTGAGGCTTTAATTTTTAAAATGGAATTATCACAAGGAGCTTACACGATTCAGGGGCAAAATGTACTTGACCTGGCAGAACAATTTGGAACACCGCTTTACATTTATGATGGAGAAAAGATTGCGCATCAAATCAAAACGTTAAGAAATGCTTTTTCGGCAGTGGAGATCCGAGTAAAGTATGCAGCAAAAGCACTGACCAATATTTCGATCTTAAAATTAATTCGAAAGCATGGCGCAGGCATTGAAGTAGTATCGCTTGGAGAAGCACAGATCGCGATGAAGGCAGGATTCACGCCTGCAGAAATCGTGTTCACACCGAGTGGCGTTGACTTCAGTGAAATAATCGAAGGCGTGGACCTAGGCCTTGCCATCAACATTGATAATTTGTCGACGCTGCAGAAGTTTGGAGAACGATACAAAAACACTTATCCCTGTGGTATCCGCATAAATCCTCATATTATGGCCGGAGGAAATTATAAAATTTCAACGGGTCATAGCAATTCTAAGTTTGGAATTTCCATCTATCAATTTCAACAGATCATGGAAATTGTTCAAAAGCATGGCGTGCAGATAAAAGGACTTCACATTCACACAGGTTCAGAGATTGCCGAAACCGAAGTATTCATAAAAATGGCTGAGATTCTTTTTGGGATGGCTGGTGATTTTCCGAATCTCTCCTTTATTGATTTCGGCAGTGGATTCAAAGTAGCGTACAAGGAAGGCGACATGGTAACAAACATATATGACCTTGGCTTAAAACTTTCAAAAGCATTTAATGATTTCTGTCAGCGATATGGACGGAAGCTGGAAATGTGGATTGAACCCGGAAAATTTATTGTGAGTGAGGCGGGAACTTTTTTAGTCAAGACGAACATTGTGAAGCCAACACCGTCTGTAACTTTCGTGGGTGTTAACTCCGGATTGAATCACCTCATTCGCCCGATGATGTACGATGCTTATCATCACATTGTAAACGTTTCAAATCCCTCGGGCTCGCAGAAAATTTACACCATCGTTGGATACATTTGCGAGACCGACACTTTTGGTTCTGATCGGAAACTAAACGAGGTTAGGGAAGGAGATATACTCGCATTCAAAAATGCCGGTGCATATTGTTTCTCCATGTCCTCCAATTATAATTCGCGACTGCGTCCTGCTGAAGTATTGGTGGTTAACAAAGAAGCGAAGCTTATCCGCGAGCGGGAAACCATTGAAGATCTCCTTAAAACACAGATAGAGGTGGATGTGTGATTTGTCTTAATCTTCCGCTTATCAAAGGATACCAACTTTTTTGAGTCGCAGTTCGTTATTTTAGCAACCTAATTCAACAGGATGTTCATACGATTTGCTTACGTTCTATTTTTGCTTGCTGTATCTTCATTGGCTTATGGCCAAATTCTTCAGCCCGCCAGGCTGGTGGCGGAAACTCCGGCGAAAAGTTTAAAGGTTGGTGACGAGGTCGAGTTGATCTTTAAAGCGTCAGTTGACAAGGACTGGTATATCTACTCCGTTGGATTTGATGAAGATTGCGGGCCAATCCCCATGGCTGTTACCTTGGAAAAACATCCCAGCTTTGCGTTAGCGGGCAGCCTGCTTGCCGTAAATGATCAGGCAAAACACGATAAAATTTTTAATTGTGATGTCAGGATATTTGTCAATACGGGGGAGTTCAGGCAGAAGATAAAGATACTCTCGCCAGATCTTAAGCTCGTGGGATCGTATGAGGGCCAGGTCTGTTCTGAAGTTGAAGGGAAATGCGTCTTGTTTTCAGGTGATCTGCTATTTGAAAAAATAAACGTCACGGGTAAACTGAGCGAGAATAATCAGGTACCAAAAGAAGACAAGAAACGAGAGGATCCAAGTGTAGTTCAGCCTCCAATAGTTGATACAATAAAGTTGGAAGCACCCTCTGGTGCTATTAAAACGGATATCAAGGGACCTATTTTAGACCGATCAATCCTGGAAAATTCTGGCGGTGACACTCAGAATGCGTCTCTTTGGGGCTACATGATTATCGCTTTTATATTGGGTCTTACGTCTCTCATCACACCCTGCGTTTTTCCCATGATCCCAATGACTGTTACGTTTTTTCTGAAAGACGATCAAAGTAAGGCCAAGGGAATAAGAATGGGTATTGTTTTTGGAATTTCGATTGTCGCTATTTATACAATTGTAGGAACCGCCTTCGCCCTGCTTTTTGGCGCCGAAGGGTTGAATGCTTTGGCAACGCACTGGCTGCCGAATCTTTTTATCTTTATCATCTTCATTGTCTTTGCACTTTCGTTTCTTGGCTTATTCGAGATTACTGCCCCGCACAAGCTTGTCAACAAGGCAGACCAGGCTGCCGAGAAGGGAGGTTATGTGGGAATATTTTTTATGTCAGCGACACTGGTGCTCGTTTCATTCTCATGTACGCTACCATTGGTTGGAAATGTGCTTGTGCTCGCTGCGGGGGGTGAAATATTAAAGCCCATCATGGGCATGTTTGCATACTCATTGGCGTTTGCTATACCTTTTACACTTTTTGCAATTTTTCCGGAGTGGCTAAAGAGTCTGCCGAAATCTGGTGGATGGTTGAATTCTGTAAAAGTCGTACTTGGTTTACTTGAGTTAGCGCTCGCCTTGAAATTCCTCAGTATTGCCGATCAAACGTATCATTGGGGGATACTGGACCGTGACGTTAACATTGCAATCTGGATTGTGATCTTTTCTTTTCTTGGGGTTTACTTGTTAGGAAGGATCAGGATGCCCCACGATAGTCCTGTCGATAAAGTGACAGTACCGAGGTTGATTCTTTCCATACTAACATTTTCATTTGTTGTCTACCTGGTGCCCGGTTTATGGGGAGCTCCGCTCAAAACGTTGGCCGGTTATCTGCCTCCAATGTATACACATGATTTTGACTTGATCTCGCTGGCGAAAAATGAGAACTCAACCGAAATCTGTGATAGACCAAAATATTCGGACCTCCTGCACCTCCCGCATAAGCTGAATGGATATTTTGATTATAAGCAGGCAATGGCTTGCGCTCGTCAACAAAAGAAGCCGCTGTTTATCGACTTCACCGGCCATGGTTGTACAAATTGTCGTGAAATGGAGGCGGTTGTATGGTCCGATCCAGAAGTCTTGAAAAGGTTACAAAACGACTTTGTCGTAGTCGCGCTCTATGTAGACGATAAGACAGAGTTGCCAGAGACTGAATGGTACACCTCAAAGCATGATAATAAGGTGAAAAAAACGATTGGCAAGCAAAACGCTGATCTTCAGATCACTAACTTGAATAACAATGCTCAGCCATTTTATGTACTGTTAGGGGAAGACGAACGTGTGCTAGCATGGCCTTATGGCTACGATAAAAGCGTTGATGGTTTCGTGCGCTTTTTGGATGAAGGCAAAAAGAAATATGCCGAATTATATAGCCATTGATGGCCGAGTTTGTAAAACGAGATTTTTATAAGATTAGGTACAGGGTAACAAAATCTAAATCTTAAGGCCAATTCACATGCCCTGATCGGCCATTATAAGTCGCCAGAAATTTCAAGAAATTATAGATTGTCGTTAAGCATATTAATTCTTTGGTTGATAGCGTTTGAAGGGGCAATGGGTGGTATTTCCTTTATGTTGAGGTTACCATTTTCAACTTTGCAGTGGCCAAATTGAGCTTACATAAACAAAGATTTTTGGGGCCATTGACTTTGGATTGATAATCAGCAGGTTATTTTTTGCATTTCATTTTAAAATATTACACTTTTGGTATGCAACCGTTGTGAGGGCCTTTACCTCATGTTTTTTTTACGGCTTATCTTTGATAATTAATTTTTAACGGCCTTCGGGCACAAACGATTTTTTTAGTATGCAAAAACGCTGGTTTGGATTTCTACTTATTTCATTTTTTGTCGTAGCCGTTGTACTCACGAACAAACTTTATCAAGCACCTACTTTGATCACTGAAGTTTCAACAGATTCAGTTGCCAGCGAGCCTTTTAAGGTTAAGGAACCTAACGTCCTTTATGGGATGGTCATCGATAACTACACTGTAATTGAAGATAAAATTAAACGCAATGAAGTATTGGGTGACATACTCATGGAGTACAACGTGCCAGCCAATATTATCCATCAGGTATCAAAACTTTCACGCAGTGTTTTTGACGTGCGGAAGATTGCCCCCGATAAAAAATATACACTGATCTGCGGTCAGGATTCATTAAAAACGGCCAAAGCATTTGTTTATGAACCCAACCCCGTCGAGTACATCGTTTTTCGATTTGAAGATACTTTGTGGGTAGACGTTTGCCAGCGCGAGGTTGTGATAACAGAGAAAAGCATTGCCGGTGAGATCAAATCCAACCTCTCTGAGACGATTGAAGAACTTGGTATCTCCCACGAACTTACCAACCGATTCGTAGATGTTTTTGGATGGCAGGTTGATTTTCAGCGTTTGCAGAAAGGTGACAAGTTCAAACTTATTTATGAAGAAGCTCAGGTTGAAGGTGTTCCAGTAGGGATCAAACAAATCAACGGAATTTACTTTGAACACTTTGGCCATCCTTACTATGCATTTCCATTCGATCAAGGCGAAGGCATCGACTATTTTGATGAGGAAGGTAAAAGTTTGAGGAAAGCGCTTTTAAAATATCCGATCGAGTTTACGCGTATTAGCTCTCGCTACACGATGAACCGTTTCCATCCCGTTCAAAAACGCTGGAAAGCTCACCTTGGAACTGATTTCGCTGCTCCACGGGGAACTCCAATCCGCGCTGTTGGCGACGGTCTTGTGGAGGAAGCTCAATACAAATCGAATAATGGTAACTACGTGAAGATAAGACACAATGGAACGTATACCACCCAGTACCTGCACATGTCGGGCATTGCGAGTGGGGTGCGTGCCGGCACAAGAGTTCGTCAGGGACAAACGATTGGCTATGTAGGAAGTACCGGATTAGCAACAGGTGCGCATCTGTGCTATCGCTTCTGGAGGAACGGAGTTCAGGTTGATGCATTAAAAGTAGAACTACCTCCGTCTCAGCCGGTAAAGAAGGAGTATCTGGAATCTTTTGAAAATGTAAAAACGGAGTTGACTAAAAAATTGGAAGTCATTCCATTCCCGATCCAGGCGGATCCAATAGCGTCATTATAATGTTGTGATAAAGATCATGTAATTTTCTTTCACTTTTTTTGTTAGAGATTTAGTGATCTTTGTTTTTATCGATGAGGTTTATTTTTCTCATATTTTTTCTATTCACATACACCCTTGTAAAAGCTCAAAAGGTTGGGTTGGTTTTAAGCGGAGGTGCTGCAAAAGGTCTGGCCCACATCGGCGTATTGAAAGCGCTGGAGGAAAATGGAATTCCTATCGATTATATAGTAGGAACGTCCATGGGCGGAATTATCGGGGGATGTTATGCCGCTGGCATGAGTCCAGACCAGATCGAGCAAATGGTCCTATCTGCCGATTTTCTTCGCTGGATAAATGGACTTCCTGAGACCGGATACAACTACTACTATCATCAAAGTGATGAGACCCCCCAGTTTCTAAAACTTAACCTCGCGTTAGATTCTACCTTAAATTTCAGATTCAATTCCAGCATCGCGAGTGATGTATCTTTAAATTTTGCGCTGACTGAAAAAATGGCGCAAGCATCTGCAATTTCAAAAAACAATTTCGATAGTTTGTTTGTGCCGCTTCGTGTTGTAGCCGCAGATATTTTTACGCAACAGGAAGTAGTTATTGGAAAAGGATTGTTGAGTGATGCGCTTCGCGCCACGCAAACGGTTCCATTTTTTTACAACCCTGTGCGCGTTGATGGCAAGTATCTTTTTGACGGAGGAGTTTACAACAACTTCCCGGTTGATATCGCTGCTCGCGAATTTAAACCCGATGTTATTGTCGGCGTGAATGTTTCCAGCAAAGTCTACGATGAGTACCCTTACGAAAACGATGACAAACTTATCTCACGCTCGCTGTTGCTTTTATTACTGGATAAGTCTGACCCGTCTCAGCTGTCCGATCAGGGAGTTTACATACAACCCAATCTGAAGGGGTTTTCGTCCTTTGATTTTGGGAGCGCAAAAAACATGATTGATAGCGGTTACGTCCAAACCATGCGCCAGCTTGATGAAATTAAATCAAAGATCGCGAGGCAGGATGTTTGTGATGACGTCGCGATGAGGAGAAATGCTTTTAAGAACAAGAGTGTACCTTTCATTTTTGACCGGGTGACCTTTCAGAAATTCAACTCCAAACAGCGGGGATACATCAGGAAAATTTTTAAGACGCGTCAAAAAGGAGATCAACTTTACTTCGGCGACATTAAGAAAGGTTACTTCAAACTCGTGTCTGAAGATTATTTTAGTAATGCTTTCCCGCGAATTCTGTACGACACTGCCAAAGGGAAATTCAATTTTGAATTAACGCGTCGACCTCAGCAAAATTTCCAGGTTGATTTTGGGGGCGTTATCGCTACGCGAGACATCAGCAATATCTATCTGGGATTTAGCTTATTCAATTTTAATAGAATGTTAACGCATGCTTATGCCGGATTCCAAACGGGAAGCTTTTACAAGTCAGTGTTGGGAAAGGTCAGAGTGGATTTGCCCTATCAATTTTATGTTGAACCATACCTGGAACTCGATAGCTGGGACTATCTGGAAAATGATGATGTGTTAAAAAATGCGTCGGTCAACAATCCTCCCACGGTACTCCGTAGGATCAATCGAAAACTAGGGATGCGTGCAGGTATACCGTTCAAGCATTCGTTCAAAGCCATAGCAAGCTTCGAAGGATTCAATAATGATGATCGGTATATAAATGGGGAGGTGTTCACGAGCACTGATAAATTGGATGTTCTCGAATTAGAGGGATACAAAGTTGGCCTGAGTTTATCGTCCAACACGCTAAACCGGAAACAATATGCTTCCGCTGGCCAGGCTTTTAGCATTGCGGCAGATTTTTTTAATGTAACTGAGTACTTCACACCGGGAAGCACTTCGGTAGTTCCGGACTACACAGTGACAGACTATCAGTGGTGGAGACTAAAGATCAGTGCCGAACAGTACTTTGGATCCAGTTGGTTCAGGCCGGGTTACTTTTTCGAAGCTGTCTTTTCCGATCAACCCTTCTTTCAAAATTATTTTGGTACGATCGTCAACACGCCAGGATTTTTTCCATTGCAAGACAGCCGTACTTTGATCCTTGAAAATTTCAGATCCTCCAACTACATCGGCGGAGGTATTAGAAACGTCTTCAAAATTCATAACAAAGTTGACTTCCGATTGGAGGGGTATCTCTTCAAACCATTTGAATACATCCAGCCCAATGAGGATCAGGAGGCATATTCAAACGATAGCATGAAGTCAATATTTTTCTGTGGAACGGCTGGTGTTGTGTATCACTCTCCTATAGGACCGGTCAGCCTAAGCTTGAACTATTATGATGATACCCGGAATCAGTTAGGCGTCTTATTGCATATTGGATTTTTACTTTTCAACAAACACTCGCTGGAGTAAGCTTTTGATTTTTCAGCTTCCGTTTTTACCCTTATAAATCTACTTGCGCTTCTTTTATTTCATTTGACGTTCCGTTTAGGACTAATTTTGAAATTTTTAACTAGTTTTAAACTATGAAACTAATATAGCGCGAATGAAGTGGTTATTGCCCCTGGTTTTTTTGGCCTCTATATCTTTCTCATCAACAGCTCAGGTCGTGCAGTGGGCATCTAAGGTTATCGAATTTTCTTCCGAACTAACACCGATACAGTATTCAGCAAAACAAACATTGGGCAAACCAAATGTTCTGCCAGCAGGAGGACAAAGTCCAAATGCGTGGGCACCTGACCGACCAAATCGAAAGGAATTTTTGAAACTAGGGTATGACAAACCGATAAGCATTCGGCAGATCGCGATCGCAGAGTCCCATAACCCAAGTGCCATTTATCGGGTATTTGCTTATGATCAAGCAGGCAAAGAATATTTAATCAACACTCTTAATCCAATGGCTATACCGTTGAAGGGACGAATGCTAAATATTTTTATGGAACCAACTCCTTACAAGGTTGCGGCTGTAAAAATTGAATTCGATGGAGGTGCTGTTCCTGACTATTACAGTATCGATGCAGTTGCAATTTCGGATTCAAACTATCCCATCATCGCCGATATACCTACCATGCAATTATTGGCGTCTGGAATCCTGATCGAAGTCCTGGACAACAATGTTAATAGCGAATACAAAGAGTTAAATCCATTGCTTTCGCCGGATGGAAAAACGCTTTACTTCAGCAGACAAAATCACCCGCAAAACATTGGCGGCGTAAAGGACAAAGAGGATATCTGGTATTCAGAATTGGATTCTGCAGGACGATGGCAGCTTGCGCAGAACCTTGGAGCGCTGAATAATGAAGGTCCCAATTTTATCAATACAATTAAAGCAGTAACTCCAGATGGCAAGTCTGCCATCATGGTGTTGCTTGGTAACAAGTACCTGGACAACGGCAAGATGCTCGCAGGCGTTTCAATCAGTTCAAATGTGGGTGGAGTATGGAGCAAGCCGGTAGCATTGAATATTATTAATGATTATAACTACGCCGAGAAAGCAAATTATTTTCTAGCGGATAATCGTAAGACTTTACTTATGTCTGTTGAACGAGATGATTCGCAGGGCGACCGTGACCTTTATGTGACCTTTATGAATGCAGATAGTTCATGGTCAGAACCGGTAAATTTAGGCGATGTCGTAAATTCAGCTGGCGAAGAGTCTGCGCCCTTCCTGGCCTCCGATGATAAAACGCTGTATTTTTCTTCAACAGGATTTAGCGGGTATGGCGGCAATGATATCTATGTCACCAGAAGATTGGACGACACTTGGACAAATTGGTCGGAACCTGAAAATCTCGGTCCGGAAATTAACTCACCGCTCGAAGATCTATTCTTTAATATTCCAGCCGCTAGCGAATTTGCGTACTACTCGCGCGGGTTAAGCGAAACGAATGCCGACATTTTCCGGGTAAAATTGCCGATTGTGAAATCTCCCGACACCTATGTAACCGTAAAAGGAAAAGTTATAGATAAGACTACCGGCGAACCTGTAGCTGCAAAAATTGTTTACGAACGCTTGCCTGATGGAAAAGATACAGGAATTTCTCAGACGGACCCTGAGACCGGTGAGTATGAAATTAGATTGCCGACAGGTCAACTTTATGGCTTGAGAGCTGAAGCGGTAGGAAAAATGTCCGAAAGCCAAAATCTTGATTTGCGAAATATAAAATCCGATCAAGTGATCGACAAAAATTTTAATCTTCAACCTATTGGAGTTGCTACCATCGCGCCCAACGCTACCATAGTGCTTAACAATATTTTCTTTGATTTCGACAAGGCCACGCTAAAACCGGAATCGGCGCCCGAGCTGGATCGTTTGATTGCAATGCTGAAAGAAAAATCAACGATGGAAGTCGAAATCTCAGGACATACAGACAACATAGGCCCTGCTGCCTACAACCTGTCTTTGTCAGAAAGGAGAGCAAAAACTGTGGTGGCCTATATAGTTCGTGGCGGGATACCCAAAGAAAGGTTAACTGTTCAATTTTTTGGTGAAACCAAACCTACAGATACGAACGAAACAAAGGAAGGCAGGAGCAAGAATCGACGGGTTGAGTTCCTGATTCTAAAATTATAATTGCAACCTACTAACCCCATGAGCGGAAAATTTTTTAAACTTTTTTGCCTATTTCTTCTCATTGCAACGACAACCTATTGCCAGACGGTGGATAGTCTTATTTATGCAGAAGGAAAAATTCTAAGCGCTACGACGAAAGAGCCGGTTACGGCCCGCGTCACCTATCAAAGCTTACCTTATGGTAACAAGATCGGAACACTCAACAACAACACCTATTCGTTTCCCTTATTCGACAACGAAAAGTATTCAATTATTATAGAAGCTCCCGGATACACTACAGCCAAATATTTGATTGACCCGGCCGAAGCAAATGAAGATCGAAAAGTCGTCAAGGATATTGAGTTGGCAGTAGGAGAGCTTAAGAAACACGAAGTCGGTCATGTTATGCGGCTCGATAACGTAATTTTTCCTGTAGGAAAATCCAAGATTAATGAGGAATCCTATTCGGAACTCGATGTTGTGGTCGACATGATGCAGGAAAATCCAATGATGGTAATTCAATTGGAAGGACATACGGACTACCAGGGTGACGCAAAAGATAATATCAAACTTTCCCAGGAGCGTGTTGAATCCGTGAAACGATATATCGTCTCAAAAGGCATTGCCAAGAACAGAATTAAAACTAAAGCATTTGGAGGTACCATGCCTCTCTCTCGAGATAACACTCCCGAAGCCCATCGGCTGAACAGAAGAGTTGAACTTAGAATTTTGGAAAACTAATTGGATTGATTCCGGCTGGCCATAACAGGCAGCTGCTTCTTGCGAATTGCCTGAATGCGCTTTAGATAACCTTCCTTCACGGATTCATCTAGTTTGCTTTCAAGAACAGACAATAACAGGATCGCTGAGAATTCCGTAATACGTGGCGAGCTGTAAAGCGCCAAGGCTTTGTCCAAATGATTGATCGCTTCTTGAAAATCCTGTTGATTGTAGGCCTCGATAGAAAGATTATAATGCAAGAGGCCACTCATTCGATCGAGGCTCACTTGTTGGTACAAACTAACATTGTACTCGTAGTACTTTTTATTACCTCCAGCAGCGGCAGGTTGAATGATATTCTGTTTATACTGTTGAATTCTTTTTTCAATTTCATCTGCATTTGTGACAAAACCGTGCAAGGGATCTGTAGCCTCGAACAACGCCCGTCCGTCGTCCGTGTCAGCCAGTAAAAAGATGTGGTAGTTGGTTTCGATGATGGTGTATTGAATATTGAAGCGTTCCAGCAGCATCGCGTAAAGCGTTGTCCCGGTCAGGCAATTGTACTTCCCCTTGCTTAAGGTTTCCCCAAAGGAAGCGTAGGCTGTGTAGCTACGGAGGAATTCCTGTCTTGTTTTTTGAAACAGAGTCCGGCAAAATTTAAGGGTATTTTTCCCCTCCCCTTTTTGATCGAGCCGCTCCACAAATCTTAAAAAATCCTGAGCGTGGATCTCACTACCATCAACTTCACTGAAATCCTGGATGTATTGATCGAGGGGCTTGCTGCCGGATTTAGCGATGGTCCACTCCTGTCCGAAGACGAAGAATGGCATGATCACTAAAATACACCCGACTAATCTCATGTTACCTCAATGTTAAATTTGTATTACTAAAGTTAATAAACGCTTAACACATTTCAATGGTTTGGTAACATAGGCGTAATATATCCCCTTAAGTCGCTAGATTCGCTTAACTTTTCATTATGCAAACTCTTGTTGAATCTCCTCTGGAAAAGGCCTTGATGAATGTATTCCTTCAACAAAAAAGTAAGGTAAAGGAGCTGCGTACCGAATCGAGTGGAAACCGGATTGAACGTCTAAAACAATTGCGGAATTGGATCCACTCAAACCGATCACAGATTCATGAGGCCATGTACTCCGATTTTAAAAAGCACCCGGTGGAAGTGGATGGGATCGAAATTTTCCACGTGTTGTCTGAAATAAAAACGGCAATATCCAATCTCGAACTTTGGGCATCGCCTAAAAAAATAGATGCACCGATTACAATGCTGGGTACCAAATCCTATATCCAGTACGAACCACGCGGCGTGTGCTTGATCCTGGCTCCGTGGAATTATCCATTTTCGTTATGTGCTGGTCCGTTGGTTTCTGCTCTTGCGGCCGGCAATTCCGTAATACTAAAACCCTCCGAATTTACGCCCCACGTTTCTTCAGTTCTGAAGCGAATGGTGGAAGAAGTATTCGATGCCGCTGTGGTTTCCATTTTTGAAGGAGATGCCGAAGTATCACAGAAACTTCTCAAACTTCCATTCGATCATATTTTTTTCACTGGTAGCCCATCCGTTGGAAAGCTTGTGATGAAGGCAGCGGCGGAGAATTTAGCGTCTGTAACCCTGGAACTGGGAGGGAAATCACCCTCGATCATAACCGATAGCGCCTCCTTGAAAGATGCCGCACAACGTACGGCCGTGGCAAAATTTGTTAACAACGGTCAAACCTGTGTTGCTCCGGATTATGTGCTGGTGGACGAGAAGATTGTGGATCGGTTTACGACGTTATTGACCGACCAAATAAAAAATTTGTTTACCGAAAACAATACTTCATTTGCACAGTCTGAGCATTACTGCCGGATTATAAACGACAAACATTTTGTACGACTGAATGAACTGCTTAACGAAACATTGGAGCAAGGTGCTCGGGTTTTGTTTGGAGGCGAGATAGATCGTAGCACTCGATTCATGCATCCAACGATACTCACGAAAGTACCCCATTCTTCAAGAATCATGAGTGAAGAAATTTTTGGGCCAATTTTACCCGTCATAGTATATAACAATTTGGACGAAGCTATAGCATTTGTCAATGCGAGACCCAAACCGCTCGCCCTTTACATTTTTTCAGGAAGGAAAAAGGAACAGGAACGAATTTTACGCGAAACGAGCGCAGGAGGGGTTTGTATCAACGATTGCGGCATCCATTTTTTACACCACAATCTTCCCTTTGGAGGTGTGAACAATAGTGGTATGGGAAAGTCACATGGACATTACGGTTTTCTCGCCTTCTCTAACGAAAAACCGGTGCTAAAGCAGCGTAGAGGTCTCACCACAATAAGAGCATTTTATCCCCCTTATACGGCACGGTCGAAAAAGATCATGGAATGGTTTTTAAGGCTTTTCTAGCCATAAAGTCGCCGCAGATCGGGGTACCCTCATAAATACTCTTTAAACTGCATGTACCGAATTTAACCTACAGGGCGATTTGGTTAGTTTTTTGTTCTGTTTAGTAACTTTGAAATTCTAAATGTTAGTACAAAAAAGCCCATATGAAAAAGCCTGTGAAATTGATATTGCTAATAATCGCCGGATTATTCGTCGTGACGTTAGCTGCGGCCTTTATATTACCTATTGTTTTTAAGGATGATATCAAAGCTGCAATAGATAAGGAAATTGCTAAATCGGTTAATGCAGATGTGGTTTTTGATGCCGATAATTTTAGCCTTTCGTTTTTTACCCACTTCCCAAATATTACGGCCGAATTGAAGGATCTCGGCGTGCTGAATCGCGCACCTTTTGAGGGACAAATTCTTTTTGCGACCGAAAAATTTGAAGTCGAAGTAAACCTGAAGGACATTCTCTTTGGTGATCAGCTACGTGTGAAAGGGATTTCATTGGTTCGTCCTGTGATCAATATAAAAGTGAACGAAGATGGGAAGGCAAACTATGATATCGCAATCCCTTCGTCAGACACCACGAAAACCACTGAGGAGTCCGGAGATTTTTCTCTTGGCATCGATCATTGGGAAATTATTGATGGACATGTTTCATATGATGACCGCACGCTCCCTTACCTGCTTACTATTAAGGGGCTGAATCACAGCGGAGGCGGAGATTTTACGCAGGATGTTTTTGATCTGACAACGCATACCGTTGCCGACACCGTGACAACTTCATTTGACGGAGTAGAATATTTGACCGACAAACGTGCAACGATAGATGCCACCATTTCGATTAGCGAGGACTATTCAAAATATACACTAAAGGAAAATGCGATCAAGATAAATGACTTCGCCATGAGTATCGAGGGCTGGCTGAAGATGAATGAAAATGATTTTGATATGGACCTTTCATTTAAGAGCCCCGACAATTCATTTAAGAGTTTGCTGTCTCTTGTGCCCGGAATGTACGGTGAAAGTTTTAACAACATCGACACAAAAGGGGATTTGGCATTCAGTGGTTTTGCAAAGGGTAAATACAGCGAAAAACAAATGCCGGCATTCAACCTGAATTTAGTCGTGAAAGATGCGATGTTTAAATATCCGGATTTGCCCACGGCTGTGAATAATATCAATGTTGATCTGTTAATAGACAATAAGGATGGTGTAATTGATAACACCGTGATCGACTTGAAAAAACTGCACCTTGATTTCGGTGCTAATCCGGTGGATGCCCGTGCGCTTATTACCAAGATGTACCCTACTAATTTAGATGCAACGGTCGCTGCAAAACTAAATCTTGGAGAGTTAAGTAAAATGTTCCCGTTGGAGGGTTTAGAAATGAAAGGAAACTACGCCATCAATCTCGCCGCAAAGGGTGTATATGATAGTTTGAAAAAAGTAATCCCTGCCATCGACGCCTCGATGTCATTGGCAAATGGATATGTGAAATCGAAGGAATTTCCATTGCCTATTCAAGACTTGCAATTCAACTCGACCGTAAAAAATGCTACGGGAAAAATGGAAGCCACAGTAATCGACGTAAACAATTTGTCGATGGTTATGGATGGCGAAAAAATCAAGGCTGATCTCTTATTGCAAAATTTGAATGATTATACCTGGGACCTGAAAGTGAATGGCGGTGTCGATCTCGAAAAAATCACGAAGGTATTTGCGCTGGAAGGAATGACCCTCGCAGGAAAAGTAAAAGCCGATATTCAAACCAAAGGGAAATACTCTGACTTGCAGGCGGAAAAATACGATCGGTTACCCACGAGCGGAACCGCATCGTTATCAGCGTTTAAATACACATCCAAGGATTTACCTTATGCCGTTACACTCTCGCAGGCTTTGATGGCATTCGATCCGAAGAAAATCAATTTGCAAAAATTAGAGGGGAAAATCGGTAGAAGTGATTTTAGTGTTAACGGCTCGGTTTTGAATTACCTGGGATATGTTTTTGGTGACAATGACGTCATAAAAGGCAATGTCAATTTCAATTCAAATCTTATGGATCTTAATCAATTCATGAGTGATGAGGAGCAAGCTGCGACCGGTGACACCGCTTCCTACAGCGTTATTGCTGTTCCCAAGAATATTGATTTCGTTTTGAACTCGTCGATCAAGACTGTCAAAGTTATGGATTTTACGATGACGAATGCCACCGGGGAGGTTGTTGTCAAAGATGGGGCTGCAGATTTGAGGGGCCTTCGCTTTAACATGCTTGGCGGATCTATTGTTGTTAATGGAGCATACGACACTAGGAATTTAGCTCATCCCAAATACGACTTTGCCTTAAAAATGGAAAATGTTTCCATTAGACAAGCAGCCAATACATCAACGTTGATACGAACGTATGCTCCCATTGCCGGACTTATCAACGGAAATTTTTCAACAGACTTTAAATTAAGTGGTGAACTTCTGCCCAACATGGAACCGAATTTATCAACCGTAGATGGTGGTGGACTTATCAAAATTGCACAAGCTGCGCTTAAAGATTCTAAAATAGTGTCGAGCATAACTTCTCTCACCAGTTTGGAAGATGCGAATGACGTTACATTCAAAGATGTTTTAATGTCAGCTTCACTGGACAACGGACGATTTGGAGTAAAACCTTTTGATGTGAAATTTGGAGATTATAAGACGACTGTCGCTGGTAGCACAGGACTGGATCAATCCATCGATTATACCTTGAAGATGGAAGTGCCCGCCGGAGAGCTGGGGGCAGAATATAACAAGTTTATCGCTTCTAAAACTGGCGCGAAAACAGATCCAAATGGTATGGTCCCTGTTACGATTGCCTTGGGAGGCAAAGTAACTAACCCGGAGCCGAAACTTCTAATGGATGATCAAAAGGAACAGTTGAAGGAAGCCGCGGCTGAGACAGCAAAGGAAGAGGGAACAAAAGCATTGGAGAAGGCTGTGAAGGGAACTGACGCGGAGAAAGTGGTAAAAGACATTTTGGGAAGTAGCAGCAAAGATTCAACGAAAGCAACGCCTGCTGATACTACAGCAGCAGTAAATAAGACGGCATCCGAAGACGTTGAGAAGCAGGTAGAGGATGAAGCGAAAAAGAAGATTCAGAATTTTTTAAAGAAGAAGAACTAAATTATCAACAGGCCACCCAAAAAAGGTGGCCTGTTGATTTATATGCTTGTTAATTTTTAGAGATACTTTCGTTTTTCCTTAAGGATTCCAAATACGATACGAGGTCAATCAAATCCTGCTCACTCATAGACGACTGAAGGTTAGAAGGCATTAACGAGCTTTCCAATTTGACGCGGGAGGTCACCTTCTCCTTGGCAATAGATTGCTGATTGCTCATATATTGAATGTCAATTTTGTCGGCTGTTTCGGAGACAATTTTTCCAACCGCGGTAGAACCATCGTTGAGTTGGATGCGGTAACCTTCAAATCCAAAGCTGATTCCCTGATCCGGAAAAAGTATGGAGGTGTATAACGCTTCCTTCGAGAGTTTGGAGCCAATTTCACTGAGGGCGGGCCCGAAGTTAACGCCTTCACTATTTACCTGATGGCAATTGCTACACATTGATTGAAATACTTCTTTACCTTTTATGGCATCTCCAGTCTTATCCACCATCACAGAAACCGGTGGAAGCGATGAACCTTCTTTGCTTCCGGGGAGCTTCAAATATTTCGCAGCCTCCTCTCGTAATAATGCACGCCATGCCGTTTGAAAAACACCTCCGGCAGCGGTATGGAGTTCAGCAGGGATCTTATTTTCCTTTGCAAGGAGCAACAGTCGATCCTCTGCTTGCCAGGGGCCACCAAACGTTTTGACGGCAAGTTTCCTTAATTCAATATTTTTTGTACTATCCATCATAACCCCTTCCATGATGGCAATTGTTTTTACACTATACATCTGAGGCCAAAGCGTTTTGATCATCGCCTGTGCCTCATCTCTGTTGGAAGAATTCAAGGCGCTCGCAATCAAGTCAAGTTTATCCCAATCCAAGAGTGTTTTCGCGGACTCTTTTCCAACAGTGCTATCTGGAAATTGAAGGGCAAGTTGTAGTAAATCATTTGCTCTATCCTGAAGTTTGAACGAAGTGACGAGTTCAACAAATGCAACCTTTCCTTTTTGCGCTTCGAGTACTTTGTTAAGCGCTGTTTTTACCGGCGTTGTCATTTTCAACTTAGCCGGATCCATGTGCTTTAAAGCGTACAATACTTTATCCCCTGTCGTCTGTTCAACGAGTCCGGCCAGTATCGCCTGCTTCGATGGATCGGTGTGAAAATCAAAGGCGCGATAATATTTTAGCATCGCCTGTTCATCTGAAGTCTCAATCAGCTGAGCTAATAGCGGTAGCGCTGATTTACTTCTGCTCCGCCATACAATGTCGATATTGCCTGGCGTTTTCCAGCGCTCACCAACGGCACTTTTCCAGGTATTGAAATACAAGTCCCAATTTCCACCTGCACTGATCCCTAACGCCTCTAGATACCATCGATCTTTTCCATCATATTGTTGCGCTAATCGTGTCCATAGTTGCGCTGCCTCCTTTGAAGAATTACCACGCAGGGCAATAGCAAGCTCGCGACGAACCTGTGGTGAAGTATCCTCAATAAGCTTGTCGCCAATCGGAATAATATCCTTCTTTAAAAATCGTGCGGCGCGAATGGCTGCAATACGAATATCAGGATCCTGATCCGATAACGCCTGGGCTAGGTATTCATCGCTTTTAACAGGGAGCTTTATCAATAACCAAAAGGCGTCGGCGCGATGTCTCGGATTGGATGAGCTCCACACTTTTTTCAACGCGTCTTCAGCCTGGTCACCCATTGATGCCAGCGCGGTCCAGCCCAGAATTCGCGTTGAATGATTTGGGTTTAGCAGCGCATTCGTTGCTCCTTCCTGGGAGCTAACATCGAGCTTCGCAATCCCATATTTTGATTTCGGTGGCGCAATCCGATAGATTCTTCCCCGGTCGACGTCGCCCACCTGGTGTCCCCCAACACCTGGATCGTACCAGTCGGCAACGAACAATGATCCGTCCGGAGCCACGGCAACATCGATAGGACGGAACCACTGATCTTGTTGGGCTTCCAAAATATTGACGATCGTCGCCTTATACCCGGCACCATCCTTTTCTACGGGGTAGGACCTTACTACATTATTTCCGGGCTCAGCATGAATCATCTGGCCGTAAAATTTCTCAGGGAGCAAAGTTCCTTCATAGATGGTGAGTCCAGAGGGAGAGCCCGC
>Ga0111538_10005040_pt1 | contig 18118 bp, 18 predicted proteins | sample SoiMethybrSBSTD1_FD_79669 | JGI IMG/M metagenome (GOLD analysis project Ga0111538, IMG submission 79669) | Bulk soil microbial communities from a Populus tree surrounding site in Tennessee, USA - Soil MetaG P. TD hybrid SBSTD1 (version 2)... | ecosystem: Environmental > Terrestrial > Soil >...
ACAGTGCGATCGCCGTCGACGGCGAGCTCGCCGCCCGCGATATCGATGCGCCCCCAGAGCCAGAGCAGCAGGGCCTCGGCCATCCGTCGCATCGTGGATCCCGCGAGTAACAGAGGACAGGAAGGTAGCTCCGAACATTCCTCCAGGTGCGGATTGCAGCACCGAACGGAACCCTCGGACAGACGCCACCGGCTCGGCCTGAAAGGCGCCTGTCGTAGACCACGGCAGGCGCCTTGCGCCGCTCGGACGAGACAAGGGTGACTCGGTGTGACCAGGGGTCCACAGCACTTGCGCCGGTGCTGCGGGATGGATTTACTTCCTGCCCTCGAACTACTGACTGGGGACAACGTTATGAAGCGCACGCGGGCAGCACTTCTGGCCGCGACCGGGTTGGCCACCTCGGCCGTCCTGGTCGCCGGACCTGTCGGAGCACAGGAGCCGCCGGCTTTGACTCTGACCATCACGCCGACATCCGGCCCGGCCAGCACCAGGATCATCGCCAGTGGGACCGGCTGTGTGGGCCCGGACGGCGAGCCGACCTTCACGAGCGTGCGCTTCTACAAGGTCGGCGCAGGGTCCAACATCACGGGCTTGGAGGAACACGTCGACGACCCGGAGGGCTCGTGGTCCTTCGACCTCGGGGTGCTCCCCGAGGGCCTCGATCCCGACGCCAAGTACGAGGTCGACGGGTGGTGCACCACGCACAGCCCCGATCCCGGCGAGGAGAACACGGTCGGGTTCTATGACGCGGTGGAGTTCAACCTCACCACCGACGCCGCTCCCGCCAACCCCGCGACCCCGACGACCCCGGGCGGAGGCTCAGCGGCCACGGTCCCGGTGGCCGCGCCGGCGACCCCGGTGCCGGGCGACCCCGGCTACACCGGCTGAACCCGCCACCTACCTTCCGGCGACGTCAGGGTGACGCCGCCAGGAAGGCGTTGATCGCCCGCACGTGGTCGTTGCGGAACATCATGCGGGCGTAGAGGAGCTGGAGCTGGATCGAGGGCACCCGGATCTCGCGGTCGTGCCACGCCACCGTGTCCAGCGTCTGCCGGGCCGCGGCGTCCCAGAGCGTCGGGCGGCCCGGCTGCTCCTTCATCCCGGCGACGAGGCTGATCCCGCATCCGTGGAACAGGTCACCCGTCCGGGTGGCGACCGGCCAGTCGCCTCGGTCGACGATGGGCCGCAGCACGCCGGCGGCGACGAGGGACATCAGGCGGTCGGCCGACGCCTCGTCCATGGCGAGGTCGAGGTTCCCGGGCGACACGTCCAGGCCGCGGACGGCCATGGCGGCACTGCCGATGACGAACCAGTCGGCGCCCTGCGCGTCGAGGATGGGGGCGATCCAAGCCAGACCGGCCTCCCAGTCGGGCGGCCGGACCCCGTGGGCCTGGTCGAGCATCTCGGCCCCGTCCCGCTCCCAGTTGCGGGCGGCATCCTCCCAGCCCGGGGCGGCAGCCGGGTACTCCCAGGTGAAGGTGCCGCCGTCGCGCGTGAAGTCCAGGCCCCGCACGAGGTGGTGGGTGTAGGCGCGGGGCACGTCGGTGAGGGTGACGAGCCGGCGCCCGTCCTCGGTGCCGGTGGTGATGATCATGGCGTGATCCCCTTCCGTGCCGGCGCGCGGGGCCACGATGCGGAGGCGGGCGGTCGAGTACGACTCGCCGGTGCGCGCCATGCGGGCGCGGATCAGCCGCTTGAGGTCCTTGTGCGCTGGCATCTGTTCTCGTGCACGCCGTGGGCTCCCCCATCGCCGAGACCGCACGGCCGCATCGGAACAGTCACCCGGCCCGGGAGTGTTCCCCCCTTTGCCTCCACGAACCGCCCCGATGGGGTGGGCGGGCAGGAGGTTCGGCGTCGGGCCGCGCCACGAGCAGCATCCGTAACCGGCGCCGGGATGTCAACTCAGCTGAGCTCTCGCCACCGCGCGATGGAGCGTTGCCGGCGATCCCACGTCGGAGCCGCGGCTGCGCCCCGGAAGGAGCGGACCCAGGCCTCGAGGACGGCGGCGCGATGGGCCATCGCGGCTTGCCGTTCGGCCCACGCCGGACGGGCGCCGTAGCCGTCGAACAGCGCGGGCAGGCAGTCCTGGTGGTCGGGGTGGTGCAGACGGACGATGAGCTCGGCCCAGGCGAGATCGGTGACGGGGCTCCCGACGGTGCTCCACTCCCAGTCCGCCAGGAGGACGATCGAGTCGTCCTGCTCGGCGAACAGGACGTTGTTCGGACCGAAGTCCTGGTGCACGAGGACGCCGTCGCCGTGGAACTCGTCGAAGCAGCGAGGGCTGACGGCCTGGACCTCGCGCAGGAGGCGGCCCAGGCCGAGCATGACGGCACTCCCCTCCCCGCAGTCGATCCGCTCCTGGCCGTGGCGCCCCGGGACCTGCGCGAGGACGAGCGCGCCGGGCCGGGACTCGACGATCGTCGCCACCGGGAGACGATCGGCCAGCGAGCGGATCGCCAGCTCCTCCCGCTGCTGCCGCCCGACCGCGCCCGGGCCCCGATAGGTCTTGGTGATCAGCCCGCCCCGCGCGGTCACGGAGTTGGTGTAGGCGTGGGGCACCGGTCGGCCGTCAGGCACCGCCGGTGCTCAGCTCCTCGCGGACGAGACGGGCCCCAGCCGCCAACGCTTGCATCTTGGCGAAGGCGACGTCACGGGGGAGGTACTTCATCCCGCAGTCCGGCGCCGGGATCACGTTCTCGGCGGGGACATAGGGCAGGGCGCGGCGGATCCGGTCGGCGACGACCTCCGGGGTCTCGGCGGTGTGGTCACCCAGGTCGATGACGCCGAGGATGATCTTCTTGCCCGGCAGCTCGGCGAGGACCGAGCAGTCGAGCTTGGACTGGCCGGTCTCGATGGACACCGCATCGCACGAGCACGCCGCCATCTCGGGCAGGAACGAGTAGCCGCTCGGGCGGTCGTGGATGATGGCGGCGTACCCGAAGCAGATGTGCACCGCGGTCAGGCCGCGGATCCCGTCGAGGGCCCGCTCGAGCGCCGCCACGCCGTACTCCCGGGCCTTCTCGGGGCGAGCCTGGAGGTACGGCTCGTCGATCTGCACCATGTCGGCCCCGGCGTCGAACAGATCGGCGATCTCCCCGTTCACCGCCTCGGCGTAGGCCAGCGCCGCGCTCGGCTCATCGGGGTAGTAGTCGTTCTGCGCCTGCTGCGTCATGGTGAACGGCCCGGGGACGGTCATCTTGACCGGCCGATCGGTGTGCCGGCGCAGGAAGCGCACGTCCTCGACCTCCACCGGATGCCGCCGCCGGATGGGACCGACGATCCGAGGCACCGGGTTGGGATGGCCGCTCCGGTCGAGCGCCGTCCCCGGATTGTCGATGTCCACCCCGTCGAGCGCGGTGGCGAACCGGTTCGAGTAGCTCTCCCGCCGCATCTCGCCGTCGGTGATGACGTCGAGCCCGGCGTCCTCCTGGGCCCGGATGGCGAGCAGCGTCGCGTCGTCCTGGGCCTCGTCCAGGTAGGGCTCGTCGACGCGCCACAGCTCGCGCGCCCGCACCCGGGGCGGGAACCGGCCCGCCAGCTTCTCTCGGTCGATCAGCCAGTCGGGCTGCGCGTAGCTGCCGACGAGCATCGTGGGAAGGAGCGGGAGCTCCATGCGTCCTCCAACAGAACTAGTAGTTCCCGGCTCACAGTACGGGCGTAGGGTCAGGGCGTGTGGGGGTCGGGCCCGGATCGAGCGTGGCTTCCGACATGACCTCACAGGTCATGGTCCTCGTTCCCTCGGTCGGTCACGATCGAACGGCGACCACCGACGAGACCGGAGGACCCCATGGCCGCCTATGCCCTCGCCCACCTGTACGACCCGAACCCCCATCCCGAGGTGATCGAGTACCTCGAGCGGATCCAGGACACGCTCGACCCCTTCGAGGGCCGGTTCCTCGTGCACGGACCGAAGATCGCCGTCGCCGAGGGTGAGTGGCCCGGGACGCTCGTGATCATCGAGTTCCCCGACACCGAGCGGGCCGCCTCGTGGTACGCCTCGCCGGCCTACCAGGCGATCCTGCCGCTGCGGACCCGCAACATCGAGGGGGTGGCGATCCTGGCCGAGGGCGTCGGCCCCGGCTACGACCCGTCGACCAAGGCCGCCGAGATGCGGGCCTGGGCCGAGGCCATCGCCGCGGCGCCGGCCGATCAGACCGCCTAGCACGACCACGACGACCTCACCGATGGCCAGCGCGGAGCGGCGTCAGCTCGGTCGGGTGTTCGACGAGGTGCCCGACCTCTACGACCGCGTGCGGCCGGGGTACCCGGACGAGCTGTTCGCGGATCTCGTCGCCATCACCGGCCTGCACGAGCGGTCGTCGGTGCTGGAGGTCGGCTGTGGCACCGGGCAGGCGACCCGCTCGCTCGCGGCGCTCGGCTGCTCGGTGACCGCGGTCGAGCTCGGCCCGGGCATGGCGGCCCTGGCCCGCGAACGGCTGGCGGGCGCAGCCAACGTCGAGATCGAGACGTCGTCGTTCGAGCAGTGGGACGACCGCGGCCGGCGCTTCGATCTGCTGGTCGCGGCGGCGGCGTGGCACTGGGTCGACCCGGCCATCGGCTGGCGCCGGGCGCACGACGTGCTTCGTCCCGGGAGCTGGATGGCGTTGATCGGCAACGTCGTGGTCCGCCGGCCGGGCGAGCCCGAGGTCTACGCCGGGACCGCCGACCTCCACGAGCAGTTCGTTCCCGGCAACCCGGACTGGGGTCATCCGCCGCTGGAGGACGAAGTCCGCGCCACCGACGAGGGCTGGGGGGAGGTCAACGACCCCGGCGACCTGTTCGGCCCGACCGTCGTGCGCTGGTACCCCACCGTCCAGTGGTTCGACGGGCAGGGCTTCGCCGACCACCTCCGCTCGACATCGCTGTACCGGAAGCTCGACCCCGAGGTGCGGGAGCCTCTGGCGGACGCCATCGCCGAGCGCATCCGCACGCGGATGGGCGACCGCGTCCCACGCCGCTACCTGAGCGTGCTCCGCGCCGGACCGCGCGGCTGAGGCCAGAATACGCAACAGATTGGTTGCGCGTCGGGACGCCGGGTCGTAGCTTCCCGGGGATGGTGACGACGAGCGAGGTCGAGTACGAGGCGGACGGCGGGATCGTGATGATCGGCCACCTGGCGGTGCCGGACGACGACGCCGGCGAGGCCCTGCCCGCGGTGTTGGTGGCCCACGAGGCACCTGGCCTGGACGACGTGCACCGCGAGCGGGCCGACCGGCTGGCCGAGCTCGGCTACGTCGCGTTTGCCCTCGACGCCCACGGCGGCGGCCGGTTCCGGCTCGACGATCCCGCCATCCAGGACCGAGTCGCCGCCATCCTCAGCGATCCCGTCCGGGCCCGAGCCATAGCCGGCGCCGCGCTCGATGTCCTCCTGGGCCACCCCCGGGTCGACCGGTCCCGGATGGCCGCCATCGGCTACTGCCTCGGAGGCAACCTGGCGCTCGAACTGGCCCGGGCCGGCACCGACCTGCGGGCCGTGGTGGGCTTCCACCCCGCGTTGGGCACCTCCCGGCCCGAAGACGCCCGCAACATCACCGGCACGGTGCTGGTCTGCGTCGGCTCGGAGGACCCCTACGTGGACGGCGACGCGCGGGCAGCGTTCGAGGCCGAGATGCGGGCCGGCGGCGTCGACTGGCGCATGCACCTCTACGGCGGGGTGCAACACAGCTTCACCCACCCCCGCGCCGACCTGGCGGGCATCCCCGGGCTCGCCTACGACCGACCGGCCGCCGGCCGGGCCTGGCGGGCCATGCTCGACCTGTTCGACGAGGTCATGGAATCCGGACGCCCAGAGTGAGCGGCGAACACTGGTAGTCGCTAGGGTGCACGGATGGCCGGGGTGGCGGGTTGGACGAGGACGTGAGCGATCCCGCCGCGGAGGCGCCGCGGACGGACAAGCGTGAGGACGACGTGGTCGTCCGCATCGTGGTGGAGCGGCTGACCGTGTCGATGGGCCGGCCCGCCGACGTGGTCGAGGCGGCGGTGCGGGACGAGCTCGCGCAACGCCGGGCCTCGGCCAAGATCCAGACGTTCGTGCCGATCTTCGCCGAGCGGGCCGCCCGCCGCCGGCTGGCGAGCGACAACGACGGCGACGAGCCGGGCTGAGGGCTGAGGGCCGGAAGTACGGTCGCGGCCGTGCGGACCCGACTGTGTGACCTGCTCGCCATCGAGCACCCGATCCTCAACGCTCCCATGGGGATGGTGGCGGGGGCGCGGCTGGCCGCGGCCGTATCCGGCAGTGGCGGGCTCGGCCTGATCGGCGGCGCCTTCCGGGACCCCGACGGGCTGTGGGCCGAGATCCAGGCCGCCCGCGAGCTCAGCGACCGCCACGTGGGTGTCGGCTTCATCTCGCACCGGGCGGAGACCCACGAGCTGGCCCTGGTGGCCCTGGACGAGGGGGTCACGGTCATCGCCCACTCGTTCGCCGACCCCACCCCGTTCGTCGGCCCGGCCCACGACCATGGTGCGCTGGTCCTCTGCCAGGTCCGTACGGTGGCCGAAGCCGAGCGCGCCGCCACGGCCGGGGCCGACGTGATCGTGGCGCAGGGCACCGAGGCCGGGGGTCACACCGGCCGGGTCTCGACGCTGCCGCTCGTGCCCGCAGTCGTCGACGCAGTCGCCCCGCTGCCCGTGGTCGCCGCCGGCGGGATCGCCGATGCGAGGGGTGTGGCCGCCGCGCTGGTCCTCGGGGCCGACGGCGTGTGGCTGGGCACCCGGTTCGAGGCCACCCCGGAAGCAGCCGTGGGCCACTCGTTCCGCGAGCGCCTGGTGGCCGCCACCACCGACGACACGGTGCTGACCGAGACATTCGACCTCGCCATCAAGGCGGACTGGCCCGAAGGCATCGCCATGCGGGCCCTCCGGAACCGCTTCACCGACGAGTGGCACGGCCGCGAGGACGAGGTTCGGGCCTGGAGCCAGGAGCGATCCGACGAGTACCGCACCTACGGCTTCTTCTCCGCCGCCGAGGGAGTCATGCCCGCGGGCGAGTCCGTCGGCGTCGTCACCACGGTCGAGCCCGCGGGCGACATCGTCCGCCGCCTGGCCGCCGAGGTCGACGCCATCCTGCGTGACCGCCCGGCGCACCTGCTCGGCTGAGCGTCAGTCCGTGCAGAGGCAGAAGGGGTGGCCCGCGGGGTCGAGCATGACCCGCAGCTGGTCGGGCGAGCGGTCCGCGGGTTGGGGCTCGGCTTCCCGGGCGCCGGCGGCGACCGCATGGGCGACGGCGGCGTCGATGTCGTCGGCCTGGATCTCGAAGTGCATCATCTTGGCCTGGCGTCCCGGCTCCTCGGGCCAGACCGGCGGCTCGTACCAGTCCTCGGCCTGGAAGCTCAGCGAGAGCCCGCCCGCGGGGTCGCGCAGGAGGATCCAGCCCGCGTCCTCGGCCGGCGGCTCCCAGCCCAGCAGCCGGGCGTAGAACCGGGCCAGCTCCCCGGCGTCGGCGCAGTCGAGGCAGACGCCCAGCCAGCGCGGCCGCTCCACCGCCATCAGGCCGGAACGATCGTGACCAGGTCGACCCGAGGGGCGTCGCCGCCCAGGTCGAGCACGGCCACCGCGCCGGGCGAGCCCTCCATGGGCAGCGTGGGGCTGCCGGGGTTGAAGAACAGCACGCCCTCGTGGCGCAGCTCCACGGGCCGGTGCGTGCCCCCGAACGCCACCGCCCCCACCGGCGCCTTGAAACGCCGCTGCAGCAGCTTCGCCAGCGGCTCCTCGCCGAAGTCGATGTCGTCGCCCACCACGATCTTGCGGTCCGGCTGGGCCAGGTTGAAACAGAGCCCCACCATGTGGTCCCCGGACGTGATCACCCGCACCGGGGCCTCGGTGCTCTCGCCCCCGCCCTCCAGCCAGGGCACGTAGCCCTTGTTGCCGCCGACCGGGACCAGCACCGGCGCCACGCCCAGCAGCCGGTCGAGGATGCCCTTGCGGCCGATGTCGCCGAGGTGCACCACCAGGTCGACCCCGGCGAAGGCCTCCAGCACCCTGCCGGGCAGGTCGCTCCCGTCCGCCTTGGCGCTGTGGGTGTCGGCCAGGAATCCGACGCGGCGCGGCTCGCCTGCATGGTCGCCCATCTCGTTCCCCCTCCGGTGGCGTGGTGCCGGGACGTCAGGCTAACCCGAGGCCGGCCCGGGCGAGCCGATCACGCGGCGTCCTCGACCCGCAGGTGGAAGCGCGCGGTGAACGGCGAGCCCGGGATGGCGCGCGGGTAGCCGCCGTCCAGCAGGGCGTTGACCGTGGCGGTCATCGGCTCCAGGCACGCGAACTCGGCGCCCTGCGGGGCGAAGACCTGGCCGTACGGGTAGCCCTCCCCCAGCTCCAGCGTGACGCGCCGCCCACCACCGGTCAGCGCCAGGCGGGAACCGGCGCTCAGCGCGTAGTGGTCGTCGAACGTGCGCTGCCCGATGGGGAGATCCTCGGCCGGCTCGGCCACCGACTCGCCGGTGGGGAGGCTCCGGTCGTCCAGGGCCAGATGCCGGCGTTCCGGCAGGGACAGGCGCACGTCGGCCCGCGGCAAGCCGGGAAGGTGGAGGTAGGGGTGGTAGCCGAAGCCGACCGGCACGGCGCGGTCGCCCGTGGGCGTGAGCGTGGTCGTCACCGCCAGCGTGTCCTGCACCAGCGCCGCCTCGATCTCCAGCGTGTGGGGGAAGGGGAACGACGCCAGCAGGTCAGGGCGGGCGCCGAAGTCGAAGCGGGCGGCCAGCGCGAACGCTTCGGCGCGCCGCACCTCCCAGCCCGCCTGGGCCGTCATCGTGCCGTGGATGGGCAGGCCGTTGGGGTCGGTGGACAGGTCCAGGCCGGCGAGGTCGACCACCACGCCGTCGACCTCGTAGCGGCGCTCGCCCAGCCGGTTGGCCCACGGCGCCAGCAGCGGCAGCCCGGTGACCGCGCCGGCGCGATAGCCCGCCAGCCCGCCGGGCAGGGCCAGCAGCTCCTCGCCGTGGTGGCGCAGCGACACGCCCAGCATCCCGAGGTCGGGAAGGAACGTCGCCTCCAGCGAGCCGCGGGCGATCCTCAGGCCATCCATGGCGGACATGATGCCTCTGACACCGATGTCAGGGAATCCCCCGGGGGCCGGGACGGTTGCCCCGGGCATGGCAAGCCAACAGCGAGGACGCGTCAAGGTCGAGCCCAGCGCCAAGCGGGTGCGGGCCTACCTCGGGGGGGAGGTGGTGGCCGACACCACACGGCCGCTGCTGGTCTGGGAGGTGCCCTACTACCCCACGTACTACCTCCCGGTCGACGACGTCCGGGCCGAGCTGGTGGCGACGGGCGACGCCGCCCACTCCCCCAGCCGGGGTGACGGGGACGTGCTGACGGTGCGCACCCGCACCGCCGAGGCCGCGGGCGCGGCGGTGCGCTACGCCGACAGCCCGATCGAGGAGCTGCGCGACCACGTCCGGCTCGACTGGGGCGCCATGGACGCCTGGTTCGAGGAGGACGAGCAGGTCTACACCCATGTCCGCAGCCCCTACACCCGCATCGACGTGCTCCCCTCCTCGCGCGAGGTGGTGGTGAAGCTGGGCGACGTCGAGCTGGCCCGCACCACGCACGCCCACGCGCTGTTCGAGACCGGGCTGCCCACCCGCTGGTACGTGCCGCGGGTCGACGTGCGCATGGACCTGTTGACGCCGTCCGAGACCGTGACCCGCTGCCCCTACAAGGGCACGACCGAGCACTTCAACGCCCGGCTCGACGCCGAAGGCGACGAGGTCGCCGACATCGCCTGGTCGTACCCCACGCCGCTGCCCGAGAGCGAGCGCGTCGCCGGGCTCGTGTCCTTCTATCCCGACCGGGTCAGCGTCACCGTCGACGGCGAGCCGGCCTGAGACGCGCTGCCGCTCCAAGGCCCGGCACGTCGTTGGGCCGGGCCTCGGGCGGTGGTGGGCCTCGTGCTGGCGGCTAGGGGGCCGCGGGGACCAGATCGGCGAACAGGACGAAGCCCGACGAGACCCGGCCGATCTCGACCGGCGCCAGGCCCAGCCCCGCGAACCCGGGGAGCGGGAAGCTGGGCAGCACGTCCTGCACCGACGCGAACACCTGGGGCGTGACCTGGCCGAACACACCGGTGACCAGTGACTCGGGCAGGCGGTTGGGGTTCTGGGTGAGGGTGACGGCGAGGTCCTCGGGCGCAGGCGCGTCGAAGCTGAAGCGCAGGCCGTCATCGCCCAGCTGCAGCCCCACGCCGGTGCGGAAGTCGAGCACCAGCTCCAGGAACACCTTGTTGTCGTCGGTCGTGCGGATCGTCGCACGGTAGCCGTGGAGCACCAGCTCCCCCAGTGCGCCCCCCGGCCCGGGGCCGGGCGTCACGATCGGCGCCACCTCGGGCCGCAGGGCGATGGCCAGCGGGCGGTCCTCGGTGATCAGCCCGCCGGCGCCCACGAGGTCGTAGAGCGCCCGCAGCGTCAGCGGGACGCCACCGAGGCTGGTGACGTCCACGTTGAGCAGGCCCCGCTCGGTCTCCCCCGCCAGCAGCTGGTTGAAGCCCGAGGCCGACGCCCCCACGGCCACGTCGAACGGCATCCCGCCGGGAGTGGTGGTCGGCAGCGGGCCGAGCCCGTCGCCGGGGAAGCCGACCGAAGCCGTCAGGTCCGGGGCCTCGGGCGCCACCTCAGTGGCGCTGAACGCCCCTGTGGCCCGCAGGCCGAGGCCGGCCGGATCCTCGTCCACCGACTGCAGCGTCGAGTCGAGCCGCAGCCCCAGCGCACCGCCGATGTCGCCCGCCAGGTTGAGCTGGGCCAGCGCGCCCTCCACCGCCTCGGCCACCGGCGCGTCGGCAGGACCGGCGCCGTCGGCGTCGCCCAGCAGCGAGGTCAGCGACGTGCGCATGGTCTGCTCCACGTCGGGCAGGAACAGGCCCACGATCTGCTCGATGCCGGGCACCGAGCACACCCCGCCCACGAAGTCGTGGTCCACCCCGGACAGCGTGACCACCGGGGTCGCGCCCACCAGGTTCACGTCGAGATGGTGAGGATCGGCGGGGTCGGGGCCCAGCGCGTAGCGGCCGTCGATCGTGACGGTGGTGGCGTCGACGTCCATCGTGCAGTTGACCGGCGCCCCCACCACCCGGGCCGCGATGGCCATGGGCACGTGCAGGTTGTGGAGCGTCACGACCGCCCTCACGTCGCCCTGGTTGCTGTCGAGAGCCACGTCGAAGCCCGCGATGCTTGGGGGCGCGGCGGTCGAGGCCCGTACGTACACGGTGCAGAGGATGATCTGCGTGACGCACTCGTCGAGGAAGACCGTGCCGGCCGGCGCCACGGCGCCGGGGTCGAAGCTCGTCAGCGCCTTGACCACCGGCGCGAGCTTGGTGAAGGCGCGCTCGTTGACCCGCAGGCCCACCGCGTCGGCGAGCGTGGCTCCGTCGGGCAGCACCTCCGCGGTCGCCCCGTCGCCGTAGACGACCGTACGGCGCTCCCGTAGGACCTTGCCGTTCGAGTAGTGCGCCTCCACCAGCACGTCGGCAAAGATCGCGTCGCCGTCCAGCGGGACCTCGGCCCGGTAGCGCTCGCCCTCGACGGTGGCGTCGATGCCGTTGACGGTCAGCGACTCCAGCGTCTGGCCGTCGCTCACGGTGACGTCACCGGTGATGGTGGTCGTCGGTACCGATGTGTAGATGCCGCGCTGGTCGACCGTCAGCCCGTTGCATGCCGCGGCGAGCAGCGCCAACACGGCCAGCACCAAGCGGCACCGCCGCGTCCTCCCGAGCCCCATGACTCCCCCCGAGTCGACCCCTGCGGGCCCAGAAGCTAGCTCATGTTGACGGTCAGGCAGGTCCAGGCGCCCACGAAAATCCGGTCACCGGCGGCCAACGTGTGGGCCTGACCCGCGGCCAGCGGCTCGGTGGCGTCGTTGATCCAGGTGCCGTTGGCGCTGCCGCTGTCGCGCACCGACCAGGCCCCGGTGTCGGGATCGCGGGTGAACTCGCACTGGTGGGCGCTGACCGCGGGATCGGCCGCCGCCCCCGACAGGCCCAGGTCGACGTCCTGGGGCCGGCCCGGGCGCACCCGCCCGAGCGTGGCGCGGTCGCCGGTCAGCTCGAGCGTCAACGTGGGCGCGACGTCGGGAAAGGCGGGCTCTCCCGAGCCGACCATGCGTTCCCAGTGGTCGCGGTCGGCCCCCACCGCCAGAGTGACCGTGGACTCGGCGGCGGCGGGCGCGCCGGCCACCACGTCGTAGCCGCACGACTCGCAGAACTGGCCCTCGACCTGCTCGCCGCAGTTGGGGCACGCGACCGCGGCGGGCTCGGGCGGCGGGGGCGGGGGCGGAGCCACCGGCTCGGGCGGGGCGGGCGGGGCGGTGGGCGTGGCGGAGATCAGCGCCCCACACGTGTCGCAGTAGTCGTCGGTGGCCGAGACGTGCCCGGCCGGGCACGTGGCCGTCACGCGCCCGTCTCCGGTTGGCCGCCTTCGGGCGGCTCAGCCGGCTCGGCCGGCGCCGCGGGCTCGGCGGCGGCCTCCGGCTTGCCGAGCCGGACGGTGCGAGTGGAGCGGGTGTCGAGCGTCATCTCCGCCGCCTTCTCGGCCCCGGCCTTGAGCCGGACGGTGCCGCTCTCGGCGTTCTCGACATCGACCACCTCACGCAGCAGCCGCATCGTGTCCTCGTGGCCGGACTCGGCGGCCAGCTGCACCGCCCGGCCCAGCTTCACGGTGGCGGTCTTCTGGTCGCCCGCCTTGGCCGCGGCCACCCCCTCCTGGATGGCGTTGGCCAGCTCCTCCTGGCCCGTGTAATGGGCCACGTGCCGGTCCATGCGGGTCGACAGCTCGGCGTCGTCGGTCCAGGTGGCCTTGATCAGCGCCTGGGTGGCGATGGTGCCGTCGGACAGCACCAGGCTGACCCGCCCGGCCAGCATCTCCTCGCCGACCCCACCGGGGGTCACCTTGATGCGCATGTGGTAGTCCCGGGTCTCGCCGGGCGACCAGCCGCCCAGCAGGAAGTCCCGGGCGAGTGGGCCCGACGAGGTGGCGGTGGCAGTGAGGTCCACGACCTCGGGTGCCACCTGGCGCAGGGACTCGACCACCGCGCCCTGCGGGGCCCACAGCCGCAGGCTCACCGACGGCAGCGACCGGGCCTGGCTGGACGCGATCATGGCCCGGAAGTCGGCCGCCAGCTCGTCCGGGTCGGCCACGATGTCGACCGTGCCCAGCAGGGCGGTGGAGATGCTGCGCAGCTCTTCCACCTCCCAGTCGACACCCACGCCGCGGCAGTCGCACTGGAACAGCCCGCGGCAGGCTTCGATGGCCGCGGTCAGCTCGTAGGGCGTCTGGTGCTCGTTGCGCCCGTCGGTCAGCAGGATGGCGTGGCGGGCCTCGGCCCCGGTGCTCGAGAACAGCCGGCGGGCCAGGTCGAGCCAGGTGCCGATGGCGGTGCCGCCCGCGGCCTCCAGCTGCCCGATGGCGGCGCGGGCCGCGTCACGGTCGGCCAGGCTCGCGGTGCCGAAGGACCGTCCGTCGGTGGGCCACAGCAGCTTGGCCTCGTGATCGCCGGCGATGATGGCGAACGCCACCCCGTCCTCGATGACGTCGACCGCGGCCGATGCGGCGGCCTTGGCCGCCTCGATCTTGCGCCCCGAGCCCATCGACCCGCTGCAGTCCACCACCACGACCTCGGCCCGGTCCTTGGACATCGAAGTCGCGGCACCGCCGGCGCCGGGGTCGGCGGCCGCAGCCACGGTGACCACCGCGTCGACCATGTCGGCCCCCGCCCCCAGGAACTGGTTCTGGAACGTCTCCGCCGTGAACGGGGCGGCGCCGCCCGCATCCGTAGTCGTCACCTTGCTGCTTCCTCCGTTGTGCCCGTGAGTGCCACGCAGATGTTGTCCATGCCGCCCGCGTCCACCGCCCAAATCACCATTCGCTCGCACACCTCGGCGAAGGGGACCGGCTCGCCGTCCTCGGGCACCATCGTGCCCGCCAGCTCGGCGATGGCGGCGTCGGTCGGTGCGTAGTTCCACAGCCCGTCGCTGCAGGCCAGCACCAGGTCGCCGGGCTCGACCGGCGTGGCACCGAGGTGCGGCTCGACCTTCGGCGCGTCCGCGCCCAGCCAGGCGGTGATGGCGTGCCCGCCCGGCGCCTCCAGCGCGGCGGTCGGATCGGCGCCCTCGGCCACCGCGGCGGCGGCCAGGCTGTCGTCGGTGGACACCTGCCGGGCCGTCCAGCCGCCCGCGGCCGCGGGATCGGCGTGGAGCACGTGCGCCCGGGCGTCACCCACGTTGGCCAGATGGACCTCGCCCGCCGCCACGACGACCACCACCAGGGTGCACGCGGGATGGGTGCCGTCCTCGGGCCAGTTGGGATCGCCCTCCGCCGGCACCGCCACCGCCGCCTCCTGCGCGGCGGCCACCGCCTCGGCCAGATCGGCGGGGCCCTCGAAGGGCCGCCCGCCCAGGCTCTGGGCCACGGCGGCCACGGCCGCGGCCGACGCCAGATGGGGGTTGGGGCTGGCCGACACACCGTCCGACACGATCAGCACCGGCCACCCCTCGGCGGTGGTGGCCAGCGCACCCGCGTCCTCGTTGCGGTGGTGGCGGCGGCCCCGGTGGGTGGCGTAGGCCAGCGAGCGGCCGTCGTAGACGTCGACCGGCTCCAGGGCCCGATGCCCGCAGCTGGTGCAGTAGCCGTCGGCGTCGATGGGCGCCCCGCAGCGCACGCAGGCGGCGGCGCCCGGCTCCTCCTCGCCGACGACCTCGCCGGCCGCCGCGCCCTCGGCCTCGTCGAGCATGGCCGGGTCCCCGGCCGCGGCTTCAGGAGCCTCCCGCCCGGTCGCCGCACCGCACGCCTCGCAGAAGCGGGCGCCGGGGACGAGCATCTCGCCGCAGGCCGGGCACGGGGAGGCTTCGGTCACCGTCGTGCTCACCAGACGCTCCAGGGCCGGGTGCGAGCCGCGGCGTCGAGCAGCTCGTGCCGCTTGGACGGGTTGGCGGTGGCGGCGGCCAGGTCGAGCAGGGCATCCTCGGCCCGCTCGGCGAGCACCCGCGCGTTCCCGGGCTGGCCGGCCACGTCGCCCACCTGCTCGCCCCGCGCCAGCGCGGCCAGGGCGGCGCCGTAGAGGGCGGCCGCCAGCTCGGCGTCGGCCGCGCCGCGGGTGTCGTCGTCCGCGGCCCGCACCTGCTCGCCCGCGGCCGCGCCCACCACCGGGTCCCAGGTGCCGGCCTCCATGGCCCGGCACGCGCGGGTCAATGCCTCGGTGCGCAGGGGATGGCCGGCGGGCACGGCGGTCAACACGCGGGCGGCGTCCTCGGGCCGGCCCAACGCGTTGAGCGCGTCGGCCAGGCCGGCCACCGCCTGGCCCCACGACGGGTCGGTCATCGCCACCTGCTCGTAGAGGTCGGCGGCCTCGGGCAGACGCTCCTTGTCGGCCACCTGGACCAGCGACGCGGCGTAGGCCAGCGCGCAGGCGGACTCGCCCGGGGCGCTGGCGTAGGCGTCGGCCAGGAGGGATGAAGCGCGGGCCGGGTCGCCGGCGGCCAGGGCGGACACACCGTGCAGATAGGCGCGGACATTGTCGAGGATGGCCGACACGCCCTCGGCCTGGGCCTCCTCGCCGGCCGGGTCCAGCCGGCCGATCACGCTGTCGGCCGAGCGTGTGTCCCCCCGCTCGCAGTGGGCCCGCCCCACCGCCGCGAGGTCGGCCCAGCTCAGCTCGTCGTCCGGGCCCACCAGGCGGACCGCGGCGTCGGGGTCGGTGTCGGCCACGCCCGCCACCCGGTTGGCGAGCCGGGGGTGGTTGGGCAGCAGCGGGCTCGGCAGCGTGCGCCAGCCCGAGCCGTCGAGCCGGGGCCGCGGCGGGCTGTAGCGAGTGCTGGTGCGGGGCCGGGCGAGGCCGTCGCTGGCTGCGGCCACCTGGCACAGCACGCCGTGCAGCGACTCCGCCATCTCGTCGGCGTCGCCGAAGCGTTCGTTCGGGTCGTGCGCGCACGCCCGCACCAGGAAGCGCCAGAGGCCATCGTGCTCGACCAGGATGTCGTGGGCTGCCCGCTCCGGCAGGCGCTCCTTGTCCGGGCCCTGCCAGCCGGGCCAGTCGAGGATCAGGACCGCCAGGGACCGGCCCACGGTGTACAGGTCGCTGGCCACGGTCGGTCCCGTCCTGGGCACCTCGGGGGCCTGGTAGCCGACGGTGCCGAAGATGGCCGCATCGGCGTCGTCGAGCCGCCGGACGCCGCCCATGTCGATGAGCTTCACCGCGTCGCCCGCGTGGATGACGTTGTCCGGCTTGAAGTCGCAGTACACCAGGCCCTGGTCGTGCAGGTACCCGAGGGCGGGCAGCACCGCCATCATGTACGCCGCCGCCTCGGGGACCGGCATCGGCCCCTGACCGGCATCGCGCCGGCGCTTGGCGAGCTGCTTGATGCTGGGCCCGCCCACGTACTCCATGACGATGTAGCCCTGGCCGTTGTGGTTGACGAAGTTGAAGATCTCGACGATGGCGGGGTGCGACACCTCGGCCAGGAAGCGGCGCTCGGCCACCGCGGCCTCGGCGGCGGCGGGGTCGGCGGTGTCGAGCAGGCCCTTGAGCACGCACCAGCGGCCCGACACGTTGCGGTCGCGCACCAGGTAGATCCAGCCGAGGCCGCCGTGCGCCAGGGCGCCCGCCACCTCGTACTGCCCCGCCACCAGCTCGCCCGCCACCAGCTTGGCCGCGAAGTCGAAGCGCCCGCCGCACTGCGAGCAGAACCCCGAGGTGCGCCCGGGCTGGCCGTTCTTGCCGCGGCCGACGGGGCTGTCGCAGCGGGTGCAGAAGCGCCGGCCCTCGGGGACGCTGGGGTCGGCCATGACCACGCTGTTCGGGTCGACGGTGGCGGCCGGGGAGATGTCGACCACCCCGGCGCCGATCCGGCTGCGGCGGGCGGAGGAGCCGGTGCTGCCGGACTGCCGGCTGCGGGTCGTGAGCCGCGACACGTCGACCCGCCCCGACACGCGGCCCGAGGGGGTGACGACGGCGCTCTGGCCCAGGCGGACGGTGGACGCCGAGGCCCCGCCCTTGGCCGGTGCCAGGCCACAGGTGTCGCAGTAGCCGTCCACGATGGTGCCGGCGCAGCCGGGACGCCCGCAGGCGGTGTCGGTCACGGTCATCTGGTCCCTCCGGGACGGGCTTCGAGCGCAGCCGCCAGCCGCGACAGCGCCAGCTCGGCGGCGTCCAGGTCGCAGGGCGCCCGCCACAGCTCCTCGCGGGCGGTGTCGAGCGCGGTGGCCACCTCCGGGCGCTCGTCGAGCTTGCGGGCGCCGGCCTTGGCCCGCAGCGCGCTCCATAGGCCGCGGCCCTCGGCCCGGCGCTGCATGCCGTCGCGGGCCGCGGCCAGCGCCCGGTCGAGCTCGGCGCGGCGGGCGTCGGCGGCTGCGAACCAGTCGTTCAGGGTGGCGGCGGCGCTCGGCCGGTCGGGCATGGCCGCGATGCGGTCGAGCCACTCCGCCAGCGCCGCCAGGTCGCGGGCGGGAGTGGGCACCACCAGGTCGGCGATGCGGCTGGTGGCGTGGGCCAGCTCGGTCGCGGCGGCCTGCGCATCGGCGTCGAGCGAGTCGAGCGTGGCGCGGGCCCGCACCAGGTCGACGTCGAGCCGCCCGGTGGCGGCCTGGGCCGCGGCCCGCCGCCCGCTGGCCGCCTGGGCCAGGGACTCGACGTGGGCGACGTCCGCCTCGGTCACGGCGAGGGGATCGCCGGCCAGCAGCTCGGTGACGGCCCCGGCCGCCCGGATCGCGGCGTTGTCGCCCGCCGCGGTGGCCGCGTCGGTCGCGGCCTGGATCCGGGAGGCGAGCCCACCCCAGGCGGCGGCGAGGTTGGCGGCCACCCCGCGGGCCTGCTCCACGGACTGGTTGGCGGTGGCGAGGGCGGTCGCCGCGTCCTGGTTCCCCGCCGGGGTGGGGATCGACGGCGCCGCGAGCAGCCCGGCCGCGTGGTCGCGGTCGGCCTCGGCCCGGCCCAGCAGCTCGTCCACCGCCCGGTAGATCTCCCAGGCGTAGGCGATGCCGGTGTCGGCCTCGGTCCAGGTGATGGCGCTGCCCCCGGTCAGCACGCCGCCCCGCGCCACGGTCACGGTGGGGTCGGACTCGAGGTCCACGAGCCGCTCGCCCAGGGCCGCGAGCTCGGAGCGCCGGGTGGACAGGCTGGGGTCGGTCGTGGGGGCCACGTC
>Ga0111538_10005041_pt1 | contig 18115 bp, 15 predicted proteins | sample SoiMethybrSBSTD1_FD_79669 | JGI IMG/M metagenome (GOLD analysis project Ga0111538, IMG submission 79669) | Bulk soil microbial communities from a Populus tree surrounding site in Tennessee, USA - Soil MetaG P. TD hybrid SBSTD1 (version 2)... | ecosystem: Environmental > Terrestrial > Soil >...
CCCAGCGAACACTCTGGCCGCAGATCTGCTCTGCGGAACTTTTCATCGTGGCAGTGTTTTCAAAGCTCGCTCGCTGCCGTGACTCCGTTCATGACGAGCACCGGATCGCGGTGACCATTGCGCCAGACGATGCTCAACATACCCGCCTCGCCCGGACCGGAACCGCTGTACTCGAAGATGAGCCGCATGAACGAGACGATCTTCGCCTCGCCGCGCCGGAGCGGCAGTGTCACGCGCGTCTGAAGCTTTCGCGCCTCGTCGGTCTCGCCAAAGGGGTTGCCGGTCGTCTGCACGGTGACGCCTTTCGGATCGCCCGCCACGAGCCCGGCGCCGGCGATGTCGATGCAGCGTACTTGGAGCCATTCGCGCACGAGCGCGAACCGGCACGGCCCCGCGTCGCCGCGGGTCGGGCGCACGGCTCGGGCGCGCTTCCATTCTTCGGGCGTCGGCGGCGGCGAAGGCGTTTCCGGCACTTCGGCACCCAGGATCGGGGGTAAGGCGGGAGACGCCGATGAGGACGCCGAGGCGGACGGCCCAGCGGGCGAAGTCGCTTGCGCGGGTGGGACGGCGGAAAACGCCCATAGTGCGAGTGCCGGGAGCGCGAATGCCCCGAGGCTCATGCACGTTTTGCCGGCAAGATTCACAGGATCCTCAGGTACGCGACGAGCGCAGCCTGCTCCTCGGGGGTCAAGTGACGCGTGTCGCCCATGCGGTCGCCGTTCGTTCGCACCAGATCCTCGAGCGTCCGCGCGCTCCCATCGTGGAAGTACGGGGCGGTGCCGCCGACGAACCAGAGGCTCGGCGTCTTGAAGGTGTTCACGGCTTCGGCGTCGAAACCGGCGCGCACTGGAAGCCCGCGGAGCGCCGTGCCGCTGCGATCGGTGTACTCCGTTCCAGGCACGTGGCAGCGCGTGCAGCCGGTGCGGGGGGTCTCGAAGACGGCCTTGCCGTGGAGCTCGATCGCGCTCGGCTCGCGCGCGAGCGTCGGCGGCGGCACGAGCCCAGATCGCAGGTAGTCGGCGAGATAGTCGATCTTGGCGACGTGCTCGCCGGTCGTGCGATCGGCAAGGGAAGAATCCCAGGCCGCGCGGTGCAGCTGAAAGCCGGCGAGCAGCCGATCGAGGATGTCGGCGTTTTCGGCATGCCAGCCGAACGGGCCGTTCGCGCGCACGCGTCCGGCGAGCATTGGAGTCTGGCGCGGGAAGACTTCGCGCGGCGGCGGCCGAGCCTCGAACCCGTTGCCGAGCTTGGCGTTCTCTTGCAGTCCGATGAAGCGCGCGTCACCCGCCTCGCCGCTTTCACGCCACACATAGCCGTCGTCGCGCCCTTCGGGGTGGCAAGCTGCGCAACCGAGGCCACCGCTGATCGCGGCGTTCCGGGCGTTCGTATAGAGGCGCCGCCCGTACGCGGCATCCGCCGGCAGACCGTCGTCGGCGAGATGCAGCCGGCCGAGCCGGCCTGAATCGAGATCGACGCGCACCACGTCGAAGGTCGTGCGGCAGTAGACGTACGCGACGGCGTCGTCGCGCGTCAGCGCGACCCCGGTCGGCGCACCACCCTGATCCGGAAAACCACCGAACGGATCGTAAGCGGGCGCCAGCGGATGAACGCGCGTGACGGCCATCGCCGGGTCGGCGGCGAGCGCGTCGACCTCGGCGAGCGCGTCCCAGCCTTCGCTCGCGACGAGCAACGTGTCGCGCGACCGCCGATAGACCGCCGCCCGCGGTTGAACCAACACGTTGCTCACCGCCGGCGCTTGGCCCGGCGACGCCTCCCAGTCCGCCGCCGGCCGCACGTGCTCTGTGGAAACCCTTGCGCCCGGCGAACGCGCTCTGTGAAAAGGCGCGACCGGCTTGCCAGAAGAGAGGTCGAGCACGTCCACGGTCGGCGCTCCCCACCACGCACCGACCCCTTCGGCGCCGAGCGCGTGCCGTGGCACGTACAGACTCGCGGCGTCTGGCGAGAATACCAGCGCGTATCCGAGCGAAGCGTCGAGCGTCACGCCCAGCGGAGTCCGCGCGGGAGCCGCCGGCAGTGCGACCGCGCTGGCTTCGAGGCGATCGCCCATGATCGCGAGCTTCGTCAGCCCCGCGCCCACGAGGTGCGATACGTAGGCCACCTTGCCGTCCGGTGCGATCGCGACGCCACGCGGCTCGCGGCTGGTCCTCACCGTCGCGATCGCCTTCGTGCCAGGCACGTCGACGAGCGTGGCCTCGGCCGACCACGCGCTCGTCACGAGGGCGCGCTTGAAGTCCGGCGTCACCGCGAGGCCCCAAGCGTCCGGTGCCACCACGACGCGCCCGACCTCGACGAGTCCCGCGGCAGGGTCGGCTCGCAAGAACAGCAGCAGGCCGCCCCTGCTCCGGCGTACCACCGCCGGATCGAACGGCCGTACGGGCGTGCCGCGCTTCCGAGCGAGCGCGCTTGCGACCGGGTCCGGCCGGGAAGCGGTCCGAGACGCGCCGCTCGCTGCCGGAGCCGATGCCTTGGCGTCCGATCCCGATGGCGCAGGTGCGGCCGCGAGCGCCCCCGGGCGCGGACCGCGGATCCGATCGAGTGCGACGCGAGCGTCGTCCGTGGGGAGCGTACGAACTGTGGCGAGCACGAGCCCGTCGAGCGCGACGATCTGCGCCGGCGGCCCCGGAAGCGCGATGACGCGAGCGCGGTCACTCCCGGAAAGCGAGGAGGGCACGACGAACAGCGCCTCGTGATCCTCGTCCGCGATGACCAGCATCGACTCGTCGGGGGTGAGCGCGATCGCGCTGCCCTGCAGGCTGACCGGAGTCGCCCGCGCCTCCGCTCCCGTGGCCGACGCGCTGGACGCAGACGCGGCGCCGGAGCCGCCGCCCGTCGGCCCGTCGTTCCGGCAACCGCGTCCGCACGCCGCCACCGAAAGAGCCAGCGCGACGACCACGGCGCGATGTAGGGCGACGCGCATCGACGCTCTCAACGCCCGCACGTGGCTTCCCAGTCCCTCACTCCTCTTGTTCGTCGAACTCGCCGGATTCGGGGATCTCGTCGACGCCCACGCCGCCCCGCACCGGAATCGCTCGCGCCAGCGCCACCTTCTCAAGCACGGCCGCAAGCCCCGCGCGATCGCCGACGATCGGAAGGAACGCACGCGTGCCGTCCCAGAGATCGAGAGCGATGCGCTCCTGCTGATCGAGGATCACCCGATCGATCTGCGCCCACCTGAAGCGACGCACGCGCGGAAAGCCGAGCGTGATCACGTCTCGATACTCGACGCCCTCGCCACGCACGCGCACGCCGCGCATGCCGGCACGGAGCACCGCCGCCAGCGAGCTCAGGAGCAGAACCACGGCGAGCGTCTTGGCTCCGACGATCCGGTTAACGTCTTGTTCGACGAAGAAGCTGTAGAGCCAGCTGCCCGCCGGGCTGCGGTCGGCTGCCATGACCACGGCCACGACCGCGAGCGCGATCCCGAGGTACAGCAACGAAGGAATTCGCGTCGGCCAGGGAGGCCCGAACAGGGCCTCCGTCGGCCGATACGTCATGTCGAAACCAGGCGGACGCGAAGGCCGAGCCACTATTGATGGAACCTAGCTACTTGCCTCTTCCTTGGAAAGATTGGGAGGGGTCCGAGCCTTGCCGTGCGCCCCGCGCAGAGGTACTGAATTATTGTACAGCCGCGCCAACAGCCCTCGGAGGAGCCAGCAGCATGAAAATCTTCATCGATACTGGAGACATCGGCGAGATCAAGGAAGCCGTGGCGATGGGCGCGATCGATGGCGTGACCACGAACCCCTCGCTCCTGTCGAAGGCCGGGAAGCCGATCAAGAAAATCATCGCCGAGATCTGCGAGGTCGTCGACGGCCCGGTCTCGGCGGAGGTGCTCTCCACCACCACCAAGGAGATCGTCGAAGAGGGGCGCGAGCTGGCCAAGATTCACCCCAACGTGGTGGTCAAAGTCCCGCTGATCGTCGACGGCTTGAAGGCCGTGCGACAGCTGAAAAGCGAGGGCATCCGCAGCAACGTCACGCTGTGCTTTTCGGCACCGCAAGCGCTGCTCGCAGCCAAGGCGGGCGCGGGATTCATCTCGCCGTTCGTGGGCAGGCTCGACGACGTGTCCGAAGAGGGCATGCAGCTCATCCAGCAGATCGTGACGATCTACAAGAACTACAAGTACGAGACCGAGGTGCTCGTCGCGAGCGTGCGCCACCCGATCCACGTCGTGCAGGCGGCGATGATGGGCGCCCATGTCGCCACGATCCCGTTCAAGGTGATCACGCAGCTCGCCAAGCATCCGCTCACCGACATCGGGTTGAAGAAGTTCCTCGAAGACGCCAAGTCGATCCCGAAAGAGTGACGCGCCGGCGCACTCGAGGACTCTCCGATTGCCGACCTCAGTGTTGCGGCGCGCGCCGCGCTCCGTCGCGCTGAACCCGCGACGCGTTCGCGCGCTCGCCGACCGCATGCTCGAAGAGCTCGAGCTCGAGGACGCGGAGCTCAGCGTGCTCCTCACGGACGACCCCGGCATCCACCGCTTGAACCAGCGCTACCGCGGCAAAGATCGGCCGACGGACGTGCTGGCGTTCGAGCTCGACGGAACGGACGCTGCCGACCGCACCCGCTCACTAGGAGATGTCGTCATATCGCTCGACACCGCCGCGCGTCAGGCCAAGACGAAGGGCCGGCCCCTGATGGCCGAGGTCACACTGCTCTTGGCGCACGGCCTCCTCCACCTCGTCGGTTACGACCACGCTCGCCCCGCACAAAAGCGCCGCATGGACGCAATGACACGGCGCTTGATAGCCGCCGCTCGAAACGTGTAGCGAGCAGCGCGCGCCGCGAGGCGCGCGTGCCGCCGTCGAAGGCCTTCGTTTAGCCTCAAGGAATGAGCGCTAACCATCGGCTTTTCCCCGAAAAACCCCGCCCCTTCGCAGGCCCCATGATGGAAGCAGCTAGCCCGCCGGCATCCGGCTGATCGGGAGCATGGAATGGGCGAATTAGTCAGGGTTCGGTACGGGGGTCATGCTCGGCCCGCATGAAAAAAGCACTATTTGGCGCTGATTGCTCTTGAACGGCACAAAGTACCCTGTTATCCGTCTCGCAGCCTTACACGACGCGCGAGCGGTTTCGGCTGCTGCGGCGAGTCGAAAGAGGTCGGAGACGGCGTCAGGAAAGGGTTCTCGGTACAGGAGGAAGCGATGGCAGGCAAAAGGCTCACTAAGGCTCAGGTGATCGGCGAGATCGCCGGGTCGACCGATCTGGACAAGAAGAGCGTCAACCGCGTGTTCGAGTCGCTGTCGGATCTGATCCGCAAGCAGCTTTCGGCGCGTGGCCCTGGGGAGTTCGTGATTCCGAACCTGGTCAAGCTGCGCGTGGTGAAGAAGCCAGCGACCAAGGAGCGGCAGGGCATCAATCCGTTCACCAAAGAACCGATCACGATTCCGGCCAAGCCGGCGAGCAAGAAGGTCCGCGCGACGGCCCTTAAGGCTCTGAAGGATCTGGTTCAGTAAGCGCGCGAGCAACGCGCCACCGGCGCAAATGCTCCCACCCCGAAAGGGGAATGTCCCCGGCTCTCAACAGAGGGTCGGGGACATGTCATTTTGGGCGTGAGGTTGGTGGGCGCACCGCGGGGACGTGCGCGGCCGTGGCCACGTTTCAAAGCCCTCGACCGCGCGATCGCTTCATAGCCGTCCATGAGGCGCGCCTGCGCTCACTGTAACGTTGGTCGAACTTCACGCTTCTGACTGAAAAGCCTGCACGAGCTGGGGGAGCACAACCCGCAAAGCTCGCTGCTGCTCGTTGGTCGGCTCAGGTAGGGGCGCCTTGTCGAACGTCATGCAACCATTGCGTGCACCGTCAGGGCGAGTCGCACAGGATCGACCGCGTGGGAGCGAGCCGGCAGTGTCCGTTGAAACGGCAATCGCTGCCCGCGGTGGTGCCGTCTCCGACCTGCCCATAGGTGTTGTTGCCCCAGCACCAGACGCTCCCGGCGTGCGTGCGTGCGCACGAGTGCTCGACGGAGATCGCGACCTCGGTCACGTCGTTGCCGAGCGCGACGACGCGCACCGGCAACGGCTGCGCACCGTTGATGCCGGCGTCGGCGTCCGTCGGAGCTCCGATCTCTCCCCAGGCGTTGTCGCCCCAGCACCACAGCGAGCGGTCCTTCAGCCGTGCACAGGTTCGGTCGCCCGCGGTGACGACCTGCGCGACGTTGGCGCCGAGCGCGGTGACCTGTGCCGGCGACGTCACGCAGATGGGAAAGCTGGATCCGCCGGGTAGGGTGCACTGCGAGCCGGTCTGCGTGCCGTTGCCGACCTGGCCCGAACTGTTGACGCCCCAGCACCAGAGCGTGCCGTTCTTCAAGACGGCACACGTGTGCGAGCCGCCCGCGGCGACCTGTGCGACGTCGTTGCCGAGCGCGGTGACCTGAGCCGGCGACGAGCGACAAGGGAGCGATGGCTGGCAGGATTCGCCGCCCGTCGAGCCGGTTCCGAGCTGGCCCGTCGTGTTTTCGCCCCAGCAGTAGAGGCGCCCGTCTTCCGTCACTGCGCAGGTGTGTCTCTCGCCCACCGCGACGTCCGCGACGAGGGTCGAAAGCGCGGTGACGCGTGTCGGAGAGGGACGGCAGACGTTGGAGCCGCACGCGGATCCTGTCGTCGTTGCGTTGCCGATCTGGCCGAGGGAGTTCGACCCCCAGCAGTGCAGGTCGCCCCCCGCTTCGACCGCGCACGTGTGCCCCGCGCCGGCCGCGACGCTCACGATGTTCGAGAGCGCCAGCTGCTGCGGGAGGATGCGATGCGGCTGGCCATCGACGAGCTCGTCGCCCGACGAAGTTCCATCGCCGACCTGCCCGAGTAGGTTGTTTCCCCAGCACCAGAGCGAGCCCCCCTGGCGGATCGCGCAAGTCGTCGTGCCCGCCGCGACACGGATCACGTTCGTGCCGAGCGCGGTGACCGCGACCGGCGTGGGTTGCGAGGGGACCATAGGGCCGCCGTTGCCGAGCTCCCCGCGGCCCCAGCAGTAAAGGCTGTTGTCCGCCTTGCGCGCGCAGGTGTGCAGCGCGCCGGCCGCGACCTGCACGCTGCAAGGAAGCGGAGCGTCCGCGCCGTCGGGACCAGCGTCCGTGCCGGCGGTTCCGCCCGTGCTCGCGTCGGCGCCTACGGTTCCACCCGTGCCCGCGTCGACACCCGCGGTTCCGCCCGTGCTCGCGTCGGCGCCCGCGGTCCCACCCGTGCTCGCGTCCGTGCCTGCGTCCGCGCCCGCGCTCCCGCTCGAGCCGCTGCTGCCGCCTCCTGCGCCGGTTCCGGCAGTGCCCGCGCTTCCGGACAGACCGCCGCTTCCGCCGCTGCCACCCCTTCCGCTCGCGCCGCCCACGCCCGCGCTACCACTCGCCCCGCCCCGAGCGCCCGATCCACCCGAGCCTCCGGCACCGTCCGCGCTGGAGCCCGGCGGCTCCGGGTCGTCACTGCAAGCCTGCAGAAGGATCGCGACCACCGCCGACCACTTGAGGATCCGCATCTTCCCTCCGGGCTCGAGTACTTGAGCAACTTAGCAGGTTTCGGTCAGCTTACGGAGCCAGAGCCTGCGGCGGCCGGTGGAGCGCGCCTCGGACCTCGCCGAGCGCGTGGAGCGCGCGACCGATCTCGAGCGGGCCCTTCGAGCGCCTAAGACAAACAACCTGCGACTTCCCAGCGCGAGCAAGGGGCACGGTTCCAGTCACGCCTGACACAACTAAGCGGCCGGCGCGTCGGGTCCCCCGCGGCGCGCGCAGGCCGGCTGCGGCCGAGCACGACGCAAGGGGGCCCGAGCCGCGCGGAGCGAAGCGAGCACGGCGAGCCGCGAACCGTCGCGAACCCGCTGGGGGCAACTCAACCGGCCAAGCCGGCGAGCAAGAAGGTCCGCGCGACGGCCCTGAAGGCTCTGAAGGATCTGGTTCAGTAAAACCACTCGGCGCGACGCGCTGCGAAGCGCGAGCCCGAACAGAGTGGGAGCTCGTCCCCGGCCCTCGAAGAGGGGGTCGGGGACGAGTCATTTGGGGGCATTGGTGCTACGGGTGAAGTCATGAGCTCGGACACTTCGGCCGAGGCAGCGCGCATTCTGCTCGAGCGAACGCTACGACTGACGCCGGCCCAGCGTCTCGAGGAAGGCTTTCGGGCGTCGCGTCTCGCACGCGAGTTCATGCGGGCCGGGATCCGCTCGCGCCATCCGGAGTACACGAGCGAAGAAGTCGAAGAAGCGCTCGCCCGCCTGCTCTGGGGCGACGAGCTCTACTTGCAGGCGCGACCGGGGCGGAAGCTTCCCGTCCCATGACCGACGATCCTCTGGCCACGCTCCGTTCGATGATCGAACGGTTCGAGCAACTCGGCATTCCGTACATGGTGGTTGGTTCGATTGCGGCGCTCGTTCACGGACGCAGTCGGGCGACGCAGGATTTCGATGTGGTCGTGGAGCTCGACCCGGCGCGATTGAAGGCGCTTCTGGCGTCGCTGCCCGAGGGACGTTTCTATTTTTCCGAGGCTGCTGCGCTCGATGCCTTGAGGCGCGAGTCGTTGTTCAACGTGATCGACAATGAGACCGGCTGGAAGGTCGACGTGGTGCCGCGCAAGCGCCGGGAATTTTCGCGCGTGGAGTTCGAGCGGCGCCGGGAGCTCACTTTCTCCGGTTTCAAGGTCGTCGTCGCGAGCATCGAGGACACGCTGATCGCCAAGCTCGAGTGGTCCAAGATCGCAGGGGGCTCGGCCCGACAACTCGAGGATGCGCGCGAGCTCGTACGTATCGGCGGCGCAGCGCTAGATCGGGCGTACCTGGAGCACTGGATTTCGGAGCTGGGGCTCGAGCAAGCTTGGTCACAGGTGTCGAGCGCAAGCTGCTAGCGAGACCGGGGCGTCGGGGCAACCGGCCAAGCTGGCGGGCCGCTCATCGGGGGGCTGCTTCGACTAGGATGAAGTCCCCGCTTTCCGGATCCTGCGGCCGGTCGCTGTAATAGTAATGAAGGTCCTTGTCCCAGTATGCGCGCACTGGTTGAAGCTTTCCCTCGAGCCTCTCGAGCCGGCGTTCGCCGCTTCGCTGATCTTTGATCGCGAGCTGGATTTTGAAGCTGCCTTGGTCGGGGATCGCCGTTCCGAGCCCTTCGAAAAGAATCGGCCACTTCTCGCTGGGCACGGCTTTGTTGCATTGTTTTACAGTGAGTCGCACCGCACCCTTGTCGTCGATTTGCCGTAGATACCCAAACCAGTTTTCGCCCGCCCACTGCCAATTCAGTTGTTGAGGCATTCGGTCGACCAGTGGTTGTTGGCCTTTGGCATGCTCTTCTTTCAGCCGCCCGATTTCTGCATCCTTGGCCGCCACCTCCCGGCGGCTTTGCTCCCGCTCCTCGTTGCATTTACGCTGGTTCTCCAGAATTACGCCGTCCCTTTCGAGCTTCATCGCATATCCACCAACCCCGGCGCTCGTCGTGATGACACCCGCGAGAATGGGATAGAAAAACTTAGCGCTATGGATAAAAGGTAGTTTTGATGGACTTTTTGTCGGCATGAGCACGCTCCTCGAGGGGATTGACCGCCACGCGCCTGCGATGAATACCAGGTTACCGGCGAGATTCGGAGAAACCCCTTCGAGGTTTATCACTTTACCAAGGGGCCCCATAGCGCTCTGCAAAAAACAAGGGAAGACCGCTTCCGGGCGCTGGCCGGCAAGCGCTCTTTCCGTTTTGCTGGTGGCCAGTTTGGCGAGTGCGGCGCGAGCGCAGGGGACCGCGGCGCCGCCGCGTGCGTGCTGGGCGGAAGCGTGCAATCCGGTTGCTGGCTCTGCGCGCCTTCGCATCCCATTCGACGACGGCTGGTTCGTGGAGAGCTACCGTGCTGACCAGCGCTCCCGGTTTGGAGCGCTCGGCTTCACGTCCGTCGAGGCGGCAGGAAGTCTCGACGATTGCGAGAAGCGACGACTGGTCCTGCGGGCCAAACTGGTTCCGCGCGAAAACAATCGATCGCAAGGCGAGGTGCTTCGCACGCTCGAGGATCTCCCAGGAATCAAATATCCCGTCGATCTAGTTGGTGCTTCGATTTCTGCGAAAATCGATTTCCCGCCGGGGATGGTGGGCCGGGGGCTGGCGGGGCGGCTGAGCAAGCCCGGGCCTCCGGCAGGCGTGCAGATCATTCTCGAAAGCGAGAACCCGGACGGTTTCATTGCGCGCCAGTACGGTCCCTGGACCGAGATCCTCGCGGCGGGACCACGCCAGGTAGTGATGACCGTGCATCCGCTCTCCTTTCAGGGATACACCTCCGCCGGCTTCGATCCGGAGCGAGTCATCAACATCGGAATGAAGGTCGGGCTCAACTCACAGGCCTTCAGCGGGTATACTGGCCCGATCAGCGTGAAGTCGCTCGCGGTCGACTTTCCCTCGACTGCGCGGCGTGAGCAGATCAGGAGTGCGGTCGCGAAGCTGGCTGGCGCGTCGGAGAATCTGGTGTTGAGCCGTCTTCCTGCGCTCACCGCACATGCGAATCTTCCGCTGTTCTCGTTCAGCGGTACGATTTCGAAGGTGTCGAACATCGCTTCCTTCCGGCGGCTACCATCAGGACAATCGCCTGCCGCTTGGGAGCTGGACGTCAAGTTCGACGCTTATCGCGCCGATGCGTGGTCACGCAGCGCTCGTCTCGAGTTCAGACTGGCGGCGCCCACCGACCTGACGCGAAAGAAGCTCCTCCTGTGGGTGGCGGTAGGGCCCCGACTCCGAGGCGTAATGACGCGGCCCAATCAGTGCCAGATCGAGCTCTACGATGCCAAAGGCAGGGTCCTGCGTGGTCCGGCTGCGAGCGTGTCCAGCGCCATCGCCTTCTCGTACAAGAATCGCAAGTACCAGCAGCATGCGAGCAAGTGGGTCAAGCTCGAAGCCGCGTACGACCCCGAGGTTCCTCTCAGCATGGGCTTTGCAACCCCCGGGTTCGCGATCGACGACGTGCGTCGGATTGGAATCCGGTTCGAAGTCGGAAAAGCGTCCAATGTATTCCGTTCCTACCCGATGAGCGGCACGCTCTTGATGTCGGACTTGTACGTCGAGCCATTCTCGCCGAGCTCGCAAATCCACCGGCTTCCCGTTGCTCGAACTCCAACGGTCGCAAGGCCACCTGTTCCCGTCGAGCAGTTTCTCGTGGGCATCAACTACGCGTTCATCAACTACGGCTGGGACGTTGGGCAAAACCCCTACGGAAAGCGCGCTCGCGGTGGTTTCAGTTCACACGTTGACAAGCTTCGCCACGATTTCGCGTTATTTTCTCGTAAGGGTATTCAGGCTGTCAGAGTGTTCATCCTCGGGGATCTACGGACCGGAATCACGTACGCAGCGGACGGATCGATTGCTGGCATCGATCCGTACGTCTCCATGGACCTCGATGCACTCGTGACTGCGGCCACCACTGCGCGGCTCAAGCTGATCCCGGTTCTCGTCGACTTTCTGGCGGCGGACGGAGAAGCCGCGGCGGACTATGGACTGCCGAGCTTGCAGTGGCGCATGGGCGAGGCCGCCGACGGTATCACCGATCCCAACCAGCGCGCCTTGTTGATCAAGAGCGTATTGACTCCGATCGTGCGGCAGCTCGCCGCGGCTCAGCAGAATTACCCCGGCATCATCTACGCGCTCGACATTACGAACGAAATCGAAAATGCGAAGGCGATCGTCACCCCTCGACACTTCGCCGCGGTCAAAGCTTTTGTCAGGGAGCTTCGCGACATGATCAGGAGCGTTGCTCCCGAGCTACCCGTCACTCTGGGGAGCCGCGATCGCACTGACTTGATCAACTACTGGAGCGATCTGGACTTGGACGTGTGGCAGTACCACTACTACGACAAAGCCCAAGAGGAGGAGAACCGGCCGCTTCACTTTGCGGCACAATCCCTTGGCTTTTCTAAGGGCCGCATCGTGCTGGGTGAGGTGGAGCCATCCGACATAGAGAGCAAGCTCGATGTGATCCATGGAGACGGCTACGACGGCGCGCTTTTCTGGAGCCACCGTGGGCTGGACGGCTACCAGGTCGATCTCGACGCCATCGAACGATGGGTCAAGCGGCGCCGTGCGCGCACGTCGCCATGAATTTGCTGGCGCAGCGAAGGTCGTGTCGACGAAATCGTGATCCGCGGTGGCAAGTTCGCGGTTCATCCGTCAAGAGATCTTGGACTCCTACGCATCGAGGGCAGACGACGTCGTGATCGAATGCCACGGCTTCGGCGCCTTGACCTGCTCGCGGCGCCGGAAAGGACCTGGCTGGTCGTTCAGCCAATTTGGCCTTGCAGGGCGCATAGCAGATCGCTGTCGCGTGCCAGATGATGTGCTTCGTCTGCCCGGTGTGGCCAATCCAAAACAACACCTCGACAACGCGCGTTCACACCGCAGGGCGGCAGCCGCTCCTATTGCGGTGATGTGCGTCCTTCAGCGCGGCTCAGCGCTTGCAACCGGGGGCTCCCCATGTGGGCGCGGCTGCGGTGCGTTCTCTGTGCCGTTGGTGCGGCAATGATGGCGATTGCAGTGGCTTCCCGAGCGAGTGCGGCCCCGGAAGCACTCGAGCCGCTCTTGAGCCGACAGCTCGCCGACGTGCATGGGCGGCTCGAAGGCTTTTGCGCCCCGCGTTGCGGTCGCGTGTTTCTCGAAGCCTCGGCGGAAACAGGTGCCGCGGAGCTCGAACCAATCGAATCCGGCGCGGCGTGGGTCCTGTACAACGAACGCTTTTTCCGGCAGGTCCTGCGCGAGTACGGGCGAGCGGCGGCTTACGCGATTCTCGCACACGAGTACGGACACCACCTGGACGACTCGAGCGACGCTTCGGCGTGGACGCGCGAGCTACGCGCGGACGCGGTCGCCGGGTGCGCGCTGGTCCGCGCCGGGCACCCGGTCGGCCCCGCGCTCCGCTGGATGCGTCATGAGCACTTCGACGCGATCTGGCATCACGTCTACGGTGATCTCACCGACCCACACGAGGTGCTGCGAAAATACGTCCGAACGCACCCGTACTGGATCGACCGCATCGGCGCATTGAAGCGCGGCGTCGAGGTCTGCAAGCCGGGTGATGGTGCGCTGGCGCTCCGGGAATTCATCGATCGCACCGGAACGCGTACTCCCGAATTCCAGACCGACGCCGACACCCTGTTCGCAGAGCTGCCCTTCAGGCAAGGAGCGCCGCGCTCATTGGCGATCGCCGCGCCTCGGGAGGTGCTGACGATTCCGGCCCTGCCGACGTTGCGCTTCGGCGGTCACGGCTTGCCGGGGGTGCAATGAGCGATCACGACCAGCTTCGCATCACGAAGTGCTTTTTGCGCTGACCAGCGCTTCGAGCTCGTAGAACGATGCGATCGCGGCGTCCGCGCCGTCGACCCTTCCGAAGCCGTACGCGGCGTGTACGAAGCGCAAGCCGTTGTGGCGCGCGGCTTCTCGGTCGCCCTCGGTGTCGCCGATGAAGAGCGGATGCCGCAGCCGCTGGCGAGCGACGACGGCGGCAAGATTGTCCGATTTCGAGCGGCCGGTGTTGCCCCAGCATTCGAAGTCGGTGAAGTGCGGCAAAAGCTCGCTGTACTCGAGGAAGACCTCGATGTAGCCGGCCTGGCAGTTGCTGACGATCAAGAGCGGCATGCGCCGGGCGAGGCGCGGGATCGCGTCGAGAACGCCCGGATACAGCATGCCGCCCTCCTCGGCGATGATCGCGTTGTCTTCGGTCATCGTCTCGCGCGTGACGATCTCGAGGTCGGCCTGGGAGAGGTCGGGAAACGTCGTCGCAATCGCGTCCTCGTGCGTGCGGCCGCAGATCGCGCGCACGTCTTCCGCGACCACGGTTCGGTACGCGATTGCATTGCGCGCCAGCACGCGGTTCCAGGCCTTTGCGCAAGTGGCGCAGGTGTCCCAGAGGGTTCCGTCGAGATCGAAGATCAGCGCGTCGGCCTGCATGGCGCGCGCTTGTTTAGCACTCGCCGCTTCCGTGAGGCTCTACCCGATCAGGACACAGCACCCTTTGACGCAAAGATTGTCGCTGGGGCATTCGGAGTCGGCTGTGCAGGAGGCGCTTCCTTGAGGACACGAAGCACCCGCGCAAAAGTTGACGCAGGCTTCACCGGTGTCCCCGCCGACCTTGTTCTGATCGCCGTCGTGGACGATGACCTGAATCCGGTAGGAGCGCCCGGGTACGAGAACCAGGTCCCAGCGCACCTCGGCACCGTAGCCTTCGTTCTTGAGCGACGTCGGCGCCGGGTCCCCGCCGCCCAGATCCCAGTTGTTCTTCGCGGGGTCGGCGTCGGGCGTGATAGTAGCGACGCTGGGTGTCTTCGTCCCGTCGACCGTGCGAATTGCCGGCTTCCAGGTACCCCAAACCACGTTCGGATTGTAGGGCGTGCCGCCTTCTTGCCAATCGCCGGAACGGTTGTTGGGGTCGTCGGTGATGTCGGTCACGAACAACGCCGGCCACATCGGACGCCCCGATGGATCGAGCCCGCTGAAGTCGCCCGACGTCTCGTTGGTACCGGTTTGCGGATACCGCGTGTGGCCCGGGTTCATGTCGAGCGGCGACACCGCGTAGTCCTTACCGGTCGTGCCCGCCGAAGTCTTGACGTCCACGTGCCGCACACCCAGCGTCAGCGCGTGCTCGTCGTTGTAAAAGAGGCGGACGCTCGCGAGCGGCGCACCTCCGGACGGCTCGATCGCCCGCAGCACTTCGCTTTCATTGAACACGATGCTCGTGCGCGGGTTACTGCTGTCGAACGGGTAGCCGCAATCCGTGATGACGGGTCCGACCACGCCCGGAGTGCACACCGGGTTCCCGCCGGATCCTCCGCTGCCGCCGGACGCTCCGCCGGTGCCACCCGCACCCACGCCTCCGTCCGTGCCACCACTTCCACCCGTCGGCACGGAACAATCGCCGGTCGCTTGGTCGCAGCACGTGCCGTTTTTGCAAACGAGACCGGTGGCGCAAAGCATGCCGTCGCACGGACATCCTTTCATTCCGATCACGCAGAACGTGGGGCCGCCCCCGCTGCCCGACGCGTTGCCGCTGCCTCCGCTGCCCGTGGTGTTGCCACTGCCCCCGCTGCCCGTGGTGTTGCCGCTGCCCCCGCTGCCCGTGGTGTTGCCACTGCCCCCGCTGCCCGTGGTGTTGCCGCTGCCCCCGCTGCCCGAAGCGTTGCCGCTCCCGCCGCTACCGGCCGTGTTGCCACTGCCCCCGCTGGCAGCGGGATTGCCGGAGTCGTCGGAGCCGCTCCCACACGCTACGACGACGAGCCCGATCGCGGAGAAGCGCGTAAAAGACCACATCTTTCTGACCTTTCTGTTGGCGCGAGGCTCGATGAATCAAAGGACGAGTGAGCTACCCTCTCGACTGGTCCCACGTGAGTGGTGCCGCGCGGCGGAGCTTTACGATGCTGTCGTGTCGTGGGGCGCGTGGCTCGGCTCACGAGATTCGCTGTCGTGATGCGAAGCCCGTATAGTGAAAAGGCGCGCGCTGTAGGCGTACTGGGGGCGTCGGGTCCCCCGCGGCGCGCGCAGGCCGCTCAGGCCGAGCACGACGCAAGGGGGCCCGGAGCCGCGCGCAGCGCAGCGAGCACGGCGAGCCGTCCAACGACGCGGAAACGCAGGGGGCAACCCAACCGACCGAGGTCTGGTACCGTTTTTGCCACTCGATGAAGATTCCGTTTCTGCAGCACGTCTCGCAGGCGCCCACCAACCCCCAAGCCGCTGCCAAGCCGCGCGCCTTCGACGTGGCCGAGCTCTACGAAGGTCCGATCGCGACCGGCCAAGCCGAGGAGGGCGCCGGGCTTCCGCTCGACGAGAAGCTCCGGCAAGCCTACTTCTGGATCGTCAACACGGCGATCATCAGCCCGCACTACGACCTCGAGTTCAACGACGGACCGCCGCAGACGTATTCACTCGGTGACTCCAAGAGTCAGCTCTCGTTGCCGAGCGGACAGAGCTACTCGAGCTACGTGCTTTTGCCGCTTCTGACTTTCGCGACGCGGCGAAAGTGCCTGTTCATCGGCGGCCCGGGGCGGGGAAAGACGGCGAGCGCCGTCTTGATGGGAGTGCTCGCGGGGTATCCGGTTCGAGAAGTGCGGCGCGCCATGCTGCACGGCCATCCGCAGATGACCGTGGCCGACCTGCTCGGCAATCCGCTGCCCGCGGATCTGGTCCAGGCTCAGCGCATCGAGGACATCCGGATCTCGTGGCGCAAGTGGCTGGGGATGCGGGTCAAGATCATCGACGAGTACAACCGGATCCCGACGCGGACCCAGAGCGCGCTCCTGACGGTGATGGGCGACGGCTACGCGGAGCTGCTCGACCACGTGTACGAGTGCCCGGAGTCCGCCTGGTACCTTACGGCCAACGACGACCAGGGCGGCGGGACGTATCAGGTGATCGAAGCGCTGCGCGACCGCATCGACGTGATCGTGCAGGCGCTGTCGTTCAACGTGCGCTTTTTGGACGATCTCTTGGCGCGGATCGAGGAAAACGTGCACCCGGAACGCCTGGTTCCGCCGCAGGTGATGTTCACCGAAGCCGAGATGGACCTGATGAGCGAGGCAATCCGGACGGTGGCGCTGGCTCGGCCGGTGCGGCGGCGCATCGAGTTTTTCGCGAGCCAGTTCGAGTTCCTCGAGGTCGCTGCCGCGCAATTCGAATACAAGACCAAGGACACGGCGCGGCTCGCCGGCGCCGAATGGCGCACGCTGGTCTCCGCCGAAACCGGCAAGGACCGGACGCAGGACCTGGGAGCGCAGACGAAGAACGGGCTCTCGGTGCGCAACCTGATGACCCTGCTCCACTACGCGAAGGCGCTGGCGTGGTTTCGGGGCCACGCCGAGGTCGAGCTCGAGGACGTGCGGCAGGTGCTGCCATTCGTTCTGCACGACAAGCTGGTCGCCGACACCGAAGCGCCGTTCTTCGACTCGGCCGGGCACGCCACGTACCGCACGGATCGGGTGGCGTGGCTGCGGCGGCTATTCGATCTCGCATGCGCGGAATACGACCGGCTCGATCTCGACCGCGCGGATCCGGTGGCCGAGCTCGACACCGAATTCCGGCACGGGCTCGACGGCGTGACCGAGCGCGACACGCGTGCCCGGCTCGCCAAGATCGAGCGCTTGATCGGCGAGCTCGCAAAGGGAAAAAAGCTGTACGGGCACATTTACGAGGATCTGGTGAAGCTGAAGTATCTGCATCATCGCTACACCAACTACCTGCGCTGGCTGCTCACGCGATGAGCGCGTCGATCGCGAGCCCCGCCTTCGCGGACGCGCTGCGTGCCGAGCGCGAGCTGTTCAACCAGAAGTTCGCGGAGGCGCGGCGCCGGCGGCCCGATCTCGACGGCCGGGCGTTCGCGGAGTTTCTGCGCGGTCCGGCCGCCGCGGTGGTCGAAAGCGCGGCTCGCGTTGCCCCAGGCTCGACGCAGGCGGTAGCGCACGCGGCGTACGACGCCGCGCTCGTGCTCGTGAGCGAGCGCCTCGCCGGTCCGTCCGGCCGGCACGCCGTGATCGGGGAGGCCTGGCTGCGGCTCTTGCCGCTCGTGCCCGGCCTCGTCGCCGACCAGCCCGTGCGCGTGATCGCATCACTGACCAACGCGGTGCTGAAGCTGGCTGTCACGCCGGGCGCTCGGCCCGAGGAATGGGTCGAGCGACTCGCGGCGGTCTCCGCCCAGCTTGCCAGCGTGGCCGATCTGCTGATCGCGGGTCAGATCGCGGCCTGGCGCGCGGGCCTAGCGCACCTGCGCGAAGGCGCGCTCTCGGCCGCGGATCGGCTGCCGGCCCAGCTCCCGCCGATCTTGCTGGGCGCGCCGAAGTTCGAGTGGCATGCGCTGCGCGAACGCTTGCGCGGTGACGCGTGGTGCGATCCAGGTGCCCCGGCTCCTCCCACTGCACCGCGAGCGGTGGCGGTGGTCGGAGCGTTTCGCGGATTCGGTGGATTGTTCGGCGCGCCGCCGCGCGTGGTGGCAGTCGATGGCTGCCTTTTTCTGACGTCCGCCGGTCTGGTCTGGCAGCTCTGCGCGGACGCGTTCGGCGCCACATTTCACCGCGCGGAGCCCGCAGCGATCGCCCGTCCTTCACCGAGCCCGGGGCTCGAGGTGAAGGCCGACGCCGTGACGGTCGCAGGCAAGCGGATCGCGCTGCCGGCAATCGGAGC
>Ga0111538_10005043_pt1 | contig 18106 bp, 21 predicted proteins | sample SoiMethybrSBSTD1_FD_79669 | JGI IMG/M metagenome (GOLD analysis project Ga0111538, IMG submission 79669) | Bulk soil microbial communities from a Populus tree surrounding site in Tennessee, USA - Soil MetaG P. TD hybrid SBSTD1 (version 2)... | ecosystem: Environmental > Terrestrial > Soil >...
CGTGGACCTGGGCGATGGTGCCCACCTTCGCTACGAAGAGCTCGCGCGCCGTCTCGTCGCCGACCAAGGTGTGGCCGGCAAGCGCTGAGCGGCCGCTCGCGTCACACGGGCAGCAGCTGCATGTCCTTCCACACGATCTGCGCGATGTGGATCGCTTGCTCCACCGTGTCGCCTTCGACGACGGTCTTCGATCCGTCGGCGTGGAACCACCGGCAATGGCCGTTGGACGTCGGTCTCAGGAACACCTCGTGCCGGTACTTGCCGAGATGCGCCATGCTCGGCGGGACGGGGATCGAAGCATGGGCCAGGTCCGCGTGTGCGTGAGTCTCGACCATGACAACACCTCCAGGGACGAAGGTCGGATTGTATGCAACTCGCTCCCGTGGTGGAGTGCCCTTGTTCGTGTTCCTGTTCGTCAGCGCGCACGACGGAACGGCAGCTGCAGCAGGCAGTTGGCTGGAGCACGCCGTCCGGGCCTGCTCCATTCGATTGCGCAATTCTGATCGGCAATGAGCCAGGCATCCCGCAACGAAGAGTCGTTCACGCAGCACATGATGGGGCTGCACGACGACCTCGCGCAGCGCTTCTTCGCGCACCAGCGGTCGCTGCTCGATCGCGACTTCGTCAACGCTGCGTCGTTTCTCGCCAGTTACCGGAAACGACTGCTGTGGCACATGCAGGACGAGGAGAGTCTCGTGCTGCCGCGGTATCAACAGGCCGGCGGGGACGAGACCGACGCGCCCGTGCGTCTGTTCCTCGGCGAGCACCAGAAGATGCGCGACTTCGTCGCCGACTGCGAGCTGAGGGTGCAGAGGCTCATCGACCACCCCGACGATCGCCTGCTGCTCGAGTTGTTCGATCGCGAGGCGACCTACAAGAACCTCGTCATGCACCACGACCTGCGCGAACGGAACGCGCTGTATCCGTTCGTCGCCGGCAAGGTCGCCGCCGAAGAACTGCAAGAGATCCTCGCGCAGCTGCGTTGGCCGGGATCGTAGAGCCGGGGGAGAGCGGGCATTCTGCTTCGGTAGATGTCATCATCCCGCTCGGAGTAGAAGTCCCCGCATGAAAGCCCGTCCGTCGGTTGCTCTCGTCGCCGCACTGCTCGCTGTCCCGCTCGGCGCCGCACCACAAGCGTTGCCCGAAGAGCGCACCGAGCAGGTCGCTGTTCCTGGCGCCGTGGAGCCCTTGTCGCACGTCGTGCAGCTGCCGGCCGGGTACGAGCCCGCGCAGCGGCGCCCGCTGCTGTTGCTGTTGCCCGACGGCGCTCTGGACCTCGCTGCGGCGCAGGCAACGATCAAGGACCTGGGCGCCGAGATCGCGCGCGGCGGCTTCGTCGTCGTGAGCCCCGCGATGGCCGGCCGCGAGGCCGATCTCGGGATCCTGTGCGCGCAGCTGCGGCAGTCGTTCCGGATCGAGCAAGGCGGCATGCACCTCGGCGGGGGTGGCGCGGGCGCACAGAGTGCGTTGCGCGTCGCGTTGGCGCACCGCCATCAGTTCCAGACGATCTCGGTCTGGGGTGGCGTGCGCGAGGAGGACGCAGCACCGCTGCGCAAGCTGCACCACCGGCGCGTGCAGGTGCTGGAATCCCCGGACGCGGCGACCCTGCGTACGCACTTCGCGAAACTGCAGGCAGAGCGCGCCGAGACCGGCATGGCCGCCGACGTCGCGACCACGCTCGACGACTTCCACGACGCGGCCAGCAAGGGCGACGAGGCGACCTACTTCGCGATCCTGCCCGACGACGCGGTGTTCCTCGGCACCGACGCGACCGAGCGCTGGACCGGCAAGCAGTTCCGCGAGTTCGCGATGCCCTACTTCGAACGCGGCCCGGCGTGGATCTACGTGCCGCTGCAGCGCTGGATCACGGTGTCGGCCGACGGCGCGTTCGCGTGGTTCGACGAGGTGCTCGACAACGAGGGCTACGGCGAATGCCGCGGCTCGGGCGTGTTGGAGCGCCGCGCGGAGCGGTGGGTCGTGCGCCAATACAACCTCACGGTTCCCGTGCCGAACGACCTGTTGCGCGGCGTGGCCGCGCGCATCCGCGCGTTCACCGATGGGCGCGCGCCGGCCACGACGACGATCGTCGTCGTGCGCCACGCGGAGAAGGTCGACGAGGGCGAGGATCCCGAGCTGAGCGAGCGTGGTCGCGCGCGTGCCGAGATCCTCGCAAAGACGCTGCGCTCGCTGCCAGTCCGCGCCGTGTTCACGACGCAGTGGCGGCGCACGGCGGCGACGGTTGCGCCTTTGTGTCGCGACAAGAAGCTCGAGCCCGTGCCCGTGCCGGCCGGCGAGACGAAGAGCCTCGTGACGCGTGTGCTGAAGGAGAACCTCGGTCAGACCGTTCTCGTCTGCGGTCACTCGAACACGGTGCCCGCGATCCTGAAGGCGTTCGGCGTGCGCGAGCCCCCCGCGATCGCCGACGACGAGTTCGACTCGCTCTTCGTCGTCACTGTCGGCCCGGACGGGGCGCAGTGCCTTGCCTTGCGGTATGGCGGTTCGTAGGGGCCCGAGCTACGCACCCGCGACGACCCACGTGTGGCGCCTCCCGGCGTCAGTGCGCAGGCGCCAGCACGACGACCGAGTAGCCGACGGCAGGGCGCGCGCCCGGATTGGCGTATGCGTGCCTCTGGTCGCCGCGGAACGACAGCACGTCGCCGGCGCGCAGCCGCCACTCTTCGCCGGCGGCGGCCAGAACGATCTCGCCGAGCTCGCAGGTCAGGTACTCGCGCGTGCCCGGCGTGTGCGGGATGCCCGGCATGCGGCCGCCTGGCGGCAGCTCGATGCGATCCATCTCCATGCCGGGGATCGCGTGCGGCAGCAGCTTGCGGACCCGCGCCTGACCCTGCGTGCGCACGGGCAGCTGCGCGAGCGGGAAGAACTCGCACTCGGCACGAGGCTCTGACAGGAGCTCCTCGATCGTCACCTGCAGCGCGTGCGCGGCGCGCCGCAGCACCGACACGGTCGGGTTCGCGCTGCCGGACTCGAGGTTGGTCCAGGTCGCGCGCGGCACCCCGGCGATCTTCGCCATCTGCGCGTGCGTGAGGCCGCGCGCGCCGCGCAGCTGCTTGACGTTGCGGGCAATGCGGTCGCCGAAGTCGTCGCCCATGGCGGCATGTTGTCTTTCCGCCAATCTATTGGCAAGACTGACAATCAAATGCCAACGCCGGACTACTAGGGCCCCGGAGCAAGAACATGGATCTCCGGAACAAAGGCATCCTGATCACGGGCGGCAGCCGCGGGCTCGGCGCCGCCCTCGCCACCGAACTCGGCGCGCGCGGCGCCCGGTTGCTGCTCGTGGCGCGCGGCGAGAACGAGCTGCGCGGGACCGCCGCCGCGGTCGCTGCGCGCGGTGGCACCGCATTCGCGCTCGCGGCCGACGTCGCCGACAAGGACGCGGTCTTCCAGATCGCAGGCACCGCCGCAGAGCTGCTCGGCGAGGTCGACGTCGTGGTCCACGCAGCAGGCGCACTCGGCCCCGTGCCGTTGCGGCTGCTGGCCGACACAGCGTGCGAGGACCTGCAGCGCGCGCTCGAGGTCAACGCCGTCGGTCAGTTCCGGCTCACCAAGGCGCTCGTCGGCCCGATGTTGCTTCGCGGGCGCGGGCTGATCGTGCACGTCACTTCGGACGCGTCGGTCGCCGCGTATCCGCTTTGGGGTGCCTACGGCGCGAGCAAGGCTGCCGCGGACCACCTGCAGCGCATCTGGGCTGCCGAGCTCGAGGGCACCGGCGTACGCTTCCTGAGCATCGATCCCGGCGAGTTGGACACCGCGATGCACGCCGCCGCGATGCCCGAGGCCGACCGTTCGCGGCTGCTGCAACCTGCCGACGTCGCGCGCACGATCGCGGCGATGCTCGGTGACGCGAGACTGCCGAACGGCATGCGGATCGAGGCCGCCGCATGGAGGGCCGAGCGATGATCGCTGCTGCCGAACCGCGCGCCGACGCGCGCACGACGCGGCTGCTCGTCGTCGATCCGCGCACCGCGGCGATGGCCGACCGGCGCATCGGCGACCTGAGGCACCTGCTGCGGCCCGGGGACCTGCTCATCGTCAACGACGCGGCGACGCTGCCGGCGTCGCTGCACGGCACGACCGCCGGCGGTGCTCCGATCGAGGTGCGGCTCGCGGGCGAGCGCGCGGACGGAACGTTCACCGCGGTGTTGTTCGGGGCCGGCGACTGGCGCGTGCGCACCGAGGACCGGCCGCCGCCTCCGCCGGTCGCAGCCGGGGAACGGATCGCGTTCGCCGGCATCGATGCCGCCGTCACCGCGGTCGACGCGCGTTCGCCGCGCCTGCTCACGCTCGCGTTCGAGACGCACGGGCCGCGGTTGTGGCGCGCGCTCTACGCGGCCGGGCGTCCCGTGCAGTACTCCTACACGAGGCGGCCGCTCGCGCTGTGGGACGTGCAGACGCCGTTCGCGGCGCGGCCCTGGGCGGTCGAGCCCCCGTCCGCGGGCCTGCCGCTGACCTGGGAGCTGCTGCTCGGGCTGCGACGCCGCGGCGTGGAGATCGCGTGCGTGACGCACGCGGCCGGGCTGTCGTCGACCGGCGACGCTGCGCTCGACGCCCGGCTTCCGCTGCCCGAACGCTACGAGGTGCCCGCGGCGGCCGTCGCCGCGGTGGCGGCAGCGCGGGTGCGCGGCTGCGCCGTTCTCGCCGCCGGCACGACGGTCGTGCGCGCGCTCGAGAGCGCGGCGCGGCGCGGCGGCGGGCGGCTCGTCGCCGCGCGCGGCATCACCGCGCAGCGCCTGCGCGGTGGCGACCAGGTGCTCGTCGTCGACGGGCTGCTGACCGGCATGCACGAGGTGGGCACGAGCCACTTCGATCTCATGGAAGCGTTCGCACCGCGCGAACTGCTGCTGCGCGCCAGTGCCTTCGCCGCGGAGCTCGGCTATCAGGGGCACGAGTTCGGCGACGCGATGCTGGTGCTCGCGGCGCGGACCGCGACCCCGCGGTAGCGACGCGGTAGCGCGTCACGAACTGCACGAAAGGGCCGAGCAACCGGGCTTGCTGCGCGCCCACTCGGGTCGCTTCTGCGCGAGGTCCTCGTTGCCGGGTTGCTCGTCGAACGGCCGTTCCATGACGTCGAGCAGGCGATGCACCTTGCTCAGGTCACTGGCGTGCGCCGCGTCGATCGCTTCCTGCGCGAGCCAGTTGCGCAACACGTACTTCGGGTTCGTGTCGTCCATCGCACGCGCGACGTCGGCAGGCGAACGAGGCTCGCTGCGCGCGCGCTGCCACCAGCGCTGCAGCCAGGTGACACCCTGCGCGACGTGCGCGTCGGGCACGGGCCCGTAGAACGCGGCGCGCACGGCGGCAGGCAACTCGGCCGGCGCCGTATCGACGACGACGACCTGCGACAGCGCGCGGAAGAACAACGTCATGTCGGTCTCCTGCGCGCCGAGCCAGTCGAAGCACTGCTGCAGCAGCTCGGCGTCGCCGCGCTCGGCGGCGAACGCGATGCCGAGCTTCGCGCCGAGGCGCCGCGTCGCCTCGGCGAAGTAGGTGCGTTGGTATGCCTCGAGCGCGTCGATCACGACTTGTTCGTCGCCGTCGAGCAGCGGCAACAACGCGACGCCGAGCCGTTCGACGTTCCACAACCCGATGCCGGGCTGGTTGCCGAAGCAATACCGCTTCTGCCCCGCGTCGGTCGTGTTCGGAGTCCAGCCGAGATCGAAGTCGTCGACCCAGCCGTATGGCCCGTAGTCGATCGTCAAGCCGAGGATCGACAGGTTGTCGGTGTTCATCACGCCGTGCACGAACCCCACGGCCTGCCACTGCGCCATGAGACGCGCCGTGCGCTGCGCGACCTCGGCCAGGAACGCGGCAACGCTCTGCTTGCTGGTCGCGCCGAGCTGCGGAAAGAAGTTCGCGAGCGTGAAGTCGACGAGCTGCCGCAGCAACGCGGTCTCGCCGCGCGAGGCAGGCAGCTCGTAGTTGCCGAATCTCAGGAAGTTCGGCGCCACGCGGCAGACGATCGCGCCCGGTTCGTGCTTCGGATGGCCGTCGTAGAACATGTCGCGCACGACGTCGTCACCGGTCGCGACGAGCGACAGCGCGCGCGTCGTCGGCACACCGAGGTGGAACATCGCCTCGCTGCAGAGGAACTCGCGGATCGAGGAACGCAGCACCGCGCGCCCGTCGGCGCGACGCGAGTAGGCCGTGGGGCCGGCGCCCTTGAGCTGCAGCTCCGCGATGGCACCGTCGGGCCGCACGAGCTCGCCGAGCACGATCGCGCGGCCGTCGCCGAGCTGGCCCGCCCAGTTGCCGAACTGATGCCCGCCGTAGTTCGCCGCGTAGGGATCCATGCCGGGCCACAGCGCATTGCCGCCGAGCACCTTCGCGGTGTTCGGGTCCTGCATCAGCGCTTCGTCGAGGCCGAGCTCGCGCGCGAGCGGCCGCGAGAACGCGAGCAGACGCGGGTTGGAGACCGGCGTCGGTTGTACGCGCGACCACAGCGCGCCGTGCACCTGCCGCGGCTCGGTGTCGATGCGCGCGTCGCCGGGCAGCGCGTCGAGCAGGCGGTGCTTGAACTCGGGCAGCTTCGTCACGGCGCCGATCCTACGCGCAATCGCGGCAAAGCGGCGGTCACGAGCGCCGCTCGATGATGTCGGCTGGCGCGTAGCGGACCTTTGGCGCCTTCGCATACTTGTCGCTTTCGGCGCGGTAGCCGGCGGTGCACGCGAGCAGCGTCGTGTGACGCGAGCCCTGGAGACCGAGCATCTGGTCGTAGGCGTCGAGGTCGATGCCCTCGAGCGCGCACGTGTCGACACCGAGCAACGCCGATGCGGTCATGAACTGGCCGAGAGCCAGGTAGACCTGGCGCGCGTTCCAGCTCGCGAGGTCCTTCGCGGCCCAGCCTTGCTCGATGAAGTCGACGAGCATCTTGCGATAGCCCGCGAGCGACTCGAGCGTCGTGCCGCGCACCGCGGCTTGGCGCTGCATCAGGCGGTCGACGTCCGCGGCCGTCATCGTGCGCAGCCCGAGGAAGACGACGAGCTTGCTCGCGTCGGTGATCTGCGCCTGGTCCCAGGACCGTTTGCGCAGCTGCTGCCGCAACGCCGGGTCGTCGACGACGACGAACTTCCACGGCTGCAGGCCGAACGACGATGGACTGAGCACGAGCGCCTGCTCGAGGGCGGTCCAGGTCTCGGCGGGAATCGCGCGGTTGGGATCGAACCGTTTCGTCGAGTAGCGCCACTGCAGGCGCGCGAGCAGGTGTTGCGGAGTGGTCGTCTCGTGCATCGCGATGCTCAGTTCTTCGCCATCAGGGCGGCGACGCGTTTGCTGAACGCGGCCGGATCCGGCGGCATCGCGCCTTCGGCGAGCAGCGCCTGGTCGTAGAGCAAGGCCGACCAGTCGGCGAACTGCGTCTCGTCGGCGAGGGTCTGCAGCTTGCGCACGACCGGGTGCTCGGCATTGAGCTCGAGGATGCGCTTCTGCTCGGGCACGTCGTGACCCGCTTCGCGGAGCACGCGTTCCTGCCGGGCGCTCATGCCGTGCTCGTCGTTGACGAGGCAGGCCGGTGAATCGGTCAGGCGGTCGGTGATGCGCACCGTCTTCACGTGCGCGTCGAGCGTCTTCTGCACGCGCTCCAGGAACGGCGCGAGCTCCTTCTGCTGCGTCTCCTTCTTCTTCTTCTCGTCCTCGGTCTCGGGCAGGTCGAGCGCGCCCTTCGCGGCCGAGACGAAGGTCTTGCCGTCGAACTCGCGCAGCGCGTCGATGACCCATTCGTCGATCGAGTCGGTCATCAGCAGCACCTCGCAGCCGCGCTTCCTGAGCGCCTCGATGTGTGGGCTCGCCTTGGCCACCGCGAGACTGTCGGCGGCCACGTAGTAGATCGACTTCTGATCGGCCGTCATGCGGCTCGTGTAGTCCTTGAGTCCGTGCCAGCCGTCGCCGTGCGAGCTGCAAAAGCGCAACAGCGCCGCGAGGCGGTCGCGCGCCTCGAAGTCGTGATAGACGCCCTCCTTCACCATGCGGCCGAACTCGGACCAGAACAGCTCGTAGCGGCGCACCTTCCGCTTCTCGCCGTCCACTTCGCGTTCGGTCTCGCCTTCGTTCGCGAGCTCCTCGAGCAGTGACAGCGTCTTGCCGACGACCTGCTTTCGGATGAAGCGCGTCGTCGCGTCCTTCTGCAGGATCTCGCGCGAGACGTTCAGCGGCAGGTCCTCGCTGTCGACGACGCCGCGCACGAAACGCAGCCACTCGGGCACGATCTCCTGCGCGTCGTCCATGATGAACACGCGCTTCACGAACAAGCGCACGCCGCTCTTCCTTCGCTCGACGAGGTCGAACGGCGCCTTGCCCGGCACGTAGAGCAGGCCCGCGAGCTCGTGGGCGCCCTCGACCTTGAAGTGGGTCCACGCGAGCGGTTCCTGCCAGTCGTGCGAGAGCGACTTGTAGAACTCCTTGTACTGCTCGTCGGTGATGTCGCTCTTCTTGCGCGTCCACAAGGCACTGGCCTGGTTCAGCGTCTGCCACTCGACCTTCTTCTTGTCGCCTTCGCCGCGTTCGACCTCCATGCGGATCGGCCAGCGCACGTAGTCGCTGTACTTGCGCACGACTTCGCGCACGGGCCACTCCTGCGCGTACTCCTTGGCGTCGTCCTTCAGGTGCAGGATCACGTCGGTGCCGCGGCCGGTGCGCTGGCCGGGGCGGACCTCGAAGTCGCCCTTGGCCTGGCTCTCCCAGACCCAGACCTCGTCGCTGCCCGCCTTCTTCGAGACGACGGTCACGGAGTCGGCCACGAGGAACGCCGAGTAGAAGCCGACGCCGAACTGGCCGATCAGCGCGAGGTCCTTCTTCTGCTCGCTCGTCAGCGACTGCATGAGCTTCTTGCTGCCGCTGCGCGCGATGGTGCCGAGGTGGCTGATGAGCTCGTCGCGGCTCATGCCGATGCCGTTGTCGCGGAACGTCAGCGTGCTGCCCTTCTCGTCGCGGATCAGCTCGATGCGCAGCTCCTTGTCGTCGCCGAGCAGCGAGTGGTTGGTCAGCGCGCGGAAGTTCAGCTGGTCGAGCGCGTCGGCCGCGTTGCTGATCAGCTCGCGCAGGAAGACCTCGCGGTGCGAGTAGAGCGAGTTGACGACGAGCGAGAGGACTTCGTTGACCTCGGCCTGGAAGACGTGCTTCTCGACGGTTGCTGACATGGCTTGCGTGCGTGCGGGGAACGTGCGGGGCAATCGGGGGGACCAGGATTGCGACTGCGCGGCCCGGGTTCAAGAGGGGCAGGCGCGCGAACGAGCCATGGCTCACGGACGCGTGCCCGACGCGACGATAGGATCCGCAACGGTGCTGAGGCATCACCCCGGCGCCGAGCTCGGTCCTCATACCCCCTCGAGAGGAGTCCATCATGTTCCGCTCCTTCGCCGGCGCCCTCGTGCTGGGCGCAGCGCTGTGCGTCTGCGACGTCGTGAAGTCCCAAGAGGAGCCGCCACAGGGTGTGCCCGGAGCGTCGTCGATGCTCGCGACGAGACGCCACCTCTTCGTCGTGCACGATGGCGTGCTCTACCAGTTCGACGTCAACACGTTGAGGCTCTTGAACACGGTGCGCCTCGGTGTCGAAGCGCCACACCCGGCGCCGCCGCCGGCCCCCGAGCCGGTCAACATCGCGCCGCCGAAGCGGCAGCCCGCGCGCGCCGAACCGCAGGTCGTCGTGCCGCCGGCCGCGATGACGAAGATGGCGGCGAACGCGGTGGAGTGGCTCGTGCGGCATCAGGACGAAGACGGCAAGTGGGACGCCGACGGCTTCATGAACCACGACAAGAACGGCGTGCCCTGCGACGGTCCCGGCAATGCCACCTACGACGTCGGCGTCACCGGGCTCGCGCTGCTGACGCTGCTGGCCGAAGGCAACACCGTGCGTGCGGGACCGCGCCGCGAGAACGTGCGCCTGGCCGTGAAATGGCTGCAGGAGCAGCAGCAGGAGAACGGCCTGTTCGGAACGAACGCGACGACGGACTTCATCTACAGTCACGCGATCGCGACCTACGCGATGAGCGAGGCCTACGGCCTGTCCGATCACCGGCCGATCAAGGCAGCGGTCCAGAAGGGCATCGACTACATCCAGGCAGCCCGCAATCCGTATGGCGTGTGGCGCTACCAGCCGCGCGACAACGACAACGACAGCTCGGTGACGACCTGGTGTCTGCTCGCGCTCGCGTCGGCGAACTTCTTCGGCTTGCCGGTCGACGAAGCCGCCTCGAAGGCCGTTTCGGTCTGGTTCGACGGAGTCACGGGTCCCGATGGACGCGCCGGCTACACGAAGGTCGACGATCCGAGCTCGCGGCTGCCGGGAGACCACAAGAGCCGCTTCCCACCGGAGCGCGGCGAGGCGATGACCGCGGCCGCGCTGTTGTGCCGCTACTCGATGGGCGCTGAGTCGAACCAGCTGATGCAGGCGTCCGCGGATCTGTTGGTGGCAAAACCTCCGCGTTGGGACACGGAGCAGGGTGCGATCGACGAGTACTACTGGTTCTTCGGCACGAAGGCGCTGTGGCATGCGGGCGGGCGCCAATGGGCCGAATGGCAGCGCAAGCTCGGCGAAGCGCTGAGCACGTCGCAACGGCGCGACGGCAACTTCGCGGGCTCGTGGGATCCGGTCGGCGTCTGGGGCGAGACCGGCGGCCGTCTCTACACGACGGCGCTGCTCGCGCTCGCGGCGCAGACTGCAGGACGTCCGCGGCGCTGAGACGCCGAGCTTCGCGCGTGCCGCGCGCGTGCTTCCACGTACGGCCCCAGCTAGCATGCCGGCCCGTGAAACTCGGCAAGACCGTCGGAATCAGCATGGCCGCGTGGACCCTGTGCGTCACGGCCGCGCACGGCACCCTGAACCTGCGGTGGTTCCAGGGCTCGGTCGCGATGGCATCGGGCCAGGAGCGCTTCAAGGTCGGCTTCATCCCCGTGACGTGCCACCTCACGTGCCCGGTCACCGACTTCATCAACAAGCAGCTGTACGGGCAGGGCAAGTTCGATCCCGTGCGCTTCAACGGCTTCCCGGAGCTCAAGGAAGCGTTCCTCGCGGGCTACATGCCCGCGACGTTCATCCTCGCGCCGCTCGCGATGGCGCTGCGCGAACAAGGCGTCCCGATCAAGATCGTCTACCTCGGGCACCGCGACGGCACCGCGGTCATGGTGCACAAGGACTCGGGCGTCTACCGCATGCAGGACCTGCGCGGCAAGCGCATCGCCGTGCCCAATCGCTACAGCAACCAGCGCCTGTTGTTCTTCCGCGCGCTGAAACAGGCCGAGATGACGTTCTCGGACATCGAGATGGTCGAGATGCCGCCGCCCGACATGCCGGCCGCGCTCTACGCGAAGGCCGTCGACGCGATCACGAGCGGCGAGCCGTTCATGGCGCAGACCGAGCTCGACGGCTACGGGCGCGTGCTGTGGCTCACGAAGGACGTGTGGCCGAACTTCATCTCGTGCGTGCTCGCGGTGCACGAGGACATGATCAAGCAGAACCGCGAAGCCGTGCAGCAGCTCGTCGACGGCATCGCGAGCAGCGGCAAGTGGATCGACCAGAGCATGGACCACCGCATGGACGCGGCAGAGTTCGTCGCGGAGAAGTACTACAACCAGAACCCGCGCCTGCTGCGTTACGTGCTCAGCAAGCCGCCCGACCGCGTCAAGTACACGAACCTCTCGCTGCGCAAGAAGGACTTCGAGGAGATCGAGCAGCTCGGCATCGAGTCCGGCATCCTGCAGGGAACCGCGCACTTCGAGGACTACACCGACGCGTCGTTCGTGCCCGACGACTCCGTCGTGAAGCCCCACGCGTGGCAAGGGCTCAAGAAGTGACGCAGGGGGGCATGGTTGGCGCGATCCGCAAGCCGGCGAGTCGCAACGGCGCGCGTGCGCGCAGCGTGCTGCTGCCGGTCGGCACGGCTGGTGTCCTGCTCGCGTCGTGGCACTTCGGCGTCGTGGCCTCGGGCAGCGACCTGTTCCCGACGCCCGGCCAGGCCGTGGGTGGCATCGTCGAGCTCGCGCGGAAGGGTTTGCTGCTCAAGTACGTCGTCGCGTCGTTGTTCCGCGTCACGATGGGATTCGGGCTCGCCGTGCTCGTCGGCGTGCCGCTGGGGCTCGTGCTGGGCTGGTTCCGGCCCGCGTTCCTCGCGCTGAATCCGATCATCCAGGCGCTGCGGCCGATCTCGCCGATCGCGTGGATCCCCGTCGCGATCCTCTGGTTCGGCGTCGCGGACACGGCCCCCATCTTCCTGATCTTCCTCGCGAGCTTGTTCCCGATCACGGTCAGCTCGATGGCGGCCGTGCAGAACATGCAGCAGGTCTACCTGCGCGCGGCGCAGAACTTCGGGCTCGTCGGCCTGCCGCTGTTCCGCCGCGTGATCCTGCCGGCAGCGCTGCCGCAGATCATCACGGGCATCCGCATCGCGCTCGGCGTGGCCTGGCTCGTGGTCGTCGCGGCCGAGATGATCGCCGTGAACAGCGGCCTCGGCTACCTGATCATCGACGCGCGCAACGCCGGCAAACGCTACGACCTCGTCGTCGCCGGCATGATGATGATCGGGTTGATCGGGCTCTTGCTCGATCTGCTCGTGCGCCGGCTCGAGCGCTTCGACGAAGTGCGGTGGGGTTATGGACAGCAGTAGCGCGCTGATCGAGGTGCGCGACGCCTGGATGTCGTTCCCGGGCAAGCCCGGGGCCGAGCCGATCCACGTGCTCGAGCGTGTCGCGATGCAGGTGCGGGCCGGCGAGTTCGTCTGCATCGTGGGCCCTTCGGGCTGCGGCAAGTCGACGCTGCTGAACATCCTCGGCGGCTTCCTCCAGCAAGTGCGCGGCGACGTGCGCATCGAGGGCGCGACGGTCACCGGCCCCGATCCGGGCCGCATCTTCGTGTTCCAGGAGAACGGTGTGTTCCCGTGGCTGACCGTCGAGCAGAACGCCGGCTTCGGCTTGTGGAAGAGTCCGCCCGCGGAACGCGACGAACGCGTGCGCCACTACATCAAGATGGTGGGGCTCGTCGGCTTCGAGAAGGCGTATCCGCGCGAGTTGTCGGGCGGCATGCGCCAGCGTGTCGAGATCGCGCGTGCGCTGGCCGCGAACGCGCGGGTCCTGTTCATGGACGAACCGTTCGGCGCGTTGGACTTCCTGACGCGGCTCAAGATGCGCGCCGACCTCGTGCGCATCTGGCAGGCCGAGCACAAGACGATCGTGTTCGTGACGCACGACATCGAAGAGGCCGTGCAGCTCGCCGACCGCGTGCTCGTGATGACGCGGCGCCCCGCGACGATCCAGGCCGAGGTCGTGATCGACCTGCCGCGGCCGCGCGATCTCGACGCACCGGGCTACCTCGCGTGCCGCGACCGCATCTTCGAGCTCATGGGCATGGATGCCCACGGCGGCGAAGCGCAGGCACCGCGTTGACCGCGGCGCGCTCAGCCGGCGGGTCCGGCTGTCGCTGGTTGACGCAGCAGGCGCACGAGCACGACGAACGCGGCCATGAGGCCGAGGCCGACCAGGTTCTCGCGCAGGCTCGGCGGGAAGACGAGCACGTAGCCGGCGTCCTTGACGAGCGCCGCGAAGCTCGAGACGCAGAACGGCATCAGGTAGAGGCGGAACACCTGCCAGCGGTCGAGCTGCGTCGTGCCGGAGCTCGAGGAGCGCGTGCCGATCAGCAGCGCGGTGCCGATGATCGCGCTGAGCCCGAAGGACGTAGCCCAGAGCCTGAGGCTCGTGTCGAAGTGGTGCGTTATGTTGACCGCGTACCAGATCGCGTAGCACCAGAGGATCGTGCGTCCGGTCGTGAGTCGCGCGAGGTAGGTCGAGAGTCGAGGCATGGTGGGGGTTGGGACGTTGCAGTCGGGCTACGGCGACACGCGCCCGGTGTCGTCGAAGCGCACGACCTGGCCCTTGCGCAGCGTCGCTGCGTCGCGCGTGACGTCGGCGGCCAGCCGGCAGCCGGCGAGGTGCCCGTTGCCGTGCAGCTGGACCGCATCGTGCGAGCTCGCGACGCAGCACACACCGTCGATCGTCACGGCGTCGCGCGAGAAGAACGAACGCAAGCGGCCGTCGGGATGGAACGTCGTGGCCGTCTTGAACGGTCCGCCGCGGCACCAGTAACCCTGGATCTGCGTGTCCTGCGCCAGGAAGCAACTGCGCAGCTGGCCCTCCTCGTCGAACACGAGATACGTGGCCGCGGGCAGCGTGTGGCCCTGGATCGTGGCCTCGGCCGCGAGCTCGCACGTGCTCAGTTTGCCGTTCTCATGGAAGCGGACCCAGCTGCGGCAGGGCAGCCCCTGGATCGTCGCGGGGTCGTCGAGCAGAGCCGCGGCAATGCTGCCGTCGCGGTGGTGTTCGATGGTCGCGGGCAGATAGACGGGCGCCGGTGCAGGCGCACTCGAACACGAGCCGATGCCGAGACCGCCGAGCAGCACCGCGAGGCACCAGGCCCGTTTCGAGAAAGGAGCTGTCTGCATGCTGGGTTCGGCCGGAGGCAGCGCAGGTTCGACGCTGCGGCATCCTGCCGTCTTCCAGGGGCGGCGGGAAGTGGCCGATAGCCCGAAAGGAGGCAGCACATGGAATCCATGGCTCCGATCCTCAGGGCCGATGCACCGGTCCTCCGACTGTATGCGGACTACTCGGGCTTGCCGCTGGGCGTCGTGACCGAGTGCGCGCAGCGCTCCGCCACGTTGACGCAGGCCGTCTGGCTGCAATGCGAGGGCGACTCGTGGCGCGACAAGGCCAAGGTCTTCTACGAACGCTACGAAGAGGTCCTGTTCGACCTGCTGCAGCACAGCACGAGCCGCGCGCAACGCCGTGCTTCGTACGAGAGAGACGGCATCTGGTCCTGGCTCGCGGGGGCCGGCGCGACGGTGCTCGACTTCGGCGGTGGGCTCGGACTCACGTCGTCACTGATGCGTGAGATCGGCAAACAAGTCACCTACTGCGAGGTCGATGGAGCCGCGCTGCGGTTCGCCAAGTGGTACTTCGAGGGCAACGGGCAGCGGGACATCGAAGTCGTGCGCACGCCGTCGGCGGCGCCTTTGCTGCCGCTCGACCGCCGGTGGGACCTCGTGCTCGCCGAAGCCGTGCTCGAACACGTCGTCGACCCCGTTGCGACGATCGAGACCCTCGCGCAGGTCGTTCACTCGGGCGGCTTGTTGTATCTCGCGATCGCGCTCCCCGAGCCGGAGTGTCCGTTGCGGCAGCCGGTCGCGGTCGCGGATCTGATCGCCGGCTCGCCCACGCTGCGCGCGATGGACCTCGTGCTCGAAACGGGCGACGGCCGCTTCGTCTTCCGCGCGGCCTAGGCGCGCATCAGTACGGCGTGTGGTCCGTCCACAACCGGACGCCGCCGCTGAGACCTGCGCTGTTGTCGACGATGGTCACGTCGTCGGGCAGCTTGCAGTCGAGCTTCTTCGCGTTGCCGCCGCCGATGTAGAGGCGATCGAAGTGCGTCATGCGGCGCAGATTGTCGATCGCCTTCAGCACGCGGTTCTGCCACTTCTCGTGCCCGACGGTCTTGCGCGCCGCGTTGCCGAGCTGTTCGTCGTAGGTCTCGCCCTTGCGGAACGGCTGGTGCGAGATCTCGAGATGCGGGCTCAGGCGGCCGTTCTCGTAGAGACCCGTCCCGAAACCGGTGCCGAGCGTGATGACCATCTCGATGCCCTGCCCGCTGATGACGGCGAGTCCCTGCACGTCGGCATCGTTCGCGATGCGAACGGGCCTGCCGAGCGCGTGCTCGAGCGCTGCGCCGAGCGCGTAGCCGCTCCACGCGTCGTGCCCGAGATTCGGCGCCGTGCGCACGATGCCGTCGCGCACCATGCCCGGGAAGCCGACCGCGATGCGCTCGTATGGCGGCAGGTCGCGCACGAGGTCGCTGAGCAACAGCACGATCGCGTCAGGATGCGCGCCGACCGGCGTGTCGATGCGCACGGCGTCGCAGGTCATATGACCCTGGGCGTCGAGCACGGTGGCTTTGAGTCCGGACCCGCCGACGTCGATGGCGAGCGTGTTCACGGAAATGCAGGGTAGTGCGTGGCAGGCGACGAAGCTCGGTGAGTGCATCGGATTTGCGGGTTCGTCATCGACTGCGCGGCGTCCTGGGTTGAACGGACGAGCAGCGCTCCGCTGCTACGGACCCTGTGCGCGGCGCTAGGCAAGCCGTGAAACCTCCGTCGCCACGAGGTCTGCCGCGAGCAGCACCTCGCCCTGGAACCGCGCGCTCGCCATGGCGCGCAGGTCGTGGCCTTCACATTCGGGATAGAAGTGCGTCAGCATGAGCCGGCGGGATCGCGCCCGCTCCGCGTGATCGGCGGCGAGTCCCGGTGTGAGATGACCGTCGAGGTTCTGGCCATCCGAATTCCTGGCATCAAGTTGGCACTCGTCATCTGCTCAGGCTTCCTCGTCGAGCAGGCTCGGGATATCGCGGGCACCATGGACGAAGCGCACGACCTCGATGCCCTCTGGCTGTGGTCGGTAGAAGATGAGGTAGTTCTCGAAGCCGCTCACGACCCACGAACGCAGCCCATAGGCTCGCGGCGAGCGAAACTCGCGCGCACGACCTGCTCGTGGCCTCGACAGGAGCATTGTGACTGCGTGTTCGACAGCGTCGAGAAGGCGCTCCGCTGCGAGTGGCGAGTCGCTGCCGATGTGCAGATAGGCCTCGGCGAGGTCTTCCTCAGCGAGGCGGTGCCAGGTCGCCCGTCCAGTCATCCACCGGTTCTACTGCGCCTTCTTGCGTTTGCCGAGCTTCGCCTTGAGGGTGGCGCGAAGGTCCTTCCAGTCCGCGTCGGTCATCCGGCGCGCGGGGGAGTCGAGCCCTTCGAGGATCTTGCGCTCGAGGTCTTCCTGTTCGCGTGCCTTCTGGTCCGCGTGGATGAGTCGGCGGATGTACTCGCTCGGCGTACTGCAGCCCGAGGCTGCCGCCTGTTCCCGCACGTAGTCCTTCTGCGCGGTTGGCAGGGACACGGTCATGCTGGTCAAGTCGTTGTCGCTGGCCATGGGGAAAAGGGTAGGGCAGCCCCAGAAACTGTCAAGTCCTGGGATCGGCCAGATCGGGCAGCAACTTGAGATCTCGGGCTGTTGGCATCCTGGCGCCGTTGCTAGGGAAGCTGTGAGACATCCATCGCCATGAGGTCTGCCGCGAGCAGCACCTCGCCCTGGAACCGCGCGCTCGCCATGGCGCGCAGGTCGTGGCCTTCACATTCGGGATAGAAGTGCGTCAGCATGAGCCGGCGGGACCGCGCCCGCTCCGCGTGATCGGCGGCGAGTCCCGGTGTGAGATGACCGTCGAGTTTCTGGCCATCCGGCGTCGCGGCGTCGCAGACGAAGACATCGACGTCCTGCGCGAGCTCCACGAGCTCGTCGCACTCGTCCGCATCGCCCGAGAACGCGACGGTCCCGGCGTCCGTCTCGATGCGGTAGCCGAGGCTCTGCGCCGTGTGGCGGATCGGAATGGCCACGACGTTTGCGGTGTCGAGCGCGAACGACCTCTGCGTGATCTCCGTGAGCCGCAGCTCGTAGCCGCGCGGCGCGAGCCAGGGCCAGGCTTCGGTCAGCTTGCCGATGAGCCGCTCGAGCCCCGGAGCCCCGAAGATGCGCATCGGAGCGCGGCCCTCGAAGTGCGGCGAACGCAGCGCGAACAGCAACGCGGCGAGGTCGGCGCAGTGATCGGTGTGGTAGTGCGTGAGCAGCACGGCATCGAGCCGATCGAGCGATACCCCGGCCGCGGCGAGGCGACGCAGCGTGCCCGGGCCGCAGTCGACCATGAGCTTCGTGTCCCCGAACTCGAGCAGGTAGCCGGCGGGAAACCGATCAGCCACCGGGATCGCGGTGCCCGAACCGAGGACCGTGAGCTGCATGCCGGACAACGTATCGCCGCGATGCCACTGGCGTCTCGCCCCAAGGCGGTGTCGCGCGTTCATCCCGCCGCAGGTGCGCCGTTCCTGACGCTGCTGTTCTCGGCCCCATCGCGCAGCGACTGGTCGCGGAGCCACCGCGCGACGGCCAGCGCGTTGCCGAGCCGTTCGCGCGCGCGGCCGCGGCATCCGTTCGCGACGCCGGCGAGCTGTTCGCGCTGCAGCACGGTCTCGAGGTAGCTCGCGCGGTGGTTGCGCAGATTGCAGTAGCTGGTCTTCAG
>Ga0111538_10005045_pt1 | contig 18104 bp, 16 predicted proteins | sample SoiMethybrSBSTD1_FD_79669 | JGI IMG/M metagenome (GOLD analysis project Ga0111538, IMG submission 79669) | Bulk soil microbial communities from a Populus tree surrounding site in Tennessee, USA - Soil MetaG P. TD hybrid SBSTD1 (version 2)... | ecosystem: Environmental > Terrestrial > Soil >...
CGACTACGCGATCAAGACCATCGCGAGCAACAACGAGCTGCCGATGGAGATCGCCAAGATGGAGTACGAGAAGACCTTCCTCCGGCTCTCGCGCGACGGCAAGATCTCGCTCGGCTCGGTGGAGAAGGCGATGGAGCTCGCGGCGGCGAGCGGCGTGAAGGACATGGCCCCGGCTTCCGAGGTCTTCATGAACATGCCGATCACGCCCACCAAGCCGTAGGGCCATGCGGCGGCGCGAGCGCCTGATCGTTGCCGCCGCCGTCCTTGCGTTCGTCGGCTTCTGGGAGGCCATGGCGCGACTGGGACGGCTCGACGCCGGGGTGGCCCCCGCGCCGAGCACCGTCCTCACCGCCCTGAAGGCGCTGCTTGGCCGGCCGGAAGTGCTGCAGAGCCTCGGGGTGACCGCCTGGGAAGTGGTCGCGGCCTTTCTTCTCGCCGTGCCGGTCGGGCTCTTCCTGGGCTTTCTGCTCGCCGAGGTTCCCCTGCTGAGCGCGCTGTTCCGGCCGCTCGTCAACTTCCTCTTCGGCGTCCCGAAGTCCATCTTCCTGCCCGTCTTCATCTTGGTCTTCGGCGTGAGCATCCCTCAGAAGATCGCCTTCGGCGTGTTCACCACCATCTTCGTGTTGATCGTCGGCGGGACGGCGGCGGTGCAGTCTGTGCCCCGCGAGCTGATCCTGGTCAGCCGCGTCTATGGCGCGAGCCGCGGCCAGATCATCCGCGAGATCTATCTGCCCGCGATGGCCCCGATCCTGCTCGAGTCGATCCGGCTCGGCATGGTGTTCAACATCACCGCGGTGCTCCTGTGCGAGATCTACGGCGCGCGCGACGGCATCGGCTACCGCATCGCGGCCTGGGGCGAGAACGTGCAGATGCCGCAGCTCTATGCCGCCCTCGTCATCGTGGCCCTGGCCGCGGTGGCGGTGAACGAGGTGCTGCGCGCGGTCGAGCGCCGGCTCGCCGCGTGGCGCGAGCGCTCGTGACGCGGCCCCTCGTCGCCATCCGGGGCGTGTCCCAGCACTTCGGGACCGACGGCGCCCGGGTCCCCGCGCTCGAGTCGATCGACCTCGACATCCCCGACGGACAGTTCGCCGCGGTGGTCGGCCCCAGCGGCTGCGGCAAGTCCACGCTCCTCTCGCTGATCGCCGGGCTCCGGCTGCCCTCGAGCGGCGCCGTGCTCTGTGACGGCGAGCCGGTCACCGGCCCGATGCCGCGCAAGGTGGGCATGATCTTCCAGGAGGCCAACCTGCTGCCCTGGCTCTCCGCGATCGACAACGTGGCGTTCCCGCTCAAGTTGAGACACGTGGCGAAAGCGGAGCGGCTCGACGCGGCCCGCCGCATGCTGGACCTCACCGGGCTCCGGGGCTTCGAGGACCGCCTTCCGCATCAGCTGTCGGGCGGCATGAAGCAGCGCGTCGCGATCGCTCGGGGCCTCGTCCAGAATCCCGCGGTGCTTCTCATGGACGAGCCGTTCGCCTCGCTGGACGAACAGACCCGCATGGTGCTGGGCGACGAGCTGCTGCGCATCTGGTCCGAGACGCGCAAGACCGTGCTCTTCGTGACCCACAGCCTGAACGAAGCGGTCTACCTCGCCGACCGGGTCCTCGTGCTGAGCGCCCGGCCCGGGCGCCTCGTCGACGACATCCGGGTGGACTTGCCGCGCCCGCGGAGCTTCGCCATGACCTCGGAGGAGCGCTTCGGGACGTTGAAGGACCGGATCTGGCAGCACATCAAGCACGCGGAGCGGCGATGACCTGGGCGGAGGGGCACGTGCGCTGGTGCCAGGCGCTGCTCTACCTCGGGATCCTCGCCGCCTGGGAGCTGCTGCCGCGCACCGGGCTCGTGCCCCGCCTGTTCGTTCCGCCCCTCAGCGAGGCGCTCGCCCGGCTCGTCAGCAATCATCGGGAGTACCTCGGCAGCCTGCCCACCACGTTCGGCGAGATCCTGGCCGCCTACGCGATCGCGTGCGGCGGCGGCATCCTGCTCGGGCAGCTCCTGGGCGCCTCGGCGACGGCGCGGCATCTCGTGCTGCCGGTGCTCCGCAGCGTCTACGCGGTGCCGCTCGTGGTGCTCTACCCGGCGATGATGGTCTGGTTCGGCCTGGGCTCCGAGTCGAAGATCGCCTTTGCTGCGATCTACGCGATCATCCCCACCATGCTGACGGCGGTCGCGGGCGTGGCCGCGCTGACTCCCGCGCTCACTGAGACGGCCCGCGCCTTCGGGGCGAGCCGCGCTCAGCAGATCCTCTACATCGCGCTGCCCGCGAGCCTGCCCTCCATCGTGGCCGCCCTCCGGCTCGGCGGCGCGCTGGTGATCGTCGGCGTGATCGTCGCCCAGATGCTGGGGGCGGCCGACGGCCTGGGGTATCTGATCACGCGGCATCGCACCTTGCTCGACAGCCCCGGCGTCTACGCCGGCATCGTCCTGGTGTTGGCGATCACCGGGCTGCACGAGCTGGCGCTGCGCCGGCTGGAGCGGAAGGTCGCGGCGTATCGCGGGGTAGGCGACTAGGCGGGAGATCAGCCGGTGACCGTCATCTTTCACGCCTGGTTCGCCGCCTATTCACACCTCTCGGCCGGCTGATGATCCCGCTGGGCAGCTCGAGTCTCGCCATCACGCTGGCCGCGCTCGTCGCCGCGCGGGCGGGACCGGTGATGCGTCGGCGCTGGCTCATCGTTGCCGAGCTCTCCGCGATCGGGGTGATGGGACGTATCCGCTCTTCTTCGCGGCCGCCAATGCCGTGTTCGCGCGGGGCGGCCTGTCCGATCCCGAGCTGCGGGCGCTCCTGGACCGGTGGGCGACGTGGCATTGGGTTCGCACTGCGCTGGGACTCCTTGGCTTCGACGCGGCGCTGCGCGCCCTTCAGCGGCCATGACGGGCGCTGCGGTCCGAACAGGATATCCTACGCATGGCCATGGCCATCCGATCCCGGCGCACGCCTGATCCGACCACGGAAGCCCGACGGGCCGGTGTACGCCTCGTCCGCTTCCTCTATACCGACAACGGCGGTATCACTCGCGGGAAGGCCACGCACGTGGACGGGCTCGCGAGCCGCCTCACCGACGGCATCGGGCTCACCGTGGCCATGCAGGCGATGAACATGCTGGATCAGCTCCAGGCCGTCGAAGGCCTCGGCCCCGTCGGCGAGATCCGGCTGGTGCCCGATCCGCAGACCTTCACCCTGCTGCCCTACGCTCCCCATGCCGCGGCCATGACGAGCGACATGCGCACGCTGGATGGCGCGCCGTGGGAGGCGTGCCCGCGCGCCTTCCTCAAGCGCCAGATCGCGGCCTGTGGCGCGGCGGGGTTCAGCGTGCGGGCGGCCTTCGAGTGCGAGTTCTCGCTCGCGGTGAAGCAGCCGGGCGGCGCCTTCGCCCCGCTCGACGAGAGCCTCTGCTTCTCCACCGTCGGCATGGCGACGGCGGCGCCCGTCATGGACGACATCGTGGCCGCGCTCGAGGCCCAGCGTATCCCCGTCGAGCAGTACTACCCGGAGCTGGGCCACGGCCAGCAGGAGCTGTCCATCGGCCATGCGCCCGCGCTCGAGGCGGCCGACCGCCAGGTCTTCTATCGCGAGACCGTGCGGGCCGTCGCGCACCGCCATGGGCTCTGGGCCTCCCTCGCGCCCAAACCCTTCGTCGACCAGGCGGGGAACGGCGCTCACATCCACTGGAGCCTGTGGGACGCGGCAGGCCGGCGGTCGCGGATGTACGACCCGCGCGGCCGCTACGGCGTGAGCGCGCTGGGGTACCACTTCATCGCGGGCGTGCTCGAGCACCTGCCCGCGCTGCTCGCGCTCACGTGTCCCAGCGTCAACTCGTATCGCCGGCTCCAGCCGCATTTCTGGAGCTCGGCGTTCACGGCGTGGGGCCCCGACAATCGAGAGGCGGCGGTGCGGGTGCCTTCGACGTTTCCGTCCGACCGCGCCGGCTCCACCAATGCCGAGCTCAAGGCGTCCGACTCGTCGTCGAATCCCTATCTCGCCCTGGGCGGCTTGCTCGCGGCCGGGCTCGATGGCGTCACCCGCAAGCTCGACGCGGGCGAGCCCGTGCTCCTCGACCCTGGCGCCCTGTCCGAGCGCGAGCGGGAGCAGCGCGGGATTCAGCGCTACCCGACCACGCTCGACGCGGCGCTCGACCGTCTGGAGCGGGATCCCGTGCTCATGTCCGCCCTCGGCCCGACGCTGGCCCGGGCGTATCTCGCGGTGAAGCGCTCGGAGGCGGCGGCGTTCGGCCGCGAAGACGCCACTTTCGAGACGAAGCACCACTTCTGGAAGTTCTGAGGTGGACCTCGGGGCCGTCCCGATCCTGGATCAGCATTGCCACGCGCTCCTGCGGGACGGCGCCGTGCCGGGCCCCGACGCCTACGCCGCCTTCTTCACCGAGAGCGGCGACCCGGCGATGCATGCGCATCACGCCGCCGAGACCGTGTTCTATCGCTGGGCCATCCGGGAGCTGGCGGCGCTCCTCGGCTGCGCGCCGACCACCGACGCGGTGATCGCGGCGCGCGCGGGTCTGACACCCGACGCGCTCGCCCGGCGGCTGCTCGGCGAGGCCAACATCGCGCTGCTGCTCGTCGATCACGGCTACCAGACCGACGCGACGTGGACCCCCGCCGAGATGGCGACGCGGGTCCCATGTCGTGTCCTGCCCATCCTGCGCCTCGAGACGCTGGCGCAGGCGCTGATCGTCCAGCACGAGACGTTCGACGGCGTGGTGGACGCCTACTCGGCGATCGTCGAGCGGGCGCGCGCGGACGGGTTCGTCGGCCTCAAGAGCATCATCGCCTACCGGACGGGCCTCGCGGTGAAGGTGACGTCACGGGACGATGCCGTCGCGGCGTTCGGCCCCCTCAAGGAGCGGGCGCGGCGCGACGGCCGGGTGCACCTCGCCGCCAAGCCCCTCACCGACTATCTCCTCGTGCGCGCGCTCGAGATCGCCGAGCGCCAGGGCCTGCCGGTCCAGTTCCACACCGGCTTCGGCGACGCCGATCTCGACCTCCGGGAAGCGAACCCGCTGCACCTGCGCCCGCTGTTCGAGAGCGGCCGGTACGCTAGGGTGCCCTTCGTGCTCCTGCACGCGAGCTATCCCTATGTCCGCGAGCTCGGATATCTGGCAGCCATCTACCCCAATGTCTACGCCGACGTGGGGCTGGCCGTTCCCCATCTGGCCGCCGAGGTGCCCGCGATGCTGCGTCAGCTGCTGGGGCTCGCCCCGACGACCAAGGTGGTGTACTCGAGCGACGCCTCGCAGATCCCCGAGCTGTACTGGCTGGCCGCGCGCTGGGGGCGACGGGGCCTCGGGACCGTGCTCGATGAGCTGGTGGCGCTGGGCGCGCTCGCGGCCGGCGAAGCCCTCACGGTCGCGCGGCGCGTGCTCGGGGGCAACGCGGCACACGTCTACGGTGTGCCCTGGCCGTAGCCTCCTGGCGCGGAGTGGCCGATTCATGAGCCTCCCGGTAGCCTGTGAGTATGGCCTCCACCGCTGCCGGCGGTCCTCCCGTCCTGAGGGACCGGGCATTCCTGCTCCTCCTCGTCCTCGTGTCGGTGGCCTTCGCGTGGATACTCTGGCCGCTCTACGGCGCGATTCTCTGGGGCACGATTCTGGCGATCGTCGCCGCCCCGCTGAACCGGCGGCTGACCAGGCGAGCAGGCGGCCGCCGGACCGCCGGCGCGCTCATCACGCTCGTGCTCGTCGTGGTCATCGGAATCTTGCCCGTGGCGGTGATCGGCGGGCTCCTCGTCGACCAGGCGGCCGACCTCTACGCGCGGGTGAAATCGGGTGACCTGAATCCGGCACAGCACTTCGAGCGCATCGTCCACACGCTGCCGGGATGGGCGGTGCGGCTGCTGGAGCGCTTCGACCTCGCCGAGCTCAATGCCGTGCAGCACCGGATTTCCGAAGGCGTGCTGCGCGGCAGTCAGTTCTTTGCCGCACAGGCCCTCAACGTCGGGCAGCGCACCTTCGACGTCGTCGTCGGGTTCTTCGTCATGCTGTATCTCCTGTTCTTCCTGCTGCGCGACGGCGACGACCTGGTACGACGCATCCGCGCGGCGGTCCCGCTGAGCGCCGAGCATCAGCGCGCGCTCGGCGACAACTTCACCCTGGTGATCCGCGCCACCGTCAAGGGGACCCTCGTGGTGGCGCTCGCTCAGGGGGTGCTCGGCGGGATCATGTTCTGGCTGCTCGGCATCCAGGGCGCGCTGCTGTGGGCCGTGGTCATGGCATTGCTCTCGCTGCTCCCCGGCGTCGGGACCGCCATCGTGTGGGTGCCGGTGGCGGTCTACTATCTCGCGACCGGCGCAGTGTGGTCGGGTCTCCTCCTGATCGGGTACGGCGTGCTCGTGATCGGCCTCGTGGACAATGTCCTGCGCCCGGTGCTGGTGGGCAAGGACTCCCGTATGCCGGACTACGTGGTGCTGATTTCCACGCTGGGCGGCCTCGCCGTCTTCGGGGCGAACGGAATCGTCCTGGGACCGATCATCGCGGCCCTGTTCCTCGCCGCCTGGGACATCGTCTCCACCTCCACGGCTCGGTGAGCGCCGGGTGACGCTCCTCCTGCCGTTCGTGGCGCTCTACGCGCTCATGTATGGCGCCTTTGGTGTCTCCTCGCCTTTCATGCCGGCGTTCTTCGCGGCGCGTGGACTGACCGCCGGAGAGCTCGGCGTCCTGTTCGGCGCCGGGACGGCGATTCGCCTCGTCTCCGGCCCGCTGTGCGGCCGCCTCGCGGACCTCACCGGAGCCTTGCGCGGGGTGTTCGCGGTGTGCGCGCTCATCGCGGCGGCGGTGGCGCTGGCTCTCCTGGGAGGGTCCGGATTTCCCGCGCTGCTCGCGATCAGCCTGCTCCAGGCGGCGGCGCTCGCGCCGATCACCATCTTGGCTGACGCGCTGACCCTGCGCGCGTCGTCCGAGGCCCGGGGTGGCGCCTCCTTCGAGTACGGCTGGGTACGCGGGACGGGCTCCGGCGTCTTCATCCTGGGCACGCTGCTGAGCGGGCAGGTCGTCGGCGCCCGCGGACTCGAGTCCATTCTATGGCTGCAGGCGCTCGGGCTCGCGCTGGCCGCGGGTGTCGTGCTGCGCGTCCCCGCGCCCACGCGACCCAAGCATGGGATGGAGCAGGGCGATCCTCCGCGAACGGGCGACGTGCGGTCCCTGCTGCGGATCCCGGAGTTCCAGCGGGTGCTGATGGTCTCCACGCTCGTGCTGGGCAGCCACGCCATGCACGACACGTTTGCGGTCATCCGCTGGTCCGACGCGGGCATCAGCCCGCCGATGGTCAGCGTGCTCTGGTCGGAGTCGGTGGCGGCCGAGGTGGTGGTGTTCTCCCTCGTCGGCCCCGCGCTGGTGGCGCGGTTGGGCGCCCGGGGCGTCATGGCGCTCGCCGCATCTGCTGGCCTCGTCCGCTGGGTGGTCATGGCGTCCACCACGGCGGCGGTGGCGCTGGCGCTGGTGCAGCCGCTCCACGGCCTCACCTTCGCCGCGCTTCACCTCGCCTGCATGCGCGTGATCGCCGCCACCGTCCCGCCCGGCCTGGCCGCCACTGCGCAGGCGACGTATGCGCTGGGCGCCGCGGGAGCGAGCGCGGCGTTGACGCTCGCCTCCGGCGCGCTCTATGCCCGTCTGGGCGCTCAGGCCTTTCTCGTCATGGCGCTGCTCTGCGCCCTTGCGATTCCGCTGGCAATGGCCGGGCGAGCACGACCGGGGCACAGCGCGACGGCAAGGCCGCCGAAGACGTGATGGGCAATCGGCTGTCGTCGACGTCCGATCGACTCCAGATCCAGATCGTCAGCGTGTCGCCGGCGATCCCGTGGAACGCGCCCGACCTCGCCAAGAGCCGCCCCGCCGCTTTCGAGGCCGCGCGCGGCTCCGGGCATGTCCTCGTCACGTTCAAGCGCGCGAAGCCCCGAGTGCCGTCACTCGTCAGACTTCTGCTGGCGCATGGCCCGCCGCGCTGCCGCCGAGGGCAGATCGCGTGCGATCTGCGCCCGGTAGGCCGCGTCCTTGTAGAGCGTAGCGAGGGTCGGCACGTTGAAGCAGGCGCGGTGCAGCGCGTCCGCGCCGCCACCGTGGAGCAGGATCATGAGCCCGACGTGCACCAGCTCCGTCGCCTGCTCGCCGAGCATGTGGACGCCCAGGAGCTTCATGTCCTCGCGCCGAAAGATGAGCTTCAGGAGCCCCGCGCTGTCCCCAATGATCGCGCCGCGCGCATTGTCCGCATAGCGGGCCCGTCCCACCACATAGTCGACGCCCTGGGCCCGCAGCTCCTCCTCGGTCGCGCCGACCGTGCTGACCTCGGGGATCGTGTAGATCCCGCTGGGGAAGAGCGGGTCCAGCACCTCCTTCAGGTGGTGGCCGAGGGCGGTGGACACGGCGAGGCGCGCCTGCTCGGCGCTCACCGAGGCCAGCGCCGGGAAGCCGACCACATCGCCCGCGGCGAGGATGTTCGGGACCTGGGTCTGGAAGCGCGCATCGACGTGGAGGTGGCCCCGCTCGTCGGTGGAGAGTCCGGCCGCCTCCAAGCGGAGATCCTCGACGACCGCGCGTCGGCCGGCCGCCACCAGCACGGCGTCCGCGCGGAGCGACGCGCCGGAGGTCAGCGTGAGCCGTATCGGGCCGCGCGCGGGCGCCCGACAGGCGGTCACGCGCTCACGCCAGCGGAATCGAATGCCGAGCGTGGTCATCGCCCGCGTGAGGACCCGCGCAATCTCGCGGTCGAGAAATGGGAGCAGGGTCTCGCGGCCGTCGACGAGGTCCACCTTCGCGCCGAGCGCGGCGAACATCGAGGCGTATTCGCTGCCGATCACCCCGGCGCCGATGACGGCGAGCTGCCTAGGCAGCCGCTCCAGCTCGAGGATCTCGTCCGAATCCCAGACTTGGGGATGCTCGAACGGAAATTCTCGGGGTCGCGTGGGCCGGCTGCCCGTCGCGATCAGGACGAAGCGCGCATGAAGCTTGCGCGGCCGGCCGCCCCGAGGCGACGTCGGCACGACCTCGACCCGCGTGGAGTCGAGGAAGCGCGCGGATCCCGTGATGCGGGTGATGCCCAGGCGGACGAGACGCTCGGCGACGTTCGCGCGCGCCGTCGTCTTCACGTGGCGCTCGTGATACAGGAAGTCGGCGACGCGCGCCCCCCGGCGAAGGGAAAGGTCGACCCCGTAGAGCTTGCGGCTCTGGTACCCCGACAACGCGAGCGCGGTCTCGCGTAGGGTCTTGCTGGGGATCGTGCCGGTGTTGATGAGGGCGCCGCCCAGGGCCGACGAGCGCTCGACGAGCGCGACCCGGGCGCCGAGGATGCCCCCCGCGATGGCGCCCGCGAGCCCGGCGGGTCCCGCGCCGATCACCACGAGGTCGAAGTCGTCGGGCTTCGCCCCAGCCGTTCCTTCACGCGCCGCCGGCATCATGTGTCTGCCCTACGGCTTGTAGCTCACCTTCGTGGGCAGCACCTTCCGCATGAGGTCCGGATAGATGAAGCCGCTCCAGTCGACCGGCTTGGCGAGCTTGCCCTGGCTCTTGAGCTGGGCCTCGGCGACGCGGAACAGGTTGACGGTGAAGTCGCTCAGCTCCATATCGAACGTGAGCTTGGTCATCAGCTGCTCGACCAGCGGCGGGTCCAGGTTCTTGAGAAACTCGGACACGTCCTTGGCCGCGCGCGGACGGTCGCGGTTGATCAGGTCGGTGGCGTCGGCGAGGGCGCGAATGAAGGCTTCGGCCGGTGCGGGATTCTTCTGGATCCAGCCGCGGTTCATGTAGATGTACACGCCCTGCTCGAGGATGCCTTCCTGGGTGCGCAGCACCTTGGTGTTCTTCACGGCGCCGAGGCCGCGAGTCACCCACGGCTCCCACACCGCGTACGCGTCGATGTTCCCGCGCTCGAGCGCCGCCACCATCTCCGGCGCCTCGACGTTGACGACGGTGTAGTCGGCGGGGTTCAGCTTGAGCTTCTCGATCATGGCGAGCCAGAACACCTCGCCGCCGGAGCCGCGCGCAATGCCGATCTTCTTGCCCTTGAGCCCGTCGAGGGTGTCGATGTTGCGCCCCACCACCGCGATCCAGCGCACGAGGCGCGTGGCCTGGGCGACCACGACGACATTGGGGTCGAGGTTGTGGTTGGCCACCCCGGCGATCTCGGAGCCGAAGGCCGACTCGATCTGGCCGTTGACCAGAAAGGCGACCATCGCCGAGCCCGAGGGTCCGGTGTTGATGCGGACGTCGAGCCCATGCTTCTTGAACAGGCCCTCCTGCTGGGCCACGTAGTAGGCGGAGAACACCGGATCCACTCCGGTGGCAATCGTCATCTTCGTCTGTGCCGCCGCCGGCCCCGCGCACAGCAGGGTGGCGAGCCCCAGCAAGATCCCCATCGGGCGTCTCAGCATGCGCGCTCTCCCTTGCGGCGGCCTCTCAGGTCGCCGGCGAGTACTTCCCCGCGAACGTGTAGATGCTCCAGCGAAACATGCGGTCCACCGCGAAGCCGAGCAAACCGAGGCACACCAGCGAGACGAAGATGTCGTCCACCAGCATGAACATGCGGCCGTCCCACAGCATCTTGCCGAGCCCCTCGTTGGCGGCGATCAGCTCGGCGGCCACGATGGTAGTGAAGGAGTTGGCCATGGCCAGCCGCATCCCGGTGAGAATGTACGGCACCGTCGCGGGCAGCGCCACGTGGAGGAAGATCTGCGCCCGCGTCGCCCCCAGCGCCTGCGCCGCGCGGATCTTGTTGGGCGCGATGGCCGACACCCCCGCCGCGGTGTTGAGAATCACGATGAAGATGGTCGTGTAGACGATGAGAAAGATCTTGGACGCCTCGCCGATGCCGAACCAGATCACCGCCACCGTGATCATGGCCACCGAGGGAATGAAGCGCAAGAATTCGGTGTAGGGCTCGAGGATCTTCCGGAGCGACCGGAATGAGCCCATGGCCAGGCCGATCGGGATGCCGAGGAGGGAGCCCGCGATGAAGCCGGCGAGGATTCGCTGGACGCTCGCCCAGAGGTGCTCGATCAGCACCCCGTTGCGCAGCAGCACCATCGCCTTGCGGAACACGACGGACGGCGGGGGAAACAGCACCGACCCGACCAGGTACACCGCGGCCAGATGCCACAGGGTGAACAGGCTCGCGAACCCGACCAGGTACCCGCCGTACCGGCTCCACCAACGTCCCATGGGTCACTCCGCCCGGGCGTTCGACTTGGCGACTTCGTCGCGGATCATCTCGTACACCTGCCGGTAGTACCGGAGGAAGACATCGTCCGTCCGGTCGCGCGCCCCGTTCAGGCTGACGTCGAGCACGCCCTTCACGGCCGCGCGCGGCCCCGCGCGCATCACGCCGATCCGCGTGCCCAGTGTCACCGCCTCGTCGATGTCGTGGGTGATGAAGAGCACGGTGGTCCGCATGGCGCGCCAGACCGTCACCAGCTCCTGCTGCATGAGGGCGCGCGTCTGGGCATCGAGCGCGGCGAACGGCTCGTCCATCAAGAGCATCGTCGGCTCGTTCACCAGCGCCCGCGCGATCTGGATGCGTTGCTTCATCCCGCCCGACAGCTCCGCCGGATACTTCTGCTGCTGACCATGGAGACCTACCAGCTCCAGATAGCGCATGGCGCGGTCGCGCCGCTCACTCTTGGTAACGCCTCGCATGCGGAGCCCGAACTCGACGTTCTCCACGGCGGTCAGCCACCCGTAGAGCGAGTCGTCGCCCTGGAAGACGACCCCCCGGTCGCGGCTCGCGCCGGTCACCGGCGTGTCGCCCATGAGGATCTCGCCCGCGGTCGGGCTTTCGAACCCGGCGACGAGCTTCAGCACGGTCGTCTTGCCACAGCCGCTGGGGCCGAGAAGGCAGAAGAACTCACCGGCCTCGATGGCGAGGTCGAATCCTTCGACGGCAACGTAGTCGGCCCCTTGCAGCGACCGGTAGGTCTTCTGCACGTTGCGCAGGCGCACGAGGGACATCGGCCGGGAGCGTAGCACAGGGACAGGGTCCCAGCGTTCCCTCGAGCCTCGTCTCGACCGCGCGGCGCCGGGCCGCCGCCGAGATCAGGGCGCCTTGCCGGTGAGCTCGATGACCTGGCCCGCCCGCAGCACGGAGGCCTTGAAGGTCTCCCCGGTCTTCATGGCGCCGATCTTTTCCCGGATCTTCGGCACGTCGGCGTCGCTCGTGATCGCGATGCCGGCCATCCTGAGCACGATGTCTCCTCGCACCACGATCTCTCGCCCGCCGATTGTCGCGATGCGGTCCCCGCCCTGCAGGCCCATCTCCCACGCGGGCGAGTCCATGGGCACGACGCTGACGAGGAAGCCGCTTCCCCCGGGAACATTGAAAACCTCCGCGAGGTCCCCGGTGACCACGATGCCTTCCAGCCCGATCCATGCCCATTCCCGCTCCATCAGGAAGTAGCGCACGCTCTTCGTCGTCACCGCGAAGCCGAGCCCTTCGCTGCCGCCCCCCTTCGAGATGTTGTGACTGACGATGCCGATAACCTCGCCGGCCAGGTTGAACATGGGCCCGCCCGAGTTCCCGGTGTTGATGGTCGCCGTCGTCTGGAGGAACTCGGCCAGAGGCATCGAGCGGTACGCGGTGTTGGGGAGCCACTTCGCGCTGATCCAGCCGGCGCTGAAGGAATGCACGAGCCCGTAGGGAGCGCCGATGACCAGGACTTGGTGGCCCACGCGGACCTGATCGGAGTCGCCCAGCCGTGCGGGCTGGATGCCCGCCGGCCGCCGCGCCAGCTGGATCATGGACAGGTCGGCGGCGGGCTCGGAGGCGATGACGCGCGCGGGAATCGTCTCGCCGCCGGCGAACTCCACGGTGATCTCGTCCACCGCGTGCACCACGTGGGCGGCGGTAATGACCTTTCCGTCCGCGGAGACGAGGACGCCAGAGCCGATCTCGCTGAAGTAGACGAGGCCCCGGGTGCTCGTGACCTCCCGGCCCTTCGCCCTGATCATGGCCACCGCCGGGCTCACCTTCCGGTACATCTCCTCCACGTCCTGCGCCTGGACGCGGCCCGGGACGCCGCCGAGGAGGGCGCTGACGAGGAGTCCCCCGAGCAGCGCGACAAGCATGGTTACGCGGCCCGGATGACGCGGCCGGCGCCGGAGACACCCTCGGGCTCAGGCAGCTTCCCGTCGCGGATGACCGACCGGCCGTTCACGAACGACCACTGGATTCCGCTCGAGCGCGCGACGTAGCGCGGCCCACCGTCCGGCATGTCGTGAACGATCTCCTCCTCGTGGCAGGCGATGGTGCGGGGATCGAAGACGGTGATGTCCGCGGCGAGACCGGGGGTGAGCCGGCCGCGGTCCGGAATGCCGAAGATCTCCGCCGGCGCGCTCGTGATGAGGCGCACCGCGGCCTCGAGCGGAAGAGCCTGACGCTCGCGCACCCAGTGGCCGAGGAGCTGGCTGGTCTGGCCCGCCTCCGAGAACTGGGTGATGTGGGCGCCCGCGTCCGAGAGACCCAGGACCGCGGTGGGATGCAGGAAGATCTCCGCGACCGCGGCGGCGTCGGTATTCATCGTGGCCGACATGAACTCGGTGCGGAAGTCGTCCGCGAGCGCCAGGTCGAGGAACGCGTCCACCACGTCTTTGCCGGTGTCGCGGGCCAGCTCCACCACACTCTTGCCCGCGAGCCCCTGGAGCTCGGGCTTCACCGCCCTCTTGACCCGCAGGGGCACGACGTCGCCGTTGAAGAGGGCAGAGCGGCGGATGTTCTCGCGGAAGTCCGCGCGGAAGGCCGGGTCGGCGAGGATGCCGCGCCACTCCGGGGGCTTGGCCTCCAGCACGCGGCGCCAGGCCTTGTAGCGCCCGAACACGAAGCCGTTGGTGACGGTGAAGGTCGAGGTGAGGGGCGAGCACGTGCCCTGGGGATAGAGGCGCAGGCCCTCGCGCCACGCCGCTTCCACCTTCTCGAGAATCTGGCGATGCTCGTCGGGACGCACCGGATTGTGGCGCACCGACACCATGGTGACCGGCCGCCCCGACGCGCGCGCCAGCTCCGCGTAGCGATCGACCTCGGCCACGCGGTTGGGGCGGCTTCCCCCGATCGTGAGCTCCACGATGCCGCGCCCCGTCGAGCCCATCGCCGCCGCCAGATACTCCAGCTCGCGATCACTGCCGAGCCGGCTCGGCACGGGACGGCCGCGGTCGCCCACGTGGTTGAGATTCGTCGTCGAGGAGAAGCCGACGGCGCCGTCGGCCATCGCCCGCCGCACTTCCGCGGCCATGCCCTCGAGCTCTTCGGCGGTGGCCTCGCGCTCCCACGCCGCCTCGCCCATGACGAACTGGCGGACCGCGGAATGGCCAATGAGGGGCGCCACGTTCACCCACAGCGGCAGGCGATCCAGCGCATCGAGGTACTGCCGAAACGTCTCGAAGTCCCATTGGATGCCCTTCTGCATCGCGTCGAGGGACATGCCCTCGACGTACTCGAGCATCTTCATGAGGGTGAGGCGATCGCCGGGACGGCAGGGCGCGATGGTGAAGCCGCAATTGCCCGTGACGATGGTCGTCACGCCGTGCCAGGACGTGCACGAGGCGCTGGGGTCCCAGGTGAGCTGAGCGTCGTAGTGCGTGTGCGGATCGATGAACCCGGGCGCGACGACCAGCCCGCCCGCGTCGATTTCGCGCTCACCCCGGCCCGAGACGCGGCCGACCTCGGCGATGCGGCCCCGGGACACCGCCAGGTCGCCGGGATGACCCGGCGCGCCGGTCCCGTCCACGATCAGGCCACCGCGGATCACGAGGTCGTGGGCCATTTGAGGCTCTCCTCTCGAAGGCGTTCGTGGGTCCGAATCAGCGCGTCGCCGTGACGGCCCAACTATCCCACCGGACCTCGTATCCAATCAAGGCGGGGGGGAGAGTTTGCTATGGTAGGGCAATGGCCGATCGCGTCCTGGAGGGCCCTCCGAGCGCCGCGTCGCGCGCCGGCCTCCAGACGGGCGCCGCCGCGGCCGTCACCAATTTCTCGGTCATCCTGTCGCTGAGCTTCTGTCACCTGCTCAACGACACCATGCAGTCGCTGGTGCCGGCGCTCTATCCCATCCTCAAGACGTCCTACGGCCTGAGCTTCGGTCAGATCGGGCTGATCACGCTGGCCTTCCAGTTCACCGCTTCGATGCTGCAGCCGGCGGTGGGCCTCTACACGGACCGGCGCCCGCAGCCCTACTCGCTCACCGTGGGCATCGCCACCACGATGATCGGGCTGCTCCTGATGTCGCAGGCGGCGTCGTATCCGATGATTCTGCTGGCCGCCATGATGATCGGCATGGGCTCGTCGATCTTCCACCCCGAGGCGTCGCGGGTGGCGCGCATGGCGGCGGGCGGACGGTACGGTCTCGCGCAGTCACTGTTCCAGGTGGGCGGCAACATCGGCTCCGCGTCGGGCCCGCTCCTGGCTGCTTTTGTCGTGGTGCCGCACGGGCAGGGGAGCATCGGCTGGTTCTCGCTGCTGGCCCTGATCGCGATCGTCGTGTTGATCCAGGTGGGTGGGTGGTACGCGCGTCACCGGACGTCTTCGCGGCCGGCGCGCCGCGCCATCGGCCGCAGCGTGCCGGTGGCCGATCCGACGCGCGCCGCCGCGCTGCCGCGGCGCAAGGTGATCTTCACGGTGGCGATCCTGGTGGCGCTGCTCTTTTCCAAGAACGTCTACAGCGCGAGCCTCGGCTCGTACTTCACGCTGTACCTGATCGACAAGTTCCACCTTCCGGTGCAGACGGCGCAGCTCTATCTCTTCGCCTTCCTGGTCGGCATCGTGTTGGGCACCATCGCCGGCGGGACGGTGGGCGACCGCATCGGCCGCATCCCCGTGATGTGGTTCTCCATCCTTGGTGCGTTCCCGTTCGCGCTGATGCTTCCCCACGCGAATCTCTTCTGGACTGGCGTCCTCGCGGTGACGGTCGCCTTCATCATGGCCTCCGCGTTCTCCGCGATCCTGGTGTACGCCCAGGAGCTGATCCCGGGTAGGGTCGGCCTCGCCTCGGGGATGTTCTACGGGTTCTCATTCGGCCTCGGCGGACTCGGCGCCGCCGCTCTCGGCCGGCTCGCCGACTACACGAGCATCGCCACCGTGTATCAGCTCACCCCATTCCTGCTGCTGCTGGGGCTGCTGGTGGTCTTGCTCCCGCGTCACCCCGGCGCGGCGCCGTGACGCCGACGCGGCCGAGCGGCCTCCGCTGCGCGTACTTCGTGGCGGTGACGCCGGCGCGCGCGGCGGAGCTGCGGCGCGATCCGTCGGCCGTAGCGGCCGCGCGCGAAGGCAAGCGTGAAGAGGTCAGCCTCGCCCACTACTGGCACGGCGTGCAGTATCTCCTCGCAGGCCAAGGCGAAGCGCGGCGTCGCGATCGTGATGACGCTGGAGCCGATGCCCGACCTCGACGAGGACGATGGGGCCAGCGGTCGGCTGCCTGCATCGACTCCAGCGGCGACGTCCGCCGCGCCGGCGAGCTGCGGCGCCACGCTCCTCTCCGGCGCGAGCGGGCGGCGCTATCACCGCCTCGAGGGGAAGCCTCGGAAGGCGCTCGACGAGACCTTCGCTCGCCTCGGCGATCACCCGCTCGGCGATCTCGCCATCCTACCGGTCCTCGCCGACTCGGCCGTGCGTACGTATCGGGTTGACGATGGAAAGGCTGTCGCCGCCTGCGTGATGAATGGGGATCGGGCTGCGAGCACCACGTTTCTCGCCTTGCTGGCCAAGGGGGCGGTGCTCGTCGTGTCGGACGCTTTCGTCCTCGAGAAGCCGAAGAAGCGAGTCTTCGCGACGATGATGTCGAAGGCCAACCCGGCGGAGCTGGAGGCGACGCTCAGGAAGCGGCTCACAGAGCTGGAGAAGGCTCAGGGCGACCCCGTCGTCTTGCCATCGGAGCTCATGTCGGCGGCAAAGGCATGGGAAGCCTGGTGGGCGAAGCAGGCCGGCTAGCCGCGGTTCAGGCGCTATGCTGAGCCGCGCGCGCGGGCAGGTCGCCCGACTCTCCGCCGCACTTCGCGATCGATCCTGAGAAATCTTCGATGTGGCGCGCCAAAGCCGCTCAATTTCGCGGATCTCGCCGTTGGCATCCAAGATGCTCTGCTCTACGCCGGGTCCGAGTGAGAGACCCCGCGGAGAGCGTGTCCATGAACGACCGCAGCATCGCGGAAGGGCTGGCGCTGAATGCGCCACGCCCGCTGCCTTACTGTTCCTATCCGACCGCGACCGATATCGCGCAGCACGGCGTGCAGCCGCTGCCAGAGACGCTGCCGTTGGTGAATTTCCAGCGGGCGCGGCCGCATCGAAGCCGCTGGTACGCCGCGGTGCCCGCCGCGCGGCTGACGCCTGAGCAGGTCATGCAGCTGGCCGAGGTGGTCGGCACGTCGTTCGCCCGCCGGGAGCCCCAGTGCCGCCATCTCCAGCCCTCGCGCTTTCCGCCCATCGGGCTGCACGAGGCCCGTCACCACGATCACTTCGGCACCGCCTCGTTCGGGCCGTGGAGCAAGGAGCGGTTGCTCTACTGGTTCGTTCGCCTTCTCATCCTCACGGACCCGGCGAGCCCTCGCGCCGCCATCACCCTCAATTCCGGGACGCTGATGCAGTCGCTCGCCATCCTCGACGGGGACGGGCACGTGATCGGCGGCGCGCTCAACGAGACGATGCCGACCCTCGACGCTCCGCCGACGGTCCGGGAAGGAGATCCGTTCCTGGACGCGGTCCTCGCCTACGTGGATCCGGTGTTCGCGCTGCTCGGCGCCCAGGACGCGGAGGCGGTGAAGGCGCTGTCCGTGGCCTACCCGCAGTTCCGGGACGCGCTCGTCGCGGGCAAGGTCGGCCATCACTTCATGGTCGCTCGATCCGAAGCGCTCCCGAAGGCCGACACCTTCGAGCTGGTCGCCGACACCGCGTCGCGTTACCGGGGCCTCGGGTTTGCCTTCATGCTCGTCGAGGCGACCAATCAGTGGACGGGCGCGGCGTGCGAGATGCTGGGCGGCACTCGCGTCCACTTCGCGCCGTTCCGCGCGCGGCGCACGGTGCGTCGGAGCACGGCGCCTCTGGACGGCGCCGTCACCAGCCCCGACGGGTACCTCGCGAGCAAGGACAGCGGCAGCATGCTCTACGTCATCCGCGTCACCTAGCCGCGGCTCTTC
>Ga0111538_10005048_pt1 | contig 18101 bp, 15 predicted proteins | sample SoiMethybrSBSTD1_FD_79669 | JGI IMG/M metagenome (GOLD analysis project Ga0111538, IMG submission 79669) | Bulk soil microbial communities from a Populus tree surrounding site in Tennessee, USA - Soil MetaG P. TD hybrid SBSTD1 (version 2)... | ecosystem: Environmental > Terrestrial > Soil >...
GCGGCGTGGATCGTGCTGGCCGGAGCTCTGCGTCACTACCGCGGCGTCAACGAGACGATCTCCAGTCTGCTGCTCACCTACATCGGCATCGCCGTCTTCAACCAGCTGGTCGAGGGCCCGCTGCGCGATCCGGCCAGCCTCAACAAGCCGTCGACGACACCGATCGGCGAGCCGAACATGCTCGGGCACCTCCCCGGCCTCGACGTGCACTGGGGCCTCGGCTTCGGTGTCATCATCTGCCTGCTGCTGTACGTCGTCGTGCGGCACACCACGTTTGGCTTCGCCCTGCGCATCGTCGGCGGCAACGCGCGGGCCGCGCGGCTGGCCGGGCTGCCGGTGGGCCGGCTCATTCTGTTGGCCTGTGCGCTCGGCGGCGCGGCGGCGGGGCTGGCCGGCATGGTGGAGGTGGCGGCGGTACACGGCAACGCCAACGCCTCGCTCATTGCCGGCTACGGCTATGGCGGCATCCTGGTCGCGTTCATCGCGCGCCAGAACCCGATCGCCATCGTGCCCGTCGCCGTGCTGGTCGGCGGCATTGCCGCGAGCGGCGGCATGCTGCAGCGCCGCCTGGACTTGCCCGATGCGACGGTGCTCGTCCTGCAAGGCGTTGCGTTCATGCTGATCCTGGCCAGCGAAGCGCTGTACGGCCGGCTGAAGATCTTCCGGCCCGCGCGAGCCTGACCGTGACGTCGCTCGGCTGGTGGGGCGTGCCTCTGGCGGTCCTGGGCGGCGCCATCCGCGTGAGCACGCCCTTTTTGTTCGTGAGCCTCGGCGAGTGCATCACGGAGCGCAGCGGCCGCATCAACCTGGGGCTCGAGGGCATCCTCGTCATGGGCGCCATGACCGGCTACGCGCTGTCGTACGCCACCGGCAATCCCTGGCTCGGCGTGCTGGCCGCGGCCGGGGCCGGCGCCGTCCTGGGCGTGCTGCACGGGCTGCTCTGCAGCCTGCCGCGTGTGAACGACATCGCGATCGGCATCGGGCTCATGCTCTTCGGCACCGGCTTCGCGTTCTTCCTCGGCAAGCCGTACGTGCAGCCCAAGGCGCCGATGCTGCCGTCGATTCCGCTCGGCGGCTGGAGCAGCTCGCCGCAGATCCAGGCCGCGCTGCAGGTGAACCCGCTGTTCATCATCGGACTGGCGCTGGCGATCGCGCTGGCGTGGGCGTTCCGCAACACGCGCTGGGGCCTGGTGGTACGCATGGTGGGCGATAGCTCCGACGCTGCGCGCGCCATGGGCTACGGTGTGAGCGCGGTGCGCACGCTGGCCACGGCCGCGGGCGGGATGCTGGCGGGGATCGGCGGCTCGTTTCTGTCGCTCTACTACCCGGGCAGCTGGAGCGAGGGGTTGTCGAGCGGCCAGGGACTGATGGCGGTGGCCCTGGTGATCTTCGCGCGCTGGCGCCCGCTGTCCTGTTTCTACGCCGCGCTCCTGTTCGGCGGCGCCGGCGCGCTGGGCCCGGCGCTGCAGTCGGTCGGTGTCACGGGCGGCTATTATCTGTTCAATGCGGCGCCGTATGTGGTGACGCTGGCGATCATGATTGTGACGTGCTCGCCGCGACGGAACTTGTCTGGCGCTCCTGGGGAGCTGAGCATCAACCGGTGAGGCGCGCGATGAAAACCGGCCATCTGCGTCGTTGCCTCCTTGCTCCTCCCTGCGGCGTGGGCGGCCCACGCCTCAGTCGTCGCGCGTCGGCGCCTAGCATCTGGCCGGTTTTGATCGCGCGGGAGCTCGTGGCGGAGGGAGGGCTATGACAACACGGTTCGTGACTGCGGAGCCTTATGCGTGGCCGTTTGATGGGGATTTTAGGGCAGCGAATACGGCGGTGATGGTGATCGACATGCAGACCGATTTCTGTGGGGTCGGTGGGTATGTCGACAAGATGGGGTATGACCTGTCGTTGACGAGGGCGCCGATCGAGCCAATCGCGGCCGTGCTGGCGGCGGCGCGAGGGGCGGGATTTCATGTCATCCACACGAGGGAGGGGCACCGGCCTGATTTGTCGGATCTGCCGGCGAACAAGCGGTGGCGGTCGCGGCGCATCGGAGCCGGCATTGGGGATCCGGGGCCGTGTGGGCGGATCCTCGTGCGGGGGGAACCGGGGTGGGAGATCATTCCGGAGCTGGCGCCGATGGCGGGTGAGGTCGTGATCGACAAGCCGGGCAAGGGCTCGTTCTGCGCGACCGACCTCGAGCTGATCTTGAGAACGCGGGGCATCACCAACCTCGTGCTGACCGGGATCACCACCGACGTGTGCGTGCACACGACCATGCGCGAGGCCAACGATCGCGGCTTCGAGTGCCTGCTGCTGACCGACTGCACCGGCGCCACCGACCACGGCAACTATCTGGCCGCCATCAAGATGGTCACCATGCAGGGCGGCGTGTTCGGCACGATCGCCCGCTCCACCGACTTCATCGCCGCCGTCAAGGGGTTGGCGTGAGCGAGGCGCCCCGGGCGCTCGGCATCGAGATCCTCGGGATGACCAAGCGCTTCGGCGCCTTCACCGCGCTGGAGGACGTCTCGCTGAAGGTGCCGGCCGGCTCGTTCCACGCCCTGCTTGGCGAGAACGGTGCCGGCAAGAGCACGCTGGTGAAGTGTCTGGTGGGGTACCACCGCCTCGACGCGGGGCACATCGTGGTGGGCCCGCGGGAGCGCGACATCCGCTCGCCCCACGATGCGCACGCACTCGGCATCGGCATGGTCTACCAGCACTTCACCCTGGTGCCGAGCATGACGGTGGCCGAGAACCTCGTGATGGCGCGCGACGACGTGCCGGCCCGCATTCGCTGGCGGCGCGAGCGCGAGCGGCTGGCCGCCTTCATGGCGACCGTGCCGTTCCGCGTCCCGCTGGACGAGCCGGTCAGCCGCCTGGCCGCCGGTCAGAAGCAGAAGGTCGAGATCCTCAAGCAGCTCTACCTGAAGCGCCGCTTCATCGTGCTCGACGAGCCGACCTCGGTGCTCACCCCCGCCGAGGCCGACGAGGCGCTCGGGATGCTGAAGGCCATGACGCGCGCCGGCGCGGTGACCGTGCTGATGATCACGCACAAGTTCCGCGAGGTGATGAGCTTTGCCGACGCCGTGTCCGTGCTGCGACGCGGGCGCCTGTCCGGCGAGGGCGCCGTCGTCGATCTCACGCCCGGCCGCCTGGCCGAGATGATGGTCGGCTCCCGCGAGATTCCTCAGTCCCACGGAACGCGACAGAACGGCTGGGACCCTCAGCGGGCGCCGCGTCTGGCCGTCGAGGAGCTGGTGGTCGAGGACGACGCCGGGCTCACGGCCGTCGACCGCGTCTCGCTCGCCGTCCGTCCCGGCGAGATCGTCGGTATCGCAGGCGTGTCGGGCAACGGCCAGCGCGAGCTGGTCGAAGCGCTCGTCGGCCAGCGCCCGCCGGTCTCGGGCACGGTGCGCGTGGACGGCGAGCCCTATCGGGCAACCCGGCGCGCCATTCGCGTCCACGGCAACTTCAGCCTGCCCGAGGAGCCGCTGCGAAACGCCTGCGTGGCGCAGATGAGTGTGGCCGAGAACATGGCGCTGCGGAACTTCGACCAGGCGCCGCTGGCACTCGGCGGCTGGCTCCGCCGGGGAGCGCTGCGCGAGCAGGCCGCGCGCTGGGTGGCGGCCTTCAAGGTAAAGACGCAGGGTGTCGATGCGCCGATGGCCACCTTGTCGGGCGGAAACGTTCAGCGCGCCGTGCTGGCCCGCGAGCTGTCCGCCCCCGTCTCGGTGCTGGTCGCCGCCAACCCCGTCTTCGGCCTTGACTTCGCTGCGGTGACTGAGATCCACGACCGGATCCTGGCCGCGCGCAATGCCGGCGCGGCGGTGCTGCTGGTGAGCGAAGATCTCGACGAGCTGCTCGAGCTGTCCGATCGCATCGTGGTGATCTTCAACGGCCGGATCGTCCACGAAACGCCCACGGCCACCGCCGACATCAAGGTCATCGGGCCGTGCATGGCGGGCCATCACTGAGCCTCCACTAACTTCCTCCCGCCCGGTCGCGCTCGTACGTTACTCTGACCGCGGGCCCGCCCCACCCTCATGGACGAGCTGACGCGCGCGGTACTGGAACGCGTTGATCGGCGAGAGCTGATCGACCTGGCCAGCGCGCTCATCCGCATCCCGAGCTTCAAGACCGAGGAAACACCCGTCGCGCGGTTTCTCGAGGAGTTCTTCCGTCAGCGCGGGTACCAGGTCGCCCTCCAGGAGATCGAGCCCGGACGCCTGCAGACGATCGCCACGTTGCCCGGTACGGGCGGCGGCGCCAGTCTCATGCTGAACGGCCACACCGACATCAACGCGCTCACCCGGCGCTGGCGGCGAGATCCGTGGACGCCGGTGCTGGAGGGGGATCGTCTGTACGGTCACGGCGTTCAGAACATGAAGGGCGGCCTGGCCAGCATCATCATGGCCGCCGAGGCCATCCGCCGATCGGGCGTGCGGCTGCCCGGTGATCTCGTCGTCGCGTGCGTTGCCGGCGAGACGCAAGGCGGCGAGGGCACGCACTACTTGATGGAAAGCGGCCTCCGCACCGACGCCGCGGTGGTCGCCGAGCCTTTCGGCAGCGACCATCTGGTTACGGTGCACTCCGGCATCGTGCACATGGCGATCCACACGTATGGGGTGACGGGACACATCGGGCGTCTCGAAGGCACGGTGAACGCCGTCCACTCGATGACCACGATCATCGAGGCGCTGCAGCGTGTGACGTTCCGCCACACGCCTCGCCCCGACCTGCCCGCCTTCCCGCGCCTCAACATCGGCGGCATCCTCGGCGGCCGCGGCCACGACTACGTGCTCGTGGAGCCGCCGTACGTGCCGGACGTCTGCACCATCATCGTCGACGTCCACTTCCTGCCGGGCCAGACGGTCGAGGGCATCGTCGCCGACATCCGGAGTGCCCTCGACCCGCTGGCGGCGCGGGAGGCGTCGCTACGCTACGAGATCGAGATCCCCCCACCGGCCTCCTTCAAGGGGCGGCGACGGCTGGTCATGGACCCGTTCGACATGCCGATCGACGCGCCGATCGTGCAGGCCGTCGCGCGGAGCTATCGCACGGTCACCGGGCAGGAGCCGAAGGCCATCGGCACGGTCCTGCCGCACTCGTACAGCGCCGACGACACGTGCCATCTGTGGAAGGCCGGCATCCCCTGCCTCCTCTACGGCCCCGCCACCATCCGTGGCAACGCGGAAGAGGACGACGCCTGCGTGCTCGTCAGCGAGATGGAGAAGGTCACCCAGGTGCTGGCCGTGACCGCGCTCGACGTCTGCCGACGCGAGCCCGCCGAGCTCGCCCTCGCCACGCGGCGCGCCTGAGCGACCGTCGCGGCCCCGATGACCAACGGTCGCGAGGCGGCGGCACCCGCGTGGAAGACGCTGCTGGGGCTGTTCACCGTCGCCTCGTTCATCGAGACCATGTTCTGGGGTCAGGTCATCGGCTTCACCCCGCTCTACCTGGCCCAGCTGGGCGTGGCGCCGGCCGACATCGCCACCTGGACGGGCGCCATCGCCGCACTGTCGATGGCGCTGGGGCTGCCATTCCTGCCGCTGTGGGGCGCGCTGGCCGATCGCTATGCGCGCAGGCCCGTCATCGTCCGATCGTTCGCCGCCTATCTGATCGCCGGCATCGTGACCTTCCTGGCGCCGAACGTGTGGATCTTCACCCTCGGCCGCGCCGTCATGGGGTTTTCGTTCGGTAACAGCGGCCTGATGATGACGACCCTGTCCGAGCGCGTGCCGCGAGGGCGTCTGGCCTTCGCGTTTTCGATCATGAACGCCAGCGGCCCCATCGGCGCCTTCATCGGCCCCATCGTGGGCGGCACGATCGTCGATGCGCCGGGTCTGGGCTTCCCCGGTCTGGTGCTGGTCGATGGCGTGCTGCTCCTCGTCGTCATCCTCGCCCTCGGTGTCGGCTACCGCGATGCCTTCGTGCCCACCGACACCCGTCCGCTGCTCCGCATGGCGCTCGACTCGGTGCGGGTGGTGTGGCGCTCGCCGATGCTGCCGCTGTTTCCCGCGCTCTTCCTGCTGTTCACCGGCTGGATGCTGGCGAACACCTTTGCCCCCATCGCGATCACTTCGCTTTACGGGGGCGACGATCGCGCCACCGCGATCGGGCTGGTGCTCGGCGGCGGCGGCTTCGCCACGCTCGTCATCGCGCCGATCATGGGCGCCCTGGCCGACCGCTTCGGGCGCTGGCGAATCTTGATCGCCGCCGCGGTGCTGGAGACGCTGCTCTGGCCGCTGCCGGCGTGGGCCTCGAGCTTCCTGGCGTTCGGGGTCGCGTGGGCGCTGGTCTCCGGCGTGGCCTCCGGTGTCTTCGCGGTGTCCTTCAGCGTGCTGTCCAGCTCCACCGCCCTCGAGATCCGGGGCCGGGTGATGTCCTTCGCCTATGTGCCGGTGAACGTCGGCTTTCTGGTCGGCGCCGCGCTGGGGACCCTGGTCACGGCCGGCGACGTGTTCGTCATCTTCCCGATCACGGCCGTCGTCACCGCGCTCGGGACCGTCGCGCTGGTGATCGCCAGCCGGCGCCTTGACGAGAGCGCATCGCGTAAAATCACGTCATCGTGATGCTCCGGCTCTTCTGGTCCTGCTGGCTGGTGGCCTCGGTCACGACCGGACTGGTTGCCGGGTTCATGCTGGGTCACGCGCTGATCCTCGGTCGCTTCCTCGACTGGATCCTGGCCACCGATCCCCGCCTCCTGGCGTCGACCTATCCCATCTTCGCGGGCTCGGCCGGCCGCGGCGGACTCACGATGTTCTACGCGATCTGCGGTCTCCAAGTCGTCGCCGCCCTGGCGCTCCTGGCGCTGGCCCTGATCGGGCGGCGCCATCGCCTGCCGGCGATGATCGCCGCGCTCGCCGCCGTGCTCTGGCCGACGGTCCACTACGCCTCGGGCTTCGGGGCCCTCGAAGCCATGGTCCTCCGCAGCACGACACCGGTCTCGCCCGAGGTGGCCTCCCGCTTCCTGGCGTGGAACGCGCCCGTGCACGCAATCCACGCCGTGCTCCTCGTGGTGGGACTGCTCGCCCTGCTCGCGATGCGGATTACCGCCCCGCCGCGTAAACCAGATCGATGAGACGACGAACGTGCGGGTACTGCCAGCCGCCGCGCCCCTGGTTCATCGCGTACCCGAACGCCACGTGCGCCTCGGGATCGGCGAACCCGAGCGAGCCGCCGGCGCCGAAGTGACCGAACGCGCGCGGGCTCGGACCGAGCGGACGCTCGGGCATCGTGAGCTGGAATCCGAGTCCGAAGCGGGTGGGGCGCTGCAGCACGAGGTCGTTACCCTCCGCCGCGCACTCGGTCGCGCGCGCGACCATCTCCGGTGACAGCACGTGAACACCGTCCAACGTGCCGTCACCGGCCAGCGCCGCGTACAGACGGGCGATCGCGCGCGCGTTGCCGTGACCGTTGGTGGATGGCACCTCGGCGGCACGCCACGCGCGGGTGTTGACGATCCCCGTCCCCGACAGCTCCGGCGGATTGCGATACGCGTTCACGCGCATGAGCGGCAGGCCGCTCAGCGTCTGCGGATCGACGCTGAGCTGACGCCGCAGCGCTTCGTCCTCGGCGGTGGCGAGCCTCGGCACCAGGTCCGCGCATCGCCCATCGAGCTCGGGGCCGAAGCCGATGAAAAAATCGATCCCGGCCGGACCGGCCAGGCTTTCGCGCAGATAGGCGCCAAGCGTCTGGCCGGTGACCCGTCGGACGACCTCACCGATCAAGAACCCCTGAGTGTTGACGTGGTATCCGTGCCCGGAGCCCGGCTCCCACCACGGCGCCTGGGCCGCCAGCGCCTCCGTGATGACGTCCCAGTCACGCCACGCGCCCGATGGCAGCGCGCGGTCGACGGCCGGTAGTGCCGCCTGGTGAGTCAGAAGGTAGCGCAGCGGGATCCGCGCCTTGCCTGCCTGGGCGAACTCGGGCCAGTATCGGGCGACCGGAACATCGAGATCGAGCCGGCCGGCCTCCACGAGACGCAGCGCGCAGACGGCGGTGAACGCCTTGCCCACTGAATAGAGATTGACGATGGTGTCGCGGTCCCAGGGTCGCATCCGCGCGGCGTCGGTGTGGCCCGCCCACAGGTCAACGACCGGGTGCTGGTCAACGTAAACGGCGACAGCGGCCCCCACCTCGGCGCGGGAGGCGACGATCTCGGCGAGCGCCTGTCGCACCCGCTCGAATGGAGGCGCACAGAGTCCGTGGACCGCGGCACTCGCGTCATCGTGCCCCATCCTCGTCATCGCACGGCCTAGTGTGACCCAGGATCTGGCTCTGCGCGAACGACGGGAGAGCCCCGGGTGCTCCTAGCGAGGCGTCAGAGCCTCGAAGGTCTCGCGCTCCTCCTCCAGCTCCGAGCCGTCCCGGTAGAAGTAGCCGGTACCGTCGATGCGCGGGAAGTCTCCGCCGGCGTGGGCCCCGTACGCGAGGTAGCCCAGGCCTGACCCCTCGGCATACAGGCGTTCGAGATCCCGCTCCAGAGACGCTTCGGCGCCGGTCCCCGCGTACGGATTGGCCATCCAGCGCTTCGGGTTGGCCTGCACAAAGGCCTCGACCTGCTCGGAGGCGTAGGCGTTGAAGAATAGACGCTCCGCCGGCCGGTAGGCGAGGTAGGTTGGCCACTTCTCACGCGGGCCGTAGTAGTCGCCGGCCGTCAACGAGCGAAGATAGGCCGCGACGTCCTGATTCGTCACGCCGATCTCCTTCATCTTCGCCTGATCGAACCAGAGATTGATGAACCCGCCGCCGAGACTGATCTTGGCCCCGAATTTCTTGTCGATCATCTCCAGCAGGGTGCGGAGCGAGAGCCGGTGACCGCCCGCCACCTCCGGCATCGGCATCATCCCGTGATCGGCGGTAATCGTGACCACGTAGTTGCCCTCACCGACCCGGGCATTCAGCTTCTGGATCATCCGGCCGACGCAGGTATCCTGCGCCCGCAACGCCTCACGGGCCTCGAGGCTTTCGAGACCCCAGCGGTGCGCCGCATAGTCGGTCGTCTTCAGACCCAGGTAGACGAGGGAGGTCACGTCGGGCTGGTCGATCGGCTCCCGATCCATCATCAGCATCATGTTGTCGCACTCGAAGTCGACGAAGGCGGGGGTGAAGCGCACGTTCGCGCTGTCGTCGATCTTGTGCCCCATCCACACGCCGGTGCCTCCGGTCAGGTCCTTGACGTATGGCAGCGGGCTCCGTCCGCGAAGGTAGGCAGGAAAGCTGTAGAGGTCAGGGTTCGTCATCAGGCGAAGCTCCTGATCGCCCCCGGGAAACTGCTCTTTCCACGCCGGCCTCGTCGGCTGGGCGAAGAGCACGACGATGTGGTTCTTGTTGCCGGGATGAAACGATGCCCCGTGGCCGACCATGCCCATGCCCGCCCGGTCCTGCGCACTCGTGCCGATGACGACGGGCTTGTGCCGGGCGCTGACGCTGTACTCGTCGGCCAGCGTCGGCGCCTTGATGAACTCCGCCGAGAAATCCGGGAACGACTGGACCACCCGCTTTCCGACCGGGTCGTAGATCTCGTTCCCCACTATCCGCGTGGTGAAGGGATATCCACCTGTCCCGATCGCGACGTGGGAGACCGCCGTCGCCGTCTCCAGTTGCGTGACCTTGGCGTCCGCGTAATCGACACCGCGCGCCGCCAGCCCCTTGATGACGGGCCAGGCATCCGGCCACGCCTCGTAGAGCGATCGCCCGCCCCCGTCCATCACGATGGTCAGAATGACCTTGGGACGCTTGGACGTCGGCACCAGCGCCTCCGTCATCACGCGCCCCATCGATCCCTTGGGCGGAGTCGTCCCGATCAGCTGCGCGTACGTCGGTGCGATGTTTTGCAAGGTCGTCTTCTCGGGCCGGGCCCCTTCCTTGATGAAACCGGGACCGTACAGGACGAGCTTGATGTCCGTGTCGTAGTCCCACGAGGATGCGTGCGTCGTCCACAGGTGCTTGAGCACGACGATCTGATCCGGGTCGTCCGTGCGCACGCCCCGGAGCGAACGCACAGGGATGTGGCTGAACTCCTCGCTGAAAAACGCCCGGTCGGCGACGATCGTGTAGCGGGCGGGGACCATGACCACGTGGCCGCTCTGCTCGGCGGCCCAGCTCTGCACGGCATAGGCGAAGTGCCAGGCGTCGTCACGCTGCTGGCTCCGGTACGCCGCCGCCGACCAGCTGGGACTGATCTCGCCGGCCTTCCCCTGCTCGCGGGAAACGGGCCCCGTCGGGGCACAGGCCCCGAGCGCGAGTGAGAGGGCCAACGAAACGAGCGTTACCTGCAGGAAGGGCGTCTGTCGCATGTGTGCCTCCATGAAGGTCGGTCGCTGACGCCGTGAGCGGTCACGGACGGCCCGAGGCTAGGCGGCTCCCGGCCAGAACTGAAATACATATAGTGCGGCCTCGGTATAATCCCGGGTTATGGAGCTCGAAGCGCGACTGCGCGCGTTCGCGGCCTTCGCGCGGCGCCGCTCGTTCTCGGCGGCGGCGCGTGAGCTCCGCATCAGCCAGCCCGCCGTGTCCAAGCACATCGCGGACGTGGAGCGGGAGGCTGGGGTGCAGCTGGTCGAACGCCGCCCCCGGGGCGGCCAGCTCACCGCGGGCGGAGAGTTTCTCGCCAATCACGTGCTCCGGGCCCAGGCGCTCCTCGCTCAGGGAGCCCGCGGCGTCGCCGAGTTCCGTGAGCGCCCGACCGGCTTGCTGGTGATCGTCGCGTCGGGCGTCCCCGCCACGTATCTCCTGCCTGAGGTCGCCATCGCGTTCCAGCGTGCGCGTCCTGGCGTACGCGTGCAGATCGTGTCAGGGGCATCGGCGCAGACGATGGACGCGCTACGCTCGCATCGCGCCGAGCTCGGTGTCGTCGGCGGGTTCGCGGCGGCGCCAGAAATCGAAGCCGAGCCTCTGGTCGAGGAGGAGATCGTCGTGGTGGGCGCTCCCAAGCTGGCGGGTCGAAGGATGTCACGACGGGACGCCGAGGCCGCGACCTGGATCTCGGTATTCGAGGGCTCGGCCACCCGAGCCGCCGTCGAGGCGGCCTGGGCCGACTCCGGGATCACGCCGAGCCGCCGCCTCGAGCTCCCGAACTGGGAATCGGTGAAGCTGGCCGTGGCCCGCGGCGATGGCGTGGCGGGATGTAGCCAATTCACGGTCGAGGGTGAGCTCCGGGCGGGCTCTCTCGCCATCCTGCAGCTTCCCCGGTGGAAGGTGCGGCGGACGATCTCGATCGTTCGCCATCGAGACGCCGCGCTCACACCCTCGGCCCGTGAATTCGTGGCCATGCTCCACGAGCGCTAGGGCCGACCGTCGCGGCGCTCACCGAGGCGACGCGGCTCGCGCCCGGACTAGAATCGAGCCATGAGCCTCCACGCCGCGTCCGACCGCATCGACCCCGCGCGCGCCGTCCTGATTGTCTACGACGCCTGCCGGCGGGCTCTGACGCCCGCCGATCCCGCGCGGCGCGCGGCGATACGTCCCGTCCTCGAGGCGTGGGTCGCGCTCATCGGCGCGTGCCGCGCGCGCGCCATGCCCATCATCTACACGACGCCGGTCAGCCGCGCCGACGGCGCCGATGTCGTGCTGCTGCCGACCGACCTCAGCGTTCAGACCGGCGTGCCGTCCCTCACCAACTGCGTCGAAGGCACGCCGGAGGCCGGCTTTCCCGAGGAGATCGCCCCGCGGCCGGAAGACTACGTGTTCCTCAAGCGACGCCCGAGCGCGTTCTACGGCACCGGCGTCGCCGAGCTCCTGCGGCTGCTCCACCGCACCGCCCTGGTGATCGGGGGCGGCGCGACCAACCGCGGCGTCGAGACGAGCGTCCGCGAGGCCTTCAGCATGGACCTCGACACGGTCGTGGTGCGCGAGTGCTGCTGGGGCGGCGATGCCGCCGCCCACGCCTACAGCCTCGACACGTCGATGAAGATGTATGCGCGCGTACGGACACTGGAACAGGTCCTCAAGATGCTCGCGTGAGCCGTGAGCCCGTGCATCGCGGTCGCCCTCGCCGTGTATCCTTCTAGGGACTTTCCAGGCGGGGCTTCGAGCCGCTATATGCTGCTCGATGAAACTCGTCGGATGGGGAGGTTGGAGATGGCGGTCGAGGTGGCTGCAGCGCGGCGGCGCTTCACGCTCGCGGAGTATCACCGCATGGTCGAGGTGGGCATCCTCACCGACGGCGAGCGGGTCGAGCTGATCTCTGGCGAGATCATAAAGAAGTTGGCCCAGGGCCGCCGGCATCGCGCGTTCGTCGACAATCTGAACCAGATTCTGGTGGCACGGCTGGCCGGCCGCGCAATCGTGTCTATCCAGATGCCGATCGTCCTCTCGGATGACACCGAGCCGGAGCCCGACGTGCAGATCCTCCGTCGGCGCGCGGTGCCTGACAAGGAACGCGAGGGCGATGCGAGCGATGCGCTCCTGGTCATCGAGGTGGCGGAGGGCTCACTCGGCTACGATCGCACGACGAAGCTGAAGCTCTACGCCGCGGCCGGGATCCCCGAGTACTGGGTGGTCAACTGTGTCGCGGAGAGCATCGAGGTCCACCGCATTCCGGGTGCCGACGGCTATCGCGACGTCACGCGAGTCGCCGGCCCCACCTCGACGGTCGCGCCGCTGGCGTTTCCCGATGTCGCGCTGACGCTCGCCGAGGTCTTCGCCTAGCCGTCGCCTCGCTGCCGCCGGGCCGCCAGCCACTCCGCGGCGGGCGGAACGTTGGGATCGCGCGGACGGAGGTTGTAGTAGCCCACCAGCGGAAAGTACGCATCGGCCAGCCGGCGCAGCTCGGCGACGGGCTGCGGATGCAGATCAACCCGCAGATCCACCATGGCGTACGGCTCACGGTCCACGACGTAGAGGCCGCTCGAAACTTCGCCGTTCGGCTGGCCGCCGGCGGCCTTGCCGGCCTCGAGCGCGAGGAGGAGCCGCTCCCACAGCGCAAGCTCCGGACTCTTCTGGAACGTGGTGAACATCGCGTCCGCGACGCCCGCACCGGTCACCATGTTGGCCGCGACGACCACGTTGCGGTCGACGCGATGGCCGGCCCACGGCTTGTTGTCGCTTCCGGTGCGCGCCGCGGCGAGGCCCGTCACGTCCAGGCACCCGAGCTGCCGGCGTTCGACGAACTGGTCGCTCGCCGCGATCTCCTCCAGCACACGCGGCGCCGAGTGCCCGGCGCGCAGCAGATTCAGGCCGAGATGGCCGAGCCGCGGGTTGGTGCTGGCCTGGGTCACGATGGCGCCCACCGCAGGGGCCACGTGAATGCAGCGGGAGCCAACCGCCATCTCGCTGGTGGAGATGGCGATGCCGAACATGCCGGTGCGCTCGCACCGGCCGATGAGCGAGAACGTCGTGAACTCGATGCCGATCAACGTCCCGGACTCCGCATGGCAATCCCCTCGCCGGGCATGATACCTCCGCGGCCGGCCACCCGGTGGTATCCTGCCGACACCTCAGCGAGGAGGATGGCATGTTCACGCGTCGAGAATTCCTGTCGATCGGCGCCGCCGGGGTCGCGGGCGCCGCCGTGCCGTTCGCCGCTGCCGCGCAGACGCCGAAGCGTGGCGGCACGCTCACGCTACGCACGTGGGACCCTCCGCACTTCGACCACATCCTGGCCCACGCCTACAAGACCCACGTGGTGATCAGCTTCACGCACAGCCGCCTGCTCCGGCACCGGGCTGGTCCCGCGATCCGGCCGGGCTCGTTCCAGCTCGAAGGTGACCTGGCCGAGTCGTGGCAGCAGACCAGCGACACGACCTACGTCTTCAAGCTCCGCAAGGGCGTGCGCTTCCACGCCAAGCCTCCCGTCAACGGTCGCGAGCTCACGGCCGACGACGTGCGCTACACCTTCGAGCGCATCCTCACCGACAAGGGCAGCGCCAACGTCTCGATGTACCGCTCCATCGCCAAGGTGGAGCCCGTCGACCGGTACACCGTCCGCTTCACCCTGAAGGAGCCGTTCGCGTGGTTCCTCGAGATGATCGCCAACCCCATGTCGGGCGCGATCATCGCCAAGGAGTGCGTGGAGACGTTCGGCGACCTCCGCAAGCCCGAGGCGGTCGTCGGGACCGGTCCCTACACGCTCGAGGCCTACCGGCCCAACGTGTCGCTCACCCTCGTGCGCAACCCGCACTACTTCGTGCCTTCCCTGCCCTACATCGATCGCGTCGAGATGCTGGTGGACGAGGACAACGCCTCGCGGATCTCGGCGTTCCTCGGTGGCAAGTACGATCTCGGGTGGGAGTTCCCCGGCATGATCAACCGCTCCGACTGGATCCAGCTCGCCGACACGCTGAAGAAGCGGCGTCCGGGCCTGCGCACCATGGAGTTCCCGTCCAACGTCGTGAACGACCTCGCCCTGCGGACCGATCGCCCGCCCTTCCAGGACGCGCGGGTCCGTCAGGCGATCTCGCTCGCCATCGACCGTCAGGGGCTCATCGACGCCACGCTCGAGGGGGTCGGCGTGAGCAACGGCCCCATGCCGGCGGCGCTCTCCGACTGGGCGCTGCCGCTCGACCAGCTCGGCGAAGGCGCGCGCTACTACCGCTACGATCCGGCCGAGGCCCGGCGGCTGCTGGCCGCCGCCGGCCATCCCAACGGGCTTCCGGCCAGCGTGTGCTTCTCGACCTATGGCTCGACGCTGCTGGTCGACAGCATGACCCTGGTCCTCAAGAACCTCAAGGACGTCGGCATCGACGCCAAGCTCGACCAGCGCGAATACGGCGCCTATCAGGCGACCTGTCGCTTCGGGAAGTTCGACTCGATGGTGTTCGGCCCGCTCACGCCGTTCGTCGAGCCCGACAGCTTCCTGTTCGGGCAGTACTACACGGGCGAGCCACGGAACCGCAGCCACGTCAACGATCCCGTCCTCGACGATCTGCTCGTCAAGCAACGCCGCACCGCGGACGTCAAGGCCCGCCGCGACGTCATTCACCAGATCCAGCGGCACCTCGCCCTGCAGCAGTACTACGTCCACTTTCCGTCGGGGACCTACATCGCCGTGTGGGAGGGCGCGCTCAAGAACTACGCACCCAACCTCGGCTACGACTACGGCGGACGCCTGCTGGCCGCCTGGCTCGATCGCTGATCGGCCACCAACGCGACAGAGAAGGAGGGTCTACCATGAGCACGCGGCGCGATTTTCTCCAGACGACCGCCGGCACGCTCGCCGGCCTCGTGTTCGTCGGCTGCGACCTGCTGGCCGCCCGACCGGCGCGCGCTCAGGGCCGACGCCGCGAGGTCGTGGTCAACGGCAAGCGCGTCAAGACCGTCGACATCCACGCGCATTGCGCGGTGCCCGAAGCGCTGGCCCTGATGGGCCTGAAGATCGGCGGCCCGACGCTCCGGCCGGACCTGGACATGGCGACGCAGGTATCCGTGCGACTGCAGGCGATGGACGAGCAGGGCATCGACGTCGAGGCGCTCAGCATCAACCCCAGCTGGTACAAGCTGGACCGCGATCTCGCCAAGCAGGTGTGCCAGATCCAGAACGAGAAGCTGGCCGCGGCGTGCGCGGCCAACCCCGAGCGCTTCGTCGCCTTCGCCACCGTGGCGCTGCAGCATCCCGAGCTGGCGGCCGAGCAGCTCGAGGAGGGCGTGAAGAAGTACGGGCTGCGCGGCGCCGGCATCGGCGGCAACGTCGCCGGCGAAGAGATCAGCGACCCGAAGTTCCACCCGTTCTGGGCCAAGGCCGAGCAGCTCGGCGTGGTGGTCTTCATTCATCCGCAGGGTGACGGCGCCCCGGCCCAGCTCCAGCAGCGGTTCAAGGGTAACGGCTACCTCGGCAACGTGATCGGCAACCCGCTCGAGACGACCATCGCACTCTCGCACCTGATCTTCGACGGCACCCTGGACAAGTTCCCCGGGGTCAAGATCTGCGCGGCCCACGCCGGCGGGTTCCTGCCCTCGTACTCCGGGCGCTCCGACTTCGGCTGCCCCACCCGTCCGGATCTCTGCCCGGGCGGCACGTACGGCCCGATCAAGAAGAAGCCGACGGAATACCTCAAGCAGCTGTACTACGACACGATGGTGTTCAACGGGGAAGGCGTTCGCCACCTGGCCGCCGAGGTGGGCGCGAGCCAGCTCGTCGTGGGCACCGATTTCCCGTACCCGTGGACGACGACCCAGATCGATCTGATCCTCCAGACGCCCGGGCTCAGCGACGCCGACCGTACGGCGATCCTCGGCGGCACCGCCGCCAAGCTGCTCGGCATCAAGACCTAGGAGGCTCCGCTCCCGCTCAGCCGCCCCACATGTCGGGGAGCGTGTAGCCGCCACGGAAGGGATCCGACGGATCCATTCCGTGCTGGAACACGCCGGTGATCCACGCCTGGCCGGCGATCGTCCCCACGATCGCCGGCCGGCCGCCGACCGTCACCTCGCGGGCGATGCCCGCCTCGAACCGCGAGCCGATGATCGACTCGTGGACGAAGCCCTGCCCCGGCGCCAGCTGCCCGCGCGCATGGAGCACCGCCAGGCGCGCGGAAGTACCGGTGCCGCAGGGGCTGCGGTCGATGCGGCCGGGCGCGACCACGACCGCATTGCGGCTCACGCCCCCCGGCCCCGTGAAGGGCATCGCGAACTCGGTGAACGTGACCGTGTGGATGTCCGGGTTGTCCGGATGGCGCACGGGGAGCTGGCGAGCGGCCGCCGCGGTGATCCGGTTGCCGAGGACGACGAGGTCGCGCGCCTCCTTCGGCTCCACGGCGAAGCCGAGCTTCGGGGCGTCGACGATCGCGAAGAAGGCGCCACCGTAGGCCACGTCGACCGGGATCGTGCCCAGGCCCTCGACGTCCAGCGTGGCGCCGAGATGCGTGACGAAGCACGGGACGTTGGTGAACTGCACCCGCTCCACCTTGCCGTCGCGGCACCGCGCCTCGACGGGCACCGGCCCCGCCGGCGTGTCCAGCGTCAGCGTCGTCACCGGCTCGCGCATCGGCAGCATGCCGGTCTCGAGCAGGACCGTGACCGTGCAGATGGTGTTGGAGCCGGACATCGGCGGATAGTCCGTGGACTCCATGATGATCATGCCCACGTCGCAGTCGGGCCGCGTGGGCGGCGTCACGAGGTTCACGCAGAGCGAAGGCTTGCCGCGGGGCTCGTGCAGGAGCCAGCGCCGCAGCTCGTCGCCCTGGGTCTCCAGATAGCGCTTCTTGTCGAACATCGTCGCGCCGGGGGGCGGGAGCACCCCGCCCACGATCACGTGATTGTCCTCACCGCCGACGTGGCAGCCGATCACCGTAATGGTGCGTTCCCACTTCACGGCGCGATCCTTTCCGCCCCGAGGGCACGCGCATCGTATCGGCCGCCTCTGGGCGGGTCAATGTCGCAAAGTTGACGCCGAGAGCCGATCAGCGAATACTCGTCGAAGCCGGCTCGATGCGGACCGGCCAACAAAGGAGAGCTGCCGAGATGAGCGTGGCCAACGGACGCGAGTTTCTCGCCATTCCGGGACCGACGAACATTCCTGACGCGGTGCTGGCGGCCATGCACCGGCCGGCGACCGACATCTACTCGGGGGACATGCTCGGCATCACGCGCACGCTCCTCGAGGACCTGCCGAAGATCTTCGGCACCACGGGTCGCACCTACATCTACGCGGCCAACGGACACGGAGGGTGGGAGGCGGCGGTCAGCAACGTGCTGTCGCGCGGCGAGACCATCCTCGTGCTGGAAAGCGGACTGTTCGCGGTCGGCTGGGGCGAGATGGCGCGGATCATGGGCGTCAAGATCGAGGTCTTGAAGGGCGACTGGCGACGCGCGGTCGATGCGGCCGCCGTGACGCAGCGCCTCCGCGCCGACGTGGGGCACGAGATCAAGGCCATCCTGGCCGTGCAGATCGACACGGCCTCGGGGGTCGTCAACGACATCCCCGCCATCCGCAGGGCGATCGACGCCGCCGGGCATCCGGCCCTGTTCATGGTGGACTGCGTGGCCTCGCTCGGCTGCATGCCATTCGACATGGACGGCTGGGGCGTCGACATCGCCATGGCAGGCTCGCAGAAGGGCCTGATGACGCCGCCCGGCCTGGCTTTCGTGGCCGGCAACGAGCGCGCGCACGCCGCCCACCAGAAGGCCGATCTGCGCACCCGCTACTGGGACTGGACGTTCCGGCA
>Ga0111538_10005049_pt1 | contig 18100 bp, 18 predicted proteins | sample SoiMethybrSBSTD1_FD_79669 | JGI IMG/M metagenome (GOLD analysis project Ga0111538, IMG submission 79669) | Bulk soil microbial communities from a Populus tree surrounding site in Tennessee, USA - Soil MetaG P. TD hybrid SBSTD1 (version 2)... | ecosystem: Environmental > Terrestrial > Soil >...
CCCATCCGGACGAGCTCGCGCGGCTCGTCGCCGACCCGTCGCTCGCGGGCACGGCGGCCGACGAGCTCCTCCGCCGCGCTCATCCGGTTCACCACTTCCGCCGCACCGCGACGCGCGACGTCGAGCTCCACGGGCGGACGATCCGGCGCGGCGACAAGCTGACGATCTGGTATGCGGGAGCGAACTACGACGAGGAGAAGTTCGCCGACCCGTACCGGCTCGACGTCGGCCGGACGCCCAACCGTCACGTCACCTTCGGGCTCGGCGGGCCGCACTTCTGCCTCGGCGCGCACCTCGCGAAGCTCGAGATCAAGGTGTGGCTCGAGGAGATGGTCCCGTACCTGCCCCGCCTCGAGCTGACGGGCGAGCCGGTGCGGCTACGCTCGAACTTCTTCAACGGCATCAAGCGCATGCCCGTGCGGGTGACGGCGTGACCGACACGAGGAGCGAGCGAATGACGACGTACGACCCGGAGGCGGTGGCGCACGAGCTGGGGGAGCAGGGCGTGCGGGCCGTTCGGCTCCTCTACACCGACCTGCACGGGGTCGCGCGGGGCAAGGACATCCCGCTCCGCCACTTCGCAGGGCTCTGCGAGGAGGGCGCGAACTTCTGCGCCGCCGTGATGGGGACGGACCTGCGCCACACGCCGGTCGTCGGCGGGGAGATCGGCTACGTCGACTTCGCCGTCAAGCCGGACCTCTCGACGATGCGGCGCGTCCCCTGGCTTCCCGAGCTCGCCTGGTGCCTCGGCGAGGCATGGACGCTGGACGGCGCCGAGCACTGGCCGTCGTGCCCGCGGGCGCTCCTCGCACGGGTCGTCGACGCCTACGCGGAGCGTGGCCTCTCGCCCGTGGTCGCTCCCGAGCTCGAGTTCTTCCTCGCCGAGCGCGAGCGTGCCGAGGACGGAGGGCTTCGCCGCTACGTCGACGAGCTCTCGCGGGTCTACACCGTCGGCGCGGTCTCCGACCCCCGCGAGGTGGTGCTCCGGATGCTGCTCTGGTGCGACGAGCTCGGGCTCGAGGCGTTCGCCGCCAATCACGAGTTCATGAACTCCCAGTACGAGATCAACGTCAAGCACTCGGGCGCTCTCGACGCCGCAGATCGCGCGTTCATGCTCAAGGCCGCCGTCAAGGAGATCGCCACTCGCGAGGGGCTCCTCGCCACCTTCATGGGCCGGCCGTTCGGCGATCAGGGCGGCTCCGGCTTCCATCTCCACATCTCGCTCCAGGAGGGAGCCCGCCACAACGCGTTCGCGGACGAAGGCGGGGCGGACGGGCTCAGCCCGCTCGCCGGCAGCTTCATCGCCGGCATCCTCGAGCATGCCGCGGGCCTCCAGGCGCTCCTCGGTCCGACCGTGAACGCGTACAAGCGCCTCGTCCCGGACAGCCTCGCGCCGACCCACGGCAACTGGGGCCACGACAACCGCACCGCGATGTGCCGCGTGCCGCTCGAGCGCGGCGACCGCTCGCGAGTCGAGGTCCGGACGGGCGACGGCTCCGCCTGCGCGCACCTGATCACCGCCGCGCTCCTGCTCGCGGGGCTCGACGGGATCGAGCGGGAGCTCGCGCCGCCCGAGCCGGTCGCGGGCGACGCCTACCGGATGGACGACGCGCACGCCGGATCGCGCCTCCCCGCGGACCTCGGCGCGGCGCTCGACGCGCTCGAGGCGGACACCTGGCTGACCGAGCGCCTCGGCGGCGAGCTCGTCGCAACGTTCGTCGCGATGAAGCGCTTCGAGGTCGAGCGGTTCGGCGACGCGGTCGGCGAGCTCGACCTCGAGGTCGTCAGCGCCTGGGAGATCGAGGAGTATGCCGCCCACCTCTGAGCGCCGCGTCCGTGTCGAGATCGGCGGCGAGGCCCGCTGGGGCAGGCCCGAGGGCGACGCGATCGTGCTCGACGACGGGTCACGGGTCGCGGAGGCCGACGCGCTGTATCTCGCGCCGGCCGAGCCGACGAAGATCCTCGCCGTCCACCTGACGTACCGCTCGCGCGTCGACGAGTACGCCGCCCGGACGCCGCCGGAGCCGTCGTACTTCGTCAAGCCTCCGACGACCATGAACGGCCACCGCCGGCCGATCCGGATGGCGAAGGGCGCGCGCTTCCTCAACTACGAGGGCGAGCTCGCGGTCGTCGTCGGCAGGCGGATGAAGGGCGTGCCGGTGCACGAGGTGATCGACTACGTCGCGGGCTACACGTGCGCGAACGACGTCGGGATGCACGACTTCCGCCACGCCGACCGCGGCTCGATGTTGCGCGTCAAGGGGCAGGACGGGTTCCTCCCGCTCGGCCCCGAGCTCGTGCCGGCATCGGAGTTCGACCCGGCGGACTTCACGCTCCGCACGTACGTCAACGAGAAGCTCGTCCAGGAGACGACCGCCGACGACCTCCTCTTCGGCGTCGCGTACCAGCTCGCGGACCTCTGCCGGACGATCACGCTCGAGCCGGGCGACGTCGTCCTCACCGGGACGCCTGCGAACTCGCGGCCGATGAAGCCGGGCGACGTCGTCGAGGTCGACATCGAGGGCCTCTGCCGGCTGACGAACACGGTCGAGGAGTGGGACGTCGACCTCTCGGGGCCCGGCGAGCAGCTGCAGGTCTCCGCCCAGACGCTCCACGTCGCGCTCGCGATCCCCGAGGACGAGGCCGATCGCATGGTGTCGGAAGGTCGGACGTCCTGATCCGCCTCGGCCGCATCGACCATGTCGGTCTGCGCGTGGCCGACCTGGACGAGGCCGCGGCGCGGTGGTGTCTGCAGCTCGGGCTCGGCGAGCGGGACCGCGCGGCCGGCCGCGCGTACCTCGCCTGCAACGACGAGCCCTACTGCCTCGAGCTCGTCGAGGGCGGCGAGCCCGGGCTCGACCACGTCGCGTACGAGCTGCACCACGAGTCGTCGCTCGAAGCGGCGCGCACCGCGCTCTGGGAGAGGGACGTCGCCGTCGAGGAACGTGAGGGGTCCCTCTGGGTCGCCGACCCCGACGGACGGTCCATCCAGCTCCTGTCGTACCGAGAGCCCGCCTCCGACGTCGAGCGGTGGCCCCAGCACGCCCGTCCGTCCTCGACGGTGCACATCGGCGGCCCGCGCCGGCTCGGCCACGTGAACTGCCTCACGGGCGACATCGCCGCGAACGTGTCCTTCTACACGGACGTCCTCGGGATGAGGGTCTCCGACTGGCTCGGCGACGCCGGCGTCTGGCTCCACATCGACTCCGAGCACCACGTCATGGCGCTCGTCGAGACGGGCGACGCGCACTTCCACCACCTGGCGTTCGACGTCGTCGACATCGGCAAGATGCGCGATCTGCTCGACCATCTCGCGCGTCACGGCCGCTGGGTCTCCTGGGGGCCGACGCGGCACGGGATCGCCGGCAACATCGCGGCGTACGTCCGGATCACCGAGGAGCCGTGCCACGTCGAGCTCTACTGCGACATGGAGCGGCTGGCCGCCGACCACGTCCCGCGCGTCTACCCGGACGACCGCTACTCGTCGAACACCTGGGGGCCACTCCCGCCGCGCTCGTACTTCCGCTTCGACCGGGTCGCCGTCGAGTTCGAGCGGGAGAGCTGGGAGACGCGCGGCCGGTTGCTCCCGCCACCGGAGGAGGCCGCGTGACGCTCAAGGGCTACACCGTGCCGCGAACGCCCGAGGGGCGCTCGTCGCTCGTCCCGTACCCGCCGTGGCACTACGTCGGAGCGTTCCTCGTGATCGACTACTGGGCGGATCCCGAGAAGGCGGTCGCCTTCCTCCCCGAGGGCATCGACCCGCACCCCGACCCCGGCCGCTGCGCGTTCGTCGCGGCGGACTGGCAGTCGTGCTCGGAGCAGGGCGACGAGCTCGTCGATCCCTCCCGCTCGCAGTACAAGGAGGTCTTCGTCGTCGTCAACGGGCTCCTCGACGGCGAGGAGGTGACGGTCTGCACGTACATCTGGGTCGACCGAGACTTCGCGCTGACGCGCGGCTGGATCCAGGGCTTCCCGAAGAAGCTCGGCTCGATCTGGATCACGCGGAGCTTCGGGCTGGGCGGCCCTGCCGACCCCGGGATGGAGGCAGGCGCGCGCTTCGGGGCGACGTGCGCCGCCTACGAGCGGCGCGTCGCCGAGGCGACCGTGACGCTCGAGCATCCGTCCGCCGGCGGGCCGTTCCACAACGCGCCGCCGATCGTCAACGTCCGCCACTTCCCGCGGCTCGCCGCGGGGCGGCACGACGAGCCGGCCGTGCACGAGCTCGTACGCGCCGTGTCCCGCGACCGCGCCGGCTCCGAGGTCTGGGAAGGCAGCGCGACGCTCGCGCTCCTCGGCGCCGGCCACGAGGAGGTCGACGCGCTCGCGCCCGTGCGGATCGGGCGCGGGTACCGCTTCACCTTCGCCTACACGGTCGACGATCTGGTGACGGTGAGGGAGCTGCCCTCGTGAGCGATCGACGGAAGGTCGCGCTCGTCAGCGGCGGCGGCACCGGCATCGGCGCGGCGATCGCGCGTCGGCTCGCGGCCGACGGGTGCGGCGTCGCGGTCACTGGGCGCCGGAGCGGACCGATCGAGGAGGTCGCGGCTGACATCGGCGGGCTCGCCGTCGTCGCCGACACGGGCGACGGGGCCGCCGCAGAGCGGGCCGTGGCGGAGACCGTCGCCCGGTTCGGCGGCCTCGATGCGCTCGTCTGCAACGCGGGGATCGGCGGCGAGGGGTCGCTCCGCGACCTCGACCCGGCGACGTGGGACGACGTCCTGCGGACCAACCTCACCGGCCCCTTTCTGATGGCGCGCGCCGCGATCGCGCACCTCGCGGCAGCGCGAGGGGCGATCGTCACGGTGTCCTCTGTCGCTGGGCTCCGGGCGAGCCCCGACTCGCTGGCGTACTGCGCGTCCAAGGCCGGCCTCGCGATGCTCACGCAGTGCATCGCGGTCGACCACGGGCCGGACGGCGTGCGGGCGAACTGCGTCTGCCCGGGCTGGGTACGGACGCCGATGGCCGACGAGGAGATGGCCGCGCTCGGCGAGCGCCTCGGCACCGACCGCGACGGCGCGTACGACACGTGCCTCGTCGACGTGCCGCTCCGCCGTGCCGCCACGACCGCGGAGATCGCGGCGATGGTCGCCTGGCTCCTCTCCGACGAGGCCTCGTACGTCAACGGTGCCGTCCTCCCGATCGACGGCGGCCATTCACCCGTCGACGTCGCGACCGTCGCGTTCGCGAAGGCGTCGGCGTGAGCGTCGCGCGCGTCGCCGGCGTCGACGTCCCGACGGAGCACTTCATCGGCGGAGACCGCGTTGCGAGCGACGCCACCTTCACGGACCTCTCGCCGATCGATGCGCAGCCGATCGCGGAGGTCGCGCGCGGCGGCGAACGTGAGGCCGGGTTGGCCGTCGCGGCGGCGAGCGAGGCGTTCCCGGCCTGGGCGGCGCTCGGCGCGAAAGGGCGCGCGGAGCACCTCCACCAGCTCGCCGACCTCATCGACGCGAACATCGACCGGCTCGCCGCGGTCGAGTGCGCCGACATGGCGATGCTGCTCCGCTCGCTCCGCGCGCGCGTCATCTCCCGCGGCGCGCGGAACTTCCGCGCCTACGCCGACCTTGCCGTGGCGTACGAGGAGCGGGTGTGGGAGTCGAACGGCACGCGCAACCGCGTCGTACGGATGCCGAGCGGGCCCGCCGTCGTCATCACGCCGTGGAATGCGCCGTTCATGCTCTCGACCTGGAAGACCGCACCGGCGCTGGCCGCGGGCTGCACCGTGATCCTCAAGCCGGCCGAGTGGTCGCCGCTCTCCTGCTCGCTCCTCGGCGACCTCGTCGCGCAGGCGGGCTTCCCGCCGGGCGTCTTCAACGTCGTCCAGGGGATCGGCGAGGAGGTCGGCGCCGCGCTCACGCGGTCCCCGGGCGTCCGGCGCATCTCGTTCACCGGCTCGCCCGAGACGGCGGTGCACATCGGCACCGCCGCGGCGCGCAACGTCGTGCCGTTCACGGGCGAGCTCGGAGGGAAAGGCCCGCTGCTCGTCTTCGCCGACGCCGACCTCGAGGCGGCCGCGCGGAAGGCGGCCGGGCAGTACGACGACGCCGGCCAGGTGTGCCTGGCGGGGACGCGCCTGCTCGTCGAGGAGTCCGTCGCCGAGGGATTCCTCGACCTCTTCGACCGCTACACCGCCGAGCACGTCCTCGGCGACCCCCGGGACGACGCGACGACCGTATCGCCGCTGATCCACCCCGACCACCTCGGGCGGGTCGAGGGATTCGTCGAGCGCGCGCTCTCCAACGGCGACACCATCGTCCGTGGGGGCCGGCGGCGCGAGGACGTCGGGCCGCTGTTCTACGACCCGACGCTCGTCCGCCCGCAGTCGAACGACTCGGAGATCGTCCAGCGCGAGGTCTTCGGGCCGGTGCTGACGTTCCAGACGTTCGCCGACGAGGACGAGGGGATCGCGCTCGCCAACTCGACGCGCTATGGCCTCTCGGGGATCGTCTACACCGGCTCGGAGGAGCGCGCGGAGCGCGTCGGGCGCGGGGTGCGCGCGGGCACCGTCTGGGTCAACACCTTCCTCGTCCGCGACCTCACCGCCCCGTTCGGCGGGATCGGGATCTCGGGCATCGGCCGCGAGGGCGGCGACTACGCGCTCGACTTCTACTCCGACCTGAAGACGCTCCAGATTCTCGACGGCACGACGGCGTGAGCTCGACGAGAGCGGAGGTCGCGATCGTCGGGAACGGCGTCGGGGGGTACGCGTGCGCCGTGCGCCTCGCTCGGCACGGGATCCGGCCGCTGCTGATCGGTCGAGGGCTCCCGGTCGACCGTCCGCCGCTCACGAAAGCGGCGCTCGCGGACGGCCGACCGCGTCTCCTCTCCGACGAGCAACGGTTGGTCGAGCGCGGGATCGACCGTCTCGACGGGCAGGTCGACGACGCCGACCTCGGTGCGAAGCGCCTCCGCCTCGACGACGGGACGGAGGTCGAGGCCACCGCGATCGTCCTCGCGACCGGCCTGCGCTACGGGCGGCCGCCGATCCCCGGGATCGAGCTCGCGCACGTGAACGCCGATCCGGCGAGCCTCGACGCGATCGCGGCGGCGCTCGCGCCCGGTGGGCGCCGCGTCGTCGTCATCGGCGCCGGCCTGATCGGGACCGAGAGCGCCGCGACGCTCGCGTCGGCCGGTCACGACGTGACGGTGCTGGACGTGCTCGAACGACCGCTCGACCGGCTCCACGATCCGGTTCCGACGTTGGGCGCGGATGCGCTCGCCGCCACCGGCGCGCGCTTCGAGGGCGGCGCGACGATCACCGAGCTCCGGCGTGACGGGGAGCACGTGACCGTCGCTTGCGATCTCGGCGACGTCTCCGCCGACCTGGTCATCGCTGCGACCGGTGGCACGCAGTTCCCTCCGCCCGGGCTGGCGGGGACCACGCCTGGCCTGCCGTTGGAGGTCGACTCCGCGCTCCACGTCCCGGGGTACGAGCACGTCCACGCGGTCGGTGACCTGATCGTCGTGCCCCACGCGCGCTTCGGCCCGATCCGCTTCCCACACTGGGACATGGCGATCGGGACGGGGGAGCGGGCCGCCCACGCGATCGCCGGCGTCGACGGCGAGCTCGACCGACTGCCGTACTGGTGGACCGACATCGGGGCGCACACGTTCGCCGAGGTCGGCTGGGCCGAAGCGGCGGTCGAGTGGGTCGACGAGGCAGGCCTGCGGATCGGGCGGGACGCGGACGGTGAGCCCGTTGCGGGGCTCGTGGTCGACGAGCCCCGCCGGCTGCGCGAGGCCCGCGCGCTCGTCGGCACCTAGACTCCGCGGCCGATGACCGCCACGTCCGACGCACCGTCGCTTCGCCTCGACGCCTCACGCGAGGAGGCACTCGCGCACGCGACCGCGATCGTGACCGAGGCGTGGCGGAGCTTCGACCAGGCGCGCCCCGGCGAGCCGCGCATCGACGAGCGCCTGGAGGCACTCCTTCGCGATGCGCTCCCGGGTGATGGGTCGAGCGTCCTCGCCGCGCTCGACGACGCCGCGAGCGTCCTCGACGTCTCGATCGCGCAGCCACGCCCGCGGTTCTTCGCGTTCGTCGGCTCGTCCGGGCTCGAGATCGGTGTCATCGGCGACCTGCTCGCGTCGTGCTTCGACGTCAACCTCGCCGTGTGGTCGGGTGCCGCGTCGGCCGTGGAGGATCAGGCGGTCCGCTGGGTGGGCGAGTTCGTCGGCTATCCGGCTGCGGCAGGCGCGTTCACGAGCGGGGGGACGATCTCGAACGTCACTGCGCTCGCCGCCGCCCGCGAGCGGGCGCTCCCGGGATCACGGCACGACGGCGTCCACGGCCGGCCCGCGGCGGTCTACTGCTCGCGCGAGGCGCACTACTCGGTCGTCCGCGCCGCCGAGCTTCTCGGGCTCGGCTCCGAGAGCGTGCGGTCGCTGCCGCTCGACGACCGCCGCCGGTTGCAACCCGAGGCGGTCGCGCAGTCGATCGACGCCGACGTCGCGGCAGGCGTTGCGCCCGTCGCGGTCGTGGCGACGGCGGGGACGACGCTCACCGGCGCCGTCGACCGGATCGACGCCCTCGCGGACGTGTGCGAGCCGCGCGGCGTCTGGCTCCACGTGGACGGAGCGTACGGCGTGGCCGCCGCGTCGACGAGATCGGCGGCGACGCTCTTCGCCGGGATCGAGCGGGCCGACTCCGTCACGCTCGACGCGCACAAGTGGCTCTTCCTGCCGAAGGCCTGCGGGGTCGTGCTCGTGCGCAGTCGCGAGGACCTGCACGGCGCCCTCGCGCACGAGGAGGACTACATCCCGCACGAGCGGCCCGAGCACCACATGGTCGACATCACGCTCGAGTACTCGCGGCCGTTCCGGGCACTGAAGCTCTGGCTGGCGTTCCGCGCCCACGGCGCCGACGCGATCCGCGCCGCGATCGAGCGGAACCTCCGCCAGGCCAGGCTGCTGTACGAGGAGATCGGCCTGCACGACGATCTCGAGCTGCTCTGCGGGCCACCGGCACTGTCCGTCGTCCCCTTCCGCCACGTCCCCTCGGGCATCGACGATCTCGACGACCACAACGCCCGGCTCGTGCGCGCGCTCCAGGAGGACGGGCGCGTCTGGATCGCGCCGGCGAAGGTCGACGGCCGCGTCTGCCTGCGGCCGTGCATCGTCAACTACCGCACGACCGACGACGACATCCGGACGCTCGTCGAGCTGACGCGAGAGGTCGGCGCCGAGCTGGCGCGGGCGGGCTAGCGCTTCTTCTTGGCGTTCTTGCTCTTGCGCCCGGCGGAGCCGGGACGCTGCGGAGCGGGCGCGGCGCGGACCGGCATCCCCGCGCCGCCGTGCTCCATGCGCCGGCGGAGCTGGCGGTTCGTCGCCTCGGGCATCTCCGCTTCCTGCCCGACGGCCTCCATGTAGGCGCGGCGCTCGGTCGGAGTGAGGAGGTTCAGCATCCGCTGTGCCTGCTCTGCCGTCTTCGGCTCCCCGAACGCCTGCATCTTCTTCATCGCGGACGCGAGCTCGGGGTTCTGGCGCTCGAGGGCGGCGATCGACATCCGCTGGAACCAGCGCTTGAACAGCGGCACCTTCGAGAGGAAGGTGACGATCGGCCGCAGGTAGCGCCCGCCGCGCACGCGGCCGAGCACCACGACGATCGCGAGCACAACCGCGACGAAAAGCAGCACGAACAGCGGGATCCAGGCCCAGAACGGCACGCGGCGATCGTACCCACTGTTGTTCGCGAGCGGGAATCCACCGAGCGGTTTCCGCCCCTCTGATCCCCGCCCTCGGCCGGACAGACCCGCGAAGGCGTCCGCTCCGCGGCCGGAAGCCCCTACATTCTGACGCGTGACAGCAGCCCCTCGCCGTGTGCTGATCGGTCTCGGGATCGGGCTCGCGCTCGCGGACTCGTCCGTCGTCACGCTCGCGCTGCCCGACATCCTGCGCGAGTTCGACGTCGAGATCCCACAGGTGGCGTGGGTGCTCACGTCGTACAACCTCGTGCTCGCGCTCTCGGCGGTGCCGGCGGCGTACGCGGCGCGCCGGCGACCGGTGATCGCGTTCGTCCTCGGCACGCTCGTGTTCGCCGGTGCCTCCCTCGCGTGCGGGCTCGCGCCGTCCTTCGGCGCGCTCGTCGGCGCGCGCTGCGTTCAGGCGCTCGGCGGCGCCGTCCTCGTCTGCGCCGCGCTCGACCTCCTGACGGAGGTCGTCGGGTCCGACGGGAGCGCCGTCCGGACGTGGGCCCTGGCGGGCGTGATCGGCGCCGCGCTCGGCCCCGCCGTCGGCGGGATCCTCACCGAGACGCTCGGCTGGGAGTCGATCTTCCTCGTCCAGGCGCCGCTCGCGCTGGTGACGCTCCTCGCGTGCTGGCGTCTGCGGGTCCGGCCGCTGGTCGAGCCGGCGGGACGACCGAACCTCGGGGCGAACCTCGCGCTCCTCCTCGTCTCCGGTGCCCTGACGGCGGCGCTGTTCCTCCTCGTGCTGCTCCTCGTCGACGGCTGGCGCATTCCCGCGGCCGCTGCCGGGATCGTTGTGACCGTCATGCCGGCCGCCGCGATCGCCACGTCCGCGGTCGCATCTCGCTTCGGCGGCCTCGTCACGCGCTCGGCCTGCGGCTGCATCCTCATCGCGGGTGGCCTCACCGCGCTCGGCGTGCTGCCCGGATCCGCCTGGTGGTGGACGATCGCACCCCAGATCCTCGTCGGGGTCGGCCTCGGGCTCACGCTTTCCGCGCTGACCGAGCGCGCGCTCCACGGTCGCTCGCCGCAGGCGGTGCACGGCGGCTGGACGATCGCGGCGCGCCATGCCGGAGTCGTCGTGGGGCTCCTCCTCCTCACGCCGGTCTTCACGACCGCGCTCGACCGCAACGAGGACCGTGCCCTCCGGGCGGGCGCTGCGGCCGTCCTCGACAGCTCGATCCCGCCGCTCGACAAGCTCGGCGTCGCCCAGGACGTCCTCGCGCTCGTGCGTGCCGCCGACCGCGAGGTGCCCGACGTCCGTCGTGCGTTCGACGACCGCCCCGACGACGCCGAGTACCGGACGCTCGAGGAGCAGCTCGTCTCCGAGCTCGATCGCGCGGTGACCGCCGCGTTCTCGCGGCCCTTCCTCCTCGCGGCACTGCTGGCGCTCGCCGCCCTCGTACCGATCTTCCTCGCCCGGCGGGAGCCGAGCCTGTGAAGGCGGTGACGCCGCTGCTCGCCTGCATCGCCGTCTCGGTGGGGCTCGCCGGCGCCTACGTGGCGTTCGGAGGGCTCTCGTACGAGCCGACGGCGGTGGCGGACCCCTGCGCGCCGCGTCCCCAGCGAGAGACGACGGGCACCGGTGAGCGCATCGAGGTCGTGCTGCTCGCCGCCGCCGACGAGACCGCCTGTGAGCTCGGCGTGTCCCGCGAGGATCTCGTCCTCGCGCTGCGGAGCGTCGACGAGCTCGACGACCTCGCCGAGCGAGAGGGTCGCTCGCGCGACGACCTCGAGGACGCCCTCCGCGCGGGGCTCGTGCGCGCCGTCGACGAGGCCGAGAAGGACGACCTGATCGGCTCGTCGACCGCGGGGGCGCTCACCTTCGCCGCCGAGCGCCTGCCGCTCGGACTTCTCCTCTCGGTGCTCCGCGGCGCGTCGTCGTTCCTCGACTGAGTCTCGTAGGCTGGACCGGTGAGCCCGCGCACCCGAAACCTCGTCTTCGGCGCGCTGGGGCTGGCGGTCGTCGTCGTGACGTTCGCCGTCGTCCTCCCGCGGATCGCGAACTACCGGGACGTCTGGGACGTGGTCAAGACGCTCGACGCGGCCTGGCTGCTCGTACTCGCGGGAGCCGTCGTCCTGAACATCGTCACGTATGCGCCGCCGTGGATGGTCGCGCTGCCCGGGCTGCCCTTCCGGCAGGCGCTCCCGTTCACACAGGCCTCGACCGCGTTCACGTATATCGCTCCCGGGGGCGGGATCGTCGGGATGGCCGGCTCGTTCGGGCTGCTCCGGGCGTGGGGGTTCGAGTCGGGGGAGGTCGCGCGTGCCGTCGCGATCACCGGGATCTGGAACCAGCTCTCGAACCTGCTCCTTCCCGTCGTCGCGGTCACCCTCCTGAGCATCGAGGGCGGTCAGGACGCGGTGCTCACGACGGCCGCAGTCGTCGGCGCCGTCGTGTTCACCGTCGTCGTAGGAGCGCTCGTGCTCATCCTCTGGACGGACGGCCTCGCGGGCTCCGTCGGCGCGCTCGCGGAGCGGGTCGTCAACCGCGTGCTCCGAGCGATCCGCCGTGGGCCTGTGGACGGCTGGGCGGACGGGCTGGTCCGCTTCCGCCAGGACACCGTCGGGCTGATCCAGCGTCGCTGGTGGCTGCTCACGCTTGCCGCGATCGCCGGAAACCTCACCGTCTTCCTCGTTCTGCTCGTCTCGCTGCGCGCCGTGGGGATCACGGCGAGCGAGGTGACGTGGATCGAGGCGTTCGCGGGCTGGTCGCTGGCGCGCGCGCTCCAGCTCATCCCGCTCACACCCGGCGGGGTGGGGCCGGTCGAGCTCGGTCTGACGGGGATTCTCGTCGGACTCGGCGGGGCGAACGCCGAGGTCGTCGCCGCGGTGCTGGTCTACCGCGCGTTCACGGTCATCCCGACGTTGATCCTCGGCCTCGCGACGATCGCGGCGTGGCGCTGGCTCCGGCCCGAGCGCCCCGAGGAAGGAGTCGAGGCCGACGCGGTGAAGCGTCCCGCGGGTGAAGGAGCAGAGCCACAAGGACGAGATGTCGAAGGCGCTCCGCGGTGACTTCGACCGCCTGCGCGAGCGCGGCGTCTCGGTAACCCTTTCCCCGCGCGAGACGCCGGCGCCCGAAGCGGAGCCGGTGGAGGCCGCCGGTCCTCTCGTCGAGGAGCTCTCCGAGCCGGCGGTGGAGCGGCCCGAGGCCCCCCCGGCGGCGCGCGAGCCAGAGCCGGTGCCGGAGCCCGAAACGAGCGGAGAGCGCGAAGCTTCCGAGGAGCCCGATACCTCACAGCCGGGCTGGTTCGGGCGCATGTTCGGCCTCTAGGGCACGCCCTCTGCGGTGCGGTTCTCCGCACCGCCGCTTCTCGGAGTCATGGCTAGCTTTGCCGCGTGGGGGTCGTTCGCCGCGTCATCCACCTCATCTGGGGGGACGATCTCGACGACGCCCTGCGCCCGGTTCTCGGCGTCACGCTCGCGAGCTCGGCCGCCGGCTCGGCGACCTGGAGCTTCATGGCGATCTGGGCGATCGAGGAGCTCGACGCGAAGGCCGAGCTTCCCTTCGCGCTCCTGCTCGGCGCCGCCTTCGCCGCGACGAGCGGCTTCCTCGGCGGCTACCTCTCCGACCGCATCGGGCGGCGGCGCGTGCTCCTGTTCGGCCAGGGGGTGATGGTCGGGTACCCGCTCCTCCTGCTCGCGCTGTCGAGCTCGAAGTGGGCGGGGCTCGTCGCGGTCACGCTGGCAGGCATGTTCGGCGCGCTCGGCGGCTCCGTGGGGCAGGCGATGGTCGCCGACCTCGTCGCGCCGGAGCGCCACCAGGCGGCGTACGCGTCGGTTCGCGTCGCGGGGAACGTCGGTGTCGTGATCGGGCCGCCGCTCGGCGGCCTGCTGCTCGTGCTCGGATCGTGGTCGGCGCTCTTCCCGACCGTCGCGGTGCTCTCGGGGATCGCGTGGCTCATCGCCTTCCGCTTCCTGCCGCACCGTGGCGCGTTCGCGCCCGAGGGGCCGCCCGAGCGCGGCTCGCTCTCCGTGATCCTCTCCGACCGACGGTTCCTGCTCTTCCTCGGCTCGGCGGTGTTCGCGTGGCTGACATACGTCGCCTACGAGGTCGTGCTGCCGGTCTCGATCGTCGACGGGTACGGCTACGAGCCGTCGGCGTGGGGTTTCCTCGTCTGGGTGAACCCGCTGCTTGTGACGCTGTTCCAGGTGCGGCTCACGCGGTTCGCGACGCCGCTCCCGCCCGCGCCGAAGCTGATGCTCGCGATGCTCGTCATGGGGCTGCCGTACCTCGTGCTCGTCTGGACGCACTCGCTCGCCGCGATCGTGTTCGTCGTCGTGGTGTTCGTGTTCGGCGAGATGCTCTGGGTGCCGACCTCCCAGGCGGTCGTCGCCGACCTGGCGCCCGCGGACATCCGTGGCGCGTACATGGGGGCATTCGGGAGCGCCCCGGCGATCGGGTTCGCCCTCGCGCCGCTCATCGGCCTCCAGGTGCGGAACAGCTTCGGCGACGAGGCGACGTGGGCGATGTTCGCCGTGATCGGGGTCATCGCGGCGGTCCTCGGCGGGCTCGCGCTCCTCGGGCTCGACCGCCGTGCAGGCGGCAGTCGGTCTGCTGTACTGGAAGCGTGAGACCGCAGGACCGCGATGCCGTGCTCCGGGAGGACGCGCCGCGGGCGCAGACGCCGAGAGAGCGCCGCCAGCTCGCCGGCCTCGAGGAGGATCTCCGCTCGACGCCGCTCCGCGGGAAGCCGCTCCCGCTCCGCCTGCGCAACTTCCGGCCCACCGCGGACGGCTATCTCGCCTCGCTCGGCGGACCGCTGCCGTACATGGTCCGCCTGCGCGAGATCGAGGCGCTGACCGTCGCACACGAGCAGTCGCTCGCGGCCGCCCGCGACCGGCTCGCGTCGGAGGTGCCTCCGGAGCGGTTCACGGAGGCGTGGGACGAGCTGGTCGAGGCCTGGAGCTTCGACGAGGTGAACGAGCTGATCGAGCGTCACAACCGGTGGTACCCCGTCGAGGCGCGGCTCCCGATGGACCCGCGGAGGCGCGACTACGTCCTCGTCAACGGCCGCGACTACCGGCTCGAGCCTCTCGACGCGCAGTGGGCGCTGGCGCGGTTCCCGGCCGGTCACTGAGCGGTCAGGCCGGTCGGAGGCGCGCGACGCCCCGCGTCGCGGCCAGCAGCGTGAGCGCGCAGAGCGCGCCGCAGAGGAGGTACGGGACGGGATCGCCGAATGCCTGGGCGAGCGCGCCGCCGATGGCGGGGCCGACGAGCGCGCCGGCCGCCCACGCGCTGTTCGTCACGCCGAAGCCGATCCCCTGGGGAAGGCCGGCCCGGTCCGCGCGATCGGAGACGAGCGCCATGCCGGGGGTGTAGAAGCCGCCGAAGGTGATCGACGCGGCGACGACGAGCGCCGCGACCGCGAACGGCTGCGTCGCGAACGCGATGAGGCAGGCCACGACGATCGACGCCGTCAGCGACACGCGCACGGGGAGGAGGCGACCGTGTCGGTCGGAGACGCGGCCGACGATCGGGTTCACGACGACCTCGACGAGCCCGGCGGTCACGAACACCGCGGCGATCGCGATCGCGCCGTAGCCCGCGTCGTCGAGGCGGAGCGGGACGAGCACGTCGAGGACGCCGAAGAACAGCGCCGGCAACGTGTTCAGCCACAGCCCGCCGACGAACGCGTGGTCGCGAAGCGCGCGGCGGATCGCCCCCGGCTGTCCCTGCTCCACCCCCGGTGGCTCGAGCGGGAAGAGTGCGAATGCGAGGCCCACGGCGACGAGCGAGACGCCGACGAACGACCAGCGGATGCCGACGATGTGGGCGACGCCGCCGAACATCGGGCCGACGACGAAGCCGAGCACTGCCGTGCCGAACACGGTGCCGAGCGCCTGGCCGCGCCGCTCGCGCGGTGCGCTCACCGCCACCCACGCGAGCGCGGCCGCCCACGTCGTCGCGCTCGAGACGCCCTGGACGAAGCGCGCGACGCCGAGCGCAACCGGCCCGCCCGCGAGCGCGAACCCGAGGCTCGCGGCGGCGAGGACCGCAAGCCCCAGCAGCACGCCGTGCTTGGGGCCGATCCGGCCGACCAGCAGCCCGCCCGGAACACCGCCGATGAGCGCGCCCGCGCCGTACGCGCCGAGGAGCGCGCCCGCCTCGAGCTTCGTGAGGTCGTACGTGTCGGCGAACTCGGGAAGGAGCGGGATGATCGCCCCGAACAGCATCGCGTCGAGGAAGACGATCGACCCCGTGACGATCAGGACGCGGCGCATCACTCGAGGATACGCGGCGTCTCTCGTTCCGCCCCCGGACCAAAGAAATGCACCGAGTCGATGTCGCCTCCGTCCAGCTTCCCCGATCGACCGCCGCCGAAGCGACTGCCTGCCGGGAGAGCCTTCAACCTTCGGCGCTCCGTGCTCGGTGCAATCGGAAAGCTATCCGGCATTTCATGGCACGTCAACCCATGATCAACGAGTTCTTGCGCAAATTGCGACATTCATGTTTACGACGCCACTCGAGGGAGACGTCGCCCGGATCAGGGCGTCGATTCGCCCAGGAAATTACCGGTCCACGCAAAAATGCACCGAGATCGTCTCGCCTCCGTCCGGTCTCCCGACCGACCGCCGCCGAAGCGACTGCCGCTCGGAGGGCCATCAACCTCGGGCGCTCCGTCCTCGGTGCAATTGGGAGACTACGGGCTGCCGGAGACTCCGTCAAGGAGTCCGACAACTCAAATGCCGCTCTTTGCGACTTTTTCTTTACAAACCGCACATACTTGCGCTGAGTCGCGTGTGCTCTACCTGAAAAGGACCAAGGATTCGCCGAGCCGGGTGCGCTTTCGTCCACTTCCCCGACTGACCTTCCGCTTCCGCGTACAGCCCTTCGGGAGAGCTTCGTCCTAGTCGCGTCCCGTGCTCGGCGCAGCGGCAATCTACGCTTTCCGGGCCGTCGGGTGCAAGGGGATCCGACGACGGAAAGCCCGCAAATTGCGACGAGTGGAGAACGGATGAGCGACAGGCATGTGGTGGTGACCGGAGCCGGCACCGGGATCGGGCGCGCGATCGCCGTTCGGCTCGCGCAGGACGGGGCCGCGGTGACGCTGGTCGCGCGCGACCGCGCCCGCCTCGACGAGACGGCCGCGTCGATCGGCCGGGACGCCTGGATCGCGCCGTGCGACATCCGCGACCGAACGGCCGTGGACGAGGCCATCGCCGGCGCCGCGCGCGAGCTCGGGCCCGTCCACGCGCTCGTCGCGTGCAGCGGCATCGGCGGGGGGAACGATGAGGGCGACCCGGGCGGGGACCGCTTCGACGACCTCGTCGTGACCAACCTCAACGGGACCTACTACTGCGTCCGCGCGGTGCTCCGGCATCTCGCGCCGGGGCCCGAGACGCGCCACGTCGTCGTGCTGTCGTCGATCCTCGCGCGCATCGCCGTTCCGGGGTACACGGGGTACAGCGCCTCCAAGGCCGGGCTGCTCGGGCTCGTACGCTCGCTTGCCGCCGAGCTGGCGGGGGACGACGTCCAGGTGAACGCGATCTGTCCCGGCTGGGTCGAGACGGACATGGCCTGGAATGGGCTCGATGCGATCGCCGCATCGACGGGCGGTACGCGCGACGACGCCTACCGCGACGCGATGCGCGAGGTCCCGCTCCGGCGCATGTCCCAACCGGAGGACATCGCCGGCACGGTCGCGTGGCTCCTCTCGCGGGATGCGCGAGGCATCACGGGTCAGGCGATCGACCAGAATGGCGGCGCCTGGACGGGCTGAGCGGGCGCCGCGCTCAGTCCTCGGCGCGACCCGGCCGGTAGGTGTGCGACTCGACGACCTCGACGACCCGGGCGGCCGGGTCGTGCACCACCGACACGCGTTCCCAGAGCTCTTGCAGCCGCACGTGGAACGCCTCTGCCTCCTCGCGTCCCTCGAACTCCAGGTCGATCTGGACGTAGCTCGGATCGACGGTGTCGCGGACGATCCGGTACCGCGTGACGCCGCTCTGCTCACGGTCGATGGGATCCGCGTCGAACGCCTGCTTCCAGCCCTCGTAGCTCGGCACGGGGTGCTCGATCCTGACGATGTACGGCACGGTCGGCCTCCTCGACGTCTCCGGTGACGCGACGACCCCCGGGCGCACAGTCTAGGTTCTCCTGATTCGAAGGCAGCAGGGGGGCGAGGACGGATGCGGGAGCGAGCGCAAGGGGTCGTGATCGGAGGCGGCGTCGGCGGCTGCTCGATCCTGTACTGGCTCGCTCGCCTCGGCTGGGACGACGTGGTCCTCGTCGAGCGCGCCGACCTGACGAGCGGCTCGACCTTCCACTCGGCAGGCCTCGTGGGACAGCTTCGCTCGTCGCTCTCGCTGACACGGATGATGATGGATTCCGTCGATCTGTACCGGACGCTCGGCGACGAGGTCGGCCTCGAGACCGGCTGGCGCGAGGTCGGCTCGCTGCGCCTCGCCTC